>Ga0181528_10002297_pt1 | contig 11717 bp, 11 predicted proteins | sample PEATcosm2014_Bin_47_FD_119742 | JGI IMG/M metagenome (GOLD analysis project Ga0181528, IMG submission 119742) | Peatland microbial communities from MTU Mesocosm Facility, Houghton, MI, USA - PEATcosm2014_Bin10_10_metaG | ecosystem: Environmental > Terrestrial > Soil > Wetlands > Peat | place... | reverse complement strand
TCGGCCGCGGGCATCGGCTTCACATGCCAGCAAAAACGCTTCGAGCCGATTTTCGGGCTTAAAAGCGCCTATTGCCGCCAACATGTCGGTCAAGGTATCGGGACGTAATTCCAACGCCCGGTGACAATGCGTGTGATATTGCATCACATGCATGCACAGGATTTTAAAGGATTTCGGCACGCGCAGCCGTTCGCAAAAACTTTCCAGCAGGGCCAAGCCTGTTTTCTCATGTCCGTGATGACTGGGCCAGTTTTCTTGCGGCGTCAGCGCCTTGCCCAAATCGTGCAATAAGGCGGCAAGTCTGACTTCGGCGTTTGCCGAAAGCCGGGTCGCCTGCTCCAGGGACAGCATGCAATGCACGCCGGTATCGATTTCCGGATGATGTTGTTGTGGTTGCGGTACGCCGAACAAGGCGTCGATTTCAGGAAATATAACCCGCAACGCCCCGCAATCTTGGAGCGCCTGAATAAAAGCAGTGGGCGTGGTTTCGGTCAACGCTTTATGGAATTCGGCCCACACCCGTTCGGCAACCAGATGATCGGCTTCGCCATTGTTTACCATGGTCCGCATTAATTTTTGAGTTTCTTCGGCAACTTTAAAGCCTAGATGGGCATAGCGCGCGGCAAAGCGAGCCACGCGCAATATTCGCACCGGATCTTCGCAAAAAGCCGCGGATACGTGGCGTAATATACGATTTTGTAAGTCATTTTGACCTTGAAATGGGTCGATTATTCTGCCTTCGCTATCGATAGCCATGGCATTGATGGTCAGATCGCGCCGGAGTAAATCTTCTTCCAAGGTGACGTCGGGCTCCGCATAAATCGCAAACCCTTTGTAACCGGGAGCGGTTTTGCGTTCGGTTCTTGCTAAAGCATATTCGTCATGAGTTACAGGGTGCAAAAATACTGGAAAATCCTTGCCGACCAAGCGAAATCCTTGCGCCTGCATGCTTGCCACGCTTTCTCCCACGACCAGCCAATCGTATTCTTTAACCGGATAATCCAGCAAACGATCACGTACCGCGCCGCCAACCAGATAAGTTTTCATGAAGAGGAAAGCCTTGTGATAAAGATAAAGTGTGTAGTATAAATCACTATAAAAACTCAGTTGCACAAAAAAATACTTCATCGTATACTTCGACATAGCTTTCTTCATCAAGCTAGCACACAACAACAAACCTCTGGAGGGTATTAGAATGAAATGGGAAACACCAGCTTACAATGACATGCGTTTTGGCTTCGAAGTTACCATGTACATTTACAACCGTTAATCATTAAGATTAATAACGAAAAAGGGGTAGCCAACTGCCCCTTTTTTTTGCCTGACGGTTTGTTTTTTGCCGGGCATGGCAAGATTTTGGCGCGCTATTAGCCAAAATTTGAACAATAAACCTTATATCCCGTATCATTTGGCGATTATTTACTCAACCTTCGTGACATATGAAAATTAGAGTTCTCGGCGCCGGCGCCGGCGGCGGCTTTCCACAGTGGAACTGCAATTGCAATAATTGCCGGCGTTTACGTAGCGGTCAATTGAACGGTAAGGCTCGCACTCAGTCTTCCATAGCTATTAGCGCCGATAACCGTAACTGGCTGCTGTTCAATACCTCGCCGGATATCCGCAGCCAGTTGGAAGCCTTTCCGGCCATTCAACCCAAACAAGGCATCCGCGATACCGGCATCAAGGCTGTGCTGTTGATCGACAGTCAGATTGATCATACTACCGGCCTTTTGATGTTGCGGGAAGGCAAACCCCTGAATGTTTATTGTACCGAGATGGTAAAACAAGATCTGACTAGCGGTTTTCCGTTGTTCAACATGCTCAAGGATTATTGTACCGTCAATCATCATCCGATTATTTGCGACGGCCGTTCATTTAGCGTAGACGGCATAGCGGATATTCGTTTATACGCGCACGCTCTGAAAAGTAAGGCCCCGCCCTATTCGCCGCACCGTCACGATCCGCATGACGGCGACAATATAGGCGTGATTATCGAGCAAATTTCCACAGGCAAAAAATTATATTACTCTCCCGGCCTTGGCGAAATCGAAGCGCATGTGTTTTCCGCGATGCAGGATGCCGACTGCCTGTTGGTGGACGGCACTTTTTGGACTGATGATGAAATGTGTTTGCAAAACATTAGCCACAAAAAAGCCCGTGAAATCGGTCACTTGCCGCAATCCGGTCCAGGCGGAATGATAGAGGTGCTGAACGGCGTGGCTAATACTCGCAAGATTTTGATTCATATCAATAACACTAATCCCATTCTGGACGAAGATTCGCCAGAGCGTAACATCCTAAATGCCGCCGGCATTGAAGTGGCTTACGATGGTTTGGAAATCGACTTATAAAGGTATCATATGAGCTGTTGCGATAATAAACCCTGGACGCGTGAAGAATTTGAAGCGCAATTGCGCGGCATGGAAAAGTACTATCACATTCATCACCCTATGCATGTGCTGATGAATGACGGGAAACTGAGCAAGCAACAATTACAAGGCTGGGTAGCCAATCGCTTTTATTATCAAGTGATGATTCCGATCAAAGACGCCAACATAATGGCCAATTGTCCTGATCGGGAAACCCGCGCCAAGTGGGTGCAACGCATCCTTGATCACGACGGCTCGGCCTCCGATCCTGGGGGCATAGAAGCCTGGATCCAACTGGGCATGGCGGTCGGTTTGACCAGGGAAGAGGTGACTTCCTTACAACATGTGCTGCCGGGCGTGCGGTTTGCGGTGGATGCTTATGTCAACTTTGCCCGCCGCGCCGAATGGCATGAGGCGGCAAGTTCATCGCTAACGGAACTATTCGCCCCTAAAATCCATCAGCAGCGGTTGGACAACTGGCCGGAAGTTTATCCCTGGGTCGAACCGGAAGGCTATAAATATTTCCGCAAACGCTTGACCGAGGCCCGCCGTGATGTCGAGCATGGTTTACAGTTGACCTTGGATTGGTATCAAACCCGCGCCCAACAGGAACGCATGCTGGAGATTTTAAAATTTAAATTGGATGTATTGTGGAGTATGGCTGACGCCATATATCTGGCTTACGTTGAAAATATGCCGCCTTATTTCAATATAGAAAAACAATAAAATCCAGAGCGATATGACTATCAACTCAGACCTACCCATCCATTTTTCAGCCTTGCATCGTCTGCAATGGGAAGAGGCGCAGCAAAAATACGTCATTCTTTATCCTGAAGGCATGGTGGAGTTGAACCAAAGTTCCGCGGAAATACTCAAACTGTGCGACGGCAGCAAAAATTTAACCGTAATCGTTGCGGAACTCGAAGCAAAGTTTGCGACCGAAGGTTTAACTAACGACATTCTTAATTTCTTGAACGTGGCATTGCAAAATGGCTGGATCCAACAATCTTAATATCACTTCGCCGCGTTGGTTGCTGGCTGAGCTCAGTTATAAATGCCCTCTGCAATGCCCTTATTGCTCTAATCCGCTGGACTACGCGAAATATACCGAGGAATTAAGCACCGATGACTGGAAACGCGTGCTTAGCCAGGCGCGTAAAATGGGCGCCGTGCAACTTGGTTTTTCCGGCGGCGAACCGTTGACGCGTCGGGATTTGCCGGAATTGGTCGCTTTCGCCCGCGAACTTGGTTATTACTCGAACCTGATTACCTCCGGCTATGGTTTAACCGAAGATAAAATTATCGAGCTAAAACAAGCCGGCCTTGATCACATTCAAGTCAGCATTCAGGCCAGTTCTCAGGAACTTAACGATCATTTGGCCGGAACCGAAACTTTTTTACAAAAACAGCAAGTAGCCGGCTTGGTCAAAAAACATGGCTATCCCATGGTGCTGTGTGTGGTGATTCACCGGCAGAACATTCATCAAATGCCGCAAATTTTGGCCATGGCTGAAAATTTGGGCGCCGATTATTTGGAATTAGCCAACACCCAATACTACGGTTGGGCGCATATTAACCGCGATGCTTTATTGCCGACCCGTGAACAGTTTTTGACCGCGGAAAAAATCGCGCAAAGTTTCAAGGAAACCGTCGCCGGCAAAATGAAAATTTATTATGTGGTGCCGGATTTCTACGAAGATCGGCCTAAAGCCTGCATGAATGGCTGGGGAACTACCTTTTTAACTATTGCTCCCGACGGCGTCGCGTTGCCTTGCCATTCGGCAAGAGAGCTCCCTGGTTTGGACTGCCCCAACGTTAAAGACTTTAGCATTGAACAAATCTGGAACGAATCGAAAGCCTTTAATTTTTTTCGGGGCGCGGGCTGGATGCAGGAACCATGCAGAAGTTGCGACGAAAAGCACAAAGATTTTGGAGGTTGCCGCTGCCAAGCCTATTTACTGACCGGGGATATGTTTAGCACGGATCCGGTATGCAGTAAATCGTCACAGCGCTACCGGATTGACGCAGCCATTGGGTCAGCTCGCGAACTGGCTTTATCGGCAGCAGAAAAGCCACTGGTTTTCCGCAACAGCAAAAACTCAAAACAATTCAATATTTAATCGCTTAAGCCGCTAACTCCTTCAACTTTCCAGTTTTCGACGTTGGCCGCGCCGGATACATCGTCGCCATTCTCATACTGAATACGGCAGACATAATGATGCGAAGCGCCAGGTGCGTCTTTAGGGGCGATTTCCACATCGGCGTTAACGATATATTCGTAGTTGCCCAGGGTCCAGGCATGGGTTGGCTGGCCGCTAAATGAAACGGTTTTGTCTTCGCCTAAATCGTTTTTAATGTAACTGTTACAAAAACCAAAAGCTAAAGCCGTCATATCATTACTTACCGGCAAGGGGCTGGCGGTATCCTTGCTGTCGACCAAAAACAGGTCGGAGGATGCAATGTCATACATTAAAGGCAGAACAAATTTTATTTGCAAGGCAAGTAGGCCGGCTAAACAGGCGACAAACAGCAGTAATTTCTTTTTACTCATAAGATAGGCAGTGAATATTTATAATAATTATAGGAGTTCTCATTGCAATTCTAACAAACATTAAGCTTTGAGAAAATGTATAGTCTGTATTGCTGAACAATAGTCAAGCACATAGCAGGATACCCCAAACTGTAAAGTAATAATAGTTTGCTAATTCCTGCCTGAGACAGGATACCGCGCTACATCAAGCTGGCAATGAGTAAATCACAGCGCACTTGCGGTTTTTACGGTTAGAATATTGCTCAATTGCTTAGTATATCTTAACAGCTACGAAAGTCCGAAAACCGATTAAAATCATTAAACCTTATTATAAATATGGAAAAAATGTCATTTTCAAACGCTTTTTACCCGGCTTCCCGCCCGCGAAGAATGCGTTGTCAGGATTTTTCACGCCGCCTGATGCGGGAACACCGTCTATCAACCGACGATTTAATTTGCCCCTTGTTTGTGCTGGAAGGTCATAACAAACAGGAAAGCGTGGCTTCGATGCCCGGCGTAAGCAGATTATCCATCGATTTAATTATGCGGGAAGCGGAAACTTTGCTTAATCTTGGCATTCCCGCCATTGCGTTGTTTCCGGTGATCGAAGCTCAAAAAAAATCAGACTTGGCCGAAGAAGCTTTTAACCCGGAGGGCTTAACGCAACGTTGTGTTATGGCGCTAAAAAGCCGATTTCCGGAATTGGGAGTAATTACCGATATTGCGCTTGACCCCTTCACTGCTCATGGTCAAGATGGATTGTTGGATGCGCACGGCTATGTGCTGAATGACGAGACCATTAGCGTATTATGCAAGCAAGCCTTATCGCATGCCGAGGCAGGCGCGGATATTGTCGCGCCTTCCGATATGATGGATGGCCGTATAGGCGCGATTCGGAATACATTGGAAGCAAACCGGTTTGTCAATACCCGAATTTTGGCTTATTCAGCTAAATTCGCTTCCAGTTTTTACGGGCCATTCCGGGATGCGGTAGGCTCTGCCAGCAATCTTGGCGGCGGCAATAAATACAGTTATCAGATGGATCCGGGTAATTCCGACGAAGCTTTGCGAGAAATTGCGCTGGATATACAAGAGGGCGCGGACATGATTATGGTCAAGCCCGGCATGCCCTATTTGGATATCATTCGCCGCGCCAAGGACACCTTCGGTGTTCCAACTTTTGCCTATCAGGTCAGCGGCGAATACGCCATGTTGAAAGCCGCGGCGCTTAACGGCTGGTTGGATGAGAAGCAAGTGGTCTTGGAATCTTTGTTGGCTTTCAAGCGCGCTGGTTGCGATGGAGTTTTGACATATTTCGCCAAATCGGCCGCCCAATGGTTACGGCAACAATAATAATGTTTAAGATGTTTCCACACAATTTCTAATTATTAAAAGGCAAAATCTTGGAAAACGAACCACTAGTTGAGCATCGCCGACGCGTCAAATTTGAAGAAGGGATTTTCATTCTCTTACTGCTGTTTTCGTTGCTGGGCATCAGTATTACCCATTTCTCACCTGAAGACGGCTACGGATATTGGCTGATGATGGTGTTGGTGTTTGGGCCGCTGGCGGTCCTGGTGACCTGGTTACAAGCTAAAAATGGCGCAAAGGATTTTGGCGCGATACTTAAGGAACAGACTTTGCATTGGCTTAGCACCTTGATTGTTATCGGCGGCGTTTTTATGCTGGAACAAGCACATAGAATCGACCAATTCGGCGCCAGTTTGGTGATACTGTTAATTCTTTCATTGGCTACTATACTTGACGGTATCCGTATTGGCTGGCAGCTCAGTGTTGTCGGCTTTTTTCTTGGCGCTTGCGCAATCATCATTGCCTTTACAGAAGAATTCATGCTGGTGGCCGGTTTATTGGCGGCGGTAATTATTACCTGCACTATACTCTGGGAGATATGGATGCATAAACGGTCGCGCCGATGAGTTCAGTTGATCACTATGCGGTGTTTGGTCATCCGGTTAAGCACAGCAAATCTCCGTGCATTCATCAGTTGTTTGCAGTGCAAACCGGTCAAACTCTGGAATATGCCGCTCAAGATGTTACGCAGGATGCTTTTAGGGCCGTGACTGATGATTTTTTTGCCAAGGGCGGTAAAGGCTTAAACTGCACTGTGCCTCTTAAAGAGCTGGCATGGAAATATGCCGGCAGATTAACGCAACGGGCGCGACTGGCCAAGGCAGTCAACACGTTGAAACGGGAAGACGATGGCGGTATCAGTGGCGACAATACCGATGGGATCGGCTTAGTTAGGGATTTAACCATTAATCACCGGGTTAAATTGACTGATAGCCGAATTCTAATTCTAGGGGCGGGCGGCGCCAGTCGCGGTATTGTCGGATCCTTGCTCGAGTGCCGGCCTAAACAGTTGGTGATTGCCAATCGCACGTTTAGTAAAGCCGAGATCATAATTGAAGAGTTTTCCGCGCTTGGTGCAATAGCCGCTAGCCGCTACCCCGAACTCGCCGGTCAACAGTTCGATCTGGTTCTAAATGCTACTTCTGCCAGTCTTTATGCGGAACTGCCGCCGCTGCCGGAAAATTTACTGTCTGAATCCGGTAGTTGCTACGACTTGGCTTATAGCGCTCAGCAGACCCCGTTTGTGACATGGGGTCTTAGAAATCATGCGGTTAAAAGCCTGGATGGCGTGGGTATGTTGGTCGAACAGGCGGCCGAGGCATTTTTTGCATGGCGAGGCGTTCGGCCGCAAACCGCCGAAGTTATAGAGTATTTAAATAGCGAGCGTCATCCAAACACGCCTGACCATTGCTGATGAATTATACTTACACTTAATAAAAATTTCTTATACTTTGAGACCTCCTGAAAATTTACTGGCAGAAAATGGCTTCAATAAAAACATTTTTTGAAAAAAATATGTCACAGGTCGTGGATCAAGCCATCACGCCTGAAGCCCTAAAACTATTGTTTCCAATTAGAAATCTTAGCGATGAGATACTGGAAAGTTTTGCCGAAGATAAGCAGCTGGAAATCATAGCCGCCGGCAGCGTTTTGTTCAGCGTCAATCAAGCAGCCGATTGCGCTATCTATCTGCTGCATGGCTGCGTGGAACTGTCTGATCAAAACGGAAAGAGTTACGAAATTAGAGCCGGCAGCGCCCAAGCCAAATTTCCGCTGTGTAGCGGGGTCAAACATACCACTACGGCAAAGGCAAAAACTGACATCGGGATCTTAAGAGTTTCCTTAAACATCATGGCGACCAGCAACCGTTCCGATCATGGAACGCTGGAAATTCCCGCGGAATTTCAAAACAACAGGTTGCTGACGATGTTTGCAAATTTTTTTCAGGATCATGAGCTGGAAATCCCTTCTTTGCCCGAAGTTGCCAGACGTTTACGTAAAGCCATTGAAAACGATGTCGATATTGCCGATGCGGTGAAAATTATACAACTTGATCCGGTGATTTCCGCAAAGCTGATAGAGGTTGCCAACTGTCCGCTGTATATCATGCAAATTCCGGCCAGAAATTGCCTGGATGCGGTAAAACGCATTGGACTGAACGCCAGCCGCAATTTGGTTATAGCGTTAAGCACAAAACAGATTTTTAGATGCAAGTCGCCCTTGTTAAAGCATCATTTGGAAGCAATTTGGAAACAGAGTCTCTATCTTTCGGTGCTCTGTCATGTGCTGGCAAACAGCACGCAGCAACAAAACCCGGAAGACGCCCTTTTGGCGGGTTTAGTTTGCGATATTGGCGCCTTGCCTTTTTTTAGTTTTGTTGCAAACCTGCCTTCCGAATTTATCAACGATGCCGAAATAATTCAGGCAACCCCTATTCTTAAAGGCTTTGTAGGCGCGGTAGTGCTAAACGAATGGGGTTTTCCCCAGGAGTTCGTCGATGTCGCCCTGACTTCTAGCGATTGGTTTCAGAATACGTCCACGGAGTTGTCTCTAGCGGATATCGTAGTGTTATCGCGTCTGCATGCCATGATAGGAAAAAAAAATACGGCCGAAATTCCAGCGATTACCGCGATTCCGGCGGCCAGTAAATTGAAAAACATGGCGCTATCCCCTGAAAATAGTTTAGCCATATTGCATGCCGCCAAACAAAACATAAACGCCGCGATGCGTATCTTTACCCATTAAAACCATGTTCCGGATTTTTTTTAAGAAATCGCCGGCAATTGAGCCGCATCCGCACGCATTAGACATAAATTTCGGCCACGCAAGCATACCTATTGCTTTCCTACAAAAGCTGATTCCGATTGGTGAATTACCCGTCGAAAAATTGCAGACTTTAAAAATAAGTCTGCGTAATTTCAAACCCGGTGACATGATTTTCACGCGTGGTGAACAGGCCGAGGAGTTGACTTATCTGCGGCAGGGGGAAGTTTTTCTCGAAGCGGGCAATGGCGCCGGGTACACTGTCGATTCAGCAACTTTTAAAGCCTGCTACCCGCTTTCAGCCGGTAAAGAACATAAATTCAGCGCGTTTGCCAAAACCTTTGCCAGCATTATTTATTTGCCTTTATGTACTTTGCTAAATGCTCCGCCGCAACTAAATGCACCTCTCATTAGCCCTAAAGATGAACCGGAAGATTTACGCAAGCATCTATTCTATCAAGGCATTTGTGCTGCTTACCGGAAAAACGAGTTGCATGCCCCCAGCCTTCCGGATGTGGCGTTGCGACTGCGTATGGCCTTACAAAAAGAAATCGATATTGCCGATGCGGTAAAAATCGTTAATCTTGATCCGATTATTTCCTCCAAATTAATCCAGGTTGTAAACAGCCCTCTGTATAGGCCGTTAACGCCGGTGGTAAATATTTATGGGGCGATTAATCGGCTAGGGTTGCAAACCACCCAAAATTTGGCAACCAGTATTAGCCTGAATAATTTATTCGTCAGTGTTGATAAACAACTAAACGAAAAAATCCGATCCATCTGGAGGGACAGCATTCATGTCGCCAGCCTGAGCTATGCATTGGCGTCTATAAGCGGACGTATTAATGCCGATGAAGCTCTGTTGGCGGGGCTGATTCATAATATCGGCGTCTTACCGATCATCGCCTTTGCTGAAACTTTCAATAAAACGGCCTATACCTCGGAAGTTCTTGAACAAACCATAGCGGCAATCAATGGCATGTTAGGGGTTTCCATACTGAACAATTGGGGATTCCCTACTAAGCTACAGCAAATACCGCTGCAAACCGCTAATTGGTTCTATTACACTAGCGATGAATTACAATTAAACGATATTGTCTTACTCGCTATCTACCACCATCAAATAGGCCATATGCATAATCGCAAACTTCCACCTCTAAACACCTTGCCGGCCTATCATAAACTTGGGGAAGCTGAGTTGACGCCGGATTTGTCTCTCCAGGCCTTACATGACGCCAAACAGCAAATTGCCGAAGCGCTTAATTTTTTTAGGGCTTAAATATGAATTGGTTCGCTAGGCTCTTTTCTAAGAAATCCGCGCCTCCTATTACCGAGCAAACTAAAAAACCAGCTAATTCACAAGTTCATCCGACTGAGGTCCAAGTCCCCAAGGTTGCACAGCCTGCAAAAGTTCTTAAACAGAATCTCGGGATCGAGCTACTAAAAAAATTCGTGCCTTTGCGCGACCTTGATGAGGCCAGTTTGTTTGCGCTTCCGCATGCCAGCCTGTTTTACAAAAACGGCGGCTTGATTTTTAACTTAGGCCAGCAGTGCGAATGCGTATTTTATTTATTGGAAGGTCGCGTCCTGATGCGTCCGGACGCTGACAACGGCTATGAAATTGCAGCCGATGACGCGCTAGCCAGTCTACCCTTAAACAGCGGCGCACGTTGCGGGGCTAGCGCCACGGCGGTTGGCGATGTCTGGATACTGCAAATTTCCGTTGAACTTAACCGGTTGTGGTCCAATAAATCCAGGGAAAGTATTTCAAATATCGAACTGGTAGATATTCAATTACCTGCCGAAATTAGCGGCAATCGGTTTTTTCATAGCTTTGCGCAGGCTTATCGAGAAAACAAATTAGTCCTACCTTCCTTGCCCGATGTCGCTTTTAAGTTAAAAGATGCGATGCGTAAGGATATAGGCATAGATGATGCTGTCAAAATCATCCATATCGATCCACCTATTGTTACCAAACTGATTCAAGTCGCCAACAGCCCACTGTACGCCACCGGCATGCCGGTCAGCAATTGTCACGACGCAGTGACGCGCATCGGACTTGACGCCACTCGTAATTTGGTAATGAGTATCAGTTTAAAACAGCTTTTTAACTGTCATGACCGCAACTTGATCAAAAATATGCAGGCCTTGTGGAAAAGTAGTCTGTATGTGTCAAGTCTCAGTTTTGTCTTAGCTCAAGAATGCGGCGGCGTTAAACCGGAAGATGCGATGTTGGCCGGCCTGATTACTGATATCGGCGCCATTCCGCTAATGAATTTTGCCGAACAATTTCCTGATGAATACCGGTCTTTCGAGGAACTTGAATCATCGCTGCCTTTTCTGCGGGCGCCGGTCGGCACATTAGTTTTGCATACCTTGGGCTTTTCCGAGCAACTCAGTCAAATTCCGCGGCAGGCTGAAAATTGGTTATATGACAGCGGGCCGAAGATGACCCTGGAAGACATCGTGATCCTGGCTAAATTGCATAGTTATTTCGGCAGCGGCAAAACCCTGGGCTTGCCTTATATCAATTCGATTCCGGCCTACGGTAAACTTGAGCAGGGTAAGCTCAATCCGGATTTTTCCCTAAAAATTTTGCGCCAAGCGCAAAATCGTGTTAATGCCGCAATGTATTTACTCTCTTGAAAAACTTACTCAACAGACATATTCCTTGATCACCATGC
>Ga0181528_10002296_pt1 | contig 11717 bp, 8 predicted proteins | sample PEATcosm2014_Bin_47_FD_119742 | JGI IMG/M metagenome (GOLD analysis project Ga0181528, IMG submission 119742) | Peatland microbial communities from MTU Mesocosm Facility, Houghton, MI, USA - PEATcosm2014_Bin10_10_metaG | ecosystem: Environmental > Terrestrial > Soil > Wetlands > Peat | place... | reverse complement strand
GAGCCGCCATCGCCGCTGGCGTCAGCCTTGCAGAGGGCCAGAGATTCGGGCTTCACAATCTGCGTCACAGTCTGAGCAATTGGATGGTGAACAAGGCCAAGGTCGATCCAAAGACGGTGCAGGGCATCCTGCGCCATTCGAGGATTCAGACGACCCTTGACCTGTATACGCAGACCGATGGAGATGAAACGAGGATCGCGCAAGGGCGCTATCTTGAAGCGCTTGGGCTGGCTTCAAGAGCGGCGCAGTAGCGTGCGGGTTCAATTGTGGGTTGGAAATGAGAGAACCACTCGAAGCTAAGTTCTTTAGTTAGAGTGGTGGCCAGAGACGGGATCGAACCGCCGACGCCGGCCTTTTCAGGGCCGCGCTCTACCACTGAGCTATCTGGCCTCAGTGCAAACTTCAAGTCGTCATTTCCTGCGCGGATTCCGTCGTCGCCAAAACCGTCGTACGAGTCCTCGAACACTGCGCTCAAAAACAACCTGAACCAGTATAGCAACTCCTTTTCTCCGCGCAAAACCGGCCCTTGCAATCGCGCCCCCAGCCCTGCCCATCCACCGCGCCCCTGCACTACACTGGAAGGCAATCATGCGCCGCCCTGCCAGCCTTCTCGCCTGCATAGCACTCGTCCTTACCGCCTGCTCCCACGCGCCCAAGCCGCACATCTCTGAGGCCGAAGCCCGCACCGCACGCGCCTTCCTCAGCTATGAGCATCAGGGCCCGCTCGCCCTGCGCGCCTTCCTCGCCCAGTTCCCCAAAGGCGCCGATCTCCACGTCCATCTCTCCGGCGCCGTCTACGCGGAGACATTCATCCGCGACGCCGCCGAAGACGGCTTCTGCGTTGACCCCGCCGCTCTCAAATTCGCCAAGCCCCCCTGCTCCGGCAAGCTCGTCCCCGCATCCGCCCTCTCCGGCAACATGACCCCCGCCAACCAGGACCTCTACGACCGTCTCATCGATTCCTTCTCCCTGCGCAGCTTCGTCCCCATGCCCAGCCTCAGCGGCCACGACCAGTTCTTCTCCACCTTTGCCCGCTTCGGCGGCCTTGGCAAGCGCCACACCGGCGAGTGGGTCGATGAAATCGCCGCCCGCTCTGCCGCCCAGAATCAGCAGTACCTCGAGCTCATGGACACCCCGTCCTTCGGCCACGCCGCCCAAATTGCCCATCAAATCGGCTTCACCCCCGATCTGCCAACCCTCCGCCAGAAGCTCCTCGACCATGGCCTCCGCGACGAAGTCCCCATCGACCGCGAAGAACTCCGTACCGCCGAAGCCACCCGCCGCCAGCTCGAGCACTGCGACACGCCTCAGGCCGCGCCCGCCTGCGAGGTCGAAATCCGTTACATCTACCAGGTCCTCCGCGGCTTTCCGCCTGAGCAGGTCTTCGCCCAAACCCTCCTCGGCTTTGAAACCATCCAGGCCAGCATGGCCGCCCACGAGCCCGGCTTCGTCGGCATCAACTTCGTCCAGCCTGAAGACGGCTTTGTCTCCATGCGCGACTACACCCTCCACATGCGGATGCTCGATTACCTCCACTCCCTCTATCCCCAGGTGCCCATCAGCCTCCATGCCGGCGAGCTCGTTCCGGGCCTCGTCCCGCCGGAAGGCCTCCGCTTCCACATCCGCCAGGCCGTCGAGCTCGGGCACGCCCAGCGCATCGGCCACGGCGTCGACATCATGGAAGAAGACAACGCCCCGCAGCTCCTCCGCGAGCTCGCCCAAAACCACGTCATGATCGAAATCAACCTCAGCTCCAACGAAGGCATCCTCGGCGTCAAAGGCGACGACCACCCCTTCCCCCTCTACCGCCTCAACCACGTCCCCGTCGCTCTCTCGACTGACGACGAAGGCGTCAGCCGCATCGACCTCACCCACGAGTACGTCCGCGCCGCCATCGACTACAACCTCACCTACCAGGACCTCAAACAGCTCGCCCGCACCGGCATGGAGCACGACTTCCTGCCGGGCCCAAGCCTCTGGGCCTCTCCCGACGTCTTCATCACCCCCGCCCCCGCCTGCAAAGGCCAGGACCCTGGCTCCGACAACCCCTCACCCGATTGCAAATCCTTCCTCGACGCCAGCCAGAAAGCCGCCGCCCAATGGGAGCTCGAACGCCGCTTCCGCGTCTTCGAATCGAAGTTCTGAACCCTCCGCACCGCCGTCCTCATTGCGCTCCGCCGGTGTTCAATTCCGAACGATTTGTTGCATGAACGGACATCCAGCCCAGACCCACGCGCATCCGATCTTCCATAAACCGCACACATTGCTTAAGTTAGCTGGAGCAGTGTTTGGCGTGCCGCATGCAAAAGCCTCAGGAGTCCGGTCATGGACGGTTGGGGGTCGATATGCAGGCACTATGGCAGGACATTCGCTACGCATTGCGTCAGCTGAACCGCAGTCGCAGCTTCGCGGTCGTCGCCATTCTTACCCTGGCGCTCGGCATCGGGGCCAATACCGCCATCTTCAGCGTGATCGATTCCATCCTGCTTGAGCCCTTGCCCTTCCCCCATCAGGACCGCCTAGTCCAGATCATCGGCGACCAGAATTACACCAACTCTCCCAAGGGATGGATTCGCGCGTACCAGGAACGCTCCCATGCTCTGGCCAGCGTCTCCGGTTATTCCCTCAACACGGAATTCAACGTCACCGGCGCCGGCAATGCAGCACGAGCCTTCGGCAGCACGGTAAGCGCCAACCTCTTCGATACCCTCGAGGTCCGTCCCGCGCTTGGCCGCTTCTTCTCGCCCGGTGACGCCATCGACGGGCAGGATCACGTCATCGTCCTCACCGACGGATTCTGGCGTCAGCAGTTTGCAGCCGACCCCAACGTCATCGGCCGCACCATCCTGCTCGACGGAGTCAGCCGCCAGATCATCGGCGTCGCCCCTCCGCAAACCCACTTCCCCGACTTCGACACCCAGTTCTGGACTCCCATCGCCTTCAAGGCCGGCGATTTGTACGATCCGTGGACCGACTTCTCTTACCAGGCGATTGGGCGTCTGCGCGACGGCTACAGTCCCAACCAGGCGCAGGCGGAGTTGCAATCCCTGCACCGCGAAATGCTTACGCTGTTTCCCTGGATCATGCCCGATGACTGGGCCCACGATGTGCGCGTAACTCCGCTGCTCGATTCCATTGTTGGCGACGTGCGCCCGCGCCTGTTGCTGCTCTCCGGCGCCGTGGGCCTGGTGCTGCTGATTGCCTGCGCCAACGTGGCCAACCTGATGCTGGCACGCGCCGCGGTTCGCCAGCGCGAAATTGCCGTGCGCACGGCTCTGGGAGCCAAAACCGGCCGCCTTGTCCGCCAGATGCTCACGGAGAGCGCGGTGCTGGCCACGCTTTCCGGTACGCTGGGTGTGCTGCTGGCCTCCGTGAGCCTCAATGCCCTCAAGCTTGTCCTGCAGCCCGATACCCCGAGGCTGGCAAACCTGGCCCTCCATGGCGATGTGTTTCTGTTTGCCGCGGCGGTCTCGCTTCTCACCGGCGTCCTCTCCGGGCTCGTCCCCGCGCTGCAATCGGGAAACAGAGATCTCCAAGGCAGCCTGCGGGTGAACGCCGGCAATGTCTTTGGCACAGCGCACCGGTTCCGCATCTCGCGCCTGCTCGTCGTGGGCCAGATCGCGCTTGCTGTCGTCGTCATCACTGCGGCCGGCGTCATGCTGCGCAGCCTGTCGCGGCTGGCCGCCACCAATCCCGGCTTCCGCGCCCAGCAAACGTTGACCGCGCAAATTTCGCTGAATCGAAGCGAGATCCGCAACGACTGCGCGCGCAAGGGTTCGTGCCTGGCCTTCTTTGAAACGCTCCTCGACCGCGCCCAGACGCTGCCCGGCGTCGAGGCAGCCGCCTTGGTCGACCGCCTGCCCATGAGCGGCAATGACAATTGGTTCGACTTCGATGCGGAAGGCCATCCGCGCACCCCCAGGGAGCGTGGATTCGAATCCTCCGGCCGCATTGCTTCGCCCTCTTACTTCAGCCTGATGGGCATTCATCTGCTGCGCGGACGGCTGTTCAACGCCTCAGACTACTCCGGCAGCACGCGCGCGGCTCTGATCAATGCCGCGGAGGCCAACCAGCTTTGGCCCTGTCAGGACCCGATCGGCAAGCACATTGAGTACGTGGTCGACGAACCGGCGCCTTCTATGTTGGACCCGAACGTTGCCTACATCGTCGTCGGCGTGGTGAGCAATACGCATCACCAGGGCCTCGATCAGGACTCCGGCCTGGAGACTTATCTTCCCATGGTCCCGCGTGACGAAAAGCCGGTGATGAATATCCTCCTGCGGTCCAACCTCAGCTCCACGGAATTGGCCGGCAGCCTGCGCACCCTGGTGGAGCAGCTTGATCCATCCGTGCCCGTCACCCGGGTGCGCACGCTTGAAAGTGTCATCGCGTCATCCACCGCCGCGCCTCGCTCCCTCACCATGCTTCTCACCGCCTTCGGGGTGCTGGCCATCCTGGTCGGCAGCATCGGCGTGTACAGCCTCATCTCCTACACCGTCAGCTGGAGAACGCGCGAAATCGGCCTCCGCCTGGCCCTCGGCGCAAACCGTATGCAGGTAGCTCAGCTGGTCCTGCGTCAAAGCCTGGTGCTGGCCCTCGCCGGCTCCGCACTGGGCATTGCCGGAGCCGTCGCCGCAACCCGGCTCATGAGCCGTTTCCTCTTTGAAACCAGCCCCCTCGATCCACTCACCTATTCGCTGGTTCCAGCGCTTTTCTGTCTGCTTGCGTTGCTTGCCGCCTGGGCCCCTGCGCGCCGCGCCGCCAACGTTGACCCCATGGTGGCCCTGCGCAACGAATAGGGTCCGCACATCGCTTGCATCACCACAACGTAGAGATTTGCACCATTCTTCCGCGGCCTTTTTCGTCCTGCAGCGCTTTCTGTTCCGGTGTTTACAGATATCTGGAGGCAATGTGGCTTTTTCCCCAAGAAACAAGTCACCCTGCACCCTCTCAAACAAGTGAACCGAAGCTGCTTTAAACTCTCCCCATGGATAACGAGCGCATTCGCGAAATCTGCCTCGCCCTTCCCCACGTCACTGAAACCATCGGCTGGGGACACCACCTCGTCTACTGGGTCGGCGATCGTGACATCGGCGGCAAAATGTTCGCCTCCACCGACCTCGACGGCTCCGGCGTCGGCGTCCTCGCCTTCCACTGCGGTCCCGAGCGCTTCCACGAGCTGCTGGAGATCGAAGGCATCCGCCCCACCCCCTACTCCGCCAAACACTTCTGGGTCACCCTGGAGCGCTGGGACGTCCTCCGTCCCCGCCAAATCCACGACGAGCTCGCCCGCGCCCACGCCCTGATCTATGAGAAACTCCCGCCGCGCACCAAAACCATTCTCGCCCTGCCAGAGAAGGATCGCGCCCAGGTCATCCGCGACCGGAAAAAATTCCTTGCCGCCAAAGCCGCCGGCAAAGCCACGCGCCCCAAATCCAAATAATCGCCGTCCAATTCCCTGATTTTTTCGGAGAAGAGCACCAACCTCGCAGACCGCGGAAAAGCTCGCCAGAGCTCGATTTCGAGAAGCTTTGAAAAAAGGCATAACTTCAGTCAGGCCCATAAAGCCAATCAAATCGACGTCGGGCTTCAGCCCCAGCAAAGGCCAATACTCGAACTCCTCCTCGTCCAGGGCCTTTTTCCGCAGCCTGTTTAGCCGGGCCGAAAAACGCAGCAAAATAGGGGGATTTAACCACGCCAATCCCCGGATGCCCCTGGCCTGCGTCTGGTCCCCATCCGGGACCCGCAAGCCGCCTCCCCCGCATCCTCTCCCGACCACCCGGGGAGGATGCATCTCTGCGCCTGACCGGGTCCCAAAAAGGGGATGTCATCCCGAGCGACCCGATGGGAAGCCGAGAGCCTGCCCTGAGCGAATTCGAAGGGGACCTGCGGTTGCTTTTCGGGGTCTTGAAGGATGTGCCGCAAGCCGCGCCCAAGCCCAGGCCCGCAGCCGAACGCTTCCGCCATGGTGACATTTCGGGAGTAGTCGGCCTCGGTGAGTGATTTGGCGATTTGCGCGAGGCGAGACGCACTTCCGCTTCCCGGTTCACGGGAACTGTTTACCACGAAGCAACTTCCGGATTGACGACCGACCGGGCGCTAGTCCAATGCAGGACGGTCCTGCGGTAGCGCAATCGCTGGTGATTTGCAACACAGACCGTGACAGCTCAAACCGCCAACCATGGATGTGCCGACCATCCAGGGGAAGTGCTCGAACTCGAACTCCTCGGACCCTGCCCAAAACTCGGCGCACTACGAGGGAGATGGCGATGTTCTCTAATCGCAAACCGGGATCGCTGACGCGGCGCCAATTTGTTGTGGCGGGCGCCCTGGGCAGCGCGGTTCTCGTCATCGGTTGTAAAGCTGGAAAACGAGGAAACTGGGAGTGTCTCACTGACGAAGAGGCAAGGACGCTAGCGGCGGTCTGCGACCAGATTGTGCCGGAAGATGAGTTTCCCAGCGCCTCCCAGGCAGGCGTGCTCAACTACATTGACCGGCAATTGATGCGGCACTATCGGCGGCATCGCGGCGCATACCGGCGAGGTCTGCAAGGTGTCGAGGCTGCGAGCCGGAAGCGATTCGGTTCAGAACTGGCATCTCTCTCCCAACCGCAGCAATTCGAAATAATCAGCGAACTGGAACGTCAGAACCCGGCTTTTTTTGAGCTGGTGCGCCACCACACGCTCGAGGGCTACTACGGCTCTCCGCGGCACGGGGGCAATCGCGACGCCTTGAGCTGGCGGATGCTCGGTCTGGCCGAGCCGCCGATCCGCGGCCGTGCGCAATACGACCTGAGAAAGGTTTCGCCCTCATGAAGCGCGTGAATGCTGTGGTAATTGGAGCGGGCGCGGCAGGCGGAATTGTTGCCAAGGAACTCGCGGTCGCCGGCTTGAGTGTTGTTCTGCTGGAGCGGGGAAAGTGGTATACGGCGAACGACTGCCGCAAAGACGATCTTCGCAATCAGCGCACTACCCTGCTCGGGAATGCCTTTGGTCCCGAAGACGAAGGGAATCCGCGGGTTTGGCTGGATGCCAAGGGGCAGCCGCACATTTCCCTCGCCAGCGAGGGAGGGTACCAGAACAACGCAGCGTGTGTTGGCGGCGGGACCCTGAGTTACGGCGCCCAAGCCTGGCGCTACATGCCTCAGGACTTCCGCATGAAGTCGACGTACGGGGCGCCGGCAGGCAGCTCGCTCGAAGATTGGCCGATTTCCTACGACGACCTGGAGCCTTTCTATGAGAAGGCGGAATACGAAATCGGTATCTCCGGCGATTACTCCGGGACACCATTTCATGGCCCGCGCCGGCGTCCTCTGCCCATGCCGCCGGTACCTCCGGGGCAGGAATTTGAAATCCTGGAGCCGGCGGCAAAACGCCTTGGCTTGCATCCCTTCCACATTCCGATGGCCCGCAACAGCGTTCCCTACAACGGCCGCGGCCCCTGCATGCGATGCCGCTGGTGCTGTGGATTCGCCTGCGAGGTGGATGCCAAGAACGGATCGCAGAACACTGTAATTCCCGTTGCTCTTGGAACTGGGAATTGCGAACTGCGCACCGAATGCATGGTGAAGGAGATTCTTGTCGACGACCACGGACGAGCCCGCGGCGTCGCCTATTTCACCAACGACGGCCATTTGCAGGAACAGCTCTCCGATCTTGTCGTAGTCTCCGGCTGTGCCGTTGAGTCGGCGCGCCTGCTGCTCAACTCGAAAAGCCGGCTCTTTCCCAACGGCCTCGGCAATCGCTACGACCAGGTCGGCCGCAATCTTCAGGGCCATCATTACACCGGGGCAATCGGCTATTTCGACTTCGATACCTACGACGACGTTGGTCCCGGCGCCAGCATCGCCATCAGCGACTACAACCACGGCACCCCGGGACTGGTTGGCGGCGGCATGCTGGCCAACGAATTCATTCGCCTCCCCATTCACACCCTCGATCGCCTGCCAGCAAATACTCCGCGGTGGGGTCTGGGGCACAAGCAGGCCATGCGCGCATGGCACAGGCGCAGCATTGTCGTCATCGGACCGACGCAGCAGATTCCTCAAGCGAGTGCCCGCGTCACCTTGGATCCGACAGTAACAGACAAGTGGGGTCTGCCCGTAGCGCGCTTCTCCGGCAACGTGCATCCGCACACTTTCGAAATCGGCGAGGTGCAGGCCAGGCGCGCCGAGGCATGGCTCAAAGAAGCCGGCGCCATTCACACGTCCATCATGGCCGGCAAGCCGGATTCTGTTTCTGCCGGTCAGCACCAGGCTGGAACGTGCCGCATGGGCAACGATCCCCAAGCTTCCGTCGTCAATCGTAACTGTCAGATTCACGACGTCGAGAATGTCTTCGTCATCGATTCAAGTGTCCACGTCAACAACGGAGGCTTCAACCCTGCGCTCACCATCATGGCCATTGCCTACTTCGCCTCTGATGCGTTGGTGCACAACTGGAAGGGTACGGGATTCCGGTCATGAAGCGATTTCTGAAGATCGCGGCGTTGGCTCTCGTTCTCCTGATTCTGGCGGCCGCCGGTGGTAGCTTGGGCGCATCGTATTACTACTCATCGGAGCATGGCCAGGGCTGTGCAAGCTGCCACGAGATGGCCGCCTATGTGAGCGAGGTGCACGGCGCTCCGCATCGCAATGCCACTTGTGTGGATTGCCACGTGGCCAGCCTCTCCACCAAGCTCCGTCATATTCGCGTTCATCTTATGGGCAACTGGCCAGAGGCGATTCGTCTGCGCGATGTGGATGTGGTGGAGATGGTGCACAACTGCCAGAACTGTCACCAGCAGGAATACGCAACCTGGCACGCCGGCCCACACAGCGCCAGCTACAGCGAGATATTTGCCAATCCGGTCCAGAACTCCCGCCAGCACCTGATGGACGATTGCTTTCGCTGTCACGGCATGCACTTCAACGGGTCGGTCCGCGATCTGGTTGTGCCGCAAAACTCTCAAGGGCCATGGCGCGTGACTCGCAAAGACCTTGCCGCCCAGCCCGCAATCCCTTGCCAGGCCTGTCACCAGGTGCATCGCCAGGGCCCGGTTGAATCCAGGCCGCCGAGCCGCATCTCAGTTGCAGGAAACCCGGTCCATGACTCGCTCGCATTCTTCGACCGCCGCGAGCAGACACATTTCACCGCGGAGTCTCTGGTGATTCCCGAAGTGCACGACGGCGCGCGTCTGGTGACAGTGAGCCCAGATCCTCGTTCCGCCATTTGCTACCAGTGCCACGCGCCGCGCAGGCCTGAGGCCGGTACAGTTGCGGAAACCAATGGCTGGGGCTCTCAATTCGGCTCAGGCGACGATCGGACTCCCGTTGGTGTTCATGAAGGCCTGAGTTGCATCGTCTGTCACACCGGGCACAACCAGAATGCGCGCGCTTCCTGCAAAACGTGTCATCCTCAAATGTCCAACTGCGGCCTGGATGTTGAGAAGATGGATACCACCTATGCAAACGCGAAAAGCACCCATAACATTCATTGGGTAAAGTGCACCGACTGCCATCAGCACGGCATCCCAAAAGGAAATCCAGTGGGAAGAACACGCAGCATCGCGATTTCGGCAGTACCGCCGGCTATCCGGAACTAACCCTCGATTGACGGTAGCAGGGCAACTCACTCATTGAGAATCGTCTCCGTAACAAAAGAAGGATCGGTATTGGCAAACGCCGTAGCGTCCGGAAGCCGGGGGAACCGTGGGCCGGCCGCTTCCGTATTCTCCTTTGGGCCGGAAAGAGCCCCGCAAGGCGGTAAGACAATGGTCAAATTTCTCCTCTGGTGCATCCTCTTCGCGCTGTGCTGGCCCTTGGCGCTGCTCGCCCTGGTCCTCTACCCCGTCGTCTGGCTCCTCCTGCTGCCCTTCCGCGTCGTCGGCATCGCCGTCGGCGGAGCGCTAGAACTCGTCGGCGCCGTCATCCTGCTCCCCGTCCGCGTCCTCCGCGCCATCTAACCTCCTCGGTCTCCGGTCCCTTAGTCCCTTAGTCCCTAAGTCCCTCCGTTCCTAATCCCTGACCCCTGATCTCTGACCTCTGATCGCTGCATTCTCTTTGCACATAATTACGCCCATCCGGCGCACAATGGAAGAATGAAGGTCAAAGCGATCGGCGAAACCCGGAAGAACGCGCCAGCCGGGCTTCTCTTCCTTGCCCCCAAAGGCCTTCGGCGCCATCCCGAGCAGGGCGAAGAAACAGGAAGCAACCGCACCCCTCCCCCCCTTTTCCTTCCAGCCCCATGAAAACAATAAAGATGCAAGCATAAAAGGCGTAAATTGCCACCGTTCTAAAGGACTTGTACGCCAAGCCAATCGGCAGAATCTCCAAAACAAGGCCTTCCGTCCCGATCCATTCCCGCAAAAATCCCCTCCAAATCCCTCCCGTTTCGCCTCCCGCCGATCATCCGCGCTTCCTGCTTTCCCGTCCAACCATCTGCCTGGTTGCTCTCCACCGGCTCTCTGCGTTAGCGTCAGCCTTATGGCAGCTGTCCCTCTCACTCTCAACGGCAAAGTCGCCCTCATCACCGGCGGCTCCCGCGGCATCGGCGCGGAGACCGTCCGCCTCTTCGCAGAGGCAGGCGCGCGCGTCGCCTTCAGCTACGAGAAGGCTCAGCAACCCGCCGAAGCCCTCGCCGCCGCCTGCGGAGGTCCCGAGCGCTGCATCGCCATCCAGCAGCCGCTGGCCACACCCGACCACGGCCGCGCCCTGGTCGCCGCCGCCGTCCGCGCCTTTGCCCGCCTGGACATCCTGGTCGCCAACCACGGCATCTGGGAGCCGGCCGACGCGCCCATCGCCTCCATGGCGGACGCGCAATGGCGCCGCACCCTCGGCGTCAACCTCGACTCCGTCTTCGGCCTGGTCCAGGCCGCCGTCGCCCAGTTCGACCGCCAGCCGCCGCCGCCAGCAGGCGACGCCGCCGGACACATCGTCCTCATCAGCTCCACCGCCGGCCAGCGCGGCGAGGCCAACCACGCCGACTACGCCGTGACCAAAGGCGCCCTCATCAGTCTCACCAAGAGCCTGTCCAGCGAGCTGGCGCCCCGAGGCATCCGCGTCAACTGCGTGGCCCCCGGCTGGGTCTCGACCGATATGTCCGCCGCCACCCTCAATGACACTGAGCTGGGCCCCCGCATCGCCGCAGGCATTCCCGTAGGCCGTCCCGGCCACGCCCGCGAGATCGCCGGTCCGGTACTCTTCCTATGTACCCCCCTGGCCGGCTTCATCTCCGGCGAGGTGCTCAACGTCAACGGCGGCGCGGTATTGGTGGGGTGAGGGAGAATACGATGCGGAGAGTCTTGACGGTTTGCCTGGCACTAGCACTGATGGGGTGGCCCCATGCAACGCAAACGCAGACCACAGACGACGCCGGCGCCAAGAACGCCAAACAGGCGCGCGCTGTTCTCGACGCCATGGTGCAGGCACTGGGGGGCCCGGCATGGCTCAATATGAAGAACGTGGAGCGCCAGGGCCAGGTTGCCGCGTTCTTCCATGGGCGGCCGGATCTCGGCACCACCGAGTATTTCGAGTTCCACCAATGGCCAGACCACGATCGAATCGAATTTACCAAGCATCGTGACGTGGTGCAGTTTTATGTGGGCCGGTCCGGCGAAGAAGTCACCTACAGAGGCAAGGCGCCGCTGCCCCAGGATCAGGTTGATGACTACATGCGCCGCCGCGACCACTCCATTGAGACGGTGATCAAGACGTGGCTCAACGATCCCAGGACCATTCT
>Ga0181528_10002295_pt1 | contig 11719 bp, 11 predicted proteins | sample PEATcosm2014_Bin_47_FD_119742 | JGI IMG/M metagenome (GOLD analysis project Ga0181528, IMG submission 119742) | Peatland microbial communities from MTU Mesocosm Facility, Houghton, MI, USA - PEATcosm2014_Bin10_10_metaG | ecosystem: Environmental > Terrestrial > Soil > Wetlands > Peat | place... | reverse complement strand
CTGTTTCTGGGGCGTCCAGGGAGTCTTCGAGCACGTGCGCGGTGTGCAACGCGTCGTCGCGGGTTACGCGGGCGGCGATCAGTCGACCGCCGAATACGAGACCGTGAGTTCGGGCAGCACCGGACATGCGGAGTCGGTCAAGATCACGTTTGATCCCGCGCAAATCTCGTTTGGCCAGATCCTGCAAATCGCCTTCTCGGTGGTCCATGATCCGACGCAGCTGAACCGCCAGGGTCCCGACGTCGGTACGCAGTATCGCTCGGCGGTTTTTTATGTCGATGAAACCCAGAAGCGGATCGCCGAGACCTATATCCGTCAGCTGGACGACGCGCACGTTTTTCCACGACCGATCGTCACGCGCGTCGATGCGCTCAAGGGCTTCTTTCCCGCCGAGGACTACCACCAGGATTATCTGGTTCATCATCCGACCGCGGCCTATATCGCCTATTTCGACCTGCCCAAGGTCGAGAACTTCAAGCGCAGCTTCCCCGCGCTCTACAACGAGCGGCCGGTACTCGCGGGCGGCTCATAGGCATAGTGGATGAAACCCAGATTGCGAGCGAGACGGTCGTAGAGCTGCCGAGCGACCGCATTTGATTGTTGCGTGAGCCAATAGGGGCTGTTGACGCCCGCCGCCTTGGAGGCCTCGGCGACCGCTTCGATGAGCCGGCGCCCGCAACCCGTGCCGCGCGCGGCGGGCTCTACGTAGAGATCCTGGAGGTAACACGCCCGCAACGTCGACCAGGTATCTTCGTGATATAGAAAATGCACGATGCCGATCAATTGATCGTCGGTATCGCGCGCACCGAGGCCATGAATGCGTCCGTCGTGCAGCCGCGCCCAGGTCGCCGCCGTGACCTCGGGTGGCAGATCGACTTCATAGAAGCGCTGGTACCCGGACCACAACTGGGCCCAGCGCGTGTACTCCGACTCGCGCAGCGGTGCGATGCGAATCGGCGCAGCGGACGACATTACAGCGCAACCCGCTTGATCGCAGTGGCTAAGGATTTGGGCATCGTGAACTCCTAAAACTTGACTCGCGGGCGCGTGATTCTATGTCTATAGTGCTCGATCAACAAATGGCGTGAACTCGGGTCCGCCGGATGAAGCACATGAAAACGCGATTTGCGTGCTTGTTGATGCTGTGGCCGCTGCTGTTCGCAGCGCCGGCGCCCGCGGCTGCCGCCCCCGATGAACCGGCGCTCGTCGTGTTTGCGGCCGCCTCGCTGACCAACGTGCTTCAGGAACTCGGCGATGGGTTCACGCGCGAAACCGGCATCGCGGTCAAATTCTCGTTCGCCGCGAGTTCTGCGCTCGCGCGCCAAATCGAAAATGGCGCGCCGGCCGACGTATTTTTTTCGGCGGACATCGAGTGGATGGACTATCTGCAAAGCCGCGGCTTTGTCGATCGCGCGAGCCGCCACGACGTCGTCGGCAATCGGCTGGTGCTGATTGCGCCGGCCGATAGCTTGATTCAATTGAAGATCGCGCCCAATTTTCCGATCGCCGATGCGCTTCAAAAGGGCCGTCTCGCGACCGGCGATCCGGATGCGGTGCCGGTTGGGCGCTATGCGAAAGCGGCGCTCACGAATCTCGGCGTCTGGAGCGCGGTCGAGCCTCGTTTGGTGCGTGCCGACAGCGTGCGCGCGGCCTTGACGTTCGTCGATCGCGGCGAGGTGCCGCTCGGCATCGTCTACGAAACCGACGCGCTGATCGACAAGAACGTGCGTATCGTCGATGTATTTCCCGCAGATACGCACGAGCCGATCGTCTACCCGATCGCCTCGATCGCGAAGCGCGGCCCCGATGCCGCGCGATTCGTCGCCTATATTCGCGGGCCCGCGGGCGACTTGGTATTCAAGGCCTACGGCTTCACGCCCTTGCATTAAACGCCCAACGGCAGCGCGGTCGATTCCTTGATCACGGTCACCGCAACCGATGAGTTGACCGATTGTACGCAGGGGATTCTCGATAGATAGTCGAGATAAAATGCTTCGAATGCCTTGATGTTCTTGGTCACGATCTTGAGCAGGAAATCCCATTCGCCGGTCAGCGTATAGCACTCGAGCACTTCACTGCGATCGCGGATCGCGGCCTCGAAGGTTGCGATCGCATCGCGTCCGGTCGTCGAGAGCTTCACGTGCGCGAGGATCGTGACGTCGAGCCCGAGCGCGGCCCGATCGAGCAAGGCGACGCGCTTCTTGATTACGCCGGTCTTCTCGAGCTGCTGGATGCGCCGCCAACAGGTCGTCGTGGATTGGCGTGCGCGCGCGGCAACATCCGCGACCGAGAGCGCGCCTTCCTGCTGCAGAATGTCGAGGATCCGCAAATCGATCGAATCGAGCGTGGGCCGATACATACGTTCCATTATGAGACATTTTTCGGTACAAACGTACTTAGTTTTTGGGATACCGACCAATAAACCACCAATGCCTGTCGGAGCGACGTAAGATCGCCGCCATGCGAAATCGATCGCGCCTGCACGTACCGCGAACTCCGGCCCGCCCGGGTGAAGCGCCGGATTTCAGCTATGTCGATTTGTCGCCCGCGGGCGCGGTTGCGCGGCCGGAAGTCACGGCCAAATCCCGCGATATCGGCGCGCTCGCGCTCGACATGGTCAGAGTCTTGGACGATTCGCACGACGCGGTCGGCCCCTGGCATCCGCATCTCGATCCGGCCGAATTGCAGGTCGGGTTGCGGCACATGCTGCTGACGCGCATCTACGACGACCGTATGCAGCGCACGCAGCGCGCCGGCAAGATTTCGTTCTACATGCGCTCGCTCGGCGAGGAAGCGGTGTCGGTCGCGCAGTGCATGGCGCTGCGCCCGGGTGACATGCTGTTTCCGGGCTATCGCAATCAGGGCTTGCACATCACGCGCGGCATTGCGCTCGTCGACCTGATGTGCCAGCTGCTCTCGAACACCCGCGATATGTGCAAGGGCCGGCAGCTGCCGGTGATGTACCACTCCCGGCCCGGCAATATTTTCTCGATCTCCGGCAATCTCGCGACGCAGCTGCCGCAGGCCGTCGGCTGGGCGATGGCGGCGGCGATCAAGGGCGAGGATCACATTGCGTCGACCTGGATCGGCGAGGGCGGCAGCGCCGAGGCGGATTTCCACCACGCGCTGCTGTTCGCCTCCGTCTACCAGGCGCCGGTGATCATCAACGTCGTCAACAATCAGTGGGCGATCTCGACCTTTCAAGGCTACGCGGGCGGTGAGCAGCGCTCGTTCGCGGCGCGTGGGCCGGGTTACGGCATCGCCGGCATTCGCGTCGACGGCAATGATTTCCTCGCCGTCTACGCGGTCACACAGTGGGCCGCCGAGCGCGCGCGCACGGGTGCGGGACCGACGGTCATCGAACTCGTGACCTATCGTGCGGGACCGCATTCGACGAGCGATGACCCGACGCGTTATCGCGCCAAGGACGAGCCCGAGCATTGGCCGCTCGGCGATCCGATCGAGCGCCTCAAGCAGCATTTGATCAAGCAGGGCGCCTGGTCCGAGCAGCGCCACCAAGCCTTGAGCGCGGAGCTCGACGCGGCGGTCGTAGCGAGTTGGAAGCAGGCCGTGACCTTCGGCACGCTCAACGAGGGACCGCGGCTCGATCCGGATTTGATGTTCGAAGACGTCTTCAAGGAAATGCCGCAGAATCTGCTCAAGCAGCGCGCGCAAATGCGCGCCGAAAAGGGTTGACGCGCATGGCCCAGATGAACATGGTCCAGGCGCTGAACTCCGCGATGGACGTCATGCTCGGCCGCGATCCCGCAGTGATTCTCATGGGCGAGGACATCGGCTATTTCGGCGGCGTGTTCCGCACGACTGATGGCCTGCAGCGCAAGTACGGTGAACATCGCGTGCTCGATACGCCGATTGCCGAGGGCGCGATCGTCGGCGCCGCGATCGGCATGGCCGTCAACGGCCTGCGCCCCGTGGCCGAGATCCAATTCGCCGACTACATTTATCCGGGCTTCGATCAAATCGTCAGCGAGCTCGCACGCTTGCGCTATCGGACCGCGGGCGAGTTCTACGCGCCCGTGACGATACGCACGCCCTGCGGCGGCGGCATCCGCGGCGGCCAGACGCACTCGCAGAGCCCCGAGGGCATATTCACGCACGTCAGCGGCATCAAGGTCATCATGCCGTCGAATCCCTACGATGCCAAAGGGCTGCTGATCACCGCGATCGAGGACGACGATCCCGTGGTGTTCTTCGAACCGAAGCGGCTCTACAACGGGCCGTTCGACGGCGATCCCAACAAGGCCGCGGTGCCCTGGAGCACGCATCCGAAAGGCGAAGTGCCCGAAGGCCACTACAGCGTGCCGTTCGGCAAAGCCGACATCGTGCGCTCGGGGCAAGAACTCACGATCGTCACGTACGGCACGATGGTGTTCGTCGCGGCGCTCGCGGCCGCGAACGCGGGCGTGGATGCGGAAATCATCGATCTGCGCTCACTCGTGCCGCTCGATGTCGACACGATCTGCTCATCGGTCAAGAAGACCGGCCGCTGCGTCGTTGCGCACGAGGCCACGCGCTTTTCGGGTTTCGGCGCCGAGATCCTCGCGGTGATCCAAGAAGAGTGCTTTTGGGAACTCGAAGCGCCGATTCAGCGCGTCGCGGGCTGGGACACGCCGTACCCGCACGCATTCGAATGGCAATATTTTCCGGGGCCGGCGCGTGTCCAAGCCGCGATCCGGGCGGCGATGGAGCCTGCATGAGCCACTCCGGACAGTACACATTCAAGATGCCGGATCTCGGCGAAGGCACGGTCGAGGCCGAAATCGTGCGCTGGTACGTGAAGCCCGGCGATTCGGTCGTCGAAGACCAGGCGATCGTCGAAGTCATGACCGACAAGGCCACCGTCGAGGTCCCCGCGCCGGTCACCGGCCGCGTGCTGAGCGTATCCGGAACACCCGGCGACAAGGTCGCGGTTGGCTCGCCGCTGATCGTCTTCGAGAGCCAAGGGTCCGGCGGCCCCTTGCTCGCGGCAGAGGCGGGGCCTGCAGCCGCGACATTGGCGGGCCCGGCACCGGCTGCGGCGGCCGCGAAGCCGATCGTCGCCGCGAGCCGGGTCATGGCCTCACCGGCGACCCGGCGCCGCGCGCGCGAGGCGGGCCTCGAATTGGCCACGGTCGTGGGCTCCGGACCACGCGGCCGAATCTTGCAGAGCGACGTCGTCGCCGCGAGCACGCGAGCCGGCATGACCGCGGCCGTGTCGGCGCCCGCGCCGGCGGTGGCGAAACCGCCGCCCGCCGCCACAACCGAAATCAAAGTCATTGGCCTGCGCCGCTTGATTGCGGAGCGCATGAGCGAGTCGAAGCGCACGATCCCGCACTTTGCGTACGTCGAGGAGGTCGACGTCACCGAACTCGAGTCGCTGCGCCGGCACCTCAACGAGACGCACAAGACCGATGGCCCCGGGCTCACCTACTTGCCGCTCGTGTTGCTTGCGCTCACGCGCGCGCTCATAGCCTATCCACAATGTAATGCGCGCTATGACGCGGAGCGCGGCGTGCTCGTGCGCCACGCAGCCGTCCATGCCGGCATCGCAACCCAGACCCCCGAGGGGCTCAAGGTTCCGGTCGTGCGCGACGCGCAACGCCTATCGCTGTGGGATCTTGCGGCCGAGATTCGCCAGCTGTCCGAGCGCGCGCGGCAGAGTCGCTCCTCGCGCGAGGAATTGTCCGGCTCGACGATCACGATCACGAGTCTCGGCAAACTCGGCGGCATCGCATCGACGCCCGTGATCAACATGCCGGAGGTCGCGATCATCGGACTCAACAAAGCGGTCGAACGGCCCGTGGTCCAAGCCGGCTCGATCGTCGTACGCCGCATCATGAATCTGTCCTCGTCATTCGATCACCGCTTCGTCGACGGCTATGATGCGGCGGCGATGATTCAAACCTTGAAGGAATTGCTGGAGCATCCGGCGACGATATTCATGCCGGATCCGCTTCCGCGTGGAGCATCCTAATGGCGGCCATCATCGGCTGGTCTCACTCGCATTTTGGAAAGCATCCCGAAGAAACCGTCGAGACTCTCACTGTCGGCGCCGCGAACGCGGCGATGCGCCACGCCGGCGTTGCCGCCGCCGAGATCGACGAGATTTTCATCGGCCATTTCAATGCCGGCTTTTCGGCGCAGGATTTCACGGCCTCGCTCGTGCTGCAGGCCGATCCAAACCTGCGGTTCAAGCCGGCGACGCGCGTCGAGAATGCCTGCGCAACCGGCACCGCGGCCGTGCATCAGGGTATCCGCGCGATCGCGGCCAAGAGTGCGCGGCTCGTGCTCGTCGTCGGCGTCGAGCACATGACCGGCTGCTCGGCCGAGGAAATCGGCCGCAATTTGCTGCGCGCGTCGTATCTTCCCGAGGAGCGCGATAACCGGCTCGGATTCGCCGGGGTGTTCGGCCGAATCGCCGATGCCTATATGACCCGCTATGGAGACCAGTCCGACGCGCTCGCGCTGATTGCCGCGAAGAATCACAAGAACGGCGTCAACAATCCGTTTGCGCAAATGCGCAAGGATCTCGGCTTCGAGTTCTGCCGCACGCGGAGCGAGCGCAATCCGGCCGTGGCGGGCGTGCTCAAACGCACCGATTGTTCGCCGGTATCGGACGGCGCCGCCGCGCTCGTGCTCGCCGACGACGAGCTCGCGAAGACGATGCCGCGCGCGGTCACGTTTCGCGGCACGGCGCATGTCCAGGATTTCTTGCCGTTGGCCAAGCGCGATATTCTGCGCTTCGAAGGCTGTGCGCTCGCCTGGAAACAGGCGCTGTCCGCGGCGCGCCTGCAGCTCTCCGATCTCTCGTTCGCGGAGACGCACGATTGCTTCACGATCGCGGAACTCATGGAATACGAGGCGATGGGCTTGGCGGCGCCGGGCCGCGGCGCCGACGCGGTCAAGAACGGCACGACGACGATGCAGGGGAAACTGCCCGTGAACCCTTCCGGCGGACTCAAAGCCAAGGGCCATCCGATCGGTGCGACCGGTGTATCGATGCACGTGCTGAGCGCGATGCAATTGTGCCGCGAGGCACCCGAGGGTATGCAAGTGCCCGGAGCCACGATCGGCGGTGTGTTCAACATGGGCGGCGCGGCGGTCGCGAACTACGTGAGCATCCTGGAACGCAGCCGCTGACCGGCGCGCGGACGCCGCCGAAGATCAAGGCGGCGCGAGCTGTTCGAGGTGTGCGAGCGGATGCGCGGCGGCCGGCCAGTGATCCTCGAAAAAGACCGCGACGTCGGCCGCCGTGACGTCCGCGAGCCGCGGCGGGCGCCAACGCGGCGCGCCGTCCTTGTCGATGATCAGCGCGCGGACCCCCTCTAGAAAATCGCCTTGAATCGAGCATTGCCGCATCATGCCGAGTTCCATGCGAAAACAATCGGCCAGCGAGAGCCTGCGGCCGCGGCGCAGCTGGGCCAAGCTCACGCAGAGCATCGTCGGCGAGGCCTTTGCGATCGAGCCGAGCGTCTCCTCGGCCCACGCGGCGTATGCGGGGCGTCGCTCGCTCAACAGCGATTCGACGATCAGCGCCAGCGAGTCGTGCGCGAAATGCAGGTCGATCGCGGCGCGCAGTGCCGCGAGCGGCGCAGCATCCGGCGTCGGCGCCGGCTCCGCGCCGGCGAGTCGGCCGAGCGCTGCGCGCAAGCTCGCGGCCGCATCGGCGCCCCAGACGAGTTCGCCGAGCGCGGCTTCGAGCGCGCCGATAGCGGCGGCCGGCAAGTACAGATCGGCGAGGCCGCAGTACAGCGCGTCGGCGGCGCGAAGCTGTGCGCCCGTCAACGCGAGGTAGGTGCCGAGGCTGCCGGGCAGGCGCGAGAGAAAATAGCTGCCGCCGACATCGGGAAACAAGCCGATCGCGGCCTCGGGCATCGCCATGCGCGTGCGCTCGCCGACGATCCGCAGCCGTGAGCCCTGCGCGAGTCCCATGCCGCCGCCCATCGTGATGCCGTCGGCGAGCACCACCGTGGGCTTCGGGTAGCGGTGCAATGAATAATCGACGCCGTATTCCACGACGAAGAACGGCTCCTGCAGAGAACCCGACGCCTTGAAATTCTGGTACAGCGCGCGTATGTCGCCGCCCGCGCAAAAAGCCTTGCCGCCTGCACCGCGCAGCACAAGAGCGCGCACCGCAGGGTCCTGCGCGTATTCGCGCAGCTGCTCGCCGAGCTGCCGGACCATTTCGAACGAGAGCGCATTGAGCGCCGACGGGCGATTCAGCGTGACGAACGCAATGCCGTTCGCGAGCGTGCAGAGGATCGGCGTCGCGGCCTCGCTCGGTGCCGCGCCGCCCGCGCTCACGCGTTCTTCCAAACCGGCTTGCGCTTCTCGAAGAACGCCTGTGCGCCTTCGCGCTGATCCGCGCCGTCGAACAAGTCGATGAAGCGCTCGCGCTCGGTCGCGAGCGCCGCGGCGCGCGGCGTTCCTTGACGCGCCAGATGGATCAGCTGCTTGCTGTACTCGACCGCACGCGGACTCAAGGTGCAGGTGCGCTGGGCGATGCCGACGGCCGCCTGCCGTGCCTGGCCGCGTGCGACGACTTGCTCGACGAGCGCAATGCGCAGCGCGGTTCCCGCATCGACGCGCTCGTTGGTCAGAATCATGCGCTTCGCCCAGCCCTCGCCGACCAGCCAGGGCAAGGTCTGCGTCCCGGTGCCGCAGGGCAGCAGCCCGACCGAGGTTTCCGGCAGCGCCATCTGGGCGTGCTCTTCGGCGATGCGCAAGTCGCAGGCGAGCGCGCATTCGAGGCCGCCGCCCATCGCATAGCCGTTGATCGCCGCAATCGTGACCATGCGCGCATTCTGCAGCGCCTCGAACGCGGCACCGAAGCGCTGCGCCATCAATCGTGCCTGGACCTTGTCGCCGTCCGCGAAATTCTTGAGGTCCGCGCCGGCGCTGAAAAATTTATCGCCCTGGCCGGTGACGACGAGCGCACAGACCGCCGGGTTCGCGTTCAGCGAGGCGATGATTTCGCTCAAGCCGAGCAGGCCCGCCGCCGTGAACGTGTTGGCGGGCGGATTGTTGATCGTCAGTACGGCGATCGATCCCTCGATCTGGCAGTCGATCATGGCCGATACCGCTGCGCGCCGGGAGCTTCGTTCATCGCGATTGCCCTTGTGAATAAAGTTTGATGATAGCCGAGAAATCCTCGGCGCCCGTGCCGCGCGCGCTGAACATCTGGTAGAGCTGCTGCGCGAGCGCACCGAGCATGACCGGCTGTTTGACGTGTTTCGCCGCATCGAGCGCGAGTCCGAGATCCTTGAGCATCAGATCCGCGCCGAATCCACCGGTATAGCCGCGCGCCGCGGGCACCGCATCCATGACGCCCGGGTAGGGGTTGTAGGTGTCCGAACTCCAGCAGCGCCCGCTGGAGGTGTTGATGATGCCTGCGAGCACCTTGGGATCGATGCCGAGCGATGCGCCGAGACTCATCGCTTCCGAGACGCCGATCATCGAGATCGCGAGCAGCAGGTTATTGCAGATCTTGGCGACCTGCCCGTTGCCCGAGGCGCCGCAGTGGACGATGTTCTTGCCCATGTTCGCGAGCACCGGCTGGATTTGCGCGAATAGATCCGGCGTCGCGCCGACCATGAAGGTCAGCGAGCCGGCGGCGGCTCCGCCCGTGCCGCCCGAGACCGGCGCATCCGCCATCGGATTGCCGTGCGCGGTCGCCGCGGCCGCGACTTCGCGTGCGCTCTGCGGATCGATCGTGCTCGAGTCGACCAGGATCACGCCGGGCGCGATGTTCGCGAGCACGCCGTCCTTCGCAAGGTAAGCGGATTTGACGTGCGGCGAGGAGGGCAACATCGTGATCAGCAGCTCGGCGCCTGCTGCTGCGGCTTTGATCGACGCGGCGGCGCTCGCGCCCGCGCTCACGAGCGCGGCGACCGCTGCGGGCACGAGGTCGTAGACGACCAGGCGATGGCCGGATTTGAGCAAATTGCGCGCCATCGGCGCGCCCATGTTGCCGAGACCGATGAAAGTGATGTTCATATGGCATCCATCCTCGATGCGCTGTTTCAAGAATCCGCGCGCGCGACGAGCGCGCGCGAGATCACGAGCCGTTGGATCTCGCTCGTGCCTTCGTAGATCTGCGTGATGCGCGCGTCGCGATAGTGCCGCTCCACGGCGTAATCCTCGAGATAGCCGTAACCGCCATGAATCTGGATGGCCTTGGTACAGACCCGCTCGGCCATTTCAGACGCATAGAGCTTGGCTTGAGAGGCCTCGCTCAAACATGCGAGCCCGGCGCTGCGCAACGCGGCGGCGTGATGCGCGAGCAGCCGCGCCGCACTGATCGAGGTCTGCATGTCCGCCAGCATATCCGCGATGCTGCCGAATTCGGCGATCGGACGCGAGAACTGCCGGCGCGTCTTGGCATAGGTGAGCGCGGCCTCGAACGCCGCGCGCGCGATGCCGACCGCCTGCGCGGCGATGCCGATGCGGCCGCCCTCGAGGTTCGACAAGGCGATCGCGAGCCCCTTGCCGCGCGCGCCCAGCAGGTTCTCTCCGGGGATGCGGCAATTATCGAGCGTGATCGCGCAAGTATCCGAAGCGCGAATTCCGAGCTTGTGCTCGGGCCGGCCGACGAGGAAGCCTGAGCTGTCGGTGGGTACGATGAACGCCGACAGGCCCTTCTTACCCAAATCCGGGTCGGTCACGGCGAACACGATCGCGATTTTGGCGCGCTTGCCATTGGTGACGAACTGCTTGGCGCCGTTGAGCACCCACGACCCTTGTTCGAGCGTCGCGCGCGTTTTGAGATTGCTCGCCTCCGAGCCCGCCTGCGGTTCCGTGAGACAGAAGCAGGCGATTGCGCGGCCCGCGGCCATCTCGGGCAGGTAACGGCGCTTCTGCTCGGCGTCTCCATAATTGACGAGCGGGCCGCAGCCGACCGAGCTGTGGACACTGACCAAGGCGGCGGTCGCGGCACAGCCGGCGGCGATCTCCTCGATCGCGAGCGCGTAGCTCGTGTAATCGGTCAATGAACCGCCCCATTCGCCGGGCACCGTCATGCCGAGCAGTCCGAGCTCCCCCATCTTGGCGACCGCCTCGTCCGCGATCCAGCCGGCTTTGTCCCAGGCCGCGGCATGCGGCGCGAGTTCCGCCTGCGCGAATTCTCTCGCGGTATCGCGAATCAGCCGCTGTTCCTCGGTCAATAGATCGGCCTGCATGCGGTTTCCCTGCTTCCCGTGCGGATGCTATCCCGTAAACTATGAAGCGGACCGCCGGCATTGCGTTGCCCAAAGCATTCAAAATGTGTGATCGAAAATGCAACAGCTAGAGAATCGCGTGATCGTCCGCACAGCGGAAGCCGGAACGATCGCGATCTGCTTCGTCGCGGCCGCGCTCGAGCCGGTGCGCACACGCGGACTCGACGCCGACGGGCTGCTCCGTGCCGTGGACCTTCGCCCTAGCCTGCTGAAGTCGCCGCAGGCGCGCGTCACGGCGAAACAGTTCGGCGCGCTGTGGCGCCTGGTCGCACAGACGCTCGACGACGAATTCTTCGGCCAGGATTCGCGCCGCATGAAGGTCGGCAGCTTCGCGATGCTGTGCCATGCGGTCGTGCACTGTGAGAGCCTCGCGCAGGCGCTCGAGCGCAGCTGCCGGTTCTACGATCTGATCTTCGACGACATCGGCGCGAGCCTGCGCATCGAGGGCGCCCAGGCGAAGATCGTGTTGCGGGAACGGCGTCGCGGCGAGCGGCCGCGCATTT
>Ga0181528_10002294_pt1 | contig 11719 bp, 10 predicted proteins | sample PEATcosm2014_Bin_47_FD_119742 | JGI IMG/M metagenome (GOLD analysis project Ga0181528, IMG submission 119742) | Peatland microbial communities from MTU Mesocosm Facility, Houghton, MI, USA - PEATcosm2014_Bin10_10_metaG | ecosystem: Environmental > Terrestrial > Soil > Wetlands > Peat | place... | reverse complement strand
GACGAATCATGAATCACGTGATTGAGCACCACAGTAGCTGAAAAATGGTCGCCGTCGTCATGTGTGGCCAAAGCGCAGGTAACGCCGTCGAACGGGACACTCGCTTCTTGCAGCCGTTGGAGCACATCCGCCGAGGGGACCTTGAAAATGCCGTAACTCTCCGTAAACATTGAATCGACCAGCACCTTCGCCTCCGGCCCCTCTATCAAGAGGCCCATATTTGCGACTTATGTAATTGTCACGGACGCCCTGCGTGCCGACGGAAGGCTCTCCGAAACGCATGCATCTGCCAGATGCCCTTCAGCATCCGCCTTGACAGTGGAGACCACCACGGCAGCGCACAGGGCAGTGTATTGCAGACAAGATCGGATCCGCCGCGTGTTCATGGTCAAATCATGCCATTAAGGCAAGACCGTCGGTTTTCGGACTGCCCCCTCGCAGATGTGGGCGTGCGGCGCATTCCCGCACCGGGCTCGCCCAGTGGAGCGCAGGTGGAATGGGGCAAGCGCGCATGAATCGAGCCGCGAGTTCGTTGGGAAGATCGGGGCTCCTCAAGTTCTCGAATCCGGATTCTCGGTCGGTTCGTCTGTCACAACCAGAATGAGCGTAGCAATCGGGCCAAATAATAGAGACACAACCCACCACCCCAAGCGACTGCGCTTTTTGGACTGCGCAAGCCCTGCGTTGATTAGCGCCAAGGTGAACCATCCAACCGCGTATTCAGTATGATTCGAATTCATTGTGCTTGTTTCAAAACAAGAGGTGTTCATCGCCGAAGAGATCTCCGTGTCCTGCCATGACGCCCAATCTCTCACCGGAATGCGCGCTCCGAAATATACATGGGCAATCTGATTTGCTCCTATCCATGCGGCTCCGAGCTAACCGCGGCCGGGAGGCTGAGTCCCAGCTGCGAAGAGCTCAGGGTGCCCAGCCCGTGTGGCTCGACCGCGGAGCAACGCCCGTGCTTCTTCCGAAGCATCAAAATCAAAAAGTTTACGTGCCAGATCGCGCGCGTGCTCCAGATCACCGGCCCCGATAAGAATCTCGATCGAGTCGGCCCCTGCTTTAAGCACCAGTTGGTGGTTCGCATGCTTGAGCATTTCCGAACTCGGCTTGTCGGCCATGATCATGAAGCGATCGAATTGCTGCGCAATCTCAAGATACGGATGGATCGCCAGCGCGTCGCTGTATCGTTGTCGCTTAAGCAGGAGTTGAAGCGCGCTGTACCCCATTTCTTTCCGCCGCGGATCGCCGGCCGGCAGCCGATCAAAGATCTCCAAAGTCCGCGCGTCGTCCTGCAATGTTTGGTTTAAGCACGCAAAATCCTGTGCTGCGCGGAAATCGCTCGCCGCCGCGAGCAGTCGCTCCTGGGCAGCGTCGCGTCGCTCGATGAGCGCTGCGCGTGCCGGCGGGTAGTTGGAACTTAATCGACCGAGTTCATTCAGCAGAAAGCTCACCCGAAAACCGCTAAAACTTATCTCTTTGACCATTCCTTCATCGAAGCACCACAAGAATTCTGCCAGCGCTTCGGCATACTTGCCGGTGTGGACCAGTTCCCTGCCCAAATCATACCGGGCCTGTACCGCATCGTGACCTGCTTTCGCTTGCATTGTTGCATCCCGCGCTCGATTTAGGGACGTCTTGCCCGCCAGTGCAGAGCTGAATTCGGCGATGAACTGCGCCGGTTCGCGAAAACCGACCAAACGGTCAACCTCGGTTCCGTCAGTCTTGAGCAGCAGCATCGTGGGGTAAGCGTCGATCCGATAGCGGGCCGCGAGCCCCGACTGTTTCTCTGCGTCGATCTTCAACGCGACCGCGTTTTCACCAATGAGTTTACCGACCGCAGGATCGTTCCATGTCTGGGCGTCGAGCTGCTTGCACGGCCCACACCAGGTCGTAAAGAAATCAATGAAAACGAGTTTCCCCTCGCTCGCCGCGGCTTTGGTCGCGGCTTCAAACGAAATGTCCCGAAAGGGAACCGCGGTCGTATCGGCCGCACGGAGGACGCCGAAGCAGATTGCCAACAGGATTACAGAGAATCGGAGTCTGCCGGTTGTCATGGGTGATATGACCGTCTCAGCGATAGTTTCCGTTTCTCGAATTACTGTCAACGCAAAGGCAACCTCCCGCGCAGCTGCCCCACGGGAAACCGATCCTCTTCTTCAATTCCTATGGTTTCCCCTGCGATGGCACAACCTGATCAGTTCCCGGCCACACTTGGGGTATTGGGTTGGTCGGCATTCGGACAGGCGGCAGAACAAGTGTGCCGCGCCAAAGCTCCTTTCTTTCTCCGAGTCCTTTGAACGTCGCTCTCAGGAAATACTGCTCTCGGTCGACCTGGGCGAGGTGCCATGGCGGTGACTCCGGTAGACCTTGATCGAGGATCAATGCGCCCGCAGACTGAATACAGTTGTAGGTTAACCCCGACATTGGAATGCGGAGTGTGGATTCGCTCGGAACTGAGATCTGAAAGCCGATAGATCCGAAATCGTAAATCCATGGGACCCCACCTTTCCAATGAGGCACAGGTTTTACATGGGCATCCGTCAGTTCCAAAGCAATGCTGAGCTCCCGCTGAAAGGCGATCTTCTTTCCCCACAATGGCTGTACGGCGAGATTCTGCAGATCGAGAAACATACGAACTACAGTTGTCCCGTGAGAGCTAAGGAAATTGTCTGCGACTAGACGTCCCCGCATTTGATCTACGACATCGGACCATGCACCTGTTTCCTGTTCAGCGCCAAACCCGGGAGGAGATTGTTCAGCTGCAATGAAGACCGGCGAGAAGGCCAAGAACGACAACAGCAAGCAGCGCAAGAAACGGAGGCACCTAACGATAACGCTGGGATAAAGGCGAAAGAGAGTGCCCATCGTTAATGTAACGGCAGAGCGCAGTCTTTCTTAGCACACTAGGTCCGCCGGTTCCCCGACGGTCCCCTCGCTGATCCCGGCGTGCGGTACTCCCGCACCGGGCTCGTCAAGAGAGCGCGCATGTAGAAGGGTTAGGATGATCATTTGGGGTGCTGATCGTCGCTATGCGATCCCGTCGCTCGATTGACTACAACACTGCCTAGGAGTGAAAATACTGACGGGAGGATGTAATGGAGACTGGGGATGGCGAAAATCCGCACCGCCGACATCAGTGATGCGAGCTACGAAGAGTGGTGCCACAGACAGCGGACCCAACCAAAACCAACGAAATGAATCCGCCGTGATCATAGTCAGGCAGTGTGCTGTCGCCAGTTCGGCCCGCTTTGGCGGGGCCGTGATTTTACAGCCTTTACGGTCCCGTTTCCACCGATCTCCACCCCGACCGCAGTGGATTGTCCTTTCCCAGTAGATGCGAGAAATCTTCCCGGCTTAGTTGCGCCATTTGGAAACGGTGTTTCCGTAATTTTTCATTCCTCTCGCATTCAAAAATGGCGTCCTGGTAACAGGGCAAAGTCCATGTGGTTTCTAGAAAGGCGGCAATATGTTAAAGTCTGGCGTGGCTGGCACCGTGGGCCTTGATGCCCAGGGGCAGATCGAGGCGTTTGCAATTGGAGCAGATGGCGCACTCTGGCAAATCCAGCAGATTAGGACTCCGACCTCGCTCGGTTGGTCAAGCTGGCAAACCTTGGGCTCACCCCCAGGTTTGACGCTCGGTGTGCCCCCCGGCAGTGCTCCCGTTGTCGCAGCAAACGGCGATGGTCGCCTTGAAGTGTTTGTCACGGGTTCAGACGGCGCGGTTTGGCATATCTGGCAGATCAATACCACCGGGGGAGGATGGTCAGGCTGGCAATCATTGGGTGGCTCCATCGCGTCGCTTCCGGCTGTCGGAAAAAATTGGGACGGCAGATTGGAGGTTTTTGCTTGGGGCACGGATGGTGCGCTCTGGCACGTTTGGCAGAATCTGCCCGCCCTGAATTGGTCGGGTTGGGCTTCATTTGGTGGGACCTGCACCAGTTTCCCGGTAGTGGGTTTGAATCGCGGCGGTCCACTAAACAACTGCCTGGAGGTATTAGTGATCGGCAATGACTTTCCGGCGCATCACATGTATCACCTTTGGCAACTGACTCCCGGGGGAGGATGGTCCGGATGGACATCGCTGGGCGGATATATTAGTCCAGACCCTTCCCTGGGCCAAAACCAAGACGGACGCCTGGAAGTGTTTGCGATTGGAAATGATGTGATCAGCGGCAGCAACAGCACGCACGACTGGCAGAATACAGCAGGCACGACCCAATGGTCGGGCTTCAACTCGCTGGGCAACCCGCCGCCAGGAACCGTTAGCCCACAAGTGACCCAGAATCAGGATGGACGGCTCGAAGTTTTTGGAGGTGGTCAGGACGGCGCGCTCTGGCACATTTGGCAGACGAGTCCCAATAACGGCTGGTCCGGCTGGGGTTCTTTAGGAGTCCCTGGGCCTGGAACGACAGTTCTGTTCGCAATCGGCAACAACCAAGACGGGCGGATTGAGGTCTTTTCCGTCGGCAGCGACGGCGCGCTCTGGCACATCTGGCAGACAAATCCGAACAACGGCTGGTCGGGTTGGGCATCACTCGGTCACCCTTAACAGACTGCGTGCCGAAATGTGCATTCATTTGTGCGCGGTCGATAAGGCGCGACGGGCAACTGGCGCGTTCGACGTGGGGGCCTTCACGCTGCCGCGACAATCGCAGGCCTCTGTCGGCACATCGTCTCAAGACAATCTCTTACAGGCTCTTACGTGATATTTCCAGACGGACGCGCCAACCGATCGCCCATCCTTTGTGTCGCAGCCAGAGCGATCGACCAAGGTATCTGTCAAAACCGGCCTGCTTGGGCACGGTTTTGCCGGGCTTTCTGCCTAAACATTGCGTCAATTTGCCGGCCGACTATGTGTCAGTCACCAAAAGCTTCGGCTTGGCAAGCCACCCCAAGCAGCGCCACTTTGCACCCGTCGGCATGTTGACCGCGAAGGCGGACCGTCGATCTGCCTATGCACTTCTGCTATGTCTAAATGCTGGAGTCACTTAACACTCCTGGGCGGCATTACGTGGGACTCACGGACGACCTTAAGTCCCGGCTGATCCATCATAACAGCGGTGATGTCCCGTCGACCTCCGGCGATCGACCATGGCGCATCAAAACCGCAGTCGCTTTTACCGATAGGCAACGCGCCGCGGCCTTTGAACGTTACTTAAAATCCGGATCCGGCCGAGCATTTGCCGTGAAACATTTCTGAGGGTAGTTCAAATCCCGATGTGTCACGCCGAAGCGTCGGAGAAGGCGGACCATTCGTCTGGCCATGGATTTCCGCCATGTATGCCTACTGCAGTCGCTAATTCTTGTCTTGGATCTCCTAAGCAGCTACTTGGAAGAAAGAAGGAGCGGGACTGGACAGATATTGATTCCTGCTGAATTCGTATATTCCGAATACGGCGTTGCGCGGATGCCCAGCGCACGATAGATCCTCCCGCTGCCATGGCTCGCGCTACGTATTCCCCTGCGTCCACCGCAAACATCGGCTTCGAAGCCAAGCTCTGGCTGGCCGCCGACAAGCTTCGCAACAACATGGACGCTGCGGAGTACAAGCACGTCGTACTTGGCCTCATCCGACAGGCGTTGTGCCGACTCCTTTAACCAACGCAACCGTTTGGCGTGCGTTAGGGAGATCGCCCCGTCGGATGAATTTTCTGATCTCTGGGTTTCACCTGCCGGAATAGGACAGCTGCCGGTTTTTGAGGGGGTACAGGTATGAATATCCGCCCGCTGTTCAGCCCGGAAATCCGAGTGGGTGGATCTAATTGCAATTGGCGGTCCCGCGTACGGTGCGGACATGCCAAACGTTTCGCACCTTCTCACGGTTGCCACACTTGTGACCGGCTTGGGCGTTGACAGCTCGCTCGATGCGGTCAGGGGGGCGCAGCACATGCTCGAGCTCCACACCTGGTCGGAAATCGTCAGGATCGAGAACACCGCTCCACGCAGCCGTTACCCGCGGGTGTTGCCCGCGCTCATCTTCCAGCTCGATTCCGTCCTTTGGTTCTACACCCCGACGGACGGAACCCAGAGCCTCTCTCTGTACCGCAATCACGCGGATGCGGACAAGGTGAACCTGGGCCCCTTGCTGGCCGCCATCGACAAGGGCTTCACCCGCTGGGAGGTGCTGCCCCGGGGCGTCGGCCCTCCTCCGGCCGGGACGCGCCTCCCCAACGGATGCTTCATTGAGTCGATGGCACTCTTTTTCCAAAGGGTCGCGTACGATCCGCGCATCGAGAATCCAAAGCTCCTTTCCTATTACGTGACGCTGCCCGGAGGAACACACGGGCACACCGTGCTCCAGTATACCCTGGGGGGCCGGATTCAGATCGTCGATCCGGACCGGCCCGCCAGCACGCTCCGGGTGCGTTACGCCGACGAGGACGACGCGAAGAGCGTGGCCGACTGGATCCGGGGTGACGTTACCAAGGCTCGGCAACTCCCCCTCGAAGAATTCCTCGACCGAGCTCCCGGGAGATATTATGCGAGAGTGCCCTCCGGACTCGCAAAGAACGATGATCCGAATCCCCCCGAACAGCCTCGGCCCCCCGGGAACAGCCGTTCCTGAGGCGGGGGCGTGACACGGACCGACCCGCAATGAACGAGATTCCCCTGTACAAGAAGCTGGCCGACGAAGTGCAGAGCCTCATCGATGAGCGCTCGCTTCGGGCCGGCCAGCGCCTTCCCTCGGTTCGGGTGACCGCGCGCCAGCGCCAGATCAGCATCGGAACCGCGATGAAGGCCTACGTGGTTCTTGAAAACCGAGGCTGCATCGAGGCGCGGCCGAAGAGCGGCTATTACGTGCGCAGCCAGCCCCAGGCCAAGGCGAAGGCCAGCGCGGGAAGCGTCCTGGGGCCGGCCATGCCGATCGCCGAGAAGGACCTGGCAGAGCACGTGATCGACCTTGCGCGGGACCCCAGTTTCTTCCCATTGGGCACGGCGTTTCCCGATCCTGCCATCCTTCCGCTCGGCAACCTCGCCAAGGCTGCCGGATCGGTGGGCAGGTCCGACCCGGGGATATTCGGACAATATTCGATGGGGCGCCCCTACCAGCCCTTTGTCCAGGAGCTTTCCCGGCGGTATCTGCGGACGGGCACCGCACTGTCCCACGACGAGTTCATTGTGACCTCGAGCTGCTCCGAGTCCCTATATCTTGCGCTGACGGCCGTGACCAAACCCGGGGACGTGGTCGTCGTCGAGTCGCCCGCATACTTCGGGTTCCTGCGCCTCATTGCGTCGCTTGGCCTCAGGGCGATCGAGGTTCCGGTGGACCAAAAGAAGGGATTGAGCCTGGAGGCGCTGACCGTCGCCCTGGACAGCAACGACGTGAAGGCCGTGCTTGTAACTCCAAGCTATCACAATCCAACGGGAGCTTGCATGCCCAACGCCCGGAAGGAGCAGCTCTATTCAATCCTGTGCGACTACGACGTCCCGGCGGTCGAGGATGACATCTACGCGGACCTCCATTTTGGACCCGTTCGGCCGAAGCCGCTGAAGGCGTGGGACCGCGAGGGTCGCGTGCTGCTGTGCTCGTCGCTCAGCAAGACCCTCGCGCCCGGCGTTGGCCTCGGCTGGATCTCCGCTGGACGCTACCATTCCAGCGTTGACGACAATAAGTGGTCGAACAACACGCTCTACTCCCAGAAGGTCGCGACGCGATTTTTTCAGGAAGGATACGATCGGCAGCTCCGCCGCATGCGGTCGAGCTTCCAGGAGCGAGTGGCGGCGGTGAGGGAGGCGGTCCTCACTTTTTTCCCGCGCGGGTCGCAGGTGACGGATCCGGCCGGCGGGTTCGTGCTCTGGGTTGAATTTCCACCCGAAGTGGACGCGCTCAGGCTCCGTGCGGACGCGCTGCGGGAGATGATCAGCACCGCGCCGGGGCCGATATTCTCGATCCGCCACCAATTCCGCAATTGTCTCAGGTTAAATTGCGGTCTCGCGTGGTCCGGTGCGTTTGAGAAGGCGATCCAGACGCTGGGTCGGCTGGCCTCAAGCCAATAAGCCGTGACTATGCAAAATGTAGGAAGCGAGCTTGCCCCTCGACACGCTCGGGGCCCTGAGCTTGTCGAAACGGCTCGCGATTCAGAGGAGAACTTCGCACGCAAGCGGGCCTCCTACGCGGTCACATGCATCCATCAACATTGCGAGTGAGACAGCCTCATTCTGCATAAATACGGCTTGGACCAATCCGCGCCGCAGTGTCGACGCAGAAGCCACCGGCCAGCAATCCTTGACTGCATCGCGGCGGACCGCGCCCAACGACAACTCGCCGTACTCAAACGACCGTTGGCCGAATTCGCATCGTCCCACCGCCAAGCCGCCACCAAATGCGAGCCATGCGATTTTCTCTCGGTCTGGCATTATGTTTGGCCGTCCCTTTTGTTTCGCGCCTCCGCGGGCAAGACGAGGTGCGCCAGTTGCACAGTCATGTTTTCGACCGGGACGGCGCGCCCATTGCCGGAGCATTTGTGATCGTCAAAGAAACCCTCGATGGCGCTCAGACCGACTCGACAGGAGGCTTCTCTGTGCCGGCGCCCGCGAAGAAGGTGGCCACGTTGGTCATATACTACTCGTTCGGGTGCCTCCAATAGGATGGACAATCAACATGTATGTTTTCGAATATGAAATTCAGGGTGGCAGACAACAAACCAAGAAAAATCACCACCAATGCCATGTAGCACACGAGTGGGAGAAAGAATCCGGCTGCAGTCACCAGGAGGGTCACCAGTGAGACGATGAGATGCGGCTTCGTCCGTTCATGGACATATTGCAAAAAACAACTCACGCTTATCGAAATCCCTATGAATCCCAAAACAGAAAGACCGACCCAGGAGATTTGCCAGGCTGCAATGGCCAGGCCAGCCAAGCCGGCGAGTAGTGTAAAACCGAGCAGTAGCATCATAGGGCTGCCCTGCTAGCGTGGCCAGACGCAAAACCCCTTGCAAGCCCACATTCACCCACCTGCGGTGCCGGCAGGGATTTCTGGTTTGGCTCCATAACTCGCTGCCATTTCCGTGATGCGGTCGTATCATCAAATTGGCACCTTGCTCCACGCGATCAGCGAATTCCGGCGTCATAAAAGAATACCCTGCGGCGCCCGAGCTGATCAATCATCCATGAGCAAACCGCCGATGTCGCGGGCGTGACCGACGCCACCAGGCATGGGCGGCTTTCACGGCACAGCGTGGTGAAGGGATGCTGCCCAGGATCGACAACGGAGAAGCTGATGACTATATCGAATGAATTGATCGGAGCTGTCTATATACTGGCTCAGCTTGTGGCAGGCCTCTTCGCTCTCTCGGTATTTATCCTGCTGGTTTGGTGGAACGGATTCGACTCCACGCGAACCTCGGGGAATCGAACGGAGGTGCTGGTGGGTGCCGGTCTTATTCTCGCTACCCTGGTGGCACTGATACTAGTCGGTCCGTTATTTGTCTTCGACCAAGAATACGCGATGCCGGAGTATCCCACCGAGTTCTTTAGACTGGGTTATGGGATCGTTTATTGTTTTATATTGATGGCGAATTCGATCGGAGTGATCTGGTGGGTCCGACGGATTAGGGGGTACTCTCTTTTGATTCCGGTCCTTGGACTGGTGACCGCGTCTTGGGTGACCAAGACGATCGGAGTGATGATCTTCGTCTATGGATCGGGAGAAATCGGCTTGGTTCTCAAGGTGGTTGCCGAGGCCTATTGCTTTGTCATGGCAGTCTTCTATTTCGCAGCCTCGGGAGTCACCGTGGGTGTGTTGGCGACAAGATTCCCGGCGAAGCCTCCGCGGATATGAATGATGTCACTGTCGAGCAGGACGCCTATCACGGACTCCATTCTTTGATGCTGCTCCGGGGCGGCGGGGAATTGCGGTGAGGGAGAAATCACGATTTCTGCGCGCCTCCATATCCGCTCTTCCAGCGGTGGCTCCTTCGCTTGTGGCGACGACCGATCTGCAGGAGCAATTGAAGGAGGGTGCACAGCTGACTCATTGCCCGGCTGCACAGTGGCGGATGAATTGCCAACGATTCAGGAGGCGCCCGGAGCGAGGCTCACCGTGACGCTATCGCCCACTTTCGAATTGGTCACCGCCTTGTAGCTGATGGTTAGCGCTCCGACCGGGCGCGTCATGTTCACGGTGAGCGTCAAGTAGCCGAAGTCGATGATCGGCGGTGTCACGAGCGTGTAATTGCCGACGGTCGTGCCGGCGGGAGGCGCTGCACTCTGCGGCGGCGTTGCGGCAAAACCTCCACTCCCCGAAACCACGTAGGGAATGGTTCGGCCCAAACCGGAAACGGAGCGTGAGAACCGTTGATAGAGGTGCGCATGCCCGGAGAGCACCGCATCCGGCCAGAGCCCTGCCGCCTGGCAGGCCGCGTCGATATCGTTCGCCAGGCCGACGGTTCCCCCGTGCACGCTGTCCACGGAGGCAGGCGGGTGGTGAACGGCAATCAACACGGCCTGTTGTCCCGCATCCCGCGCAGGCTTGAGCCGCGTCAATTCGGCCTGAAGGAAGTTCGCCTGTTCGTCGGTCACCGTCGGGTATTGTCCCTTCATTGAAGAGATGACTCCCGGGCCTTCGAGCACATTGCTGTACAGGCCGATGATTGAGACGAACGGTGCATCGAGCGTGAAATATACCCCAGGCTGCGTCATTACGCTGCGAACGAGCCCGCCTGAATCCGGCGACGGTCCCGGCGCTGCAGCGCAGAAATTGCGGAGAAACGCCTGGAGCGTCGGAATCTGGGGAACATTCTTGTTCTGGCCGAACACCATCCCGTCATGATTGCCGGGGATGGCGAAGATCGGCCGGTCGTAGGCCCGAAACGGCTCATAGAACTGGTCGTAATAATACTGCCCCTCGCCGAAGTAATAAACCACGTCACCAAGATGGAAGAAGAACGCCGGGGCGTTTGGCCCCCCTTATTCGACATCCGCGGCCATCGCGTCGGCCACGCTTCCCTCCTGGGCAATGGCCGCGGCGGCGGACTGCGTTGCACTCACCTTGGCGGCGCCGGTGTCTCCCACAGCATGAAACGTGATCGTCTTTGCCGATTGGATACCCGCGATAACGCCCGCTCCGACCACGTCGGCAAGATTCAGGTGCGGTTGGGGCGTGCTCGGCGGGGGCACGGGCTGCACCTGCGATTGGTGAAGCAGGTAATAGGGTGAATTGAAATAGGCGACGCTCGTGTTATCGACCTGAAATGAGGTTTCGTCTGCACCCGGCACTGGATCCGCAAAAAGACGTCTGCCAGCGCCGACATGAGCAGGCGCCTTGGCGATTCTGGACGCGGGCTTGGGCGCCTTGCCGCGAACCTTTTTCGTGACCCGCTTGTTCATTTTGGGGCCCTCTTCTGTTTTTGCAGGGCAGCTGCTCCTCCGAAGCTGGTCAGCAGGCTGGCGCCGATCGGGCTGCCCCAGCCGCTGCATGCATCCCAGCCCTTGCCCGCCGAGTAGCCGCCGATATTGCCGGTGGTGTCATTGTTTCCCTGGACAATATCCGTAAAGCCGCCTGCGCTGGCGAGTTTGCCGTAGAGAAGCGGGTTAAAGTAACCGACCGGCGTTCCAAGACTCTGGTTTATCCTTGCAAGGAGACCGGCCCAGAGCGGGGCGACGGCGCTGGTGCCCCCAACCACGGCATTCTTTCCACCGTAATAGATCTGGTACCCCGTCTGGGGGTCTGCGTCTCCGCACACATCAGGAACGCCGCGCCCGACATGGG
>Ga0181528_10002293_pt1 | contig 11723 bp, 4 predicted proteins | sample PEATcosm2014_Bin_47_FD_119742 | JGI IMG/M metagenome (GOLD analysis project Ga0181528, IMG submission 119742) | Peatland microbial communities from MTU Mesocosm Facility, Houghton, MI, USA - PEATcosm2014_Bin10_10_metaG | ecosystem: Environmental > Terrestrial > Soil > Wetlands > Peat | place... | reverse complement strand
CGCCGGCGCCGGGCCCGACGAGGGCGAGCACATCGCCTTCGTGCAGACCCTGGCCGGCGAGCTGGCGCCCGCGGCCGGCTGGCGATGGGGCTTGCCGGTACTCGACACCGATCCGCGCGACCCCAACATGGAGCTGCACCAGCCGCCGCTCTACTATGCCTTGGCGGTGGTGCCGTACCTTTTGGGCGGGCCGCGGCTGGTGGGCCTGCTGGGGTTGCTGTTGGGCCTCGCCACGGTCTGGCTGACGTGGCGCGCCGTGGGCGAGGTGGGCGGCGCGGACCTGGCCCTGGCCGCCGCGGCCGTGCCGGCGCTATTGCCCATGCACGCCTTTCTCACCGGCCGGGTCAACAACGATGGCTTGCTCAACGTGCTGTTCGCCCTGGCCTTGTGGCGCTGGGCGTGCACGTTGCGCGACGGTCCGAGCCCGCGCGAGGGGCTGCGCGTGGGGCTCATCGTCGGCCTCGCCCTGCTCACCAAGCAGACCGCAACCTTGCTGGTGGCCCTCAGCCCGGTGGTTTTCATCCTGTCGGTGTGGCGCGGTCACCCGTGGCGCGCGGCGGCGCGGCAACTGGCCGTGACGCTGCTGGCGGCCGCGGCGCTGGCGCTCTGGTGGTACCTGCGCAACCGTGTCGTGTACGGCGACTGGTTCGCCCAGACGGCGTTCGCCCTGCGCTTCGCGGATCGCCCCACGCCGGCCTCGCTGGCCATCATCAAGACCATCCACCCGGACTGGAGCTATTGGGGTTACGTGCGCGACGTGACCCTGCGCACCTCGGTCATGTTCATCGGCGCCGACGTGAAGAACGCCGCGCCGGGAATCGTTAACGTCTTCCAAGAGGCGCTTCTGGCGCTCGGTGGAATCGGTGCGGCGATGGTGCTGACGCGGCGCGGTCGAACCGCACGGCGCGATGCGGCGCAGGCGTGGGCGGTGCTGCTGGCGGTCGGGCTGCTGGCGTTGGGCGTGCTCTATTGGCGGTTCAACTGCCGCTACTTCCAGGCCCAGGCGCGGTACTTCTTCCCGCTCCTGCCGGCCTGGGGCGTGATGTTGGCGGCCGGCTTCGGCCGCCTCTGGCCGCCGCCGCGGCGCGCCGCGCGCTATGGTCTGCTGATCGTGCCCTTGTGGCTGGGATTGCTTACGGTGTGGTCCTTGGTGGTGTTCTTGCCGACGGTGTCCAATGGTTAAGCGACTGAGGTCGAGGCCGGCCCGCGTCGTGGCGCTGCTCCTCGCCCTGAGCATGGCCGGCGGCTCGCCGGCCTCCGGCGCCGCGCCGGCAACGGGCGCCGCGCCAGCAGCTGGCGCCAAGGATGCGCCGAGCACCACGGCGGCGTGGGGCAACCCTCCGGCGTCCGGTACCGCGCCGCCATCCGGCACTGCGCCGGGGGCGAACAGCGCGGCCGATTTCGATCTGCCCACCACCTGGACGCTGCCCGGCACGCCGCCGCCGTGGCCCGCGGCGCCGCCGCCGGCCGCGACGCCGCCGGCGGTGGTGTGGACGCTGGACAACCTGCCGCGCACGTGGACCCTGCCGGGCACGGCGCCGCCCCTGGCGCTGCCGGCGATCGCCGCACCGCCGCCGGTACCCTGGTCTCTGGACAACCTGCCGCGGACGTGGACGCTGCCGGGCAATCCGCCGGCGAACGCCCTGCCGCCGAGCGCTCAGGCGGCGCCGGCCGTCATCTGGAGTCTGGACAACCTGCCCACCTCGTGGACGCTGCCGGGCATGTTGACCGGCGTCAAGACCAGCGGGCCGGGCACGGGCGACTTCTACGGCGAGGCCCCCAGCTCGCTGTTCGGCGGCAAGCCCTACACGCCGCCGATCGCCGGCTTGCGCGACAACCAGTTGACGCACCACGACCTGTTCACGCCCAGCAAGCGCCAGAACAACCTCACCTTGTCGGGCAGCGCCGAGGCGGACCTCAATCTGACCAGCGTGAGCGGCGCCGACTCCACCTACGAGAGTGATCAGTACGGCAGCAATCGCCTCCTCAGCGAGCAGGCCAGCCTGCTCGTGGCGGGTCCCCTGTGGAAGGCGCTGGGACTGAACGTGAACGCCCAGCTCGACCAGCGCAGCTATGGTCTGAACACGTCACGGCCCATTTGGAGCCTGGATTGGGAAGACCAGAACACGCGCGTCACGGTGGGCAGCATCACGCCGGACTTCGGTGAGGGCGGGTCGTACGCCGCTTTCAGCCGCCAGCTCACCGGCATCGAGGCCGAGGGCCAGGTCGGGAAGAAGTTCCAGTACAAGTTCTTCGCCTCCCAGGTGCAGGGCACCATCGAAGACGAGTCCTTCGTGGGCAACGGCACGCCGGGTCCGTACTACCTGACATACGTGCCCATCGTGGACGGTTCGGCGGTGGTGCTGGTGGACGGCGTGCTGCAAACGGCGGGCGCCGGCACCACCGGCAGCTACACCCTCAACCCCACCACCGGGCAGTTGATGTTCAACGGTTCCACCATCATCACCCCGGCCCAGCGCATCGAGGTGCGTTACGAGACGGAATCGACCAGCGGGCCGCCGGACACCCTGCTCGGGACGCGGGTGGAGGGCACCCTGTTCAAAACCCGCGTCGGGCTCAGCTACCTGACGCAGATTGCCGGCTCGGGCGGCAGCAACGGGCCCGTGACGCAGTTGGTGACGGACCAGATCACGGTGCCCACGCCGTCCAACGGGCCGTTCACGCTGCAGGCGCGGCCGGTCGTGGCGGCCAGCGAATCGGTGCAGGTCAACGGCATCCTGCAGCAGCGCAACGTCGATTACCAGATCAACTACACCATCGGCCAGATTCAGTTCTACCAGGTGCTGCCCGAGGGCACCAGCATCCTGGTGCGCTACTCCGTCACGACGCAGGTCGATTTGACCACCGGCAACCGCAGCATCATCGACATGGACACGTCCTTCGGTTTCGGTGACAAGCTGTCCATCATCTTGGAAGGCGCCTTCAGCCGCGGCTCGCCGGACACCGGCAGCAATCCCTTCAGCCTGTCGAACGACACCAGCGGCACCAACACCGCCCTGGGCTCCACGGCGCTCCCCGGCACGACCCCCACGACCACCGGCCTGGGCGGCACGACGGGCAGCCTCGCGCCGAGCGGGAGCAGCGTGTTTCGCGGCTTCGCGCCCCTCGCCCCGGCGTTCAAGCGCCAGACCACCGGCAGCACCGGCACGACGTCCACCACCCCCACCGACACCTCCACGGCGCAATCCAGCGCACCCGTCGGCAGCGGCGGCTCGGCCTATCGCATGCAGGTCGCCTCGCATCTTGGGGCCTTCATGCTGCAGGGCCAGTTCGAGAGTGTCAGCGACAACTTCTCGCGCATCGACAGCACCTCCTTCGACCAGAACGAGCGCGGCTACAACCTCAACGTGAGCTACTCGCCCAAGAGCAACTTCTCGCTCACCGAGCAGTACAGCTCGAGCCGGCGTCCCTACACGGTGACCGGCACGAGCACCACCGGCACAGCCACGTCGACCACCACCCACGTGGAGTCGACGAGCAATTCCACAGCCCTCAACTGGCACTTCAGCAAGACCTCCAACCTGTCCCTCATGGCCAGCACGCAGTCCAACAACGGGGGTGGCTCCAGCGACAGCGTGTCGGAGTACGCCGTGACTCTCAGCCACGACTTCTCGCGCCAGATCACCTTCGGCGCCGGCGCCAATTACACCCAGAGCGGCAGCAGCGGCGTGGTGACGGGCGAGACCGGCACGCAGTCCAACGACTCCACCTCCCTGCAAGGGCGCGCCGGCCTGGGCTTCAACTCCAGCGGCGGCCACTTCAGCACCCGGGCCGACTTCAGCTACGCCCTGACCAACTCCAGCACGGCGCGTGACGTGGCCACCAACACCCTGCTCAGCGCCAGTTGGCAGATCCTCAAGGAACTCGGCATCCAGGTCAGCCACCAGCTCAGCAACTCCAACAGCACCGCTCTCATCGGCACCAACACCGGCAACACCGCCAACACCGGCACCACGGGCAACACCGGTACGACGGGCAACACCGGCAGCACCGGGTCCACCGGCACCGCCAGCACGCGGCAGATTGGCAGCCTGCTGCCCACCGGCGGCGGCGTGCTGCCCGGCGGCGGCGGGCTCAGCACCGGCACCACGGTGGCCACCGACCCCCTCACCGGCGTGGCGTTGGGCAGCGCCACCACCGGACAGACCGAGACGCAGGCCACCAGCATCTCCCTCACGGCCACGCCCCTCAAGCCGGTCAACCTGTCGCTGTCGTGGAACTACACGGTGAGCAACACCGGCCTGCTGGCCGGCAGCATCAGCACCTCCTGGCAGGCGCAGATGCACTGGCAGGCCACCGAGCGCCTCGGCTTCGGGCTCGGCTGGAGCCTCCAGGACCTGAAGTACACCGACACCGGGGACCGCACCGACACGGACATCATCACGGCGGATCTCGACTGGCGCCTGTCCAAGCATCTCGACGCGCGCTTCGACTACCAGTCCATGAGCACCACCAACACGCAGGGCCCCAACGACAGCTCGTCGAGCAGCTCGTCAGGCTCCTCCGGCTCATCGAGCACCGGCAGCACGGTGGTCAGCGAAGTGGGCAGCACGCCCAACAGCTCGTCCGGCTCGTGGGGCATGGACCTGCGCTGGCAGTTGCCCGGCAAAGAGGGCTGGTCGACGTTCCTCACGGTGCGCGACGACACGTCCACCGGCGGTCTGCAGGACTACTCGCGCCTGCAGGCCCAGACCGGCTGCGACATGAAGCTGAACAGCGTCCTCAACCTGCAGTTGGCCTACCAGTTCACCAGCTACCACGTCGCGGCCGACCAGGGCGGGGCGGGCAGCTACACCGCCCATCTGTTCAACGTCGGCCTCTCGGCGCGATTCTGATCCGTCGGCGAATCGCCCGCTCCCTTCCCACGTCGTGGTGGCTATACTTCACCGATGCCCAGGAGCAAGGCGCGATGGCGGAGCGAGGCGCGTGGCTGGCGGATTCCAAATTCGCCATGTTCATCCACTGGGGACCCTATTCCCAGCTCGGCGGCCGATGGCAGGGCCGCACCTACTACGGCATCGCGGAGTGGATCATGAACCGCGCCCAGATCTCCGTCGCCGACTACGAAGCGGCGGCCCGGAGCTTCAACCCCACGGCCTTCGACGCGGCGGAATGGGTCGAGCTGGCGCGCGCCGCCGGCATGAGGCACATGATGATCACCGCCAAGCACCACGACGGCTTCGCCATGTTCGCCTCCGCCGCCAGCGGCTACAACATCGCCCATTTCACGCCCTTCGGCCGCGATCCGCTGCGCGAGCTGGCCGACGCCTGCGCCGCGGGCGGCCTGCGCTTCGGCTGCTACTACTCCCAGACCGCCGACTGGCACGAGCCCGACGCCGTGGGCAACACCTGGGACTTCGAGAGCGAAGGCCGCGATTTCCGGCAATACCTGCACGCCAAGGCCATGCCGCAGATCGAGGAGCTGCTGCGCGGCTACGGTCTGCTGGCCGGCATCTGGTTCGACACGCCGGGCCCCATCACACCCGAGGAATCGCGGCTGCTGGTGGACCTGGTCCATGAGCTGCAGCCCGATTGCCTGGTCAACAGCCGCATCGGCAACGATCTCGGCGACTACGACTCCCTCGGCGACCAGGAGATTCCCCGCCTGCCGCGAGCCGGCCTGTGGGAGACGCCCGACACCAGCAACGACACCTGGGCCTACGCCTGGTACGACCACAACTGGAAGAGCCCGCGCCAGATCGCCGAGCGGCTGGTGCGCATCGTGAGCCGCGGCGGGACCTACCTGCTCAACGTCGGCCCGGATGGCACCGGCCGCATCCCGGAACAATGCGCGCGCATCCTGCGCGAAGTCGGCCGTTGGGTGCACGCCCACGAAGCCGCCATCCACGGCGCCTCGGCCTCGCCGCTGGCGCTGCTGCCGTGGGGCGAATGCACGGCGCGCGGCCGCACGCTCTACCTCCACATCCTGCAATGGCCGGCCGACGGCCGGCTCATCGTGCCCGGCCTGACGTCGCCGGTGGCCCAAGCCAGCCTCGACGGCGTGGCGCTGCCTGCCCTCACCACCTCCGACGGCGTGTTCATCACCCTCCCGCCGAGCCGCTCCGCCGATCTGATTCCCGTCGTTACGCTGCAATTGGCGGCGGATGTGGAGGCGAATCGCGATTGCTTCGTGCTGGGCGGCTGCGAAAACGTGCTGGAGACGGGCCTGGCCGAGCGCCAAGGCTGCGAGCTGCGCGGCGTGAGCTGGATGGAGAAGTTCGGCGACTGGCATCACGCCGAATGCCTCGGCGGCTGGCAGGGCGCCGACAGCCAAGCCGCATGGCGCTTCCGCACCGTGGCGCCGGCGTCGTTCTATCTCGACATCGAGTACACCTGCGGCGCCGAGGACGACTACGCCGAGTGGCGCGTGTGCTGGGACGGCGAGGAAGTGACCTTCCCGCTGGTCGATAGCGGTGAGCGGGAGCATCGTGCGGTGTGGGGCGGTGAGCTGCCGCGGTTTCGCATCTATCGCGTGGGCATGGTGGAGTTCCCGGCGGCGGGCGAGCACGTGTTGAGCTTGGGGCCGACGGGCGCGGCGGGGTTGGGGGTGCGCGTGGCGGGGGTGCGGTTGACGCCGGTGGTGTGAGCCGAGGGAGCAGCTTGTTGGCCTGTCTGGAGATCCTGTTGGCTGTGGCTCTCGCCTCACCGCCGCGCCTCGAGTGGCTCCCCGCCACCCAACGCCTCCTCGCCCCCAACGCCACCTACGGCCGCATGAAGCGCCTCGCCGACGGCGCCGTGCTGTGCTGCTTCGAGCGCGACGGCCGCTCCTGGGTCATGCGCAGCGAGGACGACGCGACCACCTGGAGCACGCCCCTCGCCGCAGGCGTGTGCGCGGGCGCCGTGGCCGCCAATCCCGACCTTTGCCCGCTGCGGGGCGGCGGCGTGCTGCTGATGTTCAATCAACGGCCTATTGCCGGCGGCAACGTGCCGTTCGCCATCCGCGTGAGCACCAGCCGCGACGGCGGTCGCACCTGGCAGACGCGCGGCGAGCCGGTCTACACCGCCGGCACGACGCGCGACCAAGCCTGTTGGGAGCCGGCCGCGGTGCAGATGCCCGACGGCGAGGTGCGGCTGTTCTTCTCCCATGAGCTGTCCGGCGCGCAGGAGATCGCCGTCACCACCTCGCGCGACGAGGGTGAGACGTGGACGCCGGCGCGGCGCGTGTCGCTGCGGCCCGGGCATCGCGACGGCATGCCGGCGCCGCTGCTGCTGGCCGACGGGCGGCTGGTGGTGGCCATCGAGGACAACGGCCTCGCCGCGCCGCAGTTCCGCCCCACCATCCTCGACATCGACGACAACGACGCCATCGGAGCCGACAGCCCGCGCCGCCGGCCGGCGCTCGCGGAGCCGCCGCGCGCCGGAGCGAACCTCGCCGCTCCCTATCTGGCGCGGCTGACGACCGGCGAGGTGCTGCTGTCGGTGCAGAGCAACGAGGACGACGCGCGTTGGCACCGCCCGGCGGTGTACGTCGGCGACGCCCAGGCGCGCAACTTCGGCGGGCGTACACTGCCGTTCGGCCTGGCGGAGGCCGACGGCAAGTGGAATTCGCTGTTCGTCAAGGATGCCGACACGGTGCTGGCGCTCAGTCACACTATCGTCGGCGGGCGGCGCGGCTTGTGGTGCGTCGAGGGTCGCGTGGTGCGCGACGAGCCCTGATCCCAGGAAACTGCCATGACCCCCTTCCTGCTCCCCCTCCTCCTCACCGGCGCCGCCGGCACGCCCTTCGACACGCCTCAGGAAGTGTGGCAGGACTTCGATCCCCGCCGCGATCCCTTGGAAGTGGAAGTCAAACGCCAGTGGACGGAGGCCGGCGTGGCCTGGCGCGAGTTCTACTTCACCGGCGAGACCATTGCCGGCCAGCCGGTGCGCGTCTATGCCATGTACGCGGCGCCCGAGGGCGCCAAGGGATTGCCGGCCATCCTGCACATCCACGGCGGCGGGCAGACCGTGTATCCCTCCTGGCTGGCCTTCTGGACCCAGCGCGGCTACGCCGCCATGAGTTTCAATTGGGGCGGGCGATGGGAGAACCGCGCCGAGTTCACCAAGTGGGGCGGCTTCAAGGAGGGCAACCATCTCGACGCCCGCACCGGACCCGTGGTGCACCCGGATCAACATGCCTCGTGCTGGTACCACTGGGCGCTGCTGTCACGGCGCTGCCTGACCTATCTGGAGCAGCAGCCGGAGGTTGATGCCCAACGCCTGGGCATCTTCGGCGTGTCCATGGGCGGCACGCTGGTATGGCCGGTGGCGGCGATGGACCCGCGCGTCAAGGCCGCCTGCGCCGTGTACGGCAACGGCTGGGACAGCTATCCGCCGGACGTCACTGCGCCCGATCCGCAAGCCGCCAATCCCGACGTGCAGCTCTGGCGCCGCACCATGGAAGCCGAAGCCTACGCGCCGCTCATCCGTTGCCCCATCCTCTTCCTCAGCGCCACCGACGACCAGCACGGCCGCATGGATCGCACCGACGCGCTGCTGGCTATGCTGCCGGGGCCCGTCTGGCAATCCATCACCCCCAACCAGCGCCATCACGTGGCGCCCGAGCAGGGACGGGCGCTGCCGCTGTTCATGGAGACCGTTCTGAAGGGCGGGCCGGCGTGGCCGAAGAACCCGGGCACCCTTCTCAGCCTGGGCGAGGACGGCGTGCCGAGACTGCACGTGATGCCGGACGCGCCGGATGCCGTGACGCGGGTCGAGGTGTGGTACGCCCTGGCGCAGACCAACCCCATGGCGCGCCACTGGCGGGTGGTCGAGGCGACGAAAGGCGAGGCGCGCCTGCCCATCGTCGACGCCGGGCAGCGCCTCTACGCCTTCGCCAACGTCCACCACGCCAACGGGCTGTGCCTCACCTCGAAGCTGAGCGCCGTGATGCCGGCGGAGCTGGGCGCGGTTAAGGCCACCGACGCCCCGTCGCTGCTCATCGACGACTTCACCGATGGCTTCAGCGGCTGGGTGCGGCCGGGCTCGTACACCGATCCGGACCACGAGCAGACCTACCTGCGCCTCGGCGCCGGGCCCGACGGCCGGCAGGCGCTGATCCACGACAGCACCACTGCCGGCCACGTGTGGATCGGCACCCACAAGATCGCCGACCCCAAATGGCAAGGCCCGGACGGCGCGGCGCTGGTCATCGAGGTGCTGTCCAAGGCCGACAACACCCTCACGGTGTCCGTCACGGAGCACGAGTTCCTGCCGGGCATGAAGGTCTACGCGGCGACAGTGACGCTGCCGGCCTCGCCGCAATGGCAGACGGTCACGCTGCATCTCGCCGACATGAAGACGGACAAGGGCGAGGCGCTGGCCGCCTGGAGCCGCGTCACCAACCTGGAGCTGCGCAGCGAGACGTGGCGCGGCGAAGGGCCGACGATTACGGGCGTGCGATGGGTGCGGTGAGGACGGCAGGACACGGGCGGCTCCGGCCGAAAGAGCTTGCCGCGCGGCAAGGTGGCGCGTGGCCATGGGCCTGCTGTCTCGCGCGGCTCGTCCGCTTCTGCTCGGAATCGGGGTGTTGATCATGCTGGCTCGCGTCGACGCGGCGGAGCCGTCCCATCATGTGATTCGCCTCGACGCGCCCATCGCCGACATCGAGGACGGCTTGCTGCTAGGCAACGGCGACCTGTCGGTGAGCGTGGGGCGCATCGGGGATCGCATCATCTGGCGATTCGGCAAGGGCGACGTGTGGGATCGGCGCTTCGATCCCAGCGACGATCCGCGCCCGCCGCACATCAGCGAGATCGCCCACGGCATTCGCGACGAGGGCTGGCAGTGCCCGCCCTATGGCGACCGCAAGCCCGTGGCGCTGCGCGGCACCAAGGACGCCAAACGCATGGAGGAGCTGTGCTCCGGCACGCCGCCCAGCTACGTGAAACGGCCCTTCCCCTGCCCCAAGCCCGTCGGCGAGCTGAGTCTGCAGCTTCCCCTCGACCTGCCGGATCTCACCGTGACCTGCGAGCTGACCATCGAGGAGGGCTTGTTGCGCATCACGGCGCGCTCCGCGCTGGGCTTCGATCTGCGCCTCACCTGCTTGGTCCATCCCGACACCAATGCCCTGGCCCTGCGCTGGACGCTGGCCGGCTGGGACGACGCGGAGCGCATCGGGCAGCGCCCGCCGCTGCGCTTCAGCCTCTATCGCTGGCGCGATCCCGACATGCAGGCCTTCGGACAGCGCTTCCTGAGCGAGTTCCAGCACGGCGCCTTCAGCGGCTTCGACCTCGCGAAGGTCCATCCCCTGCCTCCGCCCACGGTGCGCGATTTTGGCGGGCAACGGCTCATCGAGCAGAGCTTCCCGGCCGATCCGACCTTCCCCGACGGCTTCCGCTGCCACATGGCGCCCCTGATCGATCACGGCGCCGTGACGGTGGATGACGTCTCGGCGCTGGGCGAGGCGCGGCTCACCATCCAGCCCGAAGAGGCGCGCGCCGCCGGGGCGCTGGTCATCGCCGTGTCCACCTCGACCCATGACGCCGGGCCGGAGGCGGCTTGGCCGGCCCTCCGCACGGCCGCCGCGGCAGCGCTGGGCGATGGGCTGGCGGGCTGGGTGCGGGACGCCGTGGCGGCGGCGCAGCACTTCTGGGCGCGGTCGGCGGTGCACCTCGCCGACCCGCTGCTGGAGAACCTGTGGTACGAGACCTATCACGCCCGCCGCTGCACGACCCGCGCCGGCAAGCCGCCGCCGGGCCTGTTCCTGCCCAGCACGGTGCGCGATTTCTCCCATTGGCACGGCGACTGGCACACCAACTACAACCTGCAGCAGCCCTTCTGGGGTGACTACACCGCCAATCAACTCGAGGTGGGTGACGCCTACTTCGATGCCATGGGCTATCTGGCGCAGATGGGCCGCATCATCGCGCAGCGCTACTACGGCACGCGCGGGGTGTTCATCCAGCTCAGCGGCTACCCCGTCACGGCCACCGACGACATGCTGGGCGCCGTGCCCATGGGCCGCATGGCCTACATGACGGGCTGGGCCATGACTCTCTATTGGCAGCGCTATTTGTGCACCCTGGACACCGAATGGCTGAGGCGCACCGGCTATCCCATGATGCGCGACTGCGCCCTGTTCTACACCGATTTCATGGCCAAGGGCGACGACGGGCTGTACCACCTCTTCCCGTCCAACGTGGGCGAGGACGGCTTCACCGGCAACCCCAAGGACTACACCGACCGCGGTCAGGTCATGCACTTCGCGCGTTACTGCCTGCGCGCCGGCCTCGCCGCCGCCGAGACGCTGGGCGTGGACGCCGACCTGCGCGCCGCCTGGCGGGATCGTCTCGACCATTGCGCCGGCGACGACGGCCGGCCGCCGGTGCACCTGACCGGCCCGGCCCAGCTTTTCGCCGACGCCAATCCGCCGGAGTTCGGCGACGGGCGGCCCTATCATCCCGCGCATCGCGGCGACCCGTCGCAGCCGTGGCCCGGCGCCGGCAACTGGACGGATCTGTGGTATGCCGGCCAGTATCCGTTGATCACCATGCCGGCCCTGCGCGGCGGCGATTTCGACGCCGAACGCGGCTACACCGGCCTGCGGCGCATCATCCAGCGATGGCGCCATCCCAACGGCCTGGTATGGGCCATGAGCGCCGCCAACTACGGCCACGCCGGGGCCTGGACCGAGACCCTGGGCATCTGCGCCCCGCTGCAGGAAATGATGCTGCAGAGCTTCGGCGGTGTGCTGCGCCTCTTCCCGTACTGGCCCAAGTCGG
>Ga0181528_10002289_pt1 | contig 11738 bp, 9 predicted proteins | sample PEATcosm2014_Bin_47_FD_119742 | JGI IMG/M metagenome (GOLD analysis project Ga0181528, IMG submission 119742) | Peatland microbial communities from MTU Mesocosm Facility, Houghton, MI, USA - PEATcosm2014_Bin10_10_metaG | ecosystem: Environmental > Terrestrial > Soil > Wetlands > Peat | place... | reverse complement strand
GTTTGACTAACTCCCAAACGACGCGACACCTCGGCAACTGACAACTGCTGGTCAGCCACAAGACGCAAGTCTTCGCGCTTAAACTCTGAAGTATGCTTCCGTTGATTCGACATTCCTGGGACTCCTTAGGGTTAAGCATACTCGCTTTTCCCCGCGCCCACATTTCGTGGGTAAGTCCACCTTGAGGGGCACCACACAAAACGAACACGTCCCGCAGAGTATCCGAGGAATACGCTGATTCGGTCAATTCCAATCGACAATCCGAATCTGTTACACAATCTCGATAGTGTCCCGCGTTTCTGTGCTGCTCAATCTCATGATTGTTGTCGCCCTCGTTAACACAGTGATTGATTGGCGATCGACAGGGAATCATATGCGACGAGTGGAAATTATTGCATCGGATGAGGTTGCGATTGTGCACGGGATAAATCCCGTTCTCCGGCAATGGTTTTGCTTGGGGATGATCGGATCACCGGGAAATAGTTCGACTGCCGCTGACACAAATCCTGGATCGAGGGGCGTGCTCAAGCGTTCAAGCTTGCTTAGCACTTGGCCGCACCTCTGTCGCCGCTACGCTGCTGAAGAGGGATTTCAAAACATCGAAAACCGTGGGCTGGCGAAGTCGCCGCCCACGGCTACCCACTCACGCCACTATCGTGGCTAAGACTTCTCGCTGTACCCCTTACCATGTCCTCAATCGAGGCAACGGCCGAAGGGATATGTTTCAGAAGGACAAGAATATTGGGAATTTCACCGACTGACATGATTGAAATGATGGGACGTAATTGACTCGCCAAACACCCGTGGCCACAATTTCGAAGGCAATGACGCCAAGGAGCAATTCATGATGGAAGCAAAAAGCAAAACGACAGAAACATCAAAAGGCGGGGAATGCCCGCCCCGGCCAGTTTGTCCTGCTTGCGGTGGGAACCTGTTCGAAATTCGAGCCAAGTTGCAATGTTCTCGCTGCCATACGATTTGTGAGACGTGTTGTGAGGGTGGTCGGGGGTGATTCACTTTCCTTCGGCTGGGAGACGCTCATTCCTAACGTCTCTCAGTGCCTTGAATTTCTTTTCATCTCGACCTCATGTCGTTTGCAGGCAAGACCCACACTCGGGGTCGATCCCGACATTGTTCTCGTCGATGGATCGGTTGGTATTTCGTCGAAGTGAGGTTCCTGGTCCGAACAAGCGATTGAGTGGCGTGGGTCGCACGAGAGATTCGAAAACCAACAGCGCGGCGGCGCTCGTCAGCAGTGAGGCGAGACTTGCATTGATCCACCAGACCAGCTTGAACGGGGCCAGCCACGCCAGGAATGGAAACAAGAGAGCCTGATGCAGCAGGTAAACCCAGAGAGCTGTATCTGCCAGATAGCGTCCAATCGCCGTCGGATGATTGGCGAATCGTTGAAACACGCCGAGAAATCCCCACGCCGTATAGGCCGAGCCGATGGCATACAGCCCGTAACCCGCCAGTCGTAGTTCAGAATAGTATGCAAGAGTCGTCTGCGAGGCATATTTGTGGGACAGCGTCATTGCCGCGGCGTGGGCTAACAGACCGATTGCGAGGTTGAACCACCAGCCGGCGGCGACAACGGGCAACTCGTCTCGGCGACCGTGTAACCACCAGCCGATGACGAAGAATGTGAAGTAAAACGGCATGTCGGATTCAAGATGCCAGAAGAAGTCGGGGAATCCTCGTCCGATGCCCGAAGCCAAGCCAAGGGTCCAGCCGAAAAACGGACGAGTCATCAAGAGAAAGGGGAAACTCAGCAGTCCTAACAATAGGGGAGCCAGTTGCCATCGAACGATAAAGCCGGCGAACGTGTTTTGGGTCGTGGGTTTTATCCAAAAGACAACCCACCCCAGGATTTTCGCTGCAAGCGGCGTCGCCGATGCGAAGACGAGTAGATACCACAAGAACCAAAGATGGCTGAGCGTGAAAAAGCGGGCGGAGGAACCGAACAGCCACGAACTTACTGCGCCGGGCGGTCCGAATGGACCATTTCGACCTGGACCAGCGAAACTCATCCCGGGCCTTTTCGGCACGGGGATCTGGCGGTCGATAGAAGTATTGGCGGCAACATTGCCCGCCGTTGTTCCAGCAACCTTCAAACGGTCATCGTCTGTCGAGTCGTCTTGATCGGCGGGCAAATCGATCCTTGCGAGACCAAAGCCGGATGGAGGCGGCGGCAATTCCTTGACGGCGATCTTCCATTCTTCGGCATCGATCGTCCCATCTCGATTTGTGTCGAACGCTTCGAGTGGAGGCGGTACGAATCCAGGGGGAGGGGGCGGCAAATTCGCCGGATCGAACGGAAGATCGTCTGTCGAATGACTGGCAGCATCATTGAGATCAGTTGAGGCGCGCCGAGCACCATCCGTCGTCATTGGTGGACCGAATCTTCCCATCGGCGGCCCCCCGCGAAAGCCTGACTCTGAGAATTTATACAAGGGGACGAAGGTGAAAATGCCAATCAACAGCGGCATCCCAATTCGCCACCAACGACGCACCAGATAACTCCATAATCCATACTTACCGAGCATCATCTGACAAAAGAATCCAGAGATCAGGAAAAACAGCGGCATCCGAAAGCTGTGCAGCCATTCCTGCATCATCATCGATCCGTTGAAACCTTCCTGGCCTCCGGGCGCTCCCGGCGGGCCAAACCCGCCAGGGGGACCACCGCCGAACATGCCTCCAAACAACATCGAATGATAAAACACACCCAGCAGCATGGCAGTCGCCCGGACCGCATCCAGCGCGTCGTAACGCTGAGATTCTGATGGTTCAATCATGGAATCGTTTCTGTTGTGGTATTGAGACATCCTTCACCCTCTGGAATTAATTCTTCTGGGGTACGCTCGTGGAATCATTGATGGCGTCGTCCTGAAGGCAATATCATTTCTAAAACAGATCAGTCGCTGACATTGGGGCTGCGATAACTTCCGTCACTTTGTGCTCGAACGTCGTTTTGGTGGAAAAGGTAGCGTTGCCAAAGTGGGGTTCGTTCCAAACTCTTGGTAATGACCCAACCAAACCGCACGATCGGGTAGCTGGTTTCTTGGTCCAAGATTCAGAGCATTACCCAGGACGTACAGAGGCCGACCTTTCGACTCGTCGTAGATTCGTCCGACATAGTCGCCGATCAAGCCGACCGAAATGAGAATCGCCCCGTTGAAAAAAAGCTGAAGGCAGACCAGCGAGCTCCACCCTTGTGCCGTCGTTTTCAACACGAGAGTTTCGTAGATGACGAAGAGGGAATAAACGAAGCTACAACCAGTGATCGCGAATCCGCCGTAAAGACTCAGCTTGAGCGGCAACGCGGAAAATGACGAAATCGCTATCCAGGCAAATTGAACCATCTTCCATAATGGATATTTCGTCGTCCCCGCGACACGTGGGGCTCGATGGAAAGGAATAATCGCCTCATTCAACCCGAGCCACGCGACCAGTCCCCGCATGAAACGGTGTTGTTCGCGAAATCCACGCAAGGCTTCGACGGCCCTGCGACTGAACAAACGAAAATCGCCCACTTGAGCTGGCAATCGTTTGTCGACCGCGTTCCGCATGAGCGAGTAGAACAACGCCGCAGTGCCGCGTTTGAAATACCCTTCGCCTTCACGACTCACCCGTTGAGCTGAAACCACATCGAAGCCTTGTTCGAATTGGCGAACCATTTCAGGCAGCAGGTCAGGCGGATCTTGTAAATCAGCATCCATCACGACAACGGCGTCACCGGTAGCAAAATCCAGCCCGGCAGTGATTGCGGCTTGATGGCCGAAGTTGCGGCTGAACTCCACGACCTTGACCCGCGGATCGGACGCCGCGGCTTCACGCAATTGCTGGCACGTGCCGTCGCTGCTTCCATCGTCGACGAAAACAAGTTCGTAGTCGTACCCAATCCGCGACAAAATCGGTGGCAGGATACCGAAGAGTAGCGGCAGCGATTCTTCTTCGTTGAAAACTGGTATTACAACAGACAACAACATGGTATCTCCTTGGCGAATCTCATTTCGCATGAACTGATTTCCGCGTCATTCTTAGCGATGTTTTCGATCCGAAACTTCGCTCGCTTGTGCGGCATCCACTAAACCAGCGCCAGGATTCAAATCGAAAAGCTGCCGGTTCCTACCCATGGGACCGAATCCTCCCGGCGGGGCGTCGATCGAATTGGTTTTGACCTCAAATCGCCATAGCGCGGGTTCAACGACTTCACCGTGCTCGCGAATCCATGCCATCGTTTCGGAATTCTGCCTCCCCATCAGCCACCCTGGCCCCATCCCCATCGGTCCTCCAGGTGGCATCGTTGCCTGGTTGGGTTGACCGGGACCATTTGGAGGAAGACCACCGCCGGGTCCGCCGCCGAGCATGACGAATCGCAGTTGTCCTTCTTTCACCAGATTCGCGAATTGGTCCGTTGTGAGGACGGGATCGCCACCCATGAAGCCGCCTAAAGAAATTGCCGGTTCACCGGATTGGATGATCAGCGAGGAAACTTCCATGCTCGAAGGGGCGGCCACCAAATATCGTTCACCACGTCGATTCGCACGCAGAAATTCGAGCAGCTTGGTGGTTGCTTCGGGGCTCATCTCCATCGGCGGCATTCTCGGGTGGTCACTCTTGGAACCGGTAATGCCTGAGACATCCGCGACTGGCATCACGGGAATGGCAGAGCTAAGGGCTGTTCCCACCGACCAAACCGCCGGACCGGCGAGCGAAAATGAGAGTCCTATGGTCCCTCCCACCGACCCCCAATTGATCTTGGGCCAACGCATCGTCAAGAGCGACCGGGTGACCATCAATGTGGCTCCAAAACAGACGCCCCCAAGAACCACCGGCACAAGGCTATACCGAAACTCGACCTTTTGGCCAATCAGATATGTTTGCCATGCTCCTGTCGCAATTAAGGCCGTTGGAAACAATGATTTCTGCCAGTTTGTCCTGTTTAATGTCGGCCAAAGAGCTATCGCACCGAATCCAGTCAGCGCGGCAACAGCAGGTCCCATGATAATCGTGTAATATTCGTGAAAAATTCCTCGTGCAAAACTGAAAACGACAAGATGTGTCATGAACCAACCCGCCCAAACGAAAACCGCAATTTCTCGAGATGAGAGCGGCCACCTCATCCCGGGTCTGAAAAGTGAGGCCAGAATTCCGAAGGCTGCAAATGGGAATAACCATGTGATCTGTTCGGCGAGAACAACCCCTGTGAATCGAAACGGTCCCGGTGGGCCACCAAACATGCCGGGACCACCTGGAAAGCCGCGACCAAAGCCTCGGCCAGGTGGTCCGTCTGGCAAGAAACCATTCCGACTGAGCCCGTGATTAACTGGCGGACCATCCGGCGGTTGAACCGGGAGAGGAGTCGCTGGAATCTTGCTTGGATTGTTGTCGTCGGGAATCGCGGAGGCCAACTGAGGGCCGACCGCTGTTGTTGGTCCATTCAGCGGCGCGATCGGCATGCCGCCCGGACCCGGACCTCGCCCCCCGCCCGGGGGCCTGAAATTCCCCGACCCGCCAAAAACTCGTCCCAACCCGTTGTATCCGAGTGCGAGATCCAAGGCAGAATTGTTTTTTGAGCCACCGATATAAGGACGACTTTCTTTCGGAATCATTTCCACTGCGATGCACCACGATAGCGAGACCAGACTCAGTACCGCTGTGGCTGCCGCGAGTCGCCCGACCTTTTTCAGCCAATTCCCGGGGGCCGCCAGGAAATAGATGAGGTAAAAAGTCGGCAAAACGACGAATGCCGCCAGCATTTTCACGTTGAACCCGACTCCCACCAATGCGACACTCGCCATCAGCCAGCGTAAACGCCCCGTTTCCGCTGCTCGACTCATTGTGGCCGCAGACAGAATCAGTACGAACGTTAGCAGTGAGTCAGGTAGATTGTCGCGATCAACGGCCACTGCGATTGGCGTTGTTGCCAAAACCAGCGATGCCAACAGTGAGGGACCAACACCCGCCAAGCGGCGCATCATTCCGTAAAGGAGGATGACACAACCGACACCGATCAGCGCCTGAGGCAGCAATAGGCTCAGCCCGCTAAATCCGAGCAGCTTCGCACTGATTGCCTGGGCCCAAAGTGCGCCGGGAGGTTTATCGACTGTAATGAAGCCTGTGGGGTCGAATGATCCAAAAAAGAAATTGCTGTTGCTCACAAGCATGCTTCGAACGGCGGCCGCATAATAGGGATTGCCGGTACCGATCTGCTCGAGTCTGTACAGCCGCAGCCATGCCGCCAGCCCAACAATCACAACCAGTGCAACAAACTCGCTGAGCTTGGCCAGCCAGTAGTACGGTTTGGAAATTGGGGGTGATTCAGTCATCTCCATTGATGCAAATTCAAGTTGAGGCATGTGTGTACCACCCTTCCCGATCAATTCTCGACGTCGTCGTTTTCTGAATAGCCGGTCTGTCGGATTTCGCCTTTTTCCGACGATTCGGACAATTCTGCTTGTCGCTCTTTGTCTCTCTGGTTTGCTGCAACGACTCCGATCAGATGGCCCGTCGCACCAATCCCAAAGCTAGCCGCCATTCCCCAAATCGTCGGTACGAATGGCACAATCACCATGGTGGATTGAGCTAATGATTGCGAATAAAGTTGAACATAAGCTCGTTTCTCGACGTCCCAATCCTCTTCAAGCTTGGCATATTCAATGACGTCACGGGTGGCGCGAGTCTGATGCCAAACAGAAATGAGGGGCAACTGATTGACGAAAGCGTAGGTGCCTGGCAGGCTTTGTCCATGAATGTCCTTAGCGTAAGCGGCCGCCGTCAGGGCCATTAATGCCTCATCGGAATTCAAGCTCAGTGTATTTGCATACGGGCTGTAAGCGTTGCCGCCGAAAATTCTCCCTGGCGTCGCCGCGTAGCCGCAAACGTCCAGAACACCCAACGTGTAACGCCAGCCGGGAGCGATCTGTTCGTTCTCTTTGATTCTCCGCCAATGTCCCGCGGGGTCGTACCGACTGATGGCAATATGAACGTCGGTGAGATCGTTCTCTTCAAGGTAGCGTCGAACCGTTTCTATTGTCTCTTCCGATACCTCACGACCGCCATGCTTTGGAGTGAGATGGAGTAATCGAGGGGGCGTCTCGAGCACATATTGAATTCCATCAAACGTCTGGCGAATGCGATCGATTGTCTTGTTGGGGGTTCCGTATTCGACGACCAATTCCGGAGGGCTCGCGCCGATGGGACGGAATTGTCCGAATTTGTAGGTCGAATTCGTCGTACAACCCGCATGGAAAACGAGGCATAGCAAAGAAGAGCAAATAATTTTCCGCAGCGATGAATTCATTGGGAGGACATTCTTTTCCCAGCGATTTGTGATCAGTGAGTTAGACATGTTTATTGGGATTCCGGAACGGAGGTTCAGCATTCGTGTTCATGGCGGACTTCGACGGAATCGCATAAGCGAGTTATGGCGAGGCGAGCCATGTTTCGTTGACTTATGACGATGATGCTGATGCCGAACGACTGTCCGGTCGAGAATGCTGGTCGAGCGAGCCTTGCAATGAATCTGTCGAGGACGAAGTCGTAGAGTTCAGCAATGATATGAAAAAAGTGTCGCTCCGCGTCGGAACACCCAATGAACCCAGCCTGGCTGCAAGTAGATTCGTGTCGCTGCTGTGTTCGAGTCCAACATCGACCGCAACGTTCGCAAGTTCGTCGTCGCTCATTTCATAGATCCTCTTGATATCCGCTGGACCCAGCTTCACGCCAAACAATCCCAATTTCATGACAATCTGATCGACGAATATTTCGTGGTTTGACTCAAACTTCAAATTCGTCGGCATTTCAGACGATTTCCCGAGTAGCTGTCGTTCTTTTCACTTAGGCCATTTCTCACGCCGACCTTTTGAGCGAGTGAGAATATCTGATTTTGGCAAACGAATTTCGACGGCCGTTAAAATCAGATTGATGTGGAGGAAGCAATGTCAACTAACCTATCGTATCGGCCGCGGGCTCTTAACTTTGGCGGAATACATGGTCGCGCAACCGGAAGTTACATTTCTTTACAAAACTGTGATGCAAAACGGCACCATCATGCGTCTTCGCCGCGACTTCGCGCTTCCGCATAAGGCAACACCAATGTCACTTCAAGACCTGGATTTGCGTTGAAGGCGGTAATCGTGCCCTGATGCAGAACAACTGCCCGTCGAGCAATTGACAACCCGAGTCCCAAGCCACCTGTGTCACGGTCCCTGTCGCTCTCGACTCGTCGGAATGGTTTGAAGATCTCGGATAACATTTCGTCAGGCACTCCAGGACCTCGATCCCGGATGGAGACCAGCGCGTTTCGGCCTTGCAGACGAAGGTCGATCGTGATTTCAGAGCGGCACGGAGCGTGACGCACAGCGTTCCCGAGCACGTTGTCGATGGCCCGGCGAATCAATTCCTGGTCACCGGGCAGAATGATTTGTGGTTCGAGGCATTTCACAAGAACACATTCTCTTGAGTCCGCTTCGAGTTGAAAGTCGTCGACCGAATCGGAAATGAGATCGGGCAATGAGATGTCAAGAATGGTCCTGGCAGAGACATCCCCCTCGGCTCGAGTCAACTGCAAAAGTTGATCAACCAGTTCGGTCAGACGGGCGACTTCTTTATAAACACGGCGAAAGGCAGCGTCGCGATCGGTAGTGTTTTGAGCGAGATCTAAAGCGAACCTGAGCCGTGTGAGCGGCGATCGAAGCTCGTGGGAAATGTCTTGCAGCAACCGCCGCTCGGCGACAACCAACGCCTCGATCCGCTGGGCCATATCATCGAATGCTCGTCCCAGTTCCCCAAATTCATCCCGCCGGTTTAAGCCGACGCGAGCATTCATTTTACCTTCACCAAATCGCTTGACAGTGTTTTGCAGAGATTTCAGAGGTCGAACGATATGGATGGCAAGCGCATAACCGATGGCGAGAATGACGACAAAAACCCAAACGAAGTAGGGAAGAATCTCCCACGGGCTGAATGGCGGTGAAATTTCGATGAGCAGCCGATAACGGCCGTCTGCCGACGGTCTTTGCAGCACGACGTTCCGCCCCAAAACATCTCGATTCCAATTCCGGTTTTCAGCACGTCGTGCGAGATCAGAAACGTCTCTGTCAGTCGTCAGATCTCGGTCGTTACGATCAACGAGATAATGTTTCCCTCGAAACAGCGAATCGAGCCGTTCCAGATACTCGCGCAACGCACTGAGGCCGTCGTGATCAAGGATGTGGCACGCGGCCTCAACCTGCAACTGCTGCGTCGCTGCCATGAAGTCGTTGTTTCCCGCCAGCCGAGTGGCGACAACGTGGCCCGTCACCAAACAACCGATCAGCGCAAACACCACGGTACCGACGAGCCAGATCAGAATCTTCGGGACTATTGATCGCATCACTTCAGTCCACATCTCCCTCTGTACAAAACAGATAGCCGGTCCCGCGTACTGTGCGAATGAATTCACCACCCATTCCCAGCTTTTTTCTGAGATGGCTGACATGGACATCCAGCGATCGGTCCAGTGGAAATGAAGGACGCTGATAGAGCGCCATGGAGAGTTCGTCTCGCGAAACCGTTCGTCCGGCGGAACGGATCAGAATCTCAAGAACATCGTATTCGATTGTCGTCGTTTCGATCAGTCGATCGTCGAACCAGATTTGACGCTTACCGGGGTCCAAACGCAAGCCGTTCACACGGATGATTTCTTCCGGTGATTGCTTCGACTTTTGCGTCCGTCGCCAGACCGCGCGAATCCTCGCCAAAAGTTCGTCAGGACCGAATGGTTTCGGCAAATAATCATCGGCACCAGCTTCCAGTCCGGCAACGCGATCAGTGGGCGACCCTTTGGCCGTCAACATGATTATGGGAATGTCGCTCCTTTGACGGACTTGATTGAGAACGCTAAACCCATCGACCTTTGGCAACATGACGTCCAGCAATACCAAGTCAAATTTTCCTGTCTTGATGAGAGCCAGTCCCTGTTCGCCATCATGAGCAAAACCAAGTTCAATGCCTCGTTGAGCGAAGACCGCTTTCATCAGCTCACACAATTCGCGGTCGTCGTCGATGAGTAAAATGAGTGGTTCGGTGCATGCGGAAGCCGACTCTTTCACGTTCGAGGAAGCCATAGGTTGAGATGGTTTTTGCATTCTAAAGCTCGTTCAAGGCAAAGGATGGCATGGTCACATCGGTCCGGAAACCGAAATGGAAGTGAGGTTGTAGTCGAACGGCGGGAATGGCACTGTTAAGTTTTGTAAAAAGCGAAGATTGAAACATGGTATCTGGCCGCAATGCGAGTGATTTTGAATACGATCCCGAGCGGATGAAAGCTGGTATCCCCGTTCCGTCAAGAAAGACCAGTTTGATGGTTTCCATGAACTCAAGGAAGAGAGATTATGCGAGTGCTATTGGTCGAGGAGGAACAGAATGTTCTTCGAATGGCGACAATGTTTCTCCGCGATGAGGGATATTCTGTTGATACGGCTGAAAATGGTGAGTACGGGAAATTCAGAGGTATCAACGGGGATTACGATCTCATTCTGCTGGACGTCGTACTGCCAAGGTGCGACGGCTGGTCGGTGCTCGCTGAACTACGACGCCAAAAAAAATATACGCCCGTATTGATGTTGACCAATTCCTGTGACTTGAGCGATGGCTTGAGGGAACCCAATTCTGGTCCTGACGATTTCCTCATGAAACCGTTCACACGTTCCGAGCTTGTCGCCCGGGTGCGATCGATTGCCCGGAACGCTGTGGGGACGGTTCAACCCGTGATCGAGATCGGCCCCGTCAGCATCGACACAAAGGCGAAAAAGGTTGCAGTGAACCGATGTGGCATTTCGCTGACAGCCAAGGAGTATTGTTTATTGGAATTCTTGGCCATTCATCGCGGAAAGCTAGTCACACGGACAGAGATCTACGATCACTTGTTCAATCAGTTCGATTCATCGCTTCGAATCTGGTCGATGTTTATGTTTCCAAGATTCGTCGGAAAATTGGAAAGTCATTGATTACAACTTGCCGGAGAGTTGGTTATATCATAGATGGCTAAGACCACTATTGTTGGAAGCGATCGTCCCTTCGAGTGTCCCCAACTGATGCTACGTGAAATGTTAGAACCCGGTTCGATGGATTTTCTTGGTCCAAACGATTTCCGCGAAAATTGGACGCGAATTGGACGATTACGAAGTTCTTGGACGGTTGCATAAGTATTTGTTTGGAAATCCTCACTTGAATTAGTCAGTCGTTGACCGATGTTAGAAGCAGAGGACTGGCCACTTCTGCCGATTTAACGATGAGATGTTTTCAGCCCTCAGGGTCGTAACAACTTTGGAAGGGACTATCATGTCATCAATCAGCAGTGTCGGCAGTACGAGTTCGTTGCAGTTATTGCAACAGTTGACGGGTACGAGTAACGCAAGCCAATCGAGCGGCACAAATGCATTCGAGGCAAAGTTTGAAGCGGCCGTGAAGGACGCTGGCGGTTCAAACGTCAATTTCAGTGACTTGCAAACACAAATTGAATCGGCGGTGAAGAGCGTCGTTCAAAATGCCAGCAGCTCAAGCGATGCTTCGAGCCTTGGCTCTCAAGTGCAATCAGCAGTCAATCAAGTCCTGACGGCCAACGGTATTGATGTCTCCAAACTGCAAAGCGAATTGGGGCCACCGCCGAGTGGAGGTCCTGCTGATCCGTCATCAGGCGGAATTGGAGGAGCGAACGATTCGTCGAATAGCGGTCTCTCGTCGCTGTT
>Ga0181528_10002286_pt1 | contig 11746 bp, 8 predicted proteins | sample PEATcosm2014_Bin_47_FD_119742 | JGI IMG/M metagenome (GOLD analysis project Ga0181528, IMG submission 119742) | Peatland microbial communities from MTU Mesocosm Facility, Houghton, MI, USA - PEATcosm2014_Bin10_10_metaG | ecosystem: Environmental > Terrestrial > Soil > Wetlands > Peat | place... | reverse complement strand
GGATTGACCAGGGTGGAGACGAGTTTGCCATTGGCGTTGATCACCAGCAATGAACCGGCTTGTACAGTAGCGGAGGTGCCGTCAAGAGAAGGCAGGCTACCGACAATCACTAAACCTTGGGGTAAGACGCCCAGTGCAGCGGTTAATCCGGTGGCTTTAGGGCTTTGGAAGAAAGTCGATGTAGCGCCATTTGGTGTGACTTGGGTGATCGTTGTGCCAGTACCTTGCAGATTATTGCTGTTATTGAAATTGGAAACCAGCAGATCGCCAAAAGTGACTGTGGATTGGGCTGGAAAATCTTTAGGAATAAAAGCCAGCCCATAAGGATTGACGTCGCCGTTAGAAGGGACGGTCGAAGCAATTACAGGTAGAACAGGGAAGGTGACTGAACTCTTGTCGTCAGCATCAGCGGCTAAAGCTGTGGTAGCGCTCATGGCAAACAGGCTGGCGATGGTCAATAATTTGAATGATGTTAAAGTTTTCATAGGTATTTCCTCGTTAAAAAATAATCAAAATAAAAAATAGTAAGTTAGTGTCTGATAAACGAACCGGACATCTTATCTATATCAACTTGCATGCCAAAGCCTGTAAAACGCTGGAAAAAATAGTTTATTCGTGTTTATTAACAATGGCTTGGAAATATTTCTGATTAGCTTTGAGTTTGAGGAAAACAAAGTGTTTTCAGTGATTTCGATACGAAATATCGTAACGCTTACGGTATTTAGTGCGCAACGGCAAAAAAAATCTGCCAGCATCACTAAGCTTTATTAAAATAACAGTGGTCAGGTAAATTCAGGAATAAAGATGCAAACGGTAGAATTGGTTTTTGAGCAATTTGGTGAACAACATGAAACGTGTCCGCTGATTATCTTGCATGGTTTTTTTGCCTCATCCCGCAATTGGCGTAGTCTTGCCAAAAAACTTGCCGCAAAACACCGGGTTTATGTGCTAAATTTGCGTAATCACGGTGATTCTCCGCATAGCTTACACATGGATTATCCATCAATGGCGGCAGACGTGGCTTTGTTTATGGACAATCAAAATCTGGCCAGTGCTGCTTTTTTGGGGCATAGTATGGGCGGTAAAATTGCCATGTGGTTTGCCCTAAACTTTTCGGACAGGGTTGAAAAACTGATCATCGCTGATATTTCCCCAGTCAGCTATCAGCATAATTTTGATACCACTATCAATGCTCTAAAAGATTTACCTTTGGCAGAGTTCACTAACCGCAAACAGTTGGAAGAATGGCTGGCGCCGGTTATTGACGACCAAACTTACCGGCAGTTTCTGCTTCACAATCTGCTCTTTGAGGAGGGCAATTACCAATGGCGTATTAATCTGGATTATTTTCAACATAATGCTCACCATATAGTGGCTTTTCCTGATGCCGCAGCCATTACGGCTTTTCAGAAACCCGTGTTATTCCTGGCTGGCGAACATTCGCAATATGTTCAAGAAGAGGCTGTTTACCGGTTGTTTCCCGCAGCAACCATTGAGGAGCTTGCCGGCGCCGGACATTGGCTGCATGTCCAGTCTCCGGAAATATTCTGCTTAAAAGTTGAAGATTGGTTAGGTTCCTAGGAGGCTTTCCCACGCTACGGTTCCTAATCTCGGACAGCCTCCCAGCTCCTTGAAATATACAATTTTTCCGGTTTTTGTGGTTTATTGTGCTTTTGTACAATATAAAATCTCTTTAAAACTTTATAAGATAATTTTTAATAATTAATCTTAAAAATTTTTAAATCCATGCATTCAAACTCTCAACCTTCTGAATTGCCAGCAGGTGTATCTCTCCAGGATTTGCTGGAAGATCGCTGTGGCTGCAAACTCACAGAGTATTTATCCGTTTCAGTAGTGGATTCGGATAATTGCCTTTGCATCAGTCTCACCACCACCCACAAAGAGCCGGTGACATACTCCACCGAGATCTTTGATGCGGTTGGCGCTGATCCGTTGTCATTGCTTTTTATTGTTCAGAACCAGCTAGCTAGTTAATACAATACTTCAACTTCATATCCGGCAAATTTGCGGATATTGATCACGCCGTTATCAAAAATCAGATATTGGCCTTTTATGCCTTCTAAATTGCCACTTACATCCGGGTTATTATCCAGATTGAAAGATTTAACTTTACCGGGATATTGTTGCACCGGATAAGATATGTTCAATGCAGCGGCATCTTTCAAGCCGATGATCGCATTCCCGCCTAACTTTTGGCTAATCGTGTTTAAATTATCTTTGCACTTATCAAGTAATCCATCACGTAATTTAGGTAAATCCAGGACTTCCACATTGTTTTTCAGCATTTGTTGCCAACTGGTTTTGTCGCTAATATGTTTGGCCAATTCAACTTCAATCAAACCTGAAACATATCGGGAGGACACTTCAAAAATAGGCAAGGCTTGGACTGCGCCCTGATCAATCCAGCGGGTAGGAATTTGCGATTTACGCGTGATGCCAACCTTAATGCCGGATGAGTTTGCCAGATAAACTACATGCGGCTGAAAGCAGAAACTTTCTCCCCATTCCGGTTCACGGCAAGTGCCCGCTGCATAATGACAGGTTTCCGGCTTGACGATGCACATATCACATTGCGCCAGCTTGATAAAGCAAGGGTAGCAATATCCTTGATTGAAACTCTTAGAGGTTTTCTTATGGCAATGCACACAGAAAATTCGTCCGGTATAATGGATTTGCAGTTTTTGTCCCAATAAATGATTCAATTCCAGTTCCTGCTCCCCAACCGGCAAATGATACAGGACCGGGTTTTCCAATTTAGTGGTCATTTTTTGTAAAGAGCCTAACACCTAATTAACCTCGGATAAGTTTCAACACTTGCTATAATGACAGTGTTTTTAATTTATACAAGGAAGAAGTTAATGCCTTTTAATCAGGTTTCCGCCGGCAAGAATGTTCCTTACGAAGTTAATGTTATCATTGAGATTCCAGCTTATAGTGATCCGGTTAAATACGAAGTCAATAAACATACCGGCGCATTGACTGTTGATCGCTTTATGGGTACAGCCATGCAATATCCCTGCAATTATGGCTACATTCCGCAAACCTTATCTGAAGATGGTGATCCGGTGGATGCCATGATCATCACTCCTGCGCCATTGCTTAGCGGATGTGTGATTGCCTGCAGGCCGGTAGGTGTTTTAAAAATGATCGATGAAAGTGGACCTGATCCGAAATTGCTGGTGGTGCCGATGCCTAAACTGACGCCATCCTATGATCATGTTACCGATTATAAGGACATGCTTCAGGAAAAGCTTTCAAAAATCACCCATTTTTTTGAGCATTATAAAGATTTGGAAGATGGTAAATGGGTCAAAGTGGAAGGTTGGGGTGGCTTGGAAGATTCATGGAAAGAAATTACAGATAGTCTGGCGAGATATCAGACCGCCAGAACCAGCCGAAGTTAAGCCGATTACATATGCAGTAGGTTTTCTATTATAGGACAGCCTCTTAGCGGACTGTTATTGGTTTTGATCTTAAAAACAGCAATAAAGTCAGAGTTAACACACAAAAACCGGCGCCTGTGTAAAAGGTAAAAGCCGCGCCAAAAATATCCCACAACAAACCCGCTAGCGTACTGGCAATCAGCATGGCTATGCCGCTGACCAAATTAAAAAAACCATAGGCTGTTCCCAACAAATCCTTGGGCGTAGTATCGGAAACCATTTTGGCTAAAAGACCTTGGGTCATGCCCATATGTACGCCCCATAAAGCTACTCCGATTAATACTGTGGTCCAGGAGTCATTAATGCTTAGCACTAAATCGGCGACGATCAGAACCAATAATCCCCATTCCAGCAGTTTTTGATGGCTAAAATGATCTGACAATTTTCCAAAGGGGTAGGCTGTTGCCGAGTAAACTACATTCATCGCTACCATGACCAGCGGAGTAATAGCGATAGGAATGCCGCTTTGTTGAGCTCGCAATACCAGAAAAGCCTCGCTAAACCGAGCCAGAGTAAAGATGGCTCCGATGTAAACCACTTGCCAATAAGACCGGCTTAAGCGCTTGAGATTTTCAGCTTTAATCGGATTAATGCGTTTGCCGTCTTGCCGGCTTTTCGGCTCTTTAACACCGAAATATAAAACCATCACCGCCAGTAAACCAGGAATAACCGCCACCCAAAACACTGCACGAAAATCGTCTTGCCATAATAACATCAGTCCAACAGCCAATAACGGCCCCATAAACGCGCCGACCGTGTCCAGGGATTGGCGTAAACCGAATGCCGCCCCTCTAATTTCTAACGGGGTAATCTCAGCTATCAGTGCATCTCTAGGGGCTCCGCGTAAGCCTTTGCCTACTCTGTCTATGACTCTTGCGCTTAAAATCATACCGCTACTGCTAGCTATGGCGAACAGTGGCTTGATGATTGCTCCCAGGCCGTAACCCAATAAGGCCAGACCCTTGCGCTTACCGATATAGTCACTGATTACCCCGGAAAACACTTTAACAATTAGGGCTGTGGCTTCAGCCGCGCCTTCTATCAAACCTATACTTAAGGTACTGGTCCCTAATACATTCACCATAAACAAAGGTAATAGGCTGTGTATCATTTCTGAGGAAATATCCATCAGTAAACTGACAAAGCCTAAAGCCCAAACCCCTCTGGGTATTTGCCGCCGGATGGGTTGCGGTTCTGCATGCATAAAATAGTAAAAAATTGCTTAAGGAAATTAATTAACTTCAAAAGAGCTGTAACTTGTCTGGCGGGCTTGTTCTCACCGGGCGTGCTTAATAATTCAAACTGCCATAACTGTCATGATCTTCAACGGCCGATACCGAGCGCCGGATCAACTCCAAATTACTCTCATAGTCCATCATGTCGCCAATTGCCAAAGTCACCACCATTGCTTCCAGAGCATAACTTAAATGGGCGCGATAACGTTGGTACAGATTTTGTCTGTTTAAACCTTCGACCCCTTGTTGTTGCATATTGGTTAAATAAATATCCAATAAATACTTTTCGTGAACTCGGCGCAAATTGGAATCCAGTGCAGTAGCCAGAAAATAGGCAATATCGCCTATGCCTTCACCGGTACGCACCAATTGCCAGTCCAGAAACCCGGGTTCGGCGCCTTTCCAGAATAAATTACCTGGATGACAGTCGTGATGTACCAGCGTTTGCTTGCCATTTGCTAAAAATTTCATAATTTTACGTCGATTTGCAGCGTAATATAGGGCCGGTTTGTGTAGTTTGTCCGGAATCAATTCTCCGGAAAGCCGTAAGCCTCTCTTCATTAAAGGCAACGCTAACAGACTGCCAAGATGATTCTCCGCCGCTGAATTAAAATCGGTTAACCAGCTATGAGATTTAAGTAAGTTGTGTTTGTCCGAAAAGTAGCCATGAAATTTTGCCAGATCTTCCACCACTCTTTGAGCCTGTTGCAAAGACAGGGTGTCTTTGGGTTGACCCGGGATATAACCCAATTCGGAAAGATCGGACATCACTAAAGTTGAACCCTGACCAAATCGATTATGAGCAGCTAATACCGGTGGCAGTTTAAGTGGAGCTGTCTTGGCAAAAGACTGATAAAAGTAAATTTCTTTGCGCAATAAGCCTGGCAAAGCCGTAATTAGACGCGATTTTAGCACCAGTGAAGGTGTTTTCACAAACCAGCTCAGCGGTAAAATTTCCGGGGCGTCATGAGTCACTCTGACTTTCAGGCGAGTAGTTGTGCCAAGGTTAACCGATTGTATGACCATGTCCGAAACTTTTGCGTCAGCGGCGTGATCAGTGACGATGTTTTGCGCCCAATGTTTGTTCAATTGTAATCGCTTTTGAACCGGAAAATTTTTCACTTAATTCATTCCTTTTCTGTTGGCAAAACTTAAAGTTTGCGGATAGTTAATCCATATGCATGGTTAATCTAATGCGTACAGGGACAGCCTAGATTTAGGGGCGCTCAGTATGAGGATTAGTCCCTCTAATATTAGACTATCATTAAAAATTAATTTAACCTTTCTAACAGGTGCTTAACCCATCACGGAAATCAACATCGCCCAAATGCAAAATTTAAATATTCAACATGCTATCGCGCTTCATCAGCGCGGCAATCTACAGGAAGCCATTCGCTGTTATCAAGAATTGCTGGCTGTTAGTCCTCAGCAAGCTGAACTATGGGCGGGATTGGGATGTATTTTTCTGCAACTAAATCAGTTAGACACCGGCTTACAGCTATTGGACAAATCCCTGGAAATTAAGGCCGATCAAGCCGGTGTCTGGTCGAATCGTGGTTTGGGATTAGCTGGTTTAAGACGTTTTAATGAAGCCATTGCCAGTTATGACAAAGCCATTTCGTTGAATCCGCGATATGCCGATGTCTACAATAATAGAGGTTTGGCCTTACATCAATTGCAATGTTTTGATAAAGCCGTATTGGATTACGAGCAGGCAATTAAGCTAAAACCCGGTTTTGCAGAAGCTTATTTTAATCTGGGCAATACTTGTATTGCCTTGCAAGAATTTGCAGCCGCTCTGGCAAATTTTGATAAAGCTATCACTTTTAAGCCCAAACAGGCCTGTTATCATAATAATTGCGGCAATGTCCTCAAAGATCTTAACCGCTTTGAAGAAGCCATTAGCTGTTATCAAACAGCCATCGCTTTAAAACCTGATTATGCCGATGCTTATCATAATCTGGGCATTAGCTTTACAGACTTAAGACAATATGCGGATGCCTTGCATGCCTTTGAACAAGCTCTGAGCATTCAGCCGGATAATGCTCAAGTTTTTAATAATCAGGGTATTGTTCATCAGGAAATTAAACAGTTTGACCTGGCGTTAAGCTGTTTTCAGCAAGCTATCAGTCTAAAGCCACAGTATGCAGAAGCCTGGTTCAATCAGGGAAATACCCTTAGAGACATGCGGCAGTTTGAGCAAGCTCTGATCAGCTATCAGCAAGCTACAACGCTAAAAGCTGATTTTGCTGAGGCATGGTGTAACCATGGCGCCGTCTTACAGGAATTAAAACAGTCCGCTCTAGCGCTGCTGAGTTTTGAGAAGGCCTTGGCTTTAAAAGCGGATTTTGCCGATGCGCTTAACAATTGCGGGAATGCCTTAAAAGACCTTAACAGACCGGCTGAGGCTTTACGGCATTATGAAAAAGCCATCGCATTAAAGCCGGATTTTGCTGAGGCTTATTATAATCGCGGACAAGCGCTTTTCGATCTGGAACAATACCATGCCGCCTCAGATAGCTATGACAAAGCCATAGAACTGGACCCGGATTTTACCAAAGCCTATTGGAATAACGCGTTGTTGAAAATTTTACTAGGCGAGTATCAGCAAGGCTGGCAGCTTTATGAATGGCGCTGGAAAAATCCGGCTATCAGTCATCTGACCGGTAAGTTTCCGCAGAAACTTTGGTTAGGCGAACAATCGCTCCAGGGTAAAACCTTGTTAATCAATCAAGAGCAGGGGCTAGGGGATTTCATCCAGTTTTGCCGCTATGCCGCCATAGCTGAAACTCAGGCGGCTCACATCATCATCGAAGCGCCGCCGGAAATTTTCTCGCTCATTGCTTCCCTGAAAGGCCGTTACACCATCATAGAGCAAGGTCAAACCTTGCCGGAATTCGATCTGTATTGTCCATTGATGAGTATGCCATTAATCTTTAAAAGCACACTGGAAAATTTACCGGCTAGTGTGCCTTACCTTTATGTCAATCCGCAAATACAAAACCGCTGGCATCAGCAACTTGGCAAGAAAACTGTTCCTAGAATCGGACTGGTTTGGGCTGGCTCCAAACAGCATTCCAATGATAGCAACCGCAGTATGGCCATAGATTTGTTTATGCATGTTCTGCAATTGCCTGTGGAATGGCATGTTCTGCAAAAACATATTGAAGAAGCTGACCAAAAATTCTTGCAGCAATATGCCAATGTGTATTTGCATCACCACGAATTGCATGATTTTTCAGAAACTGCGGCACTGATTGCCGAAATGGATCTGATTGTTTCTGTAGATACTTCAGTGGCGCATCTAGCCGGAGCTTTGGGTAAGCCAGTGTGGATTTTGCTGCCTTATGCCCCGGATTTTAGGTGGATGCTAAAAAGGCCGGATAGCCCTTGGTATCCAACAGCTCGTTTGATCCGCCAGCCACAAGCCGGCGATTGGTGTAGTGTGATTGCAGAGGTGGTGGCAAAATTACGGGAAACGATTATTTATAGCTTACCGAATCAAACTGAATAAATTTAAAAAATACAAAAAAATCTTTGTTACTTGACATAAAGACGACCGGTCGTATACTTTTGTGGCGCGGATTTAAGTTAAACCATTTTAGGAACTTTCAGATTAGAAAGTTATTCGTAAAAGAAAAGCCTGCAGGTTTTTGGTGGTAGCAATGGTTTTGCCAGACCGGAGTTGCTAATAAATGGATTGCAGGATAGTGTGGTTTTAAAGCAGTAAACCTATAAAGAGTACTTGACAGACCATGCATGCGGAGCTAGCTGTATGCAGGACATGCTCAACTGCTATTTATAGGACAAATATTTCGTGCGATTCACAAAGCGGCTAATAGTATGGAAAAAATAATTTAGCCGGAATTTTGTCAACTTTTGGGGGAAGAAAGTTATGCGTTTATTATCAAATATTAAATCGTTACGCAAGTGTTGCACTTTTGCGGTTAGCTTGGCCTTTTGCGGCCTATCGGCTATGGATATTCATGCTGATGAAACTTGTACATCGCCTTACGCTCCAAAAATCACCGGGCAAGAGGATTTTGTCTACGTTTGGACATTGGGTGTGGAAGGGCTGGGAGATGAGCAGGACAAGCTGGTTACAGTTGATGTTAATCCAAAATCCCCAAAATATGGCCAGGTGGTTAGTACTTTGTCGGTGGGTGGCCGTAATGAAGCCCATCATTCCGACTTTACTGATGACAGAAAGTTTTTATGGGCTGGCGGCCTGGACACCAGTAAAATTTTCATTTTTGATGTTCACAGCAATCCTGCAAGTCCCAAACTGGTTAAAGTCATCAGCGATTTTGTCGCCAAAAGCGGTGGAGTAGTGGGGCCGCACAGTCTTTATGCTTTACCGGGGCGCATGATCATTACCGGTTTGTCCAATAATAAGGATCATGGCGGCCGTACTGCTTTGGTGCAATACAACAACGCCGGAGATTATATTGATACCAAATGGTTGCCGACCGATAGCGAATTACAGGGAGCAATCAAAACCGGCAAATATGCCGATGGTTATAACTATGATGTCAGGGTTTTACCTCGTAAAAATCTGTTGCTAACCTCATCCTTTACCGGCTGGTCAAATTACATGATGGATTTCGGCAAAATGCTGGCTGACCCTGAAGCTATGAAGCATTTTGGTAATACTGTCGTGCAATGGGATCTGCAAACGCATCAGCCTAAAAAAGTCTTTGATGTGCCGGGTGCGCCTTTGGAGATTCGTTGCGCATTAGAGAGCAATCATAATTATTGTTTTACCAGCACAGCACTAACCTCCAAAATCTGGCTGATACATTTGGACCAGCAAAATCAGTGGCAAGCTACTGCTGTGGCGGATATTGGAGAACCCAGTAAAATACCGTTACCGGTAGATATTTCTATTTCCAGTGACGACAAAATATTGTGGGTAAATACCTTCATGGATGGCAAAACCCGGGCGTTTGATATTAGCGACCCTTTTCATCCTAAGCAGTTCTTTGAACAGAAAATTGCTTCGCAAGTGAATATGGTTTCTTCCAGTTGGGATGGCAAACGCCTGTATTATACTTCATCACTATTAGCTAATTGGGACAAAAAAGCAGCCGACAATGAACAGTTTTTAAAAGGATATCAGTGGAATGGAAAACAATTGACAGAAAAGTTCGCCATTGATTTTAACAAGGAAAAATTAGGCAGAGCCCATCAAATGCGTTTTGGGGCTTATGCTTTATATGCTAGCGATAGTAAGAAATAAGGCGTCTAGGCGTGCTGCATTCGCCTTGAGTTTTATCAATTGAATACTTGTATGAACTCTCTATATTGGATAGTTGTGGGGATAATTCTGTTGTTGGGGGCCGCCACTGTCCAATCTGCTTCGCCATCAGCCGAACCGGTTGCTTCCGGCAATTATTATTTGCCGGTAATTGGTTTGGCTGGTAATGGTGAAGTGTTGACCACGGATAATCAGGCCATACATCTATATGATTTGATGGGCGACAAAGCCGTGCTGTTGAGTTTTATCTACACAACCTGTAGTGACGTGAAAGGTTGTCCTTTGGCGACTCAAGTTTTGCATCGAATCAGCCGTTTGCAAAATTTTCCGGATTTATCCAAAAAACTGCGCTTGCTCACCATTAGTTTTAATCCACTCTACGATACCCCGGAAGTTATGCGGGCTTATGCGGAAACTATTAAAAAAGGCGGTTTGGAGTGGCAGTTCTTGACTACGGCTTCAGACAAGCAGCTTAATGAAATTCTGGAAAACTACCAACAGGATGTTCAAAAAATTTACGATAAAAATGGTCAATTTACCGGTACTTTTTCACATTTGCTGCGAGTTTATTTGATCGATGCTGATAAACACATCCGCAATATTTATAATGCCGACTTATTACAAGTCGATCATATAGTCAATGATTTGCAAAGTATTTTAACCAACAATTTGCCGCCTCTTTCTATGGCGGTTGCCGACAATCCGGAGCTTTATCAGCCCGGTGATAATAAACAGGGTTATCAGCGCAACGACTATCAAACCCATAGTTTGTCCGTTATGCAGCGCAATGGGCAGGAAGCTGATTTGATTCGGTATGCTGAAAAGCCCATTTTGGGTTTGCCCAAACTGCCTGTGCCTGCGGAAAACCCGCTGACTCGTCAAAAAATAGCCTTAGGCCGGAAATTGTTTTATGACCGCCGCCTTTCTGCCAACAATACATTTTCTTGCGCCATGTGCCATATTCCGGAACAAGGCTTTAGCAATAATGAAATGAGGACGGCAGTGGGTGTAGAAGGGCGTAGCGTACGGCGAAATGCTCCCGGCTTGTACAATGTCGGTTTTGCTGAACTACTGTTTCATGATGGCCGGGAAAGCTTGCTGGAATACCAGGTGTGGGGGCCTTTATTAGCGCATAATGAAATGGCCAATCCGTCAATTAGCTTTCTGGTAGATAAAATCAGGCAGGGCGCCGATTACAACGGTTTGTTTGAACAGGCTTTTAATCAAAGCGTCAATATGCAAAACATAGGTCAGGCGCTGGCGAGTTATCAACGCACCCTTAATTCGGCAGACTCTGCTTTTGACCGCTGGTTTTTCGCTAAACAGCCTGAGGCTATCAGCGAACAAGCTAAACGCGGTTATGCATTGTTTGCCGGTAAAGCCGCTTGCAGCAGTTGTCATAGCATAGGTGAACAATCTGCCTTATTCACCGATCAAAAACGCCATAATACCGGCGTTGGCTATCTTGAATCCATGCGCAATACCCCAGAAAAACATCGCCTGCAAATCTCGCCGGGGGTATTTGTAGATGTTGACAATAATCAATTCAAATCTGTTACGGCAGGTGCGGATAATGATCTGGGCTATTATGAAATCAGTCAAAAGCCGGTGGATCGTTGGGCTTATAAAACCCCAGGCCTACGCAATATTGCCCTCACAGCCCCATATATGCATAATGGCTCCATGCCGTCTTTGCAAGACGTACTGAAATTTTATAATCAAGGCGGTGTAGCCAACGACAATCTGGCTGTTGAAATTAAACCGCTGGGCTTGACGGATACGGAAATTGC
>Ga0181528_10002285_pt1 | contig 11747 bp, 7 predicted proteins | sample PEATcosm2014_Bin_47_FD_119742 | JGI IMG/M metagenome (GOLD analysis project Ga0181528, IMG submission 119742) | Peatland microbial communities from MTU Mesocosm Facility, Houghton, MI, USA - PEATcosm2014_Bin10_10_metaG | ecosystem: Environmental > Terrestrial > Soil > Wetlands > Peat | place... | reverse complement strand
TGAGACGGCCTTGAGCTGCTCGGCGAACTGAGCCGTAAAGCTGCCAGGCATGTGCTGCACAATCAGGATGGCCGCGGGAAAGTTCGGTGGGAAGTCCGGAATCAGCTTCATCAAGGTCGCCGGGCCTCCGGTGCTCGCGGCCAGCACCACCACCGGCAGGCGAGATCCGTTCACCGAGGGTGCGGCGGCAAAGTCCATGGGCGAGGGCGTAACCCGCGCCACCTTGGGCGGCACCGGGCGCAGAATGTTCCGCACCACCCGCACCTTGCTGGCCGTGCGCAGTTTGCGCACCAGCTCCTCGCGCACACTGGACATATCCAGGTCCACGCCGCTCGAGGGCTTGGCGATGAAATCAATGGCGCCCAGCTCCAGCGCCTTCAGCGTGGCGTCCGCGCCCTCACGCGATTCCGCGCTGACGATCAGGATGGGCCGCGGCTCGGTGGCCATAATGACCTCGGTCGCCTGCAATCCGTCCATGTGCGGCATCAGGATGTCCATGGTGATGACCTGCGGCTTCAGCTTGGCGGCTTTCTCCACCGTCTCGCGGCCGTCGCGCGCCTCGCCCACCACCTCAAAGCTGCCATCCGAGTCCAGGATGCTGACCAGCACCTTGCGCATGAACGCCGAGTCATCAGCAACCAGTACGCGGATTTTTTCCCCATTCGTCATTGTCTGTCTCTCACTGTACGGTCGGCGCCGGTATGGACTGTCCACTGGTTCCGATCAGTTCCACCACCTGCGCGATGAATGTCTCTTCCTGCACGGGCTTCACCAGGAAAGCAGCCGCGCCTTCCTTGATGGCCCGTTCGCGATGCTTGGCCCCGGCGCGCGAGGTCACCACCATCACCGGAACCTTGCTGGTGCTGGCCGTCTGCCGCAGGTGCAGCATCAACTCGTAGCCGTTGGTGCGCGGCATCTCCAAATCGGTAATGACAAGGTCCACCGGGTTGCTGGTGGCAATCTCCAGCGCTTCCAGTCCGTCGCTGGCCAGTTTGACGCGGTATCCAGCCTTCTCCAGCATGCGGCCCACAAACTTGCGCACGCTGATGGAGTCATCGGCTAGCACGACCAGCTTCTCGCGCTCCACCTGGTCCACCGCCGCCTGCGGAATCTCGCCGTGAGCCACGGCCACCGCGCCGGGCTGGAAGATTCTCGCCGCGGCCAGTGCCGTTGCCAGTGGGCGCCGCTCGATGCTCTCGCCCATGATCAGGCGGTTCAAATCCACCAGCAGGATCAGGCTGCCGTCCGGTGCAATCGTGGCGCCCGGAAAGAGCTTGACGCTGCGCAGATACTCGCCCAGGTTCTTGATGACGATCTCGTCCTTGCGAAGAACCTCTTCCACCACCACGCCCACCTGGCGTCCGCCCACGTTCACCAGCACCAGTCGCAGGTATCCGTTCTGCGGCTCCAGCCGTGGCAGTTGCAGAGCCTCGTCGAAGCGCACCACCTCGGTCAGCACATCGCGCACGCGGGTAATCAGCTTGCCGCCGACGTCTTCGATCTCGCTCGGACGCACGCGGCGAATCTCCTCAACGAATCCTAGCGGGAAGGCGAAGAGCTGCTCGCCGCACTGCACAAACAATGCCTGCGAGATGATCAAGGTCAGCGGCACCTTCAAGGTAAAGCGCGTGCCGATTCCCTTCTCGGTCTCCACTTCGATCTCGCCGTTCAGGCTGTTGATGTTCGAGCGCACCACGTCCAGCCCCACGCCGCGTCCGGCCAGTTCCGTGCGCCGTGGCGCCGTGCTGAAGCCCGGGCGGAAGAGCAGGTCCAGCAGTTCGCGGCGGTTCATCAGCTTCGCCTGGTCGGGCGGCACCAGTCCGTTCTCCACCGCCGTGGCCTTCACCTGCTCAAAGTCCACACCGCGTCCGTCGTCCTCCACCTCCACGTAAATGTGGTTGCCCTTGTGGTAGGCGCGCACGCTGATGTTGCCCTGGTCCGGCTTGCCGCCCTCGTAACGCTCTTCTGCCGGCTCGATGCCGTGGGCCACGGCGTTGCGCACCAGGTGCAGCAGCGGATCGGCCAGTTGCTGAATGATGTTGTTGTCGAGTTCGGTCTCGGCTCCGGCCAGTGAGAGTTCCACCTGTTTGTTGCTGGCCTTGGCAGAATCGCGCACCGTGCGCGCGATGCGCGTGTACAGGTTGCCAATGGGCACCATGCGCGCCTGCGTGATCTCATCCTGAAGGCGGTGCGCCAGCTTGGTGAACTCGTCAATGTCGCCATCCACGCGGCGCACAAAGCCGTCCAGCTGCGACAGCACCTCGCTGATGTCGGCCGAGATTTCGGTCAACGAGCGCGACAGGATGCCGAAGTCGTCATAGCGGTCCATCTCCAACTCGCTGAACTCCGAGGTGGAGGCGAAGCTAGAACCCACGCCCGCCGTGCCATACCCTGCATAGCTGCTCAGCGGAGCGCCAAAAGCTGGCGGTGTTCCACCGCCACTGAAACTCAATCCGTTGAAGGCCGTGTTGTCCTGCATCGGCACCGGCCACTGCGTGGAAGGCAGCAGCGGAGTGTTGCCGATGCGGCTGAACTCGTACTTGTCCTGGAACTCGGCGACCTTGTCGCTCATGCGTCCCTTGGAGAAGTTTAATACCTCGGCCAGCTTTTCCAGCTCCGCCAGGCGGCCCAGCATGCGCGTACGGTTGATCACCAGCTCGCCCACCGCGTTCATCATGCGGTCCAGCCGATCCAATGCAATGCGCACGCTCTTTGATTGCGCCATGCCCACCGGCGTGCGAGAGATTGCCGCCGCATCGCTCAGCACTTCAGCGGCCTCGGGCTTGCCTTCGGCCGTGGCTTCGGCCAGGGTCTTTTCTTCCGCCGTAACGGGCCGCGCGGCAGAGGCAACGGCTCCCGGCAATACAGGCGCCGCAGGAGCACTCACCAGCGCCGCAGCGTGCATCTCCACCGAAGCAGCGCTCAATGGCTCTTCCGCCGTTGCAACGATGGATGTGGGAACAGTCGCGGCCTGTGCGACAACCGGAGGCGCGACAACCTGCGCTGGCTCCGGCACGGCCTCGCTGCCCGCCTTCTGCAAACGTGCCATCAGCGAACGTGCCGATTGCTGGAAATCTTTCTCGCTCTCCCACTGGCGGTAGATCGTCTTCTTCAGTACGTCCACCATCTCCAGGCAGAGATCAATCACCGTGGCGCTGGCCTGCAACTCTTCGTCGCGCAGGCGTCCCACCAAATCTTCGGCGCGATGCGCGATGGTGGCGATGCGCTGCGCTCCCACCTGTGCCGCCGAACCCTTGATGGTGTGCACGGCGCGGAAGAGGCGATTGATGTCGTCCGCCGTGGGATGGGTCTCCAGCTTCAGCAGGCAGTCGGTCACCGTCTGCAAATGCTCTTCCACCTCGGGAACAAAGAACTCCAGAACCTCCGGCGGCAGAGCATCGTCCGGCTCCAGCTCAGGCACGGTCTCAACTTCTGCCACGGCGGGCGCGACTTCCGCGGCGGGCGGCGCTACTTCAGGCGGCGGCACGGAAACCGCGTGCGCGGGGCTCTCACTCGCAAGGTTTTCAGTGGTCGAGCGATCATCCGGAGAGGATGCAACCTCCGCCACGGCCATCGGCTCAATCGGAACCAACGGTTCAACCGAACTCAGTGCCGCTTCCAAAGGCTCTACCAGTGGCTCGGCAAGAGGCTCTTCCAGCGGTTCTTCCAGCCTGGCGGGCTCTGCGGCCTGCACTGCAGGCGCGGTTTCCTCTGGGGCCGGTGCAGATGCTGCAGCGGCGGGTGCCGGCGCCGCAGGCTCCACAGCCGGTGTCACTGCAGCAGGAGCCGTCGCTGCCGGGGCCGCTGGCGCTTGAGCCTTTGCGGCGGGCCGCGACTGTGGCCGGGCCTCCGGCGAAAGCTGCAGATTCGCGAACACGTCTTCTTCATCCGCTGGAGTTGGGGGCGGGAAGGCGAAGGGATAGCGCTGCTTGAAGGATGCGATTTCTTCTGCGGCCTCGGTGCCCTTGGCGCTCACCATCAGCAGGTCGCTCTCCAGCACCGCAATCGCCTCGTAGATGAACTCCACCAGCGGGGCCGTTGCCTCCGGGCTGATGGTGGCATTCATCGCGTACTGGAAGATGTGCGCCACCTTGCCCGCCACTTCATGGAAGAGCGAGTAACCGTAGGTGCCGCCCGTGCCGGCCACACCATGCGCGGAGATGTACAGCCGCTCAATGTCCTCGTAGAGAGGGTACGGGTCCTGCAATATGCCTGAGTACTCGCGCAGGAACTGCAGGTGTTCGCTGGCCTCCTGCAAAAACAGTTCGACCATCTCCGGGCTGGGGCCGTTCACAGGGCACCTCCCACGGCGCGCGCCTCGGTGGCGGCCTCGGCGGCGGGCTTTTGCAGCATCCGGGTACCGTTCAGAATGGTCTGATGGAAACGCACCGGCACGTTGGCTACGCTTTCGGCGTGGCCCAGGAAGAGATACCCGCCCGGCGCAAGATACTCGTAGAAGCGCTGAATCAGCCGCGAGCGCAGCTCTTCGCCAAAATAGATCAGCACGTTCATGCAGAAGATGCAGTCAAAGCGCCCCAGGTAGACGGGCTGCGCCAGGTTCATCGGCGCAAACTGCACCATCTCCCGCAGCAGGGGACGCACCTTGTAGTGCTCTTTTTCGTGGACTGACGCTCGCGCCGGCTCCACGGTAAAGTAGCGCTCCAATTGCATCGGTGAAAGATTTTCCAGCGCGCGCCGCGCATACACCCCGCGGTCTGCCCGTTCGAGCGCTTCGCGGCTGATGTCGGTGGCCATGATCTGGCAATCCGGACGGGTTCGTCCGAAGAAGGATTCGCAGTAGCTCAAGGCAATCGAGTAAGGCTCTTCCCCGCTGGCGCAGCCCGCGCTCCAGAAGCGGAAGCTCTGCTCGCGCTCCCAGAATTTGCGGTCGCTCAGCTCGGGCAACACGTTTTGCTCAAAGGCCGTAAACAGTCCGGGATAGCGCAGAAAACGTGTTTCCTGGGTCAGCAGCCGCTCCAGCATGGTGTCGTATTCCAAGTTCGACTGGCGAACCAGGCGCAGCAGTTCCATGCCGTGGCGCAGGTTCTTGCGCTGCATGTGCTCCACCACGCGCGAGGTCAAAAAGCGCTCCCGCGACTCGTCGAACACAATCCCGCTGCGCTGCTCGATCAGCGCCTGCAGCTCGCGGATCTCGTGGTCGCTCAGCACCGGATTGGTCTGCGCTTCGGTCATTCCAGCCTGCTCTTTGCTGCTTCCGCCTAAGCCCTGCCCATGATCTTCGCTGCCGATTCCCTGGCCTGGCGCAACTCTTTTATCCGCGCCCGGCCGGTGCTGCCTGGTCCTTTTTGCCAGCCGCCGCGGTGGCCTGCACGCGGAAGCCGCTCAAGGTCTCGTTGAGCTGTTCGCTCATCTTCACCATGCGTTCCATGCTGTGCGCCGTCTGCCGCGCGCCCTGCGAGGTCTGCCTCGTAATGCCGCTGATGATCTGCATCGCGTTGGCCACGCCTTCCGTGCCGCGCACCTGCTGCTTGCTGGCCAGTGAAATCTCCTGCACCAGCTCGGCGCTCTGCCGCACCACGGCGCTGATCGCCTCCAAGGCCTTGCCCGCCTGGTCGGCCAGCTTGGCGCCCACTTCCACCTCGCGCGTGCCGTCTTCCATCACCACCACGGCCTCGTTCGTCTCTGCCTGGATGGCCTTGATGAGCGCTGCGATGTCCTTGGTGGCCGTGCGCGAATGCTCGGCCAGCTTGCGCACTTCGTCTGCCACCACGGCGAATCCGCGGCCCGCCTCGCCGGCCCTGGCCGCTTCGATGGCGGCGTTCAAGGCCAGCAGGTTCGTCTGCTCGGTAATGTCGTTGATGACGTTGATGATCTCGCTGATTTCCAGCGACCTATCGCCCAGCGACTTGATCTTCTTCGCCGTGGCCTGCACGCTACTGCGGATGCGCTGCATTCCTTCCAAGGTGTCACGCACGCTGCGGTTGCCCTGCTCGGCGGCGTCCAATGCGCGGCGGGCGGCCTCGGCGCTGGCTTCGGCGTTGTTGCTCACCTGCTTCATGCTCACCGTCAGCTCTTCCACGGCGGAGCTGGTGTTGGTGATCTCGTGATCCTGCTGGGTGGCGCCCACGGCCATGGCCTCGGCCGCCGTCATCGTCTCGTTGGCGCTGCTGGAGACGTCAATGGCGGCGTCGCGCACGCGGCGCAGCACCTGGGTAAAGTTGTCCAGCATGTAGTTGACCGAATCCACCACGTTGCCCAGCGCGTCGCTGGTCACGTTGCCGCGCAGCGTTAAATCGCCGCGCGCAATCTGGCTCACGATGGTCAGGAACTCGGTGATCGAGCGTTGCAGGCCGCGCTGATGCTCCTCGTCCAACAGGGCCTTGGCCGCCTTCTCCGTCGCCTGGTTCAGCTGCGTCGCAATGTAGCCAAAGTCGTCGTCCGTGCCCTCTTCCAGCCGCGCGCGATAGTCGCCCGCGCCAAGCTGCTCGGCGTAGTGCACCAGCGACTTCACCGGCTCACTCACCTTGTTGGAGAGGCGGAAGAGCACGAAGATCGAGCCCACGACCAGCAGCCCCACCGCGCCCAGCAGCAGTAGCAGCGCATCGGACTTCATCTCTCCGATGGCCGTCAGCGGCTTGCCGGCGCTCTTCGAGCCGGCCGCGTAGGCCAGCCCAAGCACCAGGGCGAGGATTAGGCCGTTGATCGTCACCAGCCCGATAATTGTCGAATTCAGTCGACCTTTCATAAGTCCTCCAGGACAACGACCGGGTCAGCAGAGCCCCTGTCGCGCCTCTTGCTCGGGCAGCCATCACCCGCCAACACTACAGGGCCTGTGGCGACCATCCACCACCGGCCAAATCCGCCAGGCGCTAAATTGCACCCACCGGGAAAGTCTCCAGCACGCGGCGCAAATCCAACGCCAGCGCCAGGCGGTCGCCATGGCGCAACATGCCGGCACAGTGCGGAACGTCACGCGGAGCCTCGTCGCGCAGCAGCGGTTCGCTGGTGCTGTAAGTGCCCAGCACCTCGTCCACCGCCAGCCCCACGCGCACGTCGGGCTCGCCGTTCTGGCTGCGCAAACAGGCCACCACAACCTGGCGCGGCGGCAAATCCGCCCTCCGCACCTCGGTAAACGCAATGTCCACCACGGGCACAATCGTGCCGCGCAGGTTGAACACTCCCATCAGGAACGGCGGACCGAGCGGCAGCCGCGTCAACCGCGGCCACTCCAGAACCTCGTCCACCTCCAGCACCTGCAGACAGAACCGCTCGCGCCCGGCGCGGAAGATGCAGTACTGCTGCTCGGGCAGCGCCGCCTCCTGCGCATCGCCTTCTTCCACGGCAAGGAAGTCATCCTCCACCGGGTAAGGCGTGGGCTCCTGCGGATTGTGCGGCTCGTCCGGCATGGTGTTATCCAATCAATCTCTGCACTTCGCCGACCAGTTGCGGACCGGTGAAGGGCTTGATGACGTATCCGTCGGCGCCCTGCTGCATGCCCCAGAACTTGTCGCTCTCGCCGTTCTTGCTGGTCACCAGCACAATCGGGATGGCCTTGAACTGGTCGTTGTTCTTCAACTCGCGGCAGGCCTGGAAGCCGTTGCGCCCGGGCATGACCACGTCCAGAAGGATGAGCTGCGGCATTTCGACGGAGAGCGTCTGCTCAATCTGCGTCGGGTCGCTCAAGGCCACGGCGGAATATCCCGCCCCCTGCAGGAACGACTGCATCAGCACGCTCTCGGCCGGGCTGTCATCCACAATCAGAACTTTCTTCACCACAATGCACCTCGCCAGATAATCCATGCGTACTGCCCGCCGGGCAGGCCGCACGCCGTGCCGCCACTCTGCATTCATGCACCCGCAGCCGGATGAGGCTTGCGGAAAGAACCTTCCGCAATGGCGATGGCCAGCGTCACCGCGGCCACTGCCATCAGCGCCATCAACACGCTGTCCGCAGCAGGCCCGGTCCGCCGGCTCCTGCCGGCCGCGGATCGAAACTCCGCGGCCCATCCTGGGTGCGACCCAAACTGCCGCCTTCCGGCCGGCACGGGCCGATGCCCGACAACCGCATCCTACGGCCTGAGAATCTGGCCAGAATGCACCTTACCAGTCCGGTTCCTGCAACGGAAGTAACTGAAAGTAGACACCTTGCATTTTGAACTTTAACGGCGGAAAACACCATGCCGGAAAGCCCGGAACCTGCATAAGAGTACCATCGCAGGCCGGGCCCGTAGAAGCCTCCGTGAGTGGGAGTCCTCAGGCTTCGAAGACCGTGCGGATGCCGTAGCGTTTGATCTTGCGGTAGAGCGTGGCACGGGAGATGCCCAGGCGGCGCTGCGCCTCCAACTTGTCGCCCTTCACCATGGCAAAAACGCGCTGCACCGTCAGCCGCTCCAACTCTTCCAGGTCGGTGCAGTCAGTCGGCCAGTTGCCACGGATGGCTGCTTCCATCTGTTCGCGGTAGTTGGCGCGGCGCTGGCGTACATCCTGCGCCATGCTCTCCAGTAACAGCAGCATCTTGTCCAGTTGGATGGGCTTGACCGCAAAATCAAAGGCGCCCAGCCGCATCCCCTCCACCGCCAGTTCGATGTTGGCGTGGCCGCTCATCAGGGCCATGTTCACCTGCGGCCAGCGCTGCTTCACCGTGGCCAGAAGCTCCAGTCCAGACATATGCCCCAACACCAGGTCCGCCAGTATGATGTCCGGCAGTTCACGCTCGGCGATGGCCAACGCCTCTTCGGCCGTGGAGGCCTCTACAAACTCCAGGCCAAGCCCGGTGGCAAGGCGCGCGCAAAGCTGGCGCAGCTCGGGCTGATCCTCCACGATCAGCAGTCGCAGTGGTTGCGTCTCACTCATCGGCTGAAACCCCCGAAGTAGTCATCTTTTGTATGAGTTCCAACAACAATGAAATGCGGAATGGCTTCTGGATGAAGAGTGCGCCGGTCTGTTTGCGCACTTCAATTGCGTATGTGTCCAGCACGTTACCCGTAATGAACAGAAAACACTGGGTTAACGCTGGCTTGTGGCGCGCGACCCATTCGTAGATCTCGGCGCCGCCAATTGGCCCGGGCATTCGCAGATCGCTGACGATGCCGGAAAACTCTTTGGATGCAAGCAGTTGCAGCGCATCTTCCCCGCTGCTGGTGCCCAGCACTGTCACGCCTCCGCGCTCCAGCGCCGTCTTCAGGAAGGCAAGCAGAACTTCTTCATCTTCAATGAGTAGTACCGGCTTTTGCGGACTCGCTTGCGCAGTCATAGGGGTAAACAACCTGGCCAGATTTTGAAACCCTCGCCTGAGGCCTGGTCATACCTCGAAATAACTTGAAAAAGAATGACTTCCGTAATGCTCCCTGAGACGAGATCGGAGCACTTCGATCTGCCAAACCTTTTGGCTTCACCAGCGTAGGATGAGTCTCAAGGTGAGTCAAGAATATTCACCGGACCGAAGGTAACCTGAAATGGTTACGTTGCGTGACCCCTCGCCGGATGAACGCCAGCGCGGTCCAGGATTGTAGCGATGGCTCTAACCAGATGAAAACATATGGCTCCGCACTTTAGTCTTAGACCTTTCGACGCTTTCGCATTGGTGATTGGTCGGTAACAATGGTGCCGTAGCTCAGCGCCGGGTCATGGCTGGATTCGCGGGTGGGCACCATGCCCTATCGCGCGCGCGAGATGATCCACTTGGGTGCGTGGCGTTTTCCTCGCACCGGAGGCGCATGAGGGTACGATTAGATACTTGCAGAACGATGGGCAAGAAGTCATTTTTGTTCAAGGACTTTGATCCACCCGGGCCGGCGAGAAGCAAGGATTGCAACCGCCTGGCCGATGATTGCCACATGGCGGCATCCGCGGGCTGGGAGATTCAGGGTTCGGCAAGCAATGTTGGCTGGTAAGACCGCGGAGATTCCGCGGACTTCCGGAGGCGTTTCAGGATGAAGATCCGTAACAGGTTGTTGTTGAATTTCGGCACGTTGCTGGCGGTGATGGCAATCGTGTTTGGTGTCAGCGTCTTTTCCATGTACCGCGAGCGGGCGGCCAAGACGGCGCTGAGCAGTGCGCTGGACCTATCGCAGGCGACGGAAAACGTGCGCCACCAGATGATGGAGAACCGCCTGGCGTTGAGCAACTATTTGCTCACCGGCGCCGGCACCGAGTTGGATCGCCTGAATGAAGGCAACGCCCGCACCTACGATCTGCTGAGCGAGGCCAAGAGCAAGGCGAACGCTCCCGAGCAGCGCGCCGGGCTGAACCGCATTGAGGCCATTGAGCGCGAGTGGTACACGAGCTTCGCCGCGCGCTTCATCCAGCAGCACAAGGACGTGGACAACGGGCGCATCAACGCCAACGACCTGCTGGAGCAGTACACCAAGGCAGAACCGATGGAGCAGCTGAAGCGCTCCAACGAAGTGGTGAACGAGGTGCAGAACGCCAACCGGGCGGAGCTGGAGAAGAACCGTCACTATGACGAGTCGGCCAGCAGCATCACCACCTGGCTCAGCCTGATCGGCTTTGCCATCACCCTGGGCCTGGGCATACTCATCGCCTTCCGCACGGCCAAGTCCATCACCGGTCCGCTGGAGCACCTGATTACAGCGGCACGCGAGATTGGCGACAAGGGCGACCTGAGCGTGGAGGTGGAGGTCGAGGGCGAAGACGAGATTGGCACGCTGGCGCAGACCTTCCGCAACATGGTGGTGTACTTCAAGGAGATGGCCTCGGTCAGCGAGTCCATTGCCGGCGGCGACCTGAGCGTGGAGGTGACGCCGCGCAGCAACCGCGACACACTGGCCATCGCCTTCTCTCAAATGACGGTGGGCCTGCGCAACCTGGTGAGCAGCGTACGCGACGCGGCGGCGCAGGTGGCGGCCGGAAGCAACCAGGTGGCCGACGCCAGCGAGGATTCCGCAAAGGTAAGCGTGCAGTCGGCTTCCGCGATTGATGAAGTGACCAGCACCATGCACGAGATGAGCATCAACGTGCAGAACATGGTGAAGAACACGCAGATGCAGGCCAGCAGCGTCAGTGAGACTTCGGCCTCGATTGATGAGATGGTGGCCAGCATTCAGCGCGTCGCCGACACCGCCAAGGTTCTGTTGGACATCAGCAGCCGCAGCCGTGATGAGGTGACCAGCGGCATCGGCACCATGCAGAAGACGACCGAAGGGTTGAACCGCATCAACGGCTCCATCGGCAGCAGCTCGGGCATCATCACCAGCTTGGGCGAGCGCGTGGACAACATCGGCAAGATCATCGAGGTCATTGACGACATCAGCGAACAGACCAATCTGCTGGCGCTGAACGCCGCGATTGAAGCCGCGCGCGCCGGCGAACACGGACTGGGCTTTGCCGTGGTTGCCGACGAAGTGCGCAAGCTGGCCGAGAAGAGCGCCACCTCCACCAAGGAGATCAGCGAACTGATCAGCAGCATCCAGGCCGAGGCGCGCAAAGCGGTGGAGAACATGGAGCGCAGCACTTCGATTGTGAACGAGGGGCTGGAGCTGGGCAACGACCTGAGCCTTGCCCTGCGCAAGATCAGCAACGTGGTGACCGAGGTCTTCAAGTTCGCGCAGGAGATTGGCGCGGCGACCAACGAACAGTCGCACGGCTCCTCGCAGATTGCCAAGGCGACAACCCGGCTGAACGAGATCACGCACGAAATCACAAGCAGCGTGGAAGAGCAGGCGGGCGGCGCACAGGCCGTGGTGCGTGCCATGGAACGGATGCGCGAGATGGTGCAGCAGGCCACGTCGGGTTCCACGGAGCTGGCGGCCTCGGCCGAGCAGATG
>Ga0181528_10002284_pt1 | contig 11749 bp, 4 predicted proteins | sample PEATcosm2014_Bin_47_FD_119742 | JGI IMG/M metagenome (GOLD analysis project Ga0181528, IMG submission 119742) | Peatland microbial communities from MTU Mesocosm Facility, Houghton, MI, USA - PEATcosm2014_Bin10_10_metaG | ecosystem: Environmental > Terrestrial > Soil > Wetlands > Peat | place... | reverse complement strand
CAATCCAGGGGTGTTCCGATAGGACATTTGCCAGAGCCAATCCCGATTGCACGCATGGGTTTCTTCTCGACGGTCTCCCGTACGCACTGATCGTCGATGATGTCGCGACGGGTACTCCGACGGGTCACATCTATCGACAGAACGGAACCGAATGGACCGAAGTTGCAACGCAGAGTTTTCCGTTCGGATCGTGTCACTTTCGAATCGTGTCCAAGACCGATGGTTCGAGTTCTTATCTCGTTGCAATGACCACTGTGGGTGTCACACATTTCTACAGTGTCGATGCATCGGGATTCCGGAAAACGAAGGCCATTGACAGTGACATTGAACAATTTCTATCAAATCTTCTTTTGCCGATGTTGATACTCGTATCGACACTTGCATTGGGAATTGCGCTGGGTGGAGCAATTGCGTGTTTGATGTGGTGGTCCACGAAGCCTGATTATGAATTCGGTGTCCAACAAGTCAAACTGGCATCGTTGAGTTGGCGAGGTTGCTCGCGATTAATCGACCTCGGCACGATTGGATTTTCGACGGTGGTTTTCGGTTTGCTGCTGACGTTGAACCTCGATTGGCTGGCGTTGGCCGATTCGCTGAACATGCACATCCATCACCCGGCAGCCTATTGGGCAGGTCGAGTTGCTGTGATCCTGGCGGCATGGCTGGTCTTCGCTGTAATTGCGATGTTGACCTCGCAAGCCGTTTGGGGAATCACGCCCGGCAAATGGCTATGCCGATTGCGAACTGTACGTACCAGTCTGCGTCCGTGCGGATTCGCGCGCAGCCTGGCACGCGAGATTGTGTTCTTCGTCGATTGCTGCAACTTCATCTGCTGGACACCGGGTATCGTGAGCATTGCATTCAGCGACAAACGTCAGCGACTGGGCGATTTCGTGGCCGATACAATCGTCGTTGATTCGCGGTCGCTGAAGTCGGTCACTTCATGAGTCGAAACTCGAAATGGCCATCGCCCTTACAAGGTTGTCCGAAAACCACAAAGCTGCCGGGGACAGTCCCATTTGCTTCGAAGACTCTGCAAAATCGGGACAGCCCCCGGCGATTTTCGTAGCCTCTAAGACGGACAAAACGTCACGCCAGTCTTGTCAAAGGCTCGTTTCATCGCCGCGTAGCCAATGTCGCAGGCGTCATCGAGTGGCATGTCGGTGAAGCATTCCATTGCTAGTGCGTCTTGGAACCTGGCGTTGTGAAGAGCCTTGATGATGGGGGCGTAATCGAGAATTCCCTGTCCCGGAATTTTGTGCTCGAACTTCGGATATATTCCTCGATAGTCCTTGAGATGCACGTGCCAGATGCGGCTTCCGAAGCGTTCAACAAACCCGACGGGATCGATCCCGGCCACGGCCAGATAACACGGATCGAAATTGACTCCGAACGTTCTGGAATCGACGTCGCTGAACAGTCGAGCCAGATCGTCGTTGTTCTTCACGATCCAGGTTGGCCAAGGGCCGCAGTCGATGGCGACTCGAACGTGCTTCGTGTCACCATGGTTGGCAACAACCTTGATCGCAGCGACGGTTCGATTCCAAACTTCGGTATCGGTGACTCCTTCTACCGAACCGCCGAGGTGAAACGTGACGACATCGCCACCCATTTCCGCCGCCAGATCCACGGCGGAAATCAGGTCGAGTTTCTGATCGGCAAACAGGCTGCGCGTCAATTCGCCATGTGTGACGATCGCTTCGACCTTCAGCTTGTGTTTCAAAGCGGTCTCGCGAATCAACGTGCGGCGTTCGAGTGAGACCGAATCGGAATTGAGATGCGGGCCAAACGTGGACGATTCGTCGATCCCGCAATAACCGGCCTTTGCAATCCGCGCCAGCGTTTCCGGGACCGGCAATTCCAGTCGGTCGGTATAGCTGTAAGTGTAAAATGCAAGTCGCACGGGATGCTCCAAAGCGGGAATCGACCCACCCTTTTTATCGAGACGGTTTACGTCGTACAATCGTCGGCCATGTGACCGTGGTGATGATACCGCCGTGTTTCTAATCAGTCATGTTATTTCAGGGGAGTTTCACTCATGCGTATGGCGCGTCCGATTTTGGCAATAATTGCTGTGCTGGCAAGCTTCGGAACGACGCCCGCATCGACGCGTTGCCAGGCTGGTGAGCCTGTTGATTCTGCACGCGGTACTTATGATTCTGAAAAGAATCTCGTTTGGTACGATCTGAAACTGCTCGACGTTGAAGGTCGGGGCTGGGCCGAGACCAAGTCTTTCTATGATCGTCTTCCCGCCAAAGCCGAAACGATTGTTCGGCCAGATGTCTGGAGGCTCAGTCGCCAGTCGTCAGGATTGTGCGTTCGGTTCGTTACGGATGCAACGACTTTGCGCGTCCAATGGACTCTGGCATTGGAGACACTGCAAGAGTGGAATATGTCGGCGGTCGCCATCAGTGGATTGGATCTTTATGTCAAGCACGAAGGTCAATGGCGTTGGCTGGCCGTTGGCAAGCCGCAGAAAGCCATAAATGAAAGCTTTTTATTCAGCGATATTCCAAGCGGTGAACGAGAGTTTCTCTTGTATCTGCCGCTCTACAATGTCGTCTCGTCAATCAAACTAGGTATGCCCAAAGGGGCGAATCTGACCAAGGCCAACCCGTATGATGTCGATAGAAAACCGGTTGTTTTCTACGGGACGTCAATTACTCAAGGAGGGTGTGCGTCACGACCGGGAATGGTATATACGGCGATCCTCGGGCGACGGTTGAATCATCCAGTGATTAATCTTGGTTTTCGGTCAAACGGTACGATGGATCTCGAAATGGCCACGTTGCTGGGAGAACTGAACCCGTCGATCTATGTGCTCGATTGTCTTCCAAATATGGTCGCTCATGAAATTTCTCAACGAGTGGAACCGTTTGTCACGTCGCTCCGCAAATCCCATCCAAACACTCCCATTTTGCTCGTGGAGGATCGAACTTATCCCGACGGTTTTTTGAATTCCGCCCGGCGAGAACGTAATGAGAAAAGCCGCGAGGCCTTGCGTGCGGCTTACGAGCGCTTGCAGATGGCCGGCATCCCTCGCATATTCTATCTCTCCGGCGCGGATTTGATTGGAACTGACGGAGAAGCGACGGTCGATGCTTCGCATCCCACCGATTTAGGATTCGTTCGCATGGCGGATAAATTCGAGGCCGTTTTACGTTCGCTTCTCGTCATGAAGCCTTGAGTCCGATTTCAATTTCCAGGTAATGCTATCCGTAGAGTTCGGAGATCGGCTTACCGGTTGCGATGGGAATTGGGCGTCCGACTGTATCGGTGAAATGGTTCGCCGGGTCGACGCCGAGTGATGAAAACAGCGTGGCCGCGACATCACCCGGCGAGAAGGTTGTGGTTTCAGGGTAAGCCCCGATCCTGTCTGATGAACCGACAACTTGACCTCTTCCGACTCCGGCCCCCGCTATCACGATCGAATAGACGGAAGCCCAGTGCTTGCGGCCGGGCGAGCTTCCGGCGAAATTGGGTTCGCGTGCGACGCGTGGTGCGCGGCCGAATTCTCCCTGGCAAATGACGAGTGTCGTGTCGAGCAACCCTCGTTGTTGCAGATCTTCGAGCAGAGCCGAAAAACAGATATCGAATCGCGGCAGCAAATGCTGTTTCATCGCGTAAAAGATGTCGTTGTGAGTATCCCAACCATAGGCATCGGTCAGGCCAGGCGCCGAGTCTTGACCTCGCACGCTTTGATTTAAGAATACCGTGATGAGAGGGACTTCGGCTTCGACGAGCCGCCTGGCCAGCAGACATGCCTGTCCGGAACGAAAGCGACCGTAGCGATCGCGGACCTCGTCTGATTCCTGCGAAAGGTCGAATGCCGCTCGACATCGTGGCGACGCCAACAACAAATGGGCTTGTCGATAGAGTTCACTCATTGCAGACTCGCTTCGATCGGAAACGAGCAAGCTTCGCGTTCGATCCAACGCCTCTAACAGCGATGTTCTGGCCGACTGACGTACCTGCGGCAATTCGGGCAGGGGATCGAGTCCCGCGAGAGGCATGGCGGATTCTGCGATGTTACTGATCGTCAATGGTTCGAAAGTCCGACCGAGAAACCCGCCGTATTGTCCCGGCGACGGAGTTTCGGGGATCAGTACCGGTCCGTTGAGATGAATGGCCGAATAGGGGAATTTTTGGGTTGGGTAGACTCGTTGCAGAATTGCGCCCAGCGCAGGAGCGTCTTCGGGGCGCGGCGGAAGATTCGATGACTTCACCGGATGGAGTTGTCCCGTCAGCGAAAGGTACGTTGCCGATCCGTGATCCAGGTCATCGTGAGACATACTGCGAACGATTGTGAACTGGTTCGCCAATTGCGCGAGACGTGGCATGTGTTCACAGACCCGAACGCCCGAAACCGATGTGGCAATGGACGAGAATTCGCCTCGAATTCCATCGGGGGCATTGGGTTTGGGGTCCCACGTATCCAACTGGCTCTGGCCGCCACTTGCGTGCAGTACGATGACGGATTTTGCGCGTGCAAAGCCTGCCGCGTGACTCGAATGACTTGTCGCTTTGGGCTCGACGGCACCTGCAGAATTCGGAAGCGATTTTGCACCAAGTCCCATCCCAGCCAACGTCCCGATCCTTAGCCATTCGCGTCGATTGTGGCAAAGGCCTTTTAAGCCGTAATCGGTGACAAATCCAAGCGACATCGGCAAATCTTCTCTTCAGAGCATACGTATGGCTGACTCAATGAATGATACCGCCAATTGGAAAGATTGCCATCTCTGTTGGTTATGCTTCAGCATATCCTCGCAAAGCTTTGCGTGCCGAGAAAGATATTTTGCCTCCGCATGAATGCGGCTTCGCTTGGATTGGATGAGCCATGACTAACTGCTGCGCCGGGATATGCTGAAGCATAACCTGCAACTCGTTACCACGAATACTGGAATCCGCCCGAACCGATGATTGCGTAGAAGCTCGAAGCGACTTGAGTATCGACCGTACCGTACAGGCTGAAATGATCTGACAAGAAGGCGTTGGCACCGAGTGTGAACACGCCGAAATCGCGTCCGGTCTTGTTACCGGCCGTGGCAAACTGAACGGTCGGAGCACCGGCAACAGACGACGAGATCAGTTGTGTTCCGTCACCCCATTCGCGCAGGTAACGTGCCGCGACCATTGGGGTCACCAGGAATCGACCCAACATTGTTTCGCCAGCCAACCGCACTCCAAACACGTTGCGAACGCTGTTTACAATTTGATGACTGGTTGTCAGATCCAGGCTGCCAGCCCCGGATTCCGTGTAACCCTGTTGGTTCAAGTACATATACTGCACTCCCAAGAACGGTTGCAGCTTGAGATCGTCGATGTCGAAAATGGAACCCGCTTCCGTGTAGTGCGACCATTGATTGCCCGAGCTATTGCCCGAGGCCGTTTCTTGAATCGTTCCGAAGTTGATCGACCGGGAAACGTTGAACGCGTCGTTGGTGAAGGCATCGATGTTCGAGATGTAGAATGAGTCACGACGATGCAATTCGTATAGTCCGGCCTGGTAACTGGTGATCTGAGCGGTCGAGCTAACCTGCTGCGTTCCAACGGACGTCCCCGCATAGCCACCCAGGACGCCGATCATCGTGCTCTCGTCCAACCAGCGATCGAATCCAAACAAGGTTCCACCCAGGCGATAATTCGTCGCGCTGGCATTTCCATCGCTTCCAATATTTCCACCCAGACCATACCCCTGTATCCAACCCGTCCAGGACATTGGTCCGCTCGACAACAAAGGAGAGTCATCATCATCGTCCTCTTCGTTATCGGGTGCGGAACTTCCGTTCGTCGAAACGAAACGAATGTTATTGCGGCGTGGCGTGGCTGCGACGGCGGGAACTCCCGGTCCCGTCATTCCGGCCAGTCGGTTACTCAACAACTGTAACTGAGCCGTTGAGGTCTGTCGCTCGATCGTACTCAAACTCGGGTAAATACTGCCTGAAATCTGGTTCAAGGCGTTGTTGACCTGTCCGGAATTCAATGTTGTCAACTGCGTGAGGACATTGGCATAGCTACCCGTGGCGGATCCGCTGGACTGGTCGATGGCGGCGGCGAGGGACGCCTGGTTCGACGTCTGTGCCACGCTGGAGAGATTCGAATTGACGGACAATTGCAGGGCATTCGGCGTGTATTGCTGCGTGAACACGACGTATTGATTAATCGAGGAGGTCACTTGATTGGCATACGTCCCCGTTAAACCGCCGCTGGCAGTCAGCAGTTCGTACTTGTTGCCGACGTTATATGTTCCGGCGTCGAGAGACAGATTCAGTGTTGTTCCCGTGCTGACATGCGCCGCTCCGTTGACGATGATCTTGTCACTGCCCGTCGGGTTCAATTCTGCTGAAAATGTACTGCCGGTATTTTGCGTGAAGTTGCCATTGATCGTCATTGGCGCGCCAACGGTTCCAGGGTAAATCGTACCCCCGCCGTTGATCGTCGTGGTTCCATATGTTCCCGATCCCATCAATGTTCCGTTATTGTTGACGTTAATGTTGCCAACGATCGAGCCCGTTGACGAAATGATCAGCGTGCTATTGTTGTCGACTGTTGTGCCGCCCGTGTAAGTGTTTTTACCCGAGAAAGTAGTCTGCCCGAACCCACTCAGCTCGACTCCACCTGTTCCCGAAATGCTTCCGGTGTAGGTACCGTTGGTATTCTGATTGAACTGCAAGGCCCCGTTATTCAGGATCGAACCTTGCACGCTGCTCGTCGTGCCGATCAGCGTGCTGCCTTTGTCGACGGTCGTCCCTCCGGTGTACGAATTGGTTCCAGAAAACGTAATCGGTCCTTTGCCGCTAATCTCGACGCTTCCCGTTCCGGACATGTTGCCGCCGTATGTACCAGTCATCGTCTGGTTGAACTGAATGGCCCCGTTGTTGACGAAATTTCCCTGGATGCCATCAGTCGTTCCGTACAATGAGTTTCCTTTGTCGAGCGTCGTTCCTCCGGTGTAGCTGTTCGATCCAGAGAATGTCATCGGACCACCACCGCTGATTTCGACACTCCCCGTTCCCGACATGTCGCCGGTGAAGATGCCACTCGCATTCTGGTTGAAGAGCACGAACCCATTATTCGTGATCAATCCTTGCAGGCTGTTGGACGTGCCGATCAATGTGCTCGCGGCGTCAATGGTCGTTCCACCTGTGTAGGTATTCTGTCCCGTGAAGGTGATGGGGCCTTTTCCGCTGATTTCGACGCGGCCCTGTCCGACCATCGCGCCGGAGTATGTGCCGCTCGTGTTTTGATCGAATTGAACAGTGCCATTGTTAACGAATGCCCCTTGCAGGCTATTGGTCGTACCGATCAACGCGCTGCCGTAGTCGATCAACGTTCCCCCCGAGTACGAATTTGTACCCGTGAATGTCATTGATCCGCCGCCGCTGATTTCGACGCCACCGGTTCCCGACATGTTTCCAGAGTATGTACCCTTACCTCCCTGATTGAATTGTACCTCGCCATTGTTGAAGATCGTGCCTTGCAAACTGCTGGTCGTGCCAACCAGCGCAGCACCGTTGTCGATGGTCGTTCCGCCCGAGTATGTATTTGCTCCCGAGAATGTAACGATCCCGGTGCTGATTTCGACGCCACCCGTTCCCGAGACGGCTGTTGCATAGGTGCTCGTCGACTGCCCCTGCGAGATGTTTAATGTTCCGTTGTCGATGAGGCTTCCATTCAGGTTGTCCGTTGTGCCAGCCAGTGTTGATCCGGCGTCGATAATCGTTCCACCGGTGAAGGAATTCGTGCCTGATAGCGTCACGGTTCCGCCGCCGCCGATTTCGAGGCTGCCAGTTCCGAACAAGTTTCCATTAAACGTGCCGCTCGTTGCCTGAATGAACTTCAACGTTCCGTAATCATTGATCGATCCTTGCAGGCTGCTGGTGTTGCCGATCAATGTGGTGTTCAAGTCGATTGTGGTGCCGCCGGTATATGCGTTGACGCCCGAGAACGTCACGATTCCGCCACCCGTGACCGCAACAGCACCAACCCCGTAAATGGTGCCGGCATACGTCCCACTGGTGCTTTGACTGAACGCGACACCTCCACTGTCGTAGATATTACCTTGCACGGTGCTGGTCGTACCGATCAGCGTGCTGCTGATATCGACTTGCGTTCCCCCGGTGTAATTGTTCAGACCCGTGAATGTCACGGGCCCGCCCGTAATTTCGACGCCACCGGTCCCCGAGATGACACCTGAATACGTACCGGCCGTCGTCTGGTTGAAGTTCACGAGCCAGTTGTTCGTGATGTTGCCTTGCAGGCTTGTCGTCGTTCCAATTAGTACACTTTGGGAGTCGACTGTCGTGCCACCGGTGTAGGTGTTTGCTCCTGAGAACGTCACAGGACCGGTTCCGCTGATTTCAACCCTGCCCGATCCCGAAATCACGCCGCTGTATGTCCCTGCCGGATCGCCTCCCGCTGAACCCTTCGTTCCTGCAAAGAATTGCAAGTTTCCATTGTTCGCGACGTTGCCTTGCACGCTGTCGGTCGTGCCAACCAGGGTAGCATTTTGGTTGACGGTCGTTCCGCCGGTGTACGAATTCAGTCCCGTGAAGTACACGGGACCATTTTTCGAACTGTTGCTGATCTCGACGCTGCCCGAACCTGAGATCACGCCGCTATAAACGCCTGGAGCGTCGCCCGCCGCCGAACCATGTGTTCCCGCGTTGAACTGGATGGCGCCGTTATTGGTGATGTTGCCTTGCAGACTGTCGGTCGTTCCGATCAACGAAGCGTTCTTGTCGATCGTCGTTCCTCCGGAGTAATAATTCTGTCCCGTAAACGTGACCGATCCGTTATTGGAGCTGTTATTGATTTCGACGCTACCCGTGCCGATGATCGCTCCGCTGTAAGTACCGGCCGTGCCGCCGCCCGCCGCACCTTGAGTTCCCGCATTGAACTGAATAGCTCCGTTGTTATAGAGGGTTCCTTGCAGGCTGTCGGTCGTGCCGATCAGCGTGGCGCCGCTATCGATCAGCGTTCCGCCCGAATACGAATTCAGGCCTGTGAATGTGACCGGTCCCGTCCCGCTAATCTCGACTCCGCCCGTACCGGAAATGATGTTACTGTATGTGCCCGCTGGATCACCTCCAGCATTTCCCAACGTTCCTGCATACATTTGAACAATACCATAGTCGTAAATGCGTCCTTGAATCGAATCGGTCGTACCAACCAAGGTGGCAGAGGGATCGATTAATGTTCCGCCCGAGTACGAGTTCTGGCCGGTGAACGTGACGGGAGAGGAACCGCTGATTTCAACTCCGCCCGTTCCGGAGACGACTCCACTATATGTGCCTGCCGTGCCGCCTGATGCATTGCCCAGAGTTCCGGCAGAGAACTGGATGATTCCACTATTGTTGAAATTGCCTTGCAGACTGTCGGTCGTACCGATCAGCATGGAGTTCTGATCGATTGTCGTCCCGCCCGAATACGAATTCAAGCCGGTGAACGTGACTGCGGCGCTGCCGCTGATCTCCACCGTTCCCGCACCGGAAATCACTCCGCTGTATGTCCCCGCTGGATCATTGTTAGCCGCACCACGTTGACCCGCGTAGAATTGCAAGGCACCGTTATTCAACATGTTGCCCTGCAAGCTATCCGTGGTTCCAAGCAGCGAAGCGTACTGATCGATCGTCGTACCGCCGCTGTACGAATTGGGCCCGGAGAAGGCGACTTGTCCGGTGCCGCTGATAATGACGTTCCCTGTCCCGGAAATCACGCCGCTGTACAAGCCTGGCGGATCGTTGCCCGCGGAGCCATTTGTCCCGGCGGAAATTTGGAGCGTGCCGTTGTTGGTCAACAATCCCTGCAAGCTGTCGGTCGTGCCGATCAAGGTGGCCTGCTGGTCGATTGTTGTTCCGCCGTAGTAAGAGTTCATTCCGGTGAACGTGATCGGGCCGGTCCCGCTGATCTCGACGCTGCCTGCTCCCGACATAACACCACTGTACGTCCCCGGTTGGTCGCCGAGTGCCGAACCCAGAGTTCCTGCAGTGAGTTGGACGGCTCCGGTGTTGAAAATGCTTCCTTGCAAACTGTCGGTCGTGCCGATCAACGTGCTGCCGGTATCGATCGTCGTTCCGCCAGTATAGTTGTTCAAGCCTGTGAACGTCACCGGGCCAGTTCCGCTGATTTGAACGACGCCACTACCAGAGATGACGCCGCCATACGTACTGCTGTTCGTGCCCTGGTAGAATTGCAACCAGCCGTTGTTATTGAAATGTCCCTGTAAGCTGTCTGTTGTGCCGATCAACGTGGCTTGGGAATCGATCGTTGTTCCGCCGGTATACGAATTGATCCCCATGAACGCCACCGGTCCATTGCCACTGCTGTTACTGACTTCAACGGTTCCTGATCCCGTGATATTGCCGCTATACACTCCAGCTTCATCCTGAGTTCCTGTTTTGAAGTCGTATCCGCCTAGAGTGCCAGCGTTGAACAGCATCGCTCCGTTGTTCGTGAAATTCCCAACGAGACTGTCCGTCGTACCGTTCAAAGTGGCGTTGGTATTGATCGTCGTGCCGCCCGAATATGTGTTCAATCCTGTAAATGTGACCGCACCCGTGTTGTTGTCATTGTTGATGAGAACATTGCCCGAACCGCTAATCACGCCGCTATACGTGCCTGCCGGGTCGCCCGCGGTCGTACCCACAGTACCTGCATTGAAGAGTACTGTTCCATTGTTGGCGATCGTTCCGAGCAGACTGTCGGTGGTCGTATTCAGTGTCCCGCTGTTGATCGTGATTGCCGGAGCAGAATTAATGATGTTCAAGTTTTGCAGGACGACGGTCCCACCATTGATGACGAACGGCGAAAAGCTGTTTCCGCCATCGATCGTATAGTTGTTTCCCGCCAGGGTGATTGTCGAATTGGTCGTGAGATTCGACACGGCTTGGTTCAGCGAGAAACCATTGATGAAATTCAGTGTGTATGGCGACGATTGATTGCCTTGAATTGACTGAAGTGCGGTGTTCAGGTCAGACGTACTGCCAATATTGTCGATGGTTTGCGCACTTGCATCAGGTACCAGTGCCAACAAAACAATCAGACTGAGATACGCGATTCGATTGAATCGAATTTTCGCACTGGAGATACGTCCGCTGATATGGTGTGAATGACCTGAAACACGGTCACTCCGATAGATGCTATTGGGCGAATTCATATTCGTGATTTCTTCAAATGAAACGAACGAAAAACGTCGATGGTTCGGTCGGTCCATGGACCATTGATCCCGGCGAGATGTCATTTCTGCGTTGCGTTTGTGGAGAGGACCGCGTTCTATGACACTTCGAGATCAGGATCAACGTGAAGTTTTCACTTGAGGTGTTCTGACTGATACAGGTTCGGATTGACGCAACTTGTTATTCTGTCTGCATATTGCGCTGCACCGTTTGTTGTGTTTTGTTGTGGTCAACCGCAGACGAATCGTTCCTGAATTCAGAGTTAGGTATCACGTTCGGCAAATATTGCCTTCCGCAGAATCTTTCCGACAGGAAATAGTCACGAAAGTTTTTTTGCCTGGAAAAAGAATGGACCGACGCCAATGATGTTGCATTGATCGGTCAAGAATTTGGGAGATTTCGATGGAAAAACTGATTCGCGGGATCGTCGATTTTCGTTCGCGTTTGCTTCCCCAATATGTCGATCGGTTTCGAGAATTGTCCGATCGTCAAACGCCGGATACGTTGTTCATTAGTTGTTCCGACAGTCGCGTAGTACCAGATCTGCTCGTTTCAACGGACCCCGGCGACTT
>Ga0181528_10002279_pt1 | contig 11778 bp, 10 predicted proteins | sample PEATcosm2014_Bin_47_FD_119742 | JGI IMG/M metagenome (GOLD analysis project Ga0181528, IMG submission 119742) | Peatland microbial communities from MTU Mesocosm Facility, Houghton, MI, USA - PEATcosm2014_Bin10_10_metaG | ecosystem: Environmental > Terrestrial > Soil > Wetlands > Peat | place... | reverse complement strand
TCCCGCATATCGTCGTTCGGCTCCACGGCGATCACCGAGCGCAGGCAGTGGCCGGCCAGCGCCCGAGTCCAAATGCCCGTCCCAGCGCCGACGTCGGCGGCATCCAGGCCGCTGGCATCGCACCCCACGTAGTCCAGAATCGCTGCCGCCACCTGCGGTGCGTATCCTGGCCGGAACCTGGCATAGTCGCGGGCCAGCCCGGTGAAGTCTCCATGTGTCATCGTGACTCCAGCGGGTCCTCCAGGACCAACTCCCCCGCCGTCACCATGTTCTCGTATAACGCCGCGTCCTCCGGGTTGTCGATCTCGCCCCATTGGCCGGCGGCGCCAAACGTGTCGATCCCCAGGCCGCGCGCCAGCAAACGGCGGAGCAGTCCGGTGACATCCAGGCGATCGCGGATATCCGCCGCCAGCGTGCCGAGCAGCTCTTCAATCGCCCGCCAGGCGGGCGGCGTGATTTTCAGCAGCCCCATATACTGGCCTTCGATATCCTCGATCCGCGCGGTCTTTTCGCCAATCTCCAGCAAGCCGCCGGCGGAATCGATGCGAAAGGTTTCCGCGTCGGCCAAAGGGTCGGCGAAACGCCGCGTCCAAAGGCGGCGCCATTCACGGTCGTAAGTAATCGTCAACTGGCCGGATGCCGCCGCAAGCCCGCTGACCAGTTCGCTACGGTAGAAGATGTCGCCATAACTGACGATGACCGGCCCTTCGCGCAGCCAGGAGTCTGCGGCGGCGAGCGACATCACCATATTCGTCTCGGCCCATCGATGGTTGCTGAAATAAGTCAGGCCGGGGAGATCGATCATCTCCCCACGATAACCGCGGACCACGGCGATTTCGCCGGCGCCACCCCGGCGAAGCGCCGCCACCTGCCTCGCGAGCAGCGGCTGGCCCGCAAGCTCGATCAGGCATTTCGGACGATCGGCGCCGAGATGCGCCAATCGGCTGCCCCTGCCGGCGGCAAGAATCACGGCGCGCATCGTTCCATCCCGAAAAACCGGCGGAACAGGGCCACGTCGACGGAAGAAAACGGCGAGCGCCGCTCCGGATGCCACATGATCCCCATCATGGGTTGGGCCGAATGGCGAACCGCCTTGACCACGCCGTCGGCGGAATGGGCCCAAATCTCCAGCGGCGGCCGCGATTGCACTGCGCCGAAACGATGATAGCTGTTCACCTCCGCAGCCTCGCCTTCTATTTGGATGACCTGGCGTTCCGCCACATGGCCTGCAACGCGCTGTAGTGGAATCGCAAAGCGCTGCTGAATCACCTGCATGCCGCGGCAAACGCCGAGTACCGGGATTCCGCGCCGCTCGGCCAGATCGAGCAGGGCATTCTCGACGGTGTCGCGTTCCGGAGCATCTCCGCCCTGTTGCGCCAGATCGTTGCCGCCGGTGAGCAGCAGCCCGCCGGTGGCCACGCCCTCGCATAGAGCCAGCGCGGCCTCTGTCACGTTGGGCAATAACAGGGGGAGCAGCCCGCAAGCCGTCAGAAACCTGGTCCAAGCCTGATCCAGGCAATCCCGGCGCTCGCCGTAAGCCGCCACGATCTCGACCCGCTGGGTGACGGCGATCGATTTCATGCGATGACCACCACCTTCTGATTGGTGCAGTCGAGGCAAAGCGTGCGCGCCGCCTGCCATCGCCGGAATAAGGCTTCCCCGGCGCCGATTACCGCGGGTATGCCGAGTTCGGAGGCGCGGATCGCCATGTGCGAATTGGCGCCGCCGAACTGGGTGACGAATCCGCCAATATCGCGAGTGAAAATCCAGTCGAAGCCCGGGTCCGCACTGGGCACGAAGAGAATCCGGCCGGCGAAATTCTCGGGCGGATCGCCCAGCGACGCCGCCCGTGCCGTGACGCTTTTTCTTGTGATGAAATTCGGTTGGCTGGGCGGAAGGTGAAAAGCGAACACTTCTTCGGGCGACGCGATCACCGGCGGAAGCACGAGATTCCGCGTCAAGGCATGACGCTCCCTGCCACGCTCGATGCTTTCCACCAACGCCTCGCGAACCGAGCCGCTCCCGCTGTAAAGCGTGCGGATGACATCGTAATTCAGGAACGCGCAATTTTCCAGGGAAATACCATGATCGCCGCCTAATTCTCCAATCAGCGACAGCGCGTGGCTCAGGCTTCGCGTAAACACGAATTTGGCATATTCGCGGCCTTCGATGCCGGCCTTGATGAACTCCATCAGGCTCAAAGCGTCGATGGCGAGCTCATGCTCCTTGAGAAGCTGCTCGATGCGCCGTAACTGTTCGATGGAGAGCGCGAATCGCGGCGGCTCAGGCGGCGCCGGACGGGCGCTGGACCAATCGAAGTACATGTCGGGCGCCTCATCGTAGCGCGGCGAGAGAATGTCGTAGGTGCCGGGCCGAAGGTGGCCGTAACGCTCCAGGAAACTGGCCTTCGAAAGCTGCGCGAAATCCCGTCCGATGCGGGACCCCACGCTGTCCACACTCGCCATAAACGTGGCCGCCTCTTCGGCACTGAGGACGCCCACCGCGGCCAGGGACTGCAGCAGTTGCACGGCGATAAATCCGGCCCTCGCGAGACCCGCGAACGGCAACGTGCCGTAACGCTTACAGTCCTCGATCAGCCAATAAATGCGGCTGATTTTATCGATCTCCGCGTGGCGGATTGCCGGAATCCGGCGCGCCAGTTCGTCGATTTTCGCGCGGTCGCGGCGCCACAGGGCCGTCTCGCCATGCAAGATGCCGTTGGTCAGGCGCCGCAATGCGCCGGAGAATTCTTCCAGATCGAGAGGCGAAAATCCGCGCTGGGCCAGCCTGCTCAGTCGCTGCGGCAGGTCAAGGGTATAACACGAGAAGATGATTTCGAATTCCACCTTGTCGTGGAGATGTGGCTCGGAGAGCAGCCGGTCGATGTAATAATTCACCAGCCGCCCGGCAAGCTCGCCCGATACATCGCGCGGCACAAAGGAATTGAAACTCACGCGCACATCGATGTAGGGCAACCCGTGAAAATTCACCAGCAGAGGGAAACTGCGCAGGTTCTGATAGCCGTAGTTATCGCGCTGATAGGCCCAGATGGCGTCGGTGATGAGTTCGCAATAGAGCGAAAGCGAGAGCGGCCACGGCCGCAGGCCGATGATCTCGGCCGGGTTCCAGTCGGGCATCACTCCGAAGATGGCGCGCTTGCCGTGCAGATAAGGATGCGGGCGGCTGAGTAGTTCCACCTTTTGCGCGATGGCGGCAACGGCGGCGTCGACATTGCTATCCTCCACCCGCTCCCGGGCGTCGACGGCAAGCGGGCGGACTTGCAGAAGGTAGAGCTGCCCGTCTTCGCCGGCCGCGAATTCCACATCGATGGCATCGCATCCTAAGAGGGCTTCCAGTTCGCTCACCAGCGCGATCACCGGTGCCAGGGAGGATGGGCAATTACCCGGCCGCGATTTGAGACAGAAGAAGGTCTTGAGATTGTCGCCGCCTCGGCCAGTCACACGATCGGTGAGGCCCGAACTGTCGTCGTAGTTGACAACCAGGTATGGGCCGCCGCCGGAACTCCGCGAGAATGCCACCCCGGCCATCGCCACGCGGTCCAGCATTGGCTGCACGAAGATCTGGTCCACATCGCCAGCGTCATCGGCGAACGACTCGATCACGCGTTCGATTGCCTGTGCCACGGCTGCACTACCCATGACGCCAGGGATAGAGTCGAATCTCCCGGCCTGAGAGTTCCTCCCGGCGCCGTCCTCGCAGCGCGCACTGCTGCGCACGATGACCCGATCCAACCCCCACGGCGCGGCCGCGACGGCACCGAGACAGCCGGCAGCATCCGATTTCCAGTTCCCCACTGAAAACCTTACCTGCGGAAGCACGCGCGCGGTATGGAGCAAGGGCGCCAGTAGTTCCAACGACTCCGCCTTCGTCCGCAAGACCACCGCTGCCGCCCGCGCACCCGGGGCAACCGGCCTGGCGCAGACTGTCAGGATGCGCTCCACCGCTCCGGCTACATCCAGCGGCCCATAATTATCGAGGATCAAGTCGGGCGCTTCGGGAGTTTCCGCCGGCACATCCAGCCCCACGACGTCCCGCATCTCGCCGCGCTGAGCGCCCGCATATATGCCCTTGCCGTCGCGGCGCCGCAACTCCTCGATGGGAACGCGCAGGTAGATCTCGCGGTACCCGGGAATATTTTCGCGGCTCCAACGCTGCACGTCATGAAACAGCGAGATGGTGGCGCAGACTACATCGATTCCCTGGCCTGCCAGCAGACGGCACAGGCGCGCATTGCGCATCGCCGAGCGCCGCCGGTCCCCAAGGCTATGCGCCAAGTCCTCCGCGATGGCCGTTCGAAGGGCGTCGCCATCCAGGAGAATGACGGGCCGGTCGGCGGCACGAAGTTGGGAGGACAACTCTCTCGCTACGGTGCTCTTCCCGGCGCCCGAAAGGCCGGTAATCCAGAAGACAATCCCCGATGTTGCCTGGTGTACCGGTTCGGCCTGGCGCCTCGCCATGGTCATGTCGATCGGCATGGGAAGCAATGCGGCGCTTCCGCATCGAAATCGTAGGAATAACAGTCACTCACAGAATAGCGAAGTCGGACTGGAGCGGTAGTGCCTATATGAACGTTTGCTTACACCTTGAGAAAAGTTTCAATTTCGCGGGTTCCACGGTCGGTCACTGTGAAGGTTCGTACGCAGCAGATTTGGCATCCGGAAATATTGTCCGAGGCGCACGATTGCGCGGCCCGAGGGTCGACGTAGTGCCGCCGGCCTGCTTCGGGGCGAAAGAGCCGACGCGGCTCGGTAACATCGCGGATGATCCAGAGCACCCGCTTATCGCAGTCCGGCAAGCGGCGCCAGGGGCTCGGCAATGGACTGGAAGCGGACCACCATGGCGGCGGGTTGTTCCTTCAACGACGCCACCGGCATGAAACCCGCTTCCATTAGGTTCTCGGCGTCTTTTTCCAACATCAGCACCTCGGCGCACGGTTTGGCCACAGGCTCTCCGTCCTGGCGGTAGATGTGCAGCGGCAGTCCCTCGACGCGCCGCTCCAGCCGTGTCATCTCCCAACCTTGCCGCAGGAACGATTGACCGAGCAGAAAGGCGCAAAAGAAGGATGGATTGCCCCATAGATAAGAGCCATGTTCGCTCATCGGCATCTCCTCGAACGGGAAGCTCTCGATCGCTTCCGTTTCCTTGCCGTAGGGCAAACGCAGCAGGAAACGGGGCAGGGCCAGGCCGATCCACGGAGCGTCGGCCGAGTGCCGCAGATCGCTCCAGGCTTTATCGATGCCGTCGCGGGGGAGTTGCGCCTCGGCGAGAAACGGCGCTCCAACCGAGCTTCCTAAAGCGCCCAGCCGGTGGAGTACCTGGGCATCGAGCTCGGTCTGCGCGAAGGTATAGTTTCCCGCGATCAGCGCCCAGCCACCTTTTCGCCGCAGTTCCTTTTGGACGGCGCTCATTTCCGACACCAGCTCGGGCAAGGTAATGTCCAAAAGATACACCTCTAGACCGGAGCCCGTATCGAGCCCGCGAATCAGCATGAATACCGCCCTCCACGCGGATTCGAGAGCTTGCATGCGGGGATGGTGCAGGATCCCTTGCATCAGGTCTGTGGCAAGTGCTTCGCGCTGCGCCTGGCGCTGCTGCCTCGACGGATCGGGACGCGGTTCCAGGTGACCCTTGGTCACCCGCTTGATGAAGCCCGCCAAGTCCTGGGCGTCATCTACTTTCACCGGGCCTGCCGGCTCCGGATCCTGCTCATCCAGCAATTCATCCAGCAGCGAACCCGAACCCGATGCGCGAGCCGATATCGCCGCCGGGGGTGGCGTGGAGGCAGGTAAGCGCCGGTCCAGGTCCTGGAAGACCGGCAATTGGTAAATGCGGTCGGGATGAAAATCCTCCAGTTCGCGGAAAGACAGGTGAAGTCCGTGCAGGTTGAGGCCGACCTTCAGGGAAGCCAGCACATCGTCGAAATTATCGCGATCAATGGGCAGGGGCTTGAACGGACGCGCCGCGTTTTCGCGCCACGAACGGCCGCTGAAATCACCCGCCAGAAGGATGCGGAAGGGCCGTTCCGGGCCGAGCTCGACGGGACTGGCTTCTTCCTGTTCGCCCAAGTGAACTTCACTGAAACTGGATCCGGCAACGCGCGGCATCGATCCCACCCCTCCTATCTGAGCGCCTTCTATGGAACCACGTCCCGGGGGAAATGGCAAGGGATAGCGGCCGAACGGCCCGCAGGAGAACGATTTCCAGCCATTAGTACGCGAACTGGAAACAAGAGTTGTCACACCCAACCAAAAGTGATATCTTGATGCCCTGGGATAGATTGCCCTCCCGGAAGCTCTCAGGCGCACGGGGGATCTGCTCCTCAAAGGAACTTCGACATGGCGGAAAGTTTACAACACAAACTAGACCGAGTTCGTTCGCCGCGAGTCCACATCACCTACGACGTGGAGACTGGTGGCGCAATCGAGAAAAAAGAACTGCCCTTCGTGATGGGCGTATTCGGCGATTTCACCGGGCAACCGGAAGAACCGCTGCCTCGCCTGAAGGACCGCAAATTCGTGGAGGTCAACCCGGATAATTTCGATTCCGTGCTGGCCGCGATGAAACCACACCTGGCATTTTCCGTGGAAAACAAGATCAGCGACGACCAGGACGCTGGCCAGGTACGCGTCAACCTGAAATTTCGAAGCATGGACGATTTCGAGCCGACCCAGGTTGCCAAACAGATCAAGCCCCTCAACGACCTTTTGGAATTGAGGACCAAGCTTTCGGATCTGCGCGGAACTCTGCAAGGCAACGACAAGCTGGACGATCTTCTGCAGGCTGCCCTGCGCGACACCGCTCAGCTGGATCGTCTGAAGACTGAGATCGCCGAATCCAAAGGCGGCGCCGAAGAGGGAGGAACTTCGCATGAGTAATGAAGCCAAGAAAGCCGCCGCGGTCTCCGGAGCCGTATCGGAAACGCAGTCCGTATCGCTCCTCGACCAGATCGTGGAAGAAGGGCGACTGGCTCGCGATCCCGAAGCCAAAGAGCGCGGCAAGGATCTGGTCAAGGAATTCGTGGCCCAATTCCTCGAAGGGAACATGGGGTTGTCACGCGATTCCGAGGCCATGATCAATGCCCGCATCGCGCAGATCGACCATTTGATCTCGCTGCAGCTGAACGAGGTCCTTCATCATCCGCAGTTCCAAAGGCTGGAATCCAGCTGGCGCGGGTTGAAGTATCTGCTGGCCCATTCGGAAACCGGCGAGTCCATGAAGATCAAGGTGCTGAACTGCTCGAAGAAGGACCTGCTGCGCGACCTGCAGCGTGCCTCCGAATTCGACCAGAGCGCCATGTTTAAGAAGGTGTACGAAGAGGAATTCGGCATCTTCGGCGGCCATCCGTTCGGAGCTTTGATCGGCGATTACGAATTCGGCAAGGGCCCCGAGGACATGGAGCTGTTGGAGAAGGTATCGCAGGTGGCGTCGGCCGCGCACGCGCCGTTCATCACCGCGGCCGATAAGACCATGTTCAACCTCGACAGCTACAGCGAGCTCGGCTCGCCGCGCGATATGGCGAAGGTATTCGACACCACCGAATATGCCAAGTGGAAGAGCCTGCGCAATTCGGAGGACTCACGCTACCTGGCGTTGACGCTGCCCCACATCCTCATGCGCGATCCCTACGGGAAGGCCACCCGCCCGGTGGATGAGTTCGATTACGAAGAGAACGTCGACGGCAGCGACCACAATAAGTATCTCTGGGGGAACGCAGCCTGGGCACTCGGAGCTCGCATCTCCGAGTCGTTTGCCAAATACAATTGGTGCGCCACCATCCGTGGCGTGGAAGGCGGCGGTAAGGTCGAAGGTTTGACCGTGCACAATTTCCAGACCGACGATGGCGACATCGCCATGAAGTGTCCCACCGAGGTGCAAATCACCGACCGGCGCGAAAAGGAGCTGGCGGACTTGGGCTTCGTGCCGCTGGTGCACTGCAAGAACACCGACTACGCCGCGTTCTTCAGCGTGCAGACCGCGCAAAAGGCCAAGAAGTACGACACTGATTCCGCTACCGCCAATGCGCGCCTCGCTACCAATTTAAGCTACATCCTGGCGGTTTCCCGCTTCGCCCACTACTTGAAGGCCATGATGCGCGACAAGATCGGCAGCTTCATGACCCGCAACGAGTGCGAATCGTTCCTGAATCGCTGGATAATGGGCTATGTGATCGATTCCAGCGCTCCCGCGGAATCCAAGGCCAGCCACCCTCTATCCGAAGCGCGCGTGGACGTGGTGGAAGTTCCCGGCAAGCCCGGCGCGTATCGGGCAGTCGCATTCCTCAAACCACACTTCCAGTTGGACGAGTTGAGCGTCTCGATGCGCCTGGTTGCGGAACTGCCGCCGCCGGCCGCATAGTACTGCTCCGAAGTCGAACCAGCCGATGGGCGCAACTCGCACCTTGCGGGTTGCGTCCATGGGAGGAGTGAAATGGGAAGCAGCGCCTTCCGGTGCACGCTGCGCCCGCTGTTTAGATGAATGCACCGGCAATTTGTAAGGAGGAGATCGAATGGCAGCTGACAATTTTCTTTGGTTCCCGGAGCCCGCTACCGGTGGGTTGTTGAAGTGGAAATCGGACCAGCCGTTAGGGGAATCGACCGACAAGTTTTTTAGCACAAAGAAGGCTATGGAATTATCGTCCATCAGCTTCGGCGTGGCGCAGGCGGAAACGGTGGGCTCGGGAAGTACGGGCGCTTCGGCTGGCAAAGCCAAGTTCGAGGAGTTCACGATTGAGAAGGGTGTCGACCTCGCGAGCGTTCCGCTATACGTGGCCTGCTGCGCCGGAGCTCACTTTCCCAGCGTGATGCTCGCCATCCGCAAGGCCGGCGGCAGCAATATGATATACGTGCAGTACATTTTCCGGCGGGTGTTCGTGACTGGTATTAACTGGAGCGGTGGCAGCGGTGAGGAACTTTGCAAGGAAACCGTCAAGTTCAGGTATGGCGCCATGGGAATCCAGTATGCCAAACAGAAACCCGATGGCCAACCGGATACGCCGATAGCCGCGTTGTGGACCGCAGTCAACAATAAGCCTACCTTGGACGTTCAAGGCATGGGTGCGGCGCCGCCGTTCTTAGGGCCGGGAGCTTCTTAGCGACGGGCGAGCATGCGGCGGACCCGAACGGGTCGGCCGGCGGCCTGAGTTGGGGTAGTTTACGAAGCGTGAGAGGAGTTCTAAATGGCAGCTGATAATTTCCTGTGGTTTCCGACCCCCGCAACCGGGGGCTTGTTGATTGGCAAAGCGGTTGCGCCGGAAGGGGAATCGACCGACGATTGGTTTTCGAAGAAGAAGGCGGTGGAACTCGCGAGTTTCGGTTTCGGCGTCGCACAGGCAGACACCTCCGGATCGGGAACGAGCGGCGCCAGCGCCGGCAAAGCCAAGTTTGAAGAGTTCACAGTCGAGAAGGACGTGGATCAGGCGAGCGCCCCGCTGTTCCAGGCGTGTACGGCGGGCGCACACTATCCGGACGTCGTGCTGATTCTTCGCAAGCCTGGCGGCAGCAACCTGTTGTACGTGCAATTCATTTTCCGCCAGGTTTTTGTCACGGGCGTCAACTGGAGCGGCGGCGGCGGTGAAGAAAATCCCAAAGAATCCATCAAATTCAAGTTTGGGGCGATGGGCATTCAGTACGTCCAACAAACGGCTAAAGGCGGTGAGGGAACGAAGATGCAGGGTTGGTGGAGTACCAACGTCAATCAGCCTGACTCGACTGTAAGTGGACTTTCCGGCCCACCCGACTTCCTGAACGCCTCCCAGTCGTAGATGGTTGCGAAGGGCGTCCCCGACGCCCTTTTTGCTGTTGGTTTGGTGAACTGAGACGGCGGCCGCGTCCCGGCTGTCGTCTCGTTTTGTACAAGCGAAAGCTTTTGAAGGCCGTCTATGCTTGGTGACAATTTCCTGTGGGTGGAAGCGTTCGACGACGAGGACTATGGCCGTTTCGAGTTCATTGGCGAAACCAACGATGCCTTCTTCTCGTTCAATACCGTACCTGGGTTGGACAGCGCCTCTGAGGTCGCATCGTTTTCCTACACGATGGGGGATAAGAGTAAAAGTGACGACGATTCCGCCCAAGGCGATGGCGGCGGCGATGGCAGTGGTGCCTTGAAACCGGGCATGAATCGGGGGGTGTCCAAGGGAGTCAAGGTGAGGAGTGGCTCTTTCCAAAGGGGCGGGAGTGGCGGGCCGTCCGGTGGAGGAGGCGGCGCCGGGGGTACCCAAGGCAAGGCGGCTTTAGGCACCGTGACCATCAACAAAGTGGTGGACAGCACCAGCACAGTTTGGGGCAGATGTTGTGCCACCGGAGTGGTCCTCCCCACGGTCAATTTGGCGATCCGTAAGTCGGGTGGAGACCGACTGATCTATCTGCAATACTGCTTCCGGGCGTGCCAGGTGAAGAGCATCTCATGGTCAGGGGGGAGCGGCGACGCACGCCCGACTGAAGCGGTTGAAGTCGAGTTCAAAGCGGTGGGCATGCAATACTACCGGCAAGCTGCCGGCGGGAGCATCATCAGCGACATAGATTCGTCCGATGCGGATCGCCTCAAGAACGCCGACACGAAGGACCGGATGTTCATCTTTAAGTGGAACGTTACTGAAGGGGAGGGCCAGGAGGATCTCACGGTTAACAATGTGCCTCTTAGCGATGAAGACGCCTTCTTGGATCCGTTCGCTGACTGGACAGTCGACTAAAAATAACTACAATGAGCGCCCAGGAACTTCTTCAAGCCGGTAAAATACAGGAAGCCATTCAGGTTCTGAGTAACGAGCTGCGCGACCGTCCCGGCGATAACCAGCGGCGAACCTTCCTTTTCGAGCTTCTGTGTTTTGCCGGCGACTTTAACCGCGCGGAAAAGCACCTGAGCCTGCTCTCAGATAGCAATGCCGACGCCGCCATCGGCGGCTTAATGTACCGCTCCGCGCTCAGTGCCGAGCGCAAGCGGCAGGCCTTCTTCGAAGGCAGGCAATATCAGGATGCTCCGGCCCCTTCCAAATTTCGGCCCGGAACCATTAACGGAGAGAAATTCCGTTCGATCGAGGACATCGACCCGCGGATCGGCCCCCGGCTGGAGGTTTTCATCGCCGGCGAGTACGTTTGGCTGCCTTTCGCCCACATCGGTTCGCTCACTATGGGACCTCCACGTTTTTTGCGCGATCTCTTGTGGGCATCCGCTAGCGTCACGGCGGGTCCGGCGATGGAGGGCAAGGAATTCGGCGAGGTGCTAATGCCCATCCTGTATCCCTTTTCCGCCTCCCACGGGCGGGATGAGGTGAGACTTGGCCGCGAGACCGATTGGATTCCGGCGAAAGAAGAGCCACTCGAAATCCCGTACGGCCAAAAACTCTTCGTGCTCGATGAGGAACGATCCATTGCCATTCTCGAAATCCGGTCGCTGCAATTTGACGATTCCATCCCGCAGTCATGATTATGAGTAAGGACCGGTATGCCCCTTCGCGACGATCTGCTCGACCCCATTCCCGGTGAGAATCCCAGTGGCGCGAATCTGCGCTACGATCCGGTTACCGACAAGATTAAAGAAGCCCGGAGGGAAGATGTAGACGCTCCTCAGGGCGAGTGGAAAACCGCCCTCAAGACGGCCGACTATCCCGCCGTGATCAAAATGGCCAGCGAAGCGCTGGCGAAGCGCGGCAAAGATCTGCAGATTGCCGTCTGGCTGGTGGACGCACACATCCGCAAGGAAGGCTTTGCTGTTTTGGCCCCCGGTTTCCACTTTCTTCACGATCTGTTGGAGCAGTACTGG
>Ga0181528_10002278_pt1 | contig 11782 bp, 10 predicted proteins | sample PEATcosm2014_Bin_47_FD_119742 | JGI IMG/M metagenome (GOLD analysis project Ga0181528, IMG submission 119742) | Peatland microbial communities from MTU Mesocosm Facility, Houghton, MI, USA - PEATcosm2014_Bin10_10_metaG | ecosystem: Environmental > Terrestrial > Soil > Wetlands > Peat | place... | reverse complement strand
TGTCAAAGAGCGGCCCTTTGCGAAAAGCGTCGGTTGGCCGCTCTCTTACGTTCGCGGCTCTGTGCTAGTGGCGGCGCTCCTGGCGCAGGATCAGCGGACTACAGGAGATGTGAAACAGGTCTAATCGCATGCGGAAGACTTGGCTCGTCATCCCCATCCTGCTTGCCGCAGGCCTTGTTGCAGCTTGGCTTGGCACTCCTTTCCTGCGTGTGCCGGAGGCGCTGGCCGCGACCGCCGCCGCCGGAACTCACAGGACCTACAAGACCACGTTCCCGCTCACCGAGAGCCCCATCTCGGAGCGCGGCAATTGGATCAACGGCAAGTCCATGGGACTCGACTGGGCAGATGTAGCCACGGCTCCAGGCCGCGCTTACGGACTTGAGTCCGGTTCCAATGGCTATGACGACCCCGTCGCCCTGTTGACGGGCAGTTGGGGACCCGACCAGACGGTTCAGGCAACCGTGTACACCGCAAACCAGAACGACACGATCTCGGAGGAAGTAGAGTTGCGCCTGCGCTCTTCTCTGTCTGCCCACAGTGCCACGGGTTATGAAATCAACTTCCGCTGTTCAAAGACGAAGGATGCATACTCGGAGATCGTCAGGTGGAACGGCCCGCTGGGCAGCTTCACGTACCTCCAACAATTGAAGGGCGCACAATACGGCGTCGCCGATGGAGATATCGTCAAAGCCACGATAGTAGGCAACGTCATTACCACCTACATCAACGGCGTCCAGGTAGGCCGGGCGACAGACGGCTCCTATGCGACCGGCCAACCGGGTATCGGCTTCTTCCTGAAGGGACCTTCTGGAGTGAACCGGGATTATGGGTTCACCCGTTTCATGGCCTCTGACAAGCGGTAGACGGGAGAGAGACGAGGTAGGAGGAGCGATGGTAGACAGTCGACCGATCAGCCGGCGCAAAGCGCTCGGAGTTTTGGGCTGCGCGGCCAGTGCCAGCGCCGCGGCCAGTGCCAGCGCCGCAGCCAGAGAAAGCCCCGCGTCTGCACAAGCCGCGGGCGCGCCGCCGGATCAACCCCGGCCGCTAACGCCCGACTCCGCGGACACCGGTTCGCTCTATCCGGGCATTGAACGTCTGGCTGAGCGAGGCGGCTTTTCGGCATCGTTCCTGGGCGACCGCTGGCCCTCGCTGGACGAATACCGCACGGAAGGTCGCAAGCTCCTGCTTCGCGCGCTGGGCTACAACCCGCCTCCCGTCGATCCCCGGCCGGAGGTGGTCAGCCGCGTCGACCTGGGCGGCGTGATCCGGGAGAAAATCCTGTTCTCGACGACCCCGGAGTTCCGCGTGCCCGCCTACGTGCACGTGCCGAAGAACAGGACCGGCCGGCTGCCCGCGGTGGTCGATCTGCATTCGCACGGCGGCATGTTCGTGTTCGGCAAGGAGAAGGTGATCGATTTCGGCGTGAACCACCCGGCGATGGTGGAGTACCAGAAGGAAAACTACGCCGGCCGTCCGACGGCGACGGAGCTGGCGCGCCGGGGCTACGTCGTGATCACCATCGACGCCTTCCCGTTCGGGGAACGGCGGCTGATGATGGACGAGGATCTGAAGTACGGTTGGGAGCGGTCGATGTACACGTTGCGGGATGTCCGGGTACTCAACGCGAAGTGCCGCGAGAAGGAGTCGGCTGTCGTAAAGTCGCTCACCTACGCGGGAGCGACGTGGCCCGGCGTCGTGGCTTGGGACGACATGCGCACGGTCGATTACCTGGCGACCCGGCCGGAGGTGGATCCGGCGCGAATCGGCTGCTGCGGAGTGTCGATGGGCGGATGGCGTTCCTTGCTGCTCTCCGGGCTGGACGACCGCATCGCCGCCGGCTGTGTCGCCGGATTCATGTCAACGGTTCGGCCGATGATCCGGCGGCACATGGAGACCCACTCCTTCGTGCACTTCATTCCCGGTCTGCACGAGTACCTCGACCTGCCGGATGTGGTGGCGCTGCGCGCCCCGAAGCCGCTGATGGTATTGCAGTGCAAACAGGACGGCCTGTTCCCCCTGGAAGGCATGCAGGAGGCCGTGCGAAAGATCGCCGCCATCTACCGCAAAGGCGGCGCGCCGGACGCCTTCGTCGGCAAATTCTACGACGTCCCGCACCGCTTCGACGTGCCCATGCAGGAAGACGCCTTTGCCTGGTTCGACCGGCATCTGAAGTGAGATGCGAAGAGGACGAAGGAGACGGCCTGGAGTTCCCCACAGTATCTGCCTACAATTCTCGACCTAAGCAGAAACGTCTTCGATCTTCTCGCCGCTTACGATCTGCACTTCTTCCTCAGTTAGCCCGTATAGTTCAAAGACTATTCGATCAATTTCCAGGTCAGTAGCATTCAATTGACGTTCGATTGGGGTCCTGGACGGCGCGCTCTTCGCGTCCGCCAATTGCTGGTTGAGCGCGAGCATCCTCTGGACCATCTTGACCAGACGGTCGCGCAACCGCCGATCATTAGCATTCGCAGGGTTGATTGGACGGATAGGCACGTTCGCCATGTACTGGTAGATCAGCCTGTAACGAAATTCACCACCCCGCGTTCCAAACGGGATGCTGAGCCGCCTGATCGTAAACCAGAAAAGTTTGCTGTTCAGGATTCCCAATAAGTAGGGATCCGCAGTTCCCAGGCAATAACCGGTGTTGGCAATATACGTGCCCGCGGTGTCGAGGAAGAACCGTGGACCCTTTGCGATGTCAGGGTACACGATCTTGGCTGCGTCCAAAACGCCGTAGTAGTCGCAGGACCGCAACTCCCACCAGTACTCTCCATGATCCTGCCTTTTCTTCGCGGCGGCCGCGAACGGTTCCAGATGCAGAGCAATCGAAGAGAATTGGACTTTGAACCACGCCCAAGCCTCCTTTTCCGAGACTGCGCACCTCCCCATCTGCTGTCGCGTCCACCCCGAAGGAATTACGATCAGGTACCTGCCCGTGTCGCGCACATGGTAGCGGCGGATATCTTGGCCGCCGAGTAATGGCTTGATCCGGTCCCCGCAAGAGGGAGCCTCGCTGATCATGCGTGTTCTTGTGGCCGCGTCGATCTCAAACGCTTCATTCAGCCCCGTTTTGATGCCGTAATAGATGCGCTTTCCAACATGCTTTTCGAGGGGCACGCCAGCAGCGACGATCTTTTCAAACACAGCGCGTGTGTGGCTGTCCTCCAAAGACCAGGCTTTCGGAACCAGCCTCGTGGCAGCGACTTCATGCTCGTGCTCCGGCACATACGTCCGCAAATCGATGTGGTCAACGGACTCTACCTGGCACACGAGCACACTGTCGGGCTGCGCGATTTTGCGTAGCACTGGGATGCTAACATAAACATCCTTTGCCTTGGCAAACAAAGAGAGGCCGCCAAAGTCGACAATCTTTGTTACCGCAGCGTTTTGGATCATGAAGCCCCGTAGCTTGGCGGCGTACGTGGTTCGTAGGAAGCTGCTGGAAACGATGAAGCTGAATGATCCACCCGTTCGTAGAATCTTCAGCGCTTTTTCCATGAAGTAAACGTACAGGTCCGCCGTGCTCTCATAGGTCTTGTAGTGCCTCCGCATGTAGTCTTTCAGCTCTACAAGCGACTCCTGGCGGACGTAGGGAGGGTTCCCGATGACCACATCGAATCCTCCACGGCGCATAATATCGGGGAAACCATCCTTCCCAGCCCAGTCGAAGGCATTTATCCGGTACACTTCGGCTTCGTCCAGCAGACCCATCTGTTGGCCGAGTTCATAGTCGGAACCAACGAGGGAATTGCCGCACTTGATGTTGCTACCCAGATCTGGCAGCGCCCGCTCGTGGAACATGCGAAGCTGCGCTGTAAGGCTCTGTTCCGTTTCCCCTTCCAGCACCTTCAGGAGTAGCGATAGCTTCGTCACCTCTACGGCTTGATTGTCAATATCCACGCCGAAGATATTGTTGAGCAGGATCCTCCTTCGTTCAGATGCCGTCAGATGCCATCCGCCGCCAGCACCCTGATACAGAACCTCCTTGTGCTTCTCAGACCCATCTTTTTCGTATTGTCGCTGGTGCCAATCCAGAAGGTACTGGTAGGCGCCAAGAAGGAACGAACCGGATCCGCATGCCGGATCGACGATTTTCAGCTTCGCGGCTTCCTTTACGCTTCTGCCCTCAAGAAGCTGGGCAACGGTCTGGCCGACGATGTAATCAACGACATACGTGGGAGTGTAATAGACTCCACCGGCTCTCTTGACCTCTGGTTTGTCTTCAATCTTGGCTTGGTGCCCTGCGGTTAGCCGGATGACCTTCCCCAGGAACTGCTCGTAGACTTGACCTAGAATGTCGGCAGGAAGAACCGAGAACTCGTATGGACTGTCGGGGTAGTACAGATTGCGGATGATCCCCTTGAGGACCCGATCATCGATCTGGAGATCCAATGACACTCCATCCGGCACTTCCTGTCGTCCGGTATCCGGATAGAAGTGGAACAGGCCGGAGTTGTACCGTTCATCGGCTTCCTTAAAGAGCACGCAAAGACGACCGTAAACGCCTTCGCTGACTGCCACTTCACGCAACCGCTCATACGGTTCAATTCCACGATCCTCACAGATCCGCAAGAAGATGATGCGGTCAATTAGATTCTGGACCGCGAAGTTGGTATCCCGTGAACTGAGATTCGTGTTACGGAGAGCGATGTTGCGCGCAAGCAGATCCCGCCAAGATTCAATTTCCTCTAGAAAGGCGCTGTCTACCTCCGCCGTTCCCCTTGTGCCACGGGTCACCTCAACGTGCTTATCGAAGTAGCCTTTGTAAACGGCGTCCTTGGAGAATACTCCGGCGAGTTCGCCCCACTGGGACAGGTAGTCGGTGAACCGCAGATACAGGATGCGCCCAGTGGCCGCGGGATCGTGCTGGTCTGGTTTGATGCGGCAGTCGTAAACGGCGAATTCCTGGAAATTGCTAAGGATACTCAGCGGCAACTTGGAGGACCATGCGTAACGTCGGAGTTGGAATGCGGAACTCGGCTCCTGCTTTACATTGACTGAAGGTTTCTTCGCCTCAAGAAAGAACTTGCGTGTGCCTCCGACACGAAAGCTGTAGTCTGGCGCCTTGGTCGCCTTCCCGACTTTGATCGAGTCCTCATGGATAACATCCTTGTAAGCTTCGGCGGCTCCGGATTCATTGTCGACGTCCCAACCAAGAGCTCTGAAAAACGGGTCTATAAACTCCCTGCGGAGGCGCGCCTCGTTGTACTCGTCGGATCGGTAGGCGTCTAGATTTCGGTTGAATCGGTCAACTAATTCAACGATCTCTTTGGGAGCTGTGGCCATTGTCATATTCAGCTCACTGAGCATATCATCTGACGCTTGTGGACGTGCTCATCCCTGGCACGGGCGCTCAGATCCTCGCCTGCACGCAGACGGCGACTGGAGCGGGCACCAGCGGTATCAGGGGACCGAGACCGTCCCAACCGGGCCTGGGTTCCTCATTCTGCCGTCTGCGGCAGCACTTCCTCTCGATCCGCGCTTGAATCCGGCAACAGTACACGCCCCGCATGATTCGCTGAGTGGAAGCCGCCCGCTCTGGCCTCCGGGACATTCCCTCGACAACGTCCTTGTCCATCTCGCTTGCACTCTATATCCAACTGGATATAATTGAGCTATGCGGCCAGTGCGTTTCCTCGGTGACTCGCTCAAATGCCTGCGAGATTTCCCCGAGGATGCCCGGCACGATGCGGGTTTTCAATTAGACAAAGTCCAGCGGGGGGAGCAGCCCGACGATTTCAAGGCGCTGCCAGCAGTCGGCAATGGTGTTGAAGAGATTCGCGTTTCCGATGACAGCGGCGCTTATCGTGTGATCTACGTCGCCAGACACGCTGATGCTGTGTACGTGTTGCACGCCTTCCAGAAGAAGACGCAGGCAACTGCGAAGAGGGACATTGACACTGCGAAAAGACGATTTGCGCAACTGTTGAGAGGTGTGAAATGAGAGAACCTGAGAGCTACTTGAGTGTTTGGGATGCGATTGCGGACACGCCCGAGCAGGCTGCGAACCTGAGGGCGCGGGCCGAACTGATGCAGAAGATCACGGCCATCGTGAAGCAGCAGGACTGGACACAGGTCGAGGCCGCGAGCCGCTGCGGTGTGACGCAACCACGGATCAACGATTTGCTCCGCGGTCGGGTCTCGCGCTTCTCGCTCGACGCGTTGGTCAACATCGCCACGGCGCTGGGGTGCCGCGTGCGGGTAGATCTTGAAGCCGCCTGAGCGGCTGCCTTGGCGCAGTCGCGGAACATATACAGCTATGCTGGCGCGCCCGACGTGATCGCCATGGCAGCGGGTTACACGGCGGGCATCGTGGGCAACCATCCGTTCATCCATGGCAACGAGAGTACCGGCTTCGTGGCTGGCGTCCTGTTCCTCGAACTCAATGGCTACCGCTTCACGGCCAGCGAAGAGGACGCGGCCAACGCCGTCATGAAGCTTGCCGGCGGCGAGATCGACGCGGCGGGTTACGCGCATTTTCTGCGCGCGAATACCCAATTGGAATCGCTCGCACGCGATTAGGACCTTCACCTCGCGCGCAAGCGTTCGTGTTTTGGGCCACTGTCACGCGACAGCGGTTGTAGGAACTGGCAACAAACATCGTCGCGGAATAGGGGAAAAAGTAGGGAACAGGGGTTCAGTGTAGCCGGCCCCTTGATGTCCGCGCTGTTTCCTGCTCGAGATCTGCTCCCAATAATCTTCACTTACAAGTTAATTAATGATTGACTCCGTGGCGCGCGAGCCATAAACTGACCGCGTTTGCCATTTCCCGCTCTGCCCGGATCGGAAAGGTGAGGGGCGAAAGTGGTCCTTGCGTCTCTGCCGAGGAGGTATAGGTGCCCAAATCCAAGGCTTCCGTGACGATGAATTATTCCGTTCCGGTTCAAGTGCGGCGACCCGAGCTGGATCTGCTGCCTTCGGTCGCCTACCTGGACATTCCAAAGCTCGCCGGGGCGGAGAATGCCGAGGTTGAATTGGGCTCGTTCCACGCCGGCTGTTGTCGGCGGCAGGTGCTAGCCGTCATCCGCAAGGGGAATGTGACGGGCTTTCGGGTGGAAGGCTGCTCGACGGCCACGCTTCCCTCGCCTGAGATCGCCCGCCTGTTGAAAGCGGCTCGGAAGCAACTGAGCGGGTCCAATCCGCCGGCGAAGTTTCGGCCGGTGCCCGTAGCCGATTTCTTCCGGGGTCTCGGCGACACCGGGACGGGTATCGAGATCTGGTTTTGCATCGAGATCTGCGTTTTCGGCCGCTGCCTGTTGTGTTGCTTAGGCGATGGCGGCACGGGCTGTGCGACCTTTGATGATCCATCGTAGGTTCTGAAAGCGTCGGTGTCCGGCGCCGGTCTTAGCCGGCTCATCATTCACCCACAACTCTGGAGGATGTTATGCAAAAATCGCGGAAATCCGCCGTTGTTACGATGCAGTATCCTGCGCGTGTCGAAATCTCGCAGCCGGAGTTGGAGTTGTCACCCTCGCTCGCTCATCTGGACGTGGCGCGGCTCTCCAAAGCAGCCAGCGCCGAGTTGGAGGTTGGCTTCGTCAACTCGGGTTGCTGCAGGCAGGCGCTGCGGGCGTCGATCCGCAAAGGGAAGGTGACTGCCTTGTATGCCGAGTCGTGCCGGGACGGCAAACCCGCCTCGCCGGAACTCGCAAAGCTCATCCAGGCGGCGCGGCGCCGGGTGATGGGGCCGAAAGCGCCGCCCAAGTGGCAACCCGTTCCGGTGGCTGACTTCCTCGAAAATGTGGCGCTCCTGAGCGTGGACGCCTGGGTGTGCATCAAATTCTGCCTGTTCGGGCATTGCTTTATGTGTTGTGCCCACGCGACGTCCCGCTCATTTTGTATACCTGCCGTGGCCGTAGCCTCGGAAGCGTCCGCCTAACGCGCGTAGGATGATCGGGACGGGAACTGCGCGCGAAGCGTAAGCATCCGTCTGCGGTTCTCCCGCACGCGCCACCGGCTCGCCCATCGCGGGCCTCAGCCCACGCCCGTCCCGGAGAGTGCGCCAGCCTCGTCACAATAATGCTCACGAAATTTCTTGTTTATTCTTAGTCGCTTACAACGAATCTCCCGCGCCGGAGCTTGCTCCCTCGCCTTTTACTGATCTCGGGTTGATCTTCCTTGCTGGCCAGCAACGTTTGACCCACGCTCAGGTGGCTGAACTGCCTCCAAGTAGCGGCCTTCCGGCTTTCTAGGCCCGGTTCGATTCGCGGATCGGGTTTGGCCCCCCCAGGATGGGACCCCGGATGAGCTTAACAGTCCGTTCCGCTCGATCCTTTCACGAGCGGAGCCAGCGCACCGGTCCAGACGACCCAAGCGAAACAAATTTGCCGGTCTTCCAACGCCCCTCAGAAAGCGGGCACATGCCGGCAGGCGGCCAGGTCCGTATACGCGATCGGGCAATCCGGTCATAAAAAAGCAGGGCTACGCCAGCGACTCGGGAGAAGTCCGCGAAGCCGAACCCTGCCCTGAGAATCCTCGAAATCCAATCCGCAACCCCACCCACGAGCGGCGGTAGTGTCTTCGCCGTGTTGTGGGGCGGACCTCCAGGTCCGCGCGGGGCCTCCAGGCCCCGCCCGTAAGCGCGACCAACACCGGCCTGCTTTCCGCCTGGTGGAACAGGGCCGGCGGAAAACCCGTCACTATTTCCCTCAAGCGCAACGCCAGGAAACAGGCTAATATAAGCCCTTGGAACCCTTCGCGGAAGTTGCCGCTTCCCAATAAATAGGAAAGGATTTCACTCCATGGAAAAATGTGCTGAAATCTCTGTACCAACTCATGCTGCATTTATTGCAAGATGTTGTTGCAAAGTCATCTTTTGTCATCGTCAGGATGTTGCCCAGCACCTGCGGTAGCTGCATACATGGCCTGACGTCACCAAACCAATCGACAAACATAACGCGAGACCCGCCCAGGCATTCATAGCGCACCAGGGATGGGTCCTTGAGGTACTGGATGATGTTCTGCATCGATACTGTGGAATTGACAATGGAATACCGGTGCTGCTTTTTGATCTCGATCACGCTTTCCAGCGACTTGATTACCAGCTCTCTCGACAGGCTGATCCCCTCTCCGCCCAGCGGGTATACGACGGACTTCGAAAAAGTCGGGTAATTCACGGAAATGAGGTCGAACCCCATGTCAGTCGCCTTTGCGAAGAGCTTTTCCATCTGATCGTGGTTGTTGTTCCAGATCAGAATCGAGGCCATGGATTTGATCTTTGTCCGCTTAATCCTCTTCACCGCTTCTTCAATGCCCTGCATGATATTCGGAATTCTTCTGGACTCTTCAAGGACCTTGGGGTCATCGGAATCCAGCGAGATCGAGATCATGTCATTCCCGGCTTCATCCAGGAGCTCAAGCCGCTCGTCCGTAATGAGCGTGGGAGCCGCATCGAGAACCGCATTATGGATGTGGCGGGACGTACACTTCTGGACAAACGCAATTATGTTCGGGTGCATGAGCGGTTCCCCGCCCGTCAAAGTGATGTGAGAAACACCCAGATCGGCAAGTTTGTCGATGGCCAGCAGCGCCTTATCCTTGTCGATAAACACCTTGGGCCTCTGCTTCCAGATGTCGCAGAAAGTGCATTTAGCAATGCATACGTTGGTAATGGCAAATTCCGCTACTCGCAAGGAACCAGTAACGAAGGTCTTAACTATGTGTTTGTGCTTTGGGTTCATCGAATCGTCTTTCGGCCCGCCGGGATTCCTATTTTCGCACCCGAATGACCTTCAGCATACACCCTCTTGCTAGCTACTGACCTCTTTGGTAGAGATTCTCCAGGTCCGCCGGCGGCAAGCCCGACCCGAAGCCCCCGTCGACAACCAGAGACGCGCCGGTGACGAACGAGGCGTCGTCGCTCGCAAGGAAAACGGCCGCGCGGCCAACCTCTTCGGGCCGGCCGATCCGCCACAAGGCGTGGAGCTTCCCGGCCGAGGCGCGCGCGGCGTCGGGATCCGGCTGAGCCAGGAAGTAGCCCTCAGCGAGCCCCGCGTCGATGTAGCCCGGGCAGATGCAATTCACGCGGATCCCCTCCTTGCCGTGATCGATGGCCATGGCTTTAGTGAGCCCGATGATCGCTGCTTTGGTCGCGCAGTAGCCGGCACAGAAGGGCTCGACAAAGAAGCCGTTCACCGACGACATGTTCACGATGCAGCCGCGCGTTTTGCGCAGCTCCGGCAGGAAGTACTTCGAGCAGAGGAAGACGCCGCCGAGGTTGACGGCAATCTCGCGGTTCCATTCCTCAAACGTCGTATCTTCCACCGTCTTGTTCACCTGGACGGCAGCGTTATTGAAGAGCACGTGGACGCAGGAGAATCGTTCGAGCGTTTGCGCCAGCAGGCGCTCCACCGAAGCCGGGTCGGCAACGTCGGTCGCGACTGCCAGCGCCGTGCCGCCTTGCGCTTCGATGATATCGGCGGTGTCGAGCGCGCCAGCTCCGTTGATGTCGGCGACCACCACAAGGGCTCCCTCTTTGGCAAACTCTATAGCGCTGAAGCGCCCAATGCCCGCGCCCGCGCCGGTGATCACGGCTACCCGGTCTTTCAACTTCATTGTGATTACTCCTGTTCCCGTGCTCGCGTCAGCGCGTCCAGCGACCTGCCTTACATACAGTCATCCCAGCCTGAACTGCCCGTGGCCGAAGCACCAAAACCGGAAGGGGTTCAGGCGTTCCACCTTTGTACACCTTTATTATCAATAATTTACGATCCATAAACCGGAAGACCCTTGCGGTTTTGCCACGCTCTTCTGAGCAGCCACGCGGTGGCTCGTCTTGGCCTCAGCCACCAGTTATCATGCCACGCCATGCACACTGGACGCCCGGTCGAGCGCCTGCGAACGCTCGATGCGTTCGAACCTCTCGTCGATATCGGCCTTCCGCGCGCGCGGCACGGCAAGCCACGACGGGTCGACGCGCAGGATGAGCCCGTTTTGTGTTCGACCTCGATCCTGTCGATGGTCAACTATGGCGCGGGGCGGGTGGCTTGCACGGCTTTCGGCTGCCGCCGGCGGACGCTCTGACCGGCGCGGGTTGGACTTTCGACCCGAAGCTGAAGGTGCCGAGGGTGAAGAGAGCGAACTCTTCCGATATCGCAGTCGGGTAGCGCCCTTGCGGGCAGGTTCGCGGCAGTCGCCGGACTCTGCGTCGTCACCTGCGGCGCCAGCGGACGGAGCCTGGTGATCAGCCTGTCGATTACTCAGACTTTGCGGGACGTGTCACGACACGCCGCACGGGAAGTATAGGCTGGTTCGTGGAACCAGTCGGGGAACCCGTCGTCGTCCCCGTCGTCGTGCCCGTCGTTGTAGTCGTTGCAGCGTCCGGCGTCAGTAGCCGGATCCGGTCGTTCAAGTTGTCGATCACGTAAACGTTGCCGGTCGGGTCGACCGCTACGCTGGATGGGAAGTACATCGTAGCCGCCAGTGCCGGCCCGCCGTCGCCGTCGTTGCCGAACCTGCCGCTGCCGGCAATCGTGGAGATGATTCCACTCGTGTTGACCATCCGGACCCGGTTATTCACGAGGTCCGCGATGTAGAGATTGCCTGTGCTGTCCAAGGACACCGAGGACGGATAGTGCAACAGGGCATTGACGGCAAGGCCGCCATCGCCGGTTTTACCCGGCTCGCCGAAGCCCGCCACAGTGGAGATGGTTCCGTCGGCGGCGGATATCTTCCGAATCCGGTTGTTCAAGGAATCGGCGAAATAGAGATTGTCGGAAGCGTCGAAAACCATCGCGGTCGGGTGGTTGATCTCGGCATAAAGGGCGCCCGCGCCATCGCC
>Ga0181528_10002276_pt1 | contig 11790 bp, 9 predicted proteins | sample PEATcosm2014_Bin_47_FD_119742 | JGI IMG/M metagenome (GOLD analysis project Ga0181528, IMG submission 119742) | Peatland microbial communities from MTU Mesocosm Facility, Houghton, MI, USA - PEATcosm2014_Bin10_10_metaG | ecosystem: Environmental > Terrestrial > Soil > Wetlands > Peat | place... | reverse complement strand
GACGCGTGCCGTCTCGACACTGTCCGAGCCGTGCACCGCGTTCGCGTCGATGCTGTCGGCGGAATCGGCGCGGATCGTGCCCGGCGCCGCCTTCTTCGGATCGGTGGCGCCCATCAGGTCGCGGCTGCGCGCGATCGCGCCCTCGCCCTGCAGTGCCTGGACGAAGACCGGGCCCGAGACCATGAAATCGACCAGGTCCTTGAAGAAGCCGCGCTCGCGGTGCACCGCGTAGAAGGCCTCGGCCTCGCGGCGCGACAGGTGGCGCAGCTGCGCCGCCACGACCTGCAGGCCGGCCGTCTCGAAGCGCGCGACGATCTGGCCGATCACGTTTTTGCGAACGGCGTCGGGCTTGAGGATGGACAGGGTGGTTTCGATTGCCATGCCGAATCTCCGCGGGGCGGATCCTATGTGAAAATATCTTGAAAAATGAATAACTTGCGAATAAAACGCGGACGCAATTGTACCACGCCGGGGGTGGCGAGCCCTGCCGGCCCGCTCAGGGCGCCGGGGAGGGGCCGGACGCGCGCGCCGCTGCTAGGCCGCGGGCTCGAGCACGGCGATCGATTCGACGTGGCTGGTGTGCGGGAACATGTTGACGATGCCGGCCGCGCGCAGCGCCCAGCGGCCCTCGGCCGTCAGCGTGCCGCAGTCGCGCGCCAGGGTCGCCGGATTGCAGGAGACGTAGACGATGCGCCGTGGCGGGTGCGGATCGCCGGCCAGCGCCTCCACCAGCGCGGCGGCGCCGTCGCGCGGCGGATCGATGAGCACGCGGTCTATCGCGCCACCCAGCGCCGCGCGCAAGGCGGGCCAGTCCGCGCCGGTCCATTCGAACAGGTTGCGCGTCTGGAAGCTCGTGCGCGCGGCAAGGCCGGCAGCCTCGGCAGCGGCCTGGGCGCGCCGCAGCAGCGGCGCGCTGCCCTCGATGCCGACGACGCGGCGCGCGCGCGTCGCCAGCGGCAGGGTGAAGTTGCCCATGCCGCAGAAGAAGTCGGCGACGACATCGTCGGCCTCGGGCGCCAGCAGGGCCAGCGCGCGACGCACCAGGATCTCGTTGGTGCTGTGGTTGACCTGCGTGAAATCGGTGGGGCGAAACGGCAGCGACAGGCCGAACTCCGGCAGCGGCAGTGCCAGTGCATTGGGCTCGCCGTCCACCAGCGGCTCGGCGCTGTCGGGGCCCGAAGTCTGCAGCCAGAAGGACACGCCGTGCTGCCGCGCGAACTCGAGCAGGCGCGGGCGGTCGCCCTCGCCCAGCGGCGCGAGGATGCGCAGCACCAGTACGGTGACCTGGCGGGCCACGGCCACCTCGATCTGCGGCAGGCGGTCGCGGATCGACAGGCCGCTGACCAGTTCGCGCAGCGGCACCAGCAGGTTCGCCACCGACGCGGCCAGCACCGGGCAGCTGCGCATGTCGGCCACGTAGCTGCTGGCACGTTCGTGGAAACCCACCAGCGCCCCGCCCTTCTTCTCGATGTAGCGCACCGTCAGCCGGGCGCGGTGGCGGTAGTTCCAGGTCAGCCCGCAGATCGGCCGCAGCACCTGCTCCGGCCGCACATGGCCGATGCGCCACAGGCTCTCCTCGAGCATGCGCTGCTTCACCGACACCTGGGCACGCGCATCGAGGTGCTGCATCGAGCAGCCGCCGCAGCTGCCCTGCTCCAGGCCGAAGTGCGGACAGTGCGGCTGGGCGCGCAGCGTGCTCGAGCGCAGGATCTCCACGACCCGGCCGGTATCGAAGCGCGCCTTGGCGCGATTGCGCTGCCAGCGCACGCGCTCGCCGGGCAAGGCGCCCTCGATGAACGCGACCTTGCCCTCGGTGCGCGCCACGCCCCGTCCTTCCATGTCCAGCGATTCGATCTGCGCGACCAGGGTCTCGGCGGGCGCGCCGGCGTCGCGCGCCAGGCGCGGACTGCGTGGCGTTGCCACTAGCGCGCGCCCGCGGCGGGCGCGCCGGCCGGCGCCAGCTCCGGCAATTCGCCGCCCGCGGGTTCCTGCCAGGCGGCCAGGAACTCGGCCCAGTGCGGTGCCGCTGCGCCGGCGGCGCCCAGGCTGTCGCGCACCAGGCGCATCTCCTGCTCGTAGGCGGCCGCCGACAGGTGGCCACGCATCTTCTGGAAGCGGCAGTACAGCAGGTAGGTGTTGACCACGTCGGTTTCACAATAGTTGCGGATGTCTTCGATCCGGCCCGCGCTGTAGGCGCCCCAGACCTGGTCGCCGGCCATGCCCAGCTTGCCGGCGAACCCGCACAGCCGCGCCAGTTCGTCGAGCGGCACCGCGGCCCGGCCCTGGTACATCGCCAGGACGTCCATCAGGTCGGTGTGGCGTGCGTGATAGCGGCTGGTGTAGTTGTTGTAGCGGAATTCGCGGTCGTCGTCGCCGTGCTCCCAGTACCGGGCGGCCACCGCGCCATGCACCAGGCCGCGGTAATGCAGCACCGGCAGGTCGAAACCGCCGCCGTTCCAGCTCACCAGTTGCGGCGTGTAGCGGTCCAGCAGGCGGAAGAAATCGTGGATGAGGCGCGCCTCGCCATCCTGGGCGCTCCCCAGGCAGCGCACCCGGAATCCGCTGTCGTCGCGGAAAGCGCAACCGATCGCGACGATGCGGTGCTGGTGCAGCGGCAGGAAATCGCTGCCGCCGGTGCGCTCGCGGCGCTGCGCGAACGCCTCGTCCGCCACCTGCGCATCGGCCAGCGCCGCCCATTCGGGATGCAGGCGGCGCAGCCCCGCGACATCGGGCACCGTCTCCAGGTCGAAAGCCAGTATCGGCGTCATGCGCGGATCCGCGTGGAAAGGAGGGACCGGCGCCGCTAGCGCAGCGGCAGCACGTCGAGCGGATCGATGGCGACGTGGTTGCGCCGCACCTCGAAGTGCAGGGTCGATGGGACATTCGCGGTCTTGCCGGCCGTGGCGATGGCCTGGCCGCGCCGCACGGTCTCGCCTTCCTTGACCAGCAGCGTCTTGTTGTGGGCGTAGACCGACAAGAGCTCGTCGCTGTGCTTGATGATGATCAGGTTGCCATAGTCGCGCGGGCTGCCGGTGTAGCTCACCGTGCCGTCGGCCACCGCGACCACCGGTGCGTCCTCGGCGGCGGCGATCTCGATGCCCTTGCCGCGCAACGGGTCGAACTTGCCGGTGACCGGCCCGTCGACCGGCCAGATCCAGCCGGCAGTGGCGGCGTCGGCATTGCCGGCCGCAGCCGGCGGGGCGACACTGGTGCCGATCGCCGGCGCCGGCGCGGCGACCACGACCGGCGGCGCGGCCAGGGCGCCACTGGCGGGCACGCCGGCGCCGGGCGCGGCGTCCGCGCCGCTGGCGGCCACTGGCGCAGCCGGCTGCACGCTCGGCGGCGGTGCAGCCGCGGCGCCTGCGCCACCAGCGGCGCCGGCGCCCGGCGCCACGACCGCAGCCGTCGATGGCGTGGGTGCCGGTGCCGGCGCGGCCGCCGTGTTCGGCACCGGCGCGAGCGGCGCTTCGAGCGTGCGGGTCTCGTAGGCGCTGCTGCCCACCTGCGCGATCGGCGTTGCCACGACTTCAGCCGCCGCCGAGCTGTCGGCATCGGTCGCGGCGACCGGCGCCACGGCGCCGCTGGCCGCATCGGCGGCGACGGCCCCCGGCGCATGCAGGCGCAACTGCTGGCCGACGAAGATCGGCGCATGCGCGTCGATGCCGTTCCAGCTGGCCAGGTCCTCGATGCTGCAATGGGCATTGGCCGCCAGGTGGTACAGCGTGTCGCCCCTCTCCACCGTGTACAGCGCTTCGCCCGGTTGGGCGGCGATCGGCAATGCCGGCGGCTTGGCGTGGCTCGAACGGGCCCCGGCCGGCGTCGACAGGTCGATGACAGGCGCGTCGGACAGCGAGGTCTCGCTGCATGCGTCCAGGCCCAGCACCGCCAGCGCCAGAGCGCCGGCGCCCGCCGCGGCGCGGGCGCGCCGCCACCGCAACCTGCCCGCGGCTGTCGCCGCGCCCACCGTCTTGCTCGCCATGCTGTTCTCCTTGCTGCCGCCCGCCTCAGGCGGCGATCACGCCGGTAAGCAGCGGCACGAAGCGCACGGCCTCGATCTGCTGGCAGACCCAGCGACCATCGTTGTCCCGGCGCAGCACCGACAGCTGCTGCTGCGCTTCCCCGACCGGCGCGACGACGACGCCGCCCGGCGCCAGCTGTTCGCCCCAGGCCGCGGGGATCTGCGCGCCCGCGGCCGCCGCGATGATGGCGTCGAACGGGGCCTCGCCGGGCAGGCCCTCGGCGCCGTCGCCGTAGGCCAGGCGCACGGTCGCGAGGCGCAACGGCCGCAGGTTCGCGCGGGCCCGGTCATGGAGCGCGCGCACGCGCTCGATCGAATAGACCTCGCCGAAGATCTGCGCGAACACCGCCGCGGCATAGCCGCCCCCGGTGCCGATCTCGAGGATGCGGGCGGTGCGCGGCGCCACCATGCCGCTGATCGCCAGCTCGGCGCTGCGCGCGACGATATACGGCTGCGAGATCGTCTGACCGTGGCCCAGCGGCAGCGAGCAGTCGTCATAGGCACGGCTCGCCAGGGCGGCATCGACGAACAGGTGCCGCGGCACCGCGGCCAGCGCCCCGAGCACGCGCGGATCGCGCACGCCGAGTTCGCGCACCCGCTCGACCATGCGCTGGCGCACCCGCGCCGAGGTCAGGCCGGTATTGCCCGCCGCCGGACCGTTGCGCGGCGTCACGCGTGCAACCAGTCGGTGATGCCGCCCAGCTGGTCGACATGGGTGAGATCGATCTGCAGGGGCGTCACCGTCACCGCGCCTTCCGCGGCGGCGTGGAAGTCGGTCCCCGGCCCCGCCAGTCGCGCCTCGCCGGCGGAGCCTACCCAGTAGATGGTCTCGCCGCGCGGACTCACCGCCCGTATCACGGGTTCGGCCTGGTGGCGCTTGCCCAGGCGGGTGCAGCGCGGCGCGCCCAGCTTCTCGTAGGGCAGGTTGGGGATGTTGACGTTGAGCAGGAAGGGACCGGCGAGGCGGTGTTCGACATAGCGGCCCACCAGGTCGGCGGCGACGCGTGCCGCGGCATCCAGATGGGCATGACCCTTGTCGACATGCGAGAACGCGATCGACGGCAGGCCGAAGAGGTAGCCTTCCATCGCCGCGGCGACCGTGCCCGAATATATGGTGTCGTCGCCCATGTTCTGCCCGTTGTTGATGCCGGAAACCACGAGGTCGGGAGCCTTGTCGAGCAGGCCGGTGAGCGCCACGTGCACGCAATCGGTCGGCGTGCCGTTCATGTAGAGGAAACCGTTGGCGGCCTTGGTGACGGAGAGCGGCCGATTGAGGGTGAGCGAATTGCTGGCGCCGCTGCAGTTCTGTTCCGGCGCAACCACCGTCACGGTTCCGAATCGGCGCATGGCCTGCACCAGCGCTTCCAGGCCGGGAGCCAGGTAGCCATCGTCGTTCGACACCAGGATGTGCATAACCTATTTACGCCTGCGAGCCCCCGGTCGGCGACCAGGCGGCATGGGAAGATCGCGGCAACCGGAAACGGCCCTGTGCCCGCTCGCGCTCGTAGCGCCGTGCCTGCACGCTGGGCGAACTTCCGGCAACCCTTAGTCCAATCGAGTATATCGGAGCATGCGGTATTCCAGCAGGACCTCGGCGCTCACCGCCCGCATGCGGCGCGTGCGGCAATCGCGGCATGCCCTCGCGCGCCCGGGCGCACGGCGTGACCTATCCGCCGCCCGGGGCCGCTAGCGCCGGCGCGGCACACCCATGGAACCGCGACGCATCTATGGCAAGACCGAACAGGGCGCGGCAGCGCTCAATGCGGCGCGCGGGGCGCTCGCCTCGTCGGCGCGGCAGTTGCTCATCCTGATCGACGGCCGGCGCAGCGTCGGCGAGCTCGAGGCGATCTTCGGCAGCGACGCGCTGGCGCGCCTGCTGCCGCAACTCGAGGCACAGCGGTACATCCACCATCTGCACGACGCGCCCGTCGGTGCCGCGCCCTCTGGCCGAGCCATTGCTACCGGTACTGCCGGTGCTGCCGGCGCCACCAGTCGGCCGGCCGCCGCGCCAGCGGCGCCGCGGCCCGCGCCGCCGGCTGCGCCCCGACCGCGGCTGGGTGTCGCCCTGCTCGCGTTGGTCGTGCTCGCCGTCAGCGCCGCCATCTGGTGGATGTTCGGCCAGCCGCGCGTACCCGAGGCCGCCGAGGCCGGTGCGCCCACGCCTCCGAGCCTTGCCGAGGCGCCGGCCGTGGCCGGCAGCACGCCACCGGCGACGCCCTCCCCGGCTCCGGCGGCCGTCCCGGGCGCCACGTCCAATCGCGAGACCCGGCGCCTGGAAACCGGCGCTGGACCGCGTGCCGCCGCTCCGGCGGCGACCACCGCGCCGCGCGCGCCCGCAGCGACCGCGCCGCTTGCCGATGCGCCCTCGCCGCCGGTCGCGCCTGCCACTGCCGCGGGCAGCAGCGGGAACAACAGCACAGCCACGAACGGTGGCGCCAGCGGTGGCGGTGGCGGCGGCAGCGGTGGCAGTGCAGGCACGAACACGACCGCGGTGGGGACCGCCGCGGCCGCAGCGTCGGGAACCGCCGAAGCCGGCAGCGCGACGAAGGCGGCGCCGGCACCGCAACCGGCAGCAGCGCCACCGGCGACGGTTGCGCTCGCGTCCCCGCCCGGCGCCGCGGCCAACACGACGCCAGCACCACCGCCCAAGGCCAGCCCGGCGGTGGCGCCGCCGGCATTGCACGCGCGCGAGCGCACGCTGCCGGTGCTGTCGCGCCAGGCCCGGCGCGCCGGCGTGAACCGGGGCACGGCGGTCGTGCGCCTGCACGTCTCGGCGCGCGGCACGGTCGATTCCGTCGATCTGCTCAAGTCCGACCCGCGGGAGGTCTACGACGCGACCGTCGAACAGGCACTGAAGCGATGGACCTACGATCCCCCCGGAGTGCCGGTCGACACCACCGTAGAATTGGTCTTTTCACCGTGACCGGAAAGTCCTGAACATGCCGATGACGCCGCAACGCAGGGCCTTTCTCGCGCGGCTTGCCGCGCTCCCGGCGGTGCTGGGCGGCGCAGGAGCGCTGGCCGCGCCCGTCCTGTCCGAGACCAGCCATGGCCTGAGTTTTGCACGCGCTTCGCGCGCCAACGCGTGGCTGGAGATCGACGCGGCCGGCTTCGAGCGCAACATCGCCGAGTTGCGCAAGCTGCTGGAGCCGCAGACCCGCGTCTGCGCCGTGCTCAAGGCCGACGCCTACGGACACGGGCTCGACCTGCTCATGCCGTCGATCCTGCGCAGCGGCATCGGCTGCATCGGCATCTGCTCCAACGAGGAGGCGCGCATCGCGCGGCTGCGCGGCTTCCGCGGCCGCATCGTGCGCTTGCGCACCGCCACCCTCGAGGAGGTGGAGGACGGCGTGCCGCGCCAGGTCGAGGAACTGGTGGGCAATGCAAACTACGCGCAGGACCTGGCGCGCATCGCGCAGCGCCGCGGGCGGCGCCTGCGCGTGCATTTCGCGCTCAATTCCACCGGCATGGATCGCAATGGCCTCGAACTGGGCACCGACGAGGGCAAGGACGACGCCCGGCGGATCCTCGCGCTGGCGCCGCTGCAGGTCGTCGGGATCATGAGCCACTTCCCGGTCGAGGAAGCCGGCGACATGCGTGCCGGCAACGCCCGCTTCGCCGCCGATACCGACTGGGTGATCGCCGCCGGCCGCCTGCAGCGCAAGGCACTCACGGTGCATGTCGCCAATTCCTATGCGACGCTCAACGTCCCGGAATCGCGCCTGGACATGGTGCGCACCGGCGGCGCGCTGTTCGGCGACACCGATCCGGCCTTCCGCCAGTTCCAGCGCATCATGACGTTCAAGTCGCGGGTCGCCACCGTCAACCACTATCCGGCCGGCAGCACTGTCGCCTACGACCGCACGTACAAGCTGGCGCGCGATTCATGGCTGGCCAACATACCGGTCGGCTACTCCGACGGCTATCGGCGCACCCTGAGCCACGCCAACCAGCCCGAGGCCGACCAGACCCAGGCGTACGTGCTGGTGCGCGGGCGGCGCCTGCCGGTGGTGGGCCGGGTGACGATGAACACGGTGATGGCGGACGCAACCGAACTGCGCGACGAGATCCGCATCGACGATGAGGTCGTGCTGTTCGGCCGCCAGGGCGACGAGGAGATCACCCAGGACAGTCTCGAGGGCGTTGCCCGGACCATAGGCCCCGACCTCTATACCGTCTGGGGCAACTCGCTGCCCAAGGTGCTCAAGCCGGCACACGGATGACGGACGCGGCCCACCGGCCGCGTACCGCCGGCGCACCGATTCAGGCAGCGCGGGTCCAGGCCTCGGTCGAGGCCGACAGCCGGTGGGCCCAGATGCCGCAGGCCAGCAGCACCGCGAGCGTGAGTCCGAGCACCGCGCTCAGGCCGGCGCGGAAAATGACGAATGAGCCGATGGCGGCGCCGATGAACATCGTCAGCGTGGCCAGCAGGCGCCGCCCGGGCCGCGGATTGTCGCCGCCGGCAACGCTCGAATCGGCGGCCAGTCCGGTGAGCGTCAGCGTCAGCACGGTGGTCGTGAGGTCCGGCACGCCGATGCGGCGCGCGGTGGCGTTCTGCAGGCCCATGGCCAGTGCCAGCAGGACGATCAATTCATAGCGCAGGGCCGCGCCGGACGGATCGGCGGCCACTGCGGCCGCGACGAACGCGGCGCCCAGGGCGAGGATCTCGAACAGGATCGCGATCGCCAGGTAGCGGCCGCGATGTCCTCCGATGCGGGTACCGAGGCGTCCACCGGCCAGGGCACCGACGAGAAACGCCGCCGTCGCCGTCAGCGACGCGGCGACGGAGAACTCGCGCGCGTCCGCGACCGCAAATCCCAGGAAGGCGACATTGCCGGTCATGTTGGCTACGAACACATGGCCCAGGCTGAGGTAGCTCACGGCGTCGACCAGGCCCGTGACCATCGTCAGCACCAGCAGCAGGCGGGGCAAGGGGCCATGCGCGGGCGTTTGGGCTAGCGGCAATTGCGGTCTCCACGGTTGCGGGGCCGATTATCCCCGAGGTCGCGGCCCGTGGCGCCGCCGATCGCGCGGCTCAGGGCAGCGCCAGCACCGTCAACTTGACGGTGTCCTGGCCCCCGCCGAAGAACGCCGACACCGAGCCGGACAGCGCCGCGAGGTACTGGCGCTGTTCCAGCGCATAGGTGAAGATGCCGCCACCGGCCGATCCGGGCAGCGCCAGGCGCAACAGCACCTTGCCGCTGTCGGCCGCGAGGGCATACAGGTTGCCCTTGAGATCGCCGGCGAACACCAGTCCGCCCGCCGTGGCCGTGACGTTGCCGAGCATCGGCGCCGGCGCGTCGAACTTCCAGCGCAGCGTGCCGGCGGCGACATCGACGGCCGCCAGCACGCCGCGCGCCTGGTCCAGCGGGTCCTGTTCGATCTTGCCGCCGTAGAAATGCGTGCCGACCGCGTGCACCGGCGGGCTTGCGTCGTGCACCACCGTTCCGCACCAGTCGACCATCGGCGCGAAGGCGAGGCCGCGCTGCGGATCGTAGGCGGTGCTGCTCCATTCCTGGCCGCCGAGCAGCCCGGGACAGACGTGCGTCGGCGTGGCGGTGGCGGGCGCGGCGGTGTTCTCCTGGCGCGAGATCGCCAGTTCGTACAGCACCTCACCGGAGTTGCGATCCACGCCACGCAGGCGTCCGTCCTTGCCGCTGACCATGACCAGGTCGTGCACGCCGCCGTGCACCGTCGCCCGCAGCAGCGGGCCGGCCTGCGACAGGTCCCAGTCGTGCGTGTCGTGGGGCACGAACTGCTTGGCCCAGATCACCTTGCCGGTCTTCAGGTCCAGCGCGACGGCCGAATTGGTGCCGGCGTCGTCGCCGGGACGCACTTCGCCGTAGAAGTCGGGGGCCGGATTGCCGGTCGGGACGAAGACCACATTGCGCGCCCGGTCCACCGACACCGGCGTCCAGAAGCTGCCGCCGCCGTGCGCGATAGCGTCGGCGCCGCCCCAGGTCTGTGCCTCGGCGGTGCCCGCCGCGGGCAGCGCCGCATAGCGCCAGAGCTCCGCGCCGTCCTTCAGGGCGAACCCGCCGATCCAGCCCTGGCCGCCCCAGTCGGCGCCGGCCGTGCCGTAGACGATCGTGTTGTCGACGATCATCGGCGGCATGCTCAGGTAATGGCTCTCTTCATAGCTCGTGATCTGGCGCTTCCACAGCAGCCGGCCGCTCGCCATGGCGATCGCGATGAGGTAGCCGTCGGCCGTGCCGCGCACGACGCGGCCGTCCTTCATCGCCAGGCCGCGATTGACCAGCGAGAGCGTCTTGCCCTTGGGCTTCCAGACGTGGCGCCAGACCTCCTTGCACTTGGCGGCGTCGACCGCGACCGTCGTCTGCCCGGCGGTGAAATAGATGCGGCCTTCGTAGAGGAGCGGCGTCGACTGCGCCGGCGCCTGCACTCCGGTGTCGTAGGTGCAGACGGGCTTGAGACCCGCGACGTTTGCCGCGTTGATCTGGTCGAGCAGGACGTATCTTTGCCCGTCGTAGGTGCGGTTGGTCATCAGCCAGCTGTCGGGCAGCTGCGCCGCGTTGTCGAGCTCGGATTGCGCGGGACCCATCGGATTGGCATGGGCGCCGACAGCCAGCAGGCCGGTGCAGCAGAGCAAGGCAAGCCGCCCCCAATACACTCGCCGATAGCGCATGGACGGTCTCCCCAGGAATGCGACAGAAGTACGCGGACGGGCTATTTTGCCGGAATCGCCAGCCCCAGATTTTCAAAGGTGTCGGCAACCCGCACTGAAACCGCGAAGCTCCACCACAGCCACGCGAAACCCAACAAAAGAAGGATGCAAAAGTATTGCAGTGTCGATATCTTCACTGCAACCAAACAAGAGGAAGCAAGCGCGAAGATCCCCGCGATTGCCCAACCCGTCAATAAGACCTCGAATAAGGTGCGCTCAGCAAGCACCTTTGCCACGCGACCAAATGCCTTCGGATTCTTCGCGGCGAGCAATTGCAGGCTTCTCTCTACACGTCGAGGGCTCAACAGGATCAGCTTCTGACGCTTCAGCAGCCCTTCGATACGGGTATGTTCGCAGATACACAACAGTGCGAAATTCAACAAAAGAAAAGGCGGTTAGTGACTGGCATCACTAACCGCCTCTATTTACTTTGGTCGGGGCGAGAAGATTCGAACTTCCGACCCCTTGCACCCCATGCAAGTGCGCTACCAGGCTGCGCTACGCCCCGAAGGAAAGGGATTGTACACGGCGCCGACTCCCTCGAACGCTTCCGTCGGACGGCCGCCCCGACCGATCCTGCGCGCACGCCAGGAGCTGCGGGCGTCCCCTGGGGACATATGGATCCCGCCCCTGTCAGCCGTTGCCGCCCGTGTCGTCGTCCGGCATCAGCAGCGCGCGGATCGCCAGCAGCTCGGCCTGCAGCGTGCCGGTGGCCAGGCCGTCGTGCAGTGCGAATTCGCTACCGCCGGCGTCGTCCAGGGCGGCCTGGGCCTCGGCGCCGGCGCCGCGTCCCGCGCGCCGCCGCGCGGCATTGCCGATCGAGGCGCCATCGAGCTTGTTGCGCGCGCCATTGATCGTGAAGCCCTGCTCGTAGAGCAGGTCGCGGATGCGCCGGATCAGCAGTACTTCATGGTGCTGGTAGTAGCGCCGGTTGCCGCGCCGCTTGATCGGCTTGAGCTGGGTGAATTCCTGCTCCCAGTAGCGCAGCACGTGCGGCTTGACCGCGCACAAGTCGCTGACCTCGCCGATCGTGAAATAGCGCTTGGCCGGGATCGAGGGCAGCGTTACCGCACCCTCGCGGTCGGCT
>Ga0181528_10002275_pt1 | contig 11790 bp, 10 predicted proteins | sample PEATcosm2014_Bin_47_FD_119742 | JGI IMG/M metagenome (GOLD analysis project Ga0181528, IMG submission 119742) | Peatland microbial communities from MTU Mesocosm Facility, Houghton, MI, USA - PEATcosm2014_Bin10_10_metaG | ecosystem: Environmental > Terrestrial > Soil > Wetlands > Peat | place... | reverse complement strand
TACCCACCACTGCGGCCGTATACGCCTCCAACGGCTTCATCGTCGTGGCGCCCAACTACGCCGGCTTCGACAGCTCGGCGCTCACCTACCATCCGTACCTCAACGCCGACCAGCAGTCCAAGGACATGCTCGACGCGTTCGCCGCGGCGCGCACCGCGCTCGCGGGCGGCAAGCTGCTCACGGCCGGCACGACATTCAGCGGCGGCCTCTACATCACCGGCTATTCGCAGGGCGGCCACGTGGCGATGGCGACGCAGCGCGCGCTCGAGCAGTCGCCCATCGCCGGGGTCACCATCAAGGCCTCGGTGCCCTCGTCGGGTCCCTATGCGCTGGCCGCGATGTTCGACGCCGTGGTCGGCGGCAGCGCCGACTTCGGCAGCAGCGGCTTCGGTCCGCTGGTCACGGCCAATTTCCACAACTCGTACAAGAGCGACACCGCGGTCGGCGACATCTATTTCGAGACCGGCACCGCGGCCGACATCTACGAGGACGCCTGGTCCAATGCCGACACGCTGTTCCCGGGACCGACATCGGTCGATGCCCTGATCACCGCCGGCACGTATCCGCTGGCCCTGCTCGACGGCACGGTGCCGGGCACCACCGCGCCGGTGAGCACCGCCATCGCCAGCGGCGTCGGCTTCGACGTCAGCCTGCTCGGCGTGCCGTCGGCCGCGGCCAGCAGCCTGACAGCAGCGCTCGAAGGCAACTGGGCCGCGATCACCCCGACCGCCGGCAATCCGGTGTTCGCCTCGGGTTTTGCCACCGGCAACCTGGCCAACGGCAAGCCGGCCCACCTGTGGCGCAACAGCTATCGCGCCAGCTACCTGGCCGACGCGCTGCTCAATCCGGACGGCCTGGTGCCGGCGCAGACCACGGGCCTGCCCGCGGCATCGCCCCTGCATCCGGCCCGCAAGGCCGCCAAGCTCAGCGATCTGCGCGGCTACATCCCCGGCGCGCCGCTGCGGCTGTGCGGCGGGCACAACGATCCGACCGTGTTCTTCCCGATCAACACGACGTCGATGATGGGCATCTGGTCCACCGTTTCGGGTCTCGTCGGCGCCAGCAGCCCGGCGCTGGTGCGTCCCGTGCTCGACGTCGATCCGGGCCTCAACCTCGATGGCACGTCGACCACCAGCACGTCGCTGGCCTACGTTGCCGGTGGCGCATTCGTCGCCTACCTCTCCACGCCGGGACTCACCACCGTCGACCCCGCGGCGGTGGCCACCGCGGTCACGACCGCGATCAACGCGGCCAATGGCCCGCTGTCGCCGGCCAACTACACGCTCAGCGCCAGCGCCAGCGATGCGGCGCTGCAGGGCGGGTTCCTGCAGGCCACCGGCCAGGCGGTCTCCACCCTGGTGACGTCGACCGCGATCTCCGGGATCATCACCGCGGCCACCGGCAAGTCGCCGCCGTTCGCGATCACCGACGTGGCGCCCGCCGCCAGCGCGATCGCCACCGGCATCGGCACGGCGACCCTCACGGCGGTCATCGAGGCCTATCACGGCAACCTGGTGGCGCCGTTCTGCCATGTCGGCGCGCTCGAATTCTTCCTGGCGAACCCGTGATGCGGGTGCCCCCGGACGCGAGCGGCCGCGGCGCCCACCGGCTGCGCGGCGCCACACCCACACCAGCAGGGAACCCGCACATGAATGCTGACGCAATCGCCCGCCGCCGTGCGGATCTGTCGCCGATCATCGATGCCGCCCGCGGCGGCTTCGCCCATTTCCAGTGAGGTCGAACATGACGTTATCGAAGCGCCTTGCACCCCCGCTGCTGGCCTGCCTGGCTGCGGCAACCTACTGCACGGCGGCCCTGGCCGACGACGAGCCGATGCCGGCCAACACACTGCGGGTGGGCATGTATTTCGTCAAGTATTCCGCGAGCGCACCGGACCTGTCGGGCCCGTTCACGCCCAGCGGCCTGAACCTGCGCGTGGCCAACGTCAATACGCTGTACTTCGCCTATCTGCGCCGTGTCACGTCGCACCTGTCGGTGGAACTGGCCGCTGGCATCCCGCCCGAGACCCATACCTACGCGGTGGGCCCGGCGACCGTCGGTTCGGTGCCGTTCAACGGCCAGGAGGTCGCCACGGCCAAGTGGTTCTCGCCCTCGGTGCTGCTCGACTACATGTTCCTCGACGAGCATTCGAACCTGCGGCCGTACGCCGGCGTGGGGATCAACTACACCCATTTCTACGAGCGCAACGCCACGGCGCCGGGCAATGCCATCACCGGCGGCCCGACGGCCACCTACCTGAGCGATTCGATCGGACCGGCCGCGACGCTGGGCGTGTTCTACCGCTTTGCGAAGAATTTCAACGCGATCGCCTCGTACAACCTGGCGCAGGTCAACAGCAATTTCGACGCGAACACCTCGGGGATCAGCCGCACGACGACGGTGCACTTCAATCCGCGGGCGGTGGTCGTCGCGGTGGGCTATTCTTTCTGAGGGTACGGCAGCGCCGCAGCCGACGCGTGCCGGGCACGGAACCGGCACTTCTGCCGCCGGCCGCGGCGCTCACTCGCCCAGGTACGCCTCGCGCACCTTGGGGTCGTGCAGCAGCTCGTCGGCCTTGCCGGTGAGGGTGATCGTCCCGGAATCGAGCACATAGGCGCGGTCGGCCGCCTCCAGCGCCAGCAGCGCATTTTGCTCGACCAGCAGGATCGGGATCCCGCGCGCCGATGCGGCGCGGATCACGTCGAAGATCTTCTCCACCATGATCGGCGACAGCCCCATCGAGGGCTCGTCGAGCAGCAGCAGCCGGGGGCGGCTCATCAGCGCCCGGGCCATCGCCAGCATCTGCTGCTCGCCGCCCGAGAGATTGCCCGCCAGCTGGATGGCGCGCTCGCGCAGGCGCGGAAAGACCGTGTACTGCTCGTCGAGGTCGCGGGCGATCTGCGCCTTGTCGTCGCGCGCGTAGGCACCCATCAGGAGGTTCTCGGCAACCGTCATGCGCGTGAAGATGCCGCGGCCCTCGGGCACCATCACCAGGCCGCGGCGCAGCAGTTCGTGCGCGGCGACGCCGCGCGTGCTCTGGCCCAGGTAGTCGATCGCGCCGCCCCAGGCCAGCGAGCCGGTGATGGCCCGCAGGCTGGTGGTCTTGCCCGCGCCGTTGGCGCCGATAAGCGCGATCAGTTCGCCGGGCCCGATCTCCAGGTCGATCCCCTTGACCGCCTGTATGCCGCCGTAGGCCACGTGCAGGCCGGCGACACGCAGGATCGGCGCGCCGCCGGCGGCGCTGTCGGCAGCGCTGTCGCCCATCATCGCGGCGCCCGAAATGGTGACGCTGCTCATCGCTCAGGCCGGCGCATGGGCCCGCCCCAGGTAGGCTTCGATGACGGCCGGGTCGCGCTGCACCTGCGCGGGCGCGCCTTCCTTGATGACCCGGCCCTCGTCGAGGACGGTCACCCGGTCGCACAGGCCCATGACGAGCTTGACGTCGTGCTCGATGAGCAGGATGGTCACCCCATCGCCGCGGATGCGCTCGAGCAGGCGCCGCAGTTCCACCTTTTCGGTCCCGTTCATGCCGGCCGCCGGTTCGTCGAGCGCGAGCAGCTTGGGGTCGGTGGCCAGCGCCCGCGCGATCTCCAGGCGCCGCTGGTCGCCGTACGACAGCGTGCGCGCGCGCAGGTGGCCGAGCGCGCCGATGCCGACGTAGTCGAGCAGTTCCTGGGCCCGCGTCCGGATGGCCACTTCCTCCGCGCGCGCCGCGCGCGTGCGCAGCACCGCGGCCAGCGCGCCGCTGCGGGTGCGCACATGGCGGCCCACCATCACGTTCTCCAGCGCCGTCATCTCGGCGAAGAGGCGGATGTTCTGGAACGTGCGCGCGATGCCGGCGGCGGCGACGCGGTGCACCGCGGTCGGCTCGTAGGCCGCGCCGTCGAGCACGAAGCTGCCGGCGTCGGGCCGCACCAGCCCGGTGATGACATTGAAGAACGTGGTCTTGCCGGCGCCGTTGGGCCCGATCAGGCCGTAGATCTGGCCCCGGGCGATCGACATCGACACGGCATTGAGCGCCTGCAGGCCGCCGAAGCGCCGGCTGGTGTCGCGCACCTGCAGCAGGACGTCGGGCGCCGCGAGGTCCGTCATGGCCGCGCTCCACCGCCGGCGGCCTCTTCCGGCGCGCGCACGCTGCCGTGCAGCGGGGCCGGCCACAGCCCGCGCGGCCGATACAGCATGATCACCACCAGGGCGGCGCCGTACAGCAGCATCCGCAGCACCTCGGTGTCGATCACGATGTGGCCGAACACCTGCTCCTGCAGCGGGCCCACGGTATGGCGCAGCACCTCGGGAAAGACCGACAGCAGCACGGCGCCGAAGATCACGCCGGGGATGTGCCCCAGGCCGCCCAGCACGATCATCGACAGCACGATGACCGATTCCATGAGCGAGAACGACTCGGGCGAAACGAAGCCCTGGAAGGCACCGAACATCGAGCCGGCGACGCCGCCGAACGTGGCCCCCAGGCCGAAGGCCAGCAGCTTGACGTTGCGCACGTTGATGCCCATCGCCTTGGCCGCGGTCTCGTCCTCGCGGATGGCCATCCAGGCGCGCCCCAGGCGCGAATCCTGCAGGCGCGAGCACACCAGCGCCGACAGCGCGGCCAGCGCCACGAACAGGTAGTAGTACAGCTGCGGCGAGCTCAGCCGCAGGCCCAGCAGGTCCAGCGGCCGGTCGAACGACACGCTGCCGATGCGCACCGGATCGATCAGGTTGATGCCCTGCGGCCCGTTGGTGAGGTTGAGCGGCCGGTTCAGGTTGTTGAGGAAGATCCGGATGATCTCGCCGAATCCCAGGGTGACGATCGCCAGGTAGTCGCCGCGCAGCTTGAGCACCGGCGCGCCCAGCAGCACGCCGAAGCCGGCGGCGATGCCGGCGCCCAGCGGGATGGCCGCCCAGATGGGCACGTGCAGCCCGCCGGGGAAGGCCAGCGCGAGCGCCGGGAAATTGTCGGTGAGGTGCGGCGAGGCGAGCAGGGCGAAGGTGTAGGCGCCCACCGCGTAGAAGGCGATATAGCCCAGGTCGAGCAGGCCGGCAAAGCCCACCACGATGTTCAGTCCCAGCGCCAGCATCACGTAGAGCGCGGCAAATGCCAGCGTACGCACCCAGGCCGCGCCCAGCCATCCGGCCGCCAGCGGCAGCACCAGCAGCAATACCGTCACCAGGACCGTGGTGACCAGGCGCCGGCGCCGGGCAGCGGCGCCGGGCGCGCCGCCCAGGGTGGCGCTAGACGTGGCGGTTGTCGGCGGCATGGCGGTCGGGCGTGCGTCGCGGCGCCGGGCTCAGGCGCGGTCGGCGACGCGCTCGCCCAGCAGCCCGGAGGGCCGCAGGATGAGCACGGCGCACAGGACGATGAAGGCGAACACGTCCTGGTAGTTGCTGCCGAAGACGCCACCGGTGAGCTGGTCGATGTAGCCGGCGCCGAGCGCTTCGATCAGCCCCAGCAGTATGCCGCCCAGCATGGCGCCCGGGATGTTGCCGATGCCGCCCAGCACCGCGGCCGTGAACGCCTTCAGGCCGGGTATGAAGCCCATGTAGAAATGCGCCACCGAGTACACCGCCGCGTACATCACGCCGGCCACGGCCGCCAGCGCCGCGCCGATGGCGAAGGTGGCGGCGATGACGGCATTGGGATTGACGCCCATCAGGCCGGCGACCCGCGGATTCTCCGCGGTGGCGCGCATCGCGCGGCCCAGCCGCGTGCGCTGCACGAGAACGAGCAGCCCGATCATGATGACGGTCGACAGCGCGATCACGGCAAGCTTGGTGGCGGTGACGGTGGCCGGCCCGATGGCGATCGGGTCGGCGGGCAGCAACTGCGGGTAGGTGAGGTGGTTGCGGCCCCAGATGATCATCGCGACCGTCTGCAGCAGGATGGAGACGCCGATCGCGGTGATCAGCGGCGCCAGCCGCGGCGCATTGCGCAGCGGACGGTAGGCCACGCGCTCGATGAGCAGGCTCAGCACGATGCACACGGCGATCGCCGCCAGCATGCCGACGATCATCAGGCCCCAGCCGGGCAGGCCCGGCACCGCGGCGTGCGTCAGCGTGATTGCGCTCAGTGCCGTCAGCGCGCCCACCATGAGCACGTCGCCGTGTGCGAAATTGATGAGGTTGACGATGCCGTAGACCATCGTGTAGCCCAGGGCGATCAGCGCGTACAGGCTGCCCAGCACGAGGCCGTTGAAGATCTGCTGCAGGAAGGTGTCAAATGAACCCATTGCCGCTCCGTATCCGCCGGGCGGGGCTGCGGGTTCGCTCAGCCTCCCGCCGCTGTGTCATCGACCGCAGGCCGTCAGCGTGTCGTCGACACGAAGTTGAGCTTGCCGTCCTGCACCTTGTAGACCGAGATGGCGCCGTTCTTGAGATCGCCCTTGGCATCGAAGGCGATGTGGCCGGTGAGTCCGGCGTAGTCGGTGGTCGCCACCGCCGCCGTGACCGCGGCCCGGTCGAGCGAGCCGGCGCGGCGGATCGCGTCGACGATCACGTAGACCGCGTCGTACGAATAGGGCGCGTAGATCTGCACCGGCGAGCCGAACTTTGCCTGGTAGCGGGTCATGAACTGGTCGCCCTTGGGCAGGCGCTCGACGGCCTCGCCGCCGCGCGTGCAGGTCATCTGGTCGGCACCGTCGCCGGCCAGCTTGATGAATTCCAGCGTGCACGAGCCGTCGCCGCCGATCAGCGGGGTCTTGATGCCGAGCTGGTGGACCTGCTTGGCCATCGGCCCGGCCGTGTCGTCCATCCCGCCGTAGATGATGACATCGGGTTTGGTGGCGCGGATCTTGGTGAGGATGGCGTTGAAGTCGCTGGCCTTGTTGTCGGTGTATTCGCGCGTGATGACGGTGGCGCCGTGTTCCTTGACCACCTGCTCGACGATATCGACCAGGCCCTGGCCGTAGGCGGTGCGGTCGTCGACGATGGCCACGGTCTTGGCCTTGAGCACGTCGGTGGCGTAGTTGGCCATCGCCGTGCCCTGCTGGCGGTCGTTGGCCACGACGCGGAACGTGGTCTTGAACCCCTGGTCGGTGTACTTGACGGCGGTGCTCGACGGCGAGATCTGCGCGACGTCGGCGTCCTTGTAGATCTTCGAAGCCGGGATCGAGCTGCCGGAGTTGAGGTGGCCGACGACCGCGACGACGCCCGCATCGACCAGCTTCTGCGCGACCAGCGTGCCCTCGCGCGGGTCGGCCTTGTCGTCCTCGCCCTGGATCTCCACGCGGTAGGTCTTGTCGCCGAGCTTCACCCCGCCGGCGGCATTGATCTCGTCGGCCGCCAGGCGCGCGCCGTTTTCATTGTCCTTGCCCAGGTGGGCGTCGCCGCCGCTCAGCGGCGCGACATGGCCGATCAGGATCACGTTGCCGGCGGCACCGGACTTGCCGCTGCCGGCGTCTTCCTTGCGGCCGCAGCCGCCCAGCACGGCGACTAAGAGTGCGGCGGCGAGGCTCGCCACCGTGGCAACGGCAATCCGCTTGCTGGAATTCATGGGGCTCCCTCTGGCGCACCGGGGGCATCGATTCCGGTTGCCGGAAAAAGGGCGGATTGTAAGCCCAAGCCGGCCATCCGACGCGCTGGGCGCGTCGATGCACAGAGGCGGTGCCCAAAGCACGGATCGGCGGCACCACGCCCGTTTTTGCCCCTTCCCGGGGAAGCAGGCAGGGACGAGGGTGCCCGAGGGGCGCCCCCGCCGGGAATGCGCTTACTTGAGGGACAGGATCCACTTCACGAGGGAGTCGGCCTCGGCCTCGCTGACCTTGGGGTTGGCCGGCATCGGAACCTTGCCCCAGACGCCCGTGCCGCCCTCGCGCACCTTCTTGGACAGGCGCGCCGCCGCTCCCGCATCGTTGGCGTACTTGGCCGCCACGTCCTTGTAGGCCGGGCCGACGATCTTCTTGTCGACGCTGTGGCAGGCCAGGCAGTTCTTCTGCTTGGCCAGGTCCAGCTGGGCCAGGGCGCTTCCACTGAACGCGAGACCTACGAGCGCAGCTACGAGCAGCTTCTTCATGGGGGATTCTCCTGTCGGGTTCGCCCACGGCACCAGGGCGCCGTAAACGGGGATTGATCACGGACCCGAGTTTAACTTGTGCGCCGCAACGTCCTGGCGGCAGTCCGGCGAATATTTGCGATAGATCATGTCTTTTCAGGCCATGGCGCGCCGGCCCCAAGGGCCGATAATGTCAGCGTGGTGGGGTCTGGCCGCTGTTGCGTGCACGCTGGCGCGCATGTCTGGGCATGCCCGACCGGTTCCGCCCTCGACGCTTGGTTCGTCCTTCTCAAGGCCAAAGGTCACTGCCCATGTGGTTGCTCTGGTTCTCCCTGGTGCTGCTGGCGCTCAAGTACTTCGAGGTCAGCGTGTTCGCCACGCTTTCCTGGTGGTGGGTGGTGCTGCCCTTCTTCTGCACCTTCATCTGGTTCGAGTACATCGAGCCGCGGCTGGGCCTGCAGAAGAAGAAGGCCATGGACGAGATGGAGGCGGCCAAGCAGGCGCGCATCAAGCGCGCGATGGAGACCGACCACACCAAGCGCCAGCCGCGCTGAGCGCGCGCCGTACCCCGGAAAAGCAAAAGCCCCCGATCAACCGGGGGCTTTTGCTTCTGGCGCCGGCGTTCCCGCTCAGCCGCAAGCCCCGGTGAAGCCGCAGGCGGTGCAGAACTCGCAACCGTCGCGCTTGATCATCGCCGCGGCGCCGCAACCCGGGCAGACCTTGCCCTTGATGGGCGCGGTGTTGACCTCGGAGGACGACTTGCGCAACTCGGGCATGGTCAGGATGCCGGCCGAGCGGATCGCGCGGCCGTCGTCGTCGAGGATGCCCAGCACCTTGTAGCGGTGCAGCAGCAGGCCGGCGATGTAGGCCACCGTGCTCGGATAGATCGCCGAACGGTCGCCGCCGGGTACCGGCGCCCAGAAGTCGCCGTTCTGCTCGCCGAAATTGAGCAGCTTGCGCAGCTTCATGCCCACCCAGTTGGCGTCCACCACGCGCATGTCCAGCGAGATGAGCTTGCACAGGCCGTCGAGCACGCGCGGATATTCCCCGGCGAGCCAGATCGAATACGGCCGGCGGCTGCCGTCGGGCAGCGTGAGTTCCTTGACCCCGAGGACGAAGTCGTCGCCGGTATTGGGATTGTTCACGTCCACGGTCCAGCTCATCGTGCCGGCCGGCCCCGCCTTGGGCTCCTTGCGCGAGAACAGCGCGTCGAGCACCGGCGTGGGCTGCGCGTCCAGGTCCTTGAACGTGCCCAGTTCGTCGCAGCGCCAGCGCACGATCTGGGCGAAAGCCCCGACCACGCCGTTGACCCAGATCGGGTTGCCGTTGGGCGGGAACGGCAGCATGAAGCCCTGCTCGTCGCGCGCCCGTGCCAGCGCATCGAGCTTCATGCGGAACCAGGCGCGATCCTCCGAGCGCATGTCCATCGACAGCGACTTGGCGATCGCGCCCAGGCCGCGCGGCTGCTCGGCGCCGTTGACCCAGACCTCGAAGGCCGCCGGCGGGGTGCCGGTCTGGCCGATGAAGATGGCGAACGACTCGTTGCGCGACGGGATCTCGACCATGTAGGTCCAGGCCAGGTTGCCGCCGGACAGGTCGGGACGTCCCGGCCACTTGAGGCTGGCCAGCGCCGGTTGCGGCGTGAAGTCCAGGCGCACGCGCCGGTTGGCGTCGTCGCCACCGTCGGCGGCGATCGCCGGCGCGCCGTCGACGACGGTCTGCGGCAGCGCGGCGGCCTTGGGCGTGATCGACAGCACCTCGCCGATGATGTGGTTGGGCCGGTAGGTGGTGATGCCCTTGAGGCCGGCCTTCCAGGCCTCGAGGTAGATCTTGCGGAACTCCTCGAAGGGGTAGTCCTCCGGGACGTTCACCGTCTTGCTCACCGCAGCGTCCACGTAGGGCTGCACCGCGGCGATCATCCGCATGTGGTCCAGCGCCGCCATGTCGAGCGCGCTGACGAAGCTCTCGGGCAACGCCTCGCCGTTGCCGCCCATGAGCTTGTAGAGGCGATAGGCGTAGTCCTCGACCTGGTACTCCTGGCGCGTGCCGTCGGCCATGCGCTTCTTGCGCGTGTAGGTCCACGAGAACGTGGGCTCTATGCCGCCCGAGGCATTGCCGGCGAAGGCCAGCGAAATCGTGCCCGTGGGCGCGATCGACAGCAGGTGCGAATTGCGGATGCCGTGGATGCGGATCTGGCGCTGGATCTCGTCGGGCAGGCGCGCGGCAAAGCGCGGCGCCGCCAGGTACTGGTCGGCGTCGAGCAGCGGGAAGGGGCCCTTCTCGCGCGCCAGGTCGACCGAGGCCTGGTAGGAGACATCGCGCATGTGCTCGGAGATGCACGCCGCCATGGTGCGCGCGCTATCGCCGTCGTAGCGCAGGTTCATCATGGTGAGCGCATTGCCCAGGCCGGTGAAGCCCAGCCCGACGCGCCGCTTGTTGGCCGCCTCGGCGCGCTGCTCGGCCAGCGGCCACAGCGTGGCCTCGAGGACGTTGTCGAGCGCGCGGATCGCCACGCGCACCACGTCGGCGAACGCCGCGAAATCGAAGGCGGCCTCGGCGGTGAACGGATCGCGCACGAAGCGCGTGAGGTTGATCGAGCCCAGGCAGCAGCAACCATAAGCGGGCAATGGTTGTTCGCCGCAAGGATTGGTGGCGCTGATCGTCTCGCAGTACGAGAGGTTGTTGTCCTGGTTGATGCGGTCGATGAACACCACGCCCGGCTCGGCGTGGTTGTAGGTCGAGTGCATGATCTGGTCGAACAGGTCGCGCGCGCGCGCGCTGCGGTAGCTCCAGGTGCCGTCGGCGCGCTGCGTGGCGCCGGCCCGGTCGAAGGGCTCGGCCGAGTGCCACAGGTCGACCGTGGTGTCGGCGTCGACCGCGCGCATGAACGCGTCGGTGACCGCCACCGACATGTTGAAATTCGACAGCGAGCCGTCGCGCTTGGCGTGGATGAAATCCTCGATGTCCGGGTGATCACAGCGCAGCATGCCCATCTGCGCGCCGCGCCGCGCGCCGGCCGACTCGAGCGTCTCGCAGCTCTTGTCGAACACGCGCATGTACGACAGCGGACCGCTGGCGCGCGAATGCGTGCCCTGCACGTGCGCGCCGCGCGGCCGGATATTGGAGAAGTCGTAGCCGACGCCGCCGCCGCGGCGCATGGTCTCGGCCGCCTGGTTGAGCGCCAGGTAGATGGACGGCATGCCGTCGCGCACGCCGCTTATCGCATCGCCCACCGGCTGCACGAAGCAGTTGATCAGCGTCGCCGATATTTCGGTGCCGGCCGCCGAGTTGACGCGCCCGCCCGGGATGAAGCCCGCCACCATCGCCTCGTAGAAGCGCCGCTCCCACTCCGAGCGCAGGCCCGGGACCTCGACGGCCGCCAGGCCGCGCGCCACGCGCCGACGCACGTCGTCGGCGGTCTTTTCGTCTCCCTTGGCGTACTTCTCCATCAGCACGTCGAGCGAGATCGGCTGGTCATCCATCAGTACGTGGGCGTGCTCTAGTTTCATGCGGGATCCCCCATCGGCAGAGCGATATTATGTACGCCGCGCATGCCCGCTTGCGCAAGCAGCGCGCTGAAATTTTCAAAAAAACCGTCCTGGTCAAAGGCCGCAGGCAGTTGATCGGATCGGGGCGCGATCGCGTTTGACCACGATATCTTGTATGGCCGGGACCCACGCACGCAAGCCCTGGTGGATCAGAAAATTTTTCAATCCCGAATCACAAATGCGCGCCCATGCCCTTGACAGTGCCGGCATACTGGACTATTCGAAGCAGGGCGCAATCGGCGCCGTAGGCCGGACCCC
>Ga0181528_10002274_pt1 | contig 11791 bp, 13 predicted proteins | sample PEATcosm2014_Bin_47_FD_119742 | JGI IMG/M metagenome (GOLD analysis project Ga0181528, IMG submission 119742) | Peatland microbial communities from MTU Mesocosm Facility, Houghton, MI, USA - PEATcosm2014_Bin10_10_metaG | ecosystem: Environmental > Terrestrial > Soil > Wetlands > Peat | place... | reverse complement strand
GTCATGTTCGTTCGCTGGCGCTTCTGAGGCAGAGTTCGCTGCTTTTTCTTGGAACTTGTCAGCACAACGTGGCGAGCAAAAGTAATAGGTGGCCCCGCCTCTCGCAATTGTCGCGACCGGGACGGACGTGTCGACCTGCATGCCGCACACTGGATCCGTGGCGAAATTCGTGCTCATGATTTTTTGGCGACTTGCAACGTACAACAGCACCATGACAACGGTGGCGACAATGTTCAGCCACAAAGTCCAACCCAGTGGAAGGTCTCCCTGGTGAAGGTGCAAGATCCGGTGCGAGGGAATTTCGTGGACGCCCGCGAAAAGTAACTGCACCAAGAGGCCAGCAAGGCTCATGACCGACCACAGCAGCAAGAACAATCGCCACGCGGTGGCGCGACCGTAGAGGCGTACATAAATGAAGAGCAGCGGCAATGTAATAAGGTCCGCAAAAATGAACGCTACAACACCACCAAAAGAAATTCCCTAACTCCAAAGAGCCGCCGCGAGGGGTATGTTTCCCACCGAACACACACACGACAACATGGCGAGTATCGGCGCCACCGCGATGTTCTCCGCAATGGTCCAAGGGCCGTGGCCCGTCAAGAAAATCTTTGTCCACCACGATGCTGAAACGTCCACCGCCAAGAATCCTGCGACGATGAAGCCAGCGACGAGTTCTCGTCGCAACATACGTAAGTCCGCGACGCTGTAGCGAGCAGCGCTGATGTAATTGGATGACGTTCGAATACGTTCTTGCCATGGCACTGCCACCGTGACCGACGACGTCGACTGTTCGTCGTGCACATGGTCCAACAACACTTTCTCCCGAGTTGTCGAAAAGAACCATCGCGTCTCGATAGCGAGTAGAGCAATCATGATGATTCCGCCGACGAGTTGAGCAATGAGAAAACTGACACCGAGCAGCGACACGATGACAATGCCCAGTTCAATGACCAAGTTTGTTGAAGCCACCATGAATACCAAAGAGTTGGTCCACGTTGATCCCTTAGAAAAAAGTACGCGACTCATGCCACTCGCGGCGTAGCTGCACGACGACGAGATGATCCCCAAAAGCGACGAGCGCGTGAGTGAGCGAATGGACGTCGTTCCAAGGGACGAACGAAGACCATTGCGAGGAGAAAAACTCTGGACGAATCCTGAAATGGTGAAACCCAAGACGAGTGGCCACCAGGTCATCCACAGCATGACGAAAGCTTCCTTGAAGCCGCGTTCAACCCAGTGAAACGCGGCCCCCATGAAGTGAATCGTTATCTCGTACGAGGAAAGCCGAGGTCAATCTGTGAATCAGATGGTTGAGGCCAACGAGTTGTGATGATTTTGGCCCGTGTATAGAACGCAAAACCTTCAGGACCATAGATGTGGGAATGGCCAAACAGAGAGTTCTTCCATCCACCAAACGAATAACTCGCTACGGGAACGGGAATCGGCACGTTCACGCCAATCATGCCCACACTGACGTCGCGAGTGAAGTGACGAGCGGCATTGCCGTCGCGGGTGAATACTGCGACGCCGTTGCCGTAAGGATTGTCGTTCACGAGTTTGACCGCAGCATCATAATTGTCGACGCGAGCCACACTCAACACTGGACCAAAGATTTCGTCGTCGTAGGCTTTCATTCCCGGTGCCACTCCATCGAGCAACGACGGTCCGACAAAGAATCCAGGTCGGTCGAGAAGCGCCGTGCCATCGCGCACGACGTTGATACCTTCGGCATTGGCGCCCGTGACGTAACTGGCGACTCGGTCGCGATGTTCCTTGGTGATGACCGGACCAAAATCTGACGTCGGATCATTTCCCGGACCTACTGTCAATTTGTCTGCTCGTTCGGCAATCTTCTTCACTAGTTCGTCGCCAATGGCCCCCACCGCGACGACAACGCTGATCGCCATACAACGTTCACCCGCGGCGCCAAAACCTGCGTTAATTGCGGCGTCCGCCGCGACGTCAAGATCAGCGTCGGGCAAGACAACCATGTGATTCTTCGCGCCGCCGAGTGCTTGGGCTCGCTTTCCATGGGCGGTCGCAGTTTCGTAAACGTAACGAGCGACGGGTGTGGATCCGACAAAACTCACCGCGTCGATGCCGGAGTGTGTCAGAAGTTCTTGCACCGTGGTGGCGTTGCCGTGAAGGACATTGAGGACTCCTTCGGGCAGACCCGCTTCGGTCAAAAGTTCTGCCAAACGATTTGACGCCGAGGGGTCTCGCTCAGACGGCTTCAAAATCACGACATTGCCACTGGCGATGGCGTTCGCGACCATCCAAAGTGGCACCATCAAGGGAAAATTGAACGGCGTGATTGCCGCGACTACTCCCACGGGCTCGCGAACCGAGTGGACGTCAACACCATCGGCGACTTGGCTGGAGAAGCCACCTTTCAGATGTTCAACAAGACCGCAGGCGTATTCCACGTTCTCGAGACCCCGAGAAAGTTCGCCGTGGGCGTCAGCGCTTGTCTTGCCGTTTTCGGCGGTGATTATGCCCGCCAGTTCGTTGGCGTGCTCGACGAGCAATTGGCGAAATGCGAAAAGAATGCTGGTGCGTTGCGACAGCGATGAAGTACGCCACGACAAAAAGGTGTGGCGTGCAGAGGAAACGACCTCGTCGACTAATGCTGCGTCAGCAAAGAACACTTCGCCCGTGATGTCACCGGTCGCGGGATTGAACACGGACGCGCTCGCGCCACCTCGTTCATCAAGTTTTCCGTTCAAATAGTGAGGAATAACGCTTGGTGTGATTGTCTTCATCATGTCCAAATCTAATCGGAACCATGCCGCAGCCCGTTAGGGTTTGTTTCGTGTCTGAGACATTTTCCTCAAAAGCGCTGCGCGACGCGGCTTCGGTTGAGTACGTGAGCGAAAACCTCTACGACGTTCAACTTTCGGAGTTCTACACGGTCGTGGGTAAACCCAATGGCGGCTACTTGCAGTGTTTGCTCGCCAACGCTGCTCTCGCGGCAGCGTCAAACGAAGGTGCTCCCCACATTCACGCCACCGCCATCACGACAAATTATATGAACGCCCCCGATGTTGGACCGGCGCAAATACGTACGGACGTTCGACGTGTTGGTCGAGGCGCCTCGTTTGTTCACGTGGAGCTCGTTCAAAACGGTGTCATGACCACGGAGTCGCTCGTTACGTTGGGCACCCTTCGAGAAAACTCACTGCCGCGCTATCACGATGCGACCGTTCCGTACATTCCTTCAATTGAGGAATGCGTTGCGACCGTGAACCCTGTTGGCGACGTCGGCATCATGACGGTGGCCGATCTTCGCCTTGATCCGGACTGTGCTAAGTGGTGGTTTGGTGAAGCGGTTGAAAAGGGCGAACTGCGGGGCTGGCTTCGACTGAACGATGACTCGGGCGCGCATTGGGATGCCTGGAGTGTGCTGTTCGCGAGTGACGTCTTGCCACCCGCGACGTTTCCCTTGGGATCTTCTGGCTGGGTGCCGACGTTGCAGCTCTCGTCCTACGTTCGAGCCGTCCCCGCGAGCGAATGGCTACGTGTTCGACAGTGGTGCGTGGTAATTGAGGATGGTCTCGTGGACGAGCAGTGCGAACTTTTTGACGACCAAGGGCACCTCGTCGCTTCTTCCAAACAACTCGCGATGGTTCGCTTTCCCGAATCGAACTGAGCATCATGACCGGCCCTCGCGTCCTTGACGATGGTTCGCTCTACATCAACTCTCGACTTACGATTCCAGCAAGCGAACTTTCGACACGTTTTACGACGTCGGGCGGACCGGGTGGTCAGCACGCGAATCGAACGCTCAGTCGAGTCATCGTTACCTATTCCGTAACGTCGGCCACCTCGCTAAGTGCCGCGCAACGTGAACGGTTGTTAAATAAGTGCGGTACGTCCATTTCGGCGAGTTCGTCAACACATCGTTCACAGGCACAAAATCGTGAAGCGGCTCTAGAACGACTCAGTAACAAGATTGTTGAAGGGCTACACACGGACGCCCCACGCCGTGCAACGAAACCTACGAAAGCGTCAAAGAGACGGCGCGTCGATGAAAAAAAGCGTCGTGGGGCGATGAAGCGCGATCGTCAGTCGAGGCCGTCTGATGATTAACGATTGGCTTTCAGCTGTAATTCCACTGCTTCAAGAGAGCGTTGAATGATTGCTTCCATACTCGGCTCGGTGTCTTCGTGAACGCCACGAAGGGGAGTAAGCGACGCGTAACCAGCAACCAATAATGCTCCGTCGTCGAAGTACGCCTCGTCGCTGACGTCACCGAGTTCCGGTGTGGCCGGTCCAAGACGCAGTGGTAGTTCACCCGACTCGCCAAGTGGTGCACCATCGGCTGGAGCAGCGGACTTCACGATGCCCGCCGTCGAGATGTGACCTCGCCGAATGCCGAGCAACGCGCTACGAGTTTTATTGGGTACGTTGAGATTGAGCAAAGTTCGTTCCGGCGCGTGAGCCATTTGATCGAGGACGTCGATGGCAATTTCTGCCGCTAGGTCAAACTGGGGCGTGTCGCCCCACTGGACAGAAACAGCGAGACCCGAAAGACCTAGTTGCCCACCGGTGAGAATGGCGCCAATAGTGCCCGAGTGCAAGACGCTTCGACCAATGTTCGCGCCCGCGTTGATGCCCGACAAAATGAGTTCCGGCCTTGGACCCATGCTGCCGAGTGCCCCGATGATGGTGCAGAGCGCTGGCGTTGCGTCGAGAGCGTAAGTGGGGATATTTTCGGCACCTTCGAAGTGGTGACGCTGGTACTTGATGGTGGGCTGACTAAAGACGTCACCCACCGCCGAACTCATACCGGAGTGGTTAACCATGGGCGCCACCACAATGGCTTCACGCTCTTCACCGGGTGCGGCGTCTTCAATCCAACGGGCCACGGCTCTCGTGAGAGTAATAATTCCTTGGGCTTCAACGCCATCGTCGTTCGTTATCAAGAGTCGCATTCGTCGTACGATACTTGGCGGAAGTAATCATTCCGCGAACGTTAGGAAAACACAGTGATGTTGCCAACCGGCGAACAAGTGGCCATCGCGCACGGCGATCAGCGGGTCATCATTAGCGAAGTGGGAGCCACGCTGCGAACATATGTAAAAGGTGGTGTCAGCGTCGTCGAGGGTTTCGCTGCGGACGAGCAGGCCACGGGCGGACGCGGACAAGTGCTTTTCCCTTGGCCAAATCGCATTGGCGATGGACCGTGGGAGTTCTCAGGACGAATGGCGCGTCCACTCGTCGACGATGTGGCCCACGCGACCGCGCTCCACGGCATCGTGCGGTGGCGTCCTTTTCACGTCGACGTCTTTAACCAAAATCGCTGCGTACTTTCGTACCTGTTGCACCCTTCGCCGGCCTACCCCTTCATAGCGTGGATTGAAGTTGCCTATCACTTAGGAACGCTGGGTCTTACAGTTACGACCACCGTCATCAATCGCGACGACGTTCCCATCCCTTTCGGCCTGGGATTTCATCCGTATCTCGCGGTGACTTCGCCCACGCTCGAAGGTTCGTGTTTGGAACTTCCCGCGAACGCCTATGTGGCCCTCAATGACCGAAAGTTGCCGACCGGCGAAATCTTGCCGGTGGTCGGCGGCAACTTTGATTTTCGCACGAGTCGCTCACTGAGCGGCCACGAAATTGACGGAACCTTCACCGAGTTAGTGCGTGATGATTCAGGAATGGCCACAGCAACATTGACCGACGCGCAAGGGGCGAGCGTTGAGTTAAGTGTTGATCGTAATTTTCCGTACTTGCAGGTGTTCACGGGCGACACCCTGGAACAAGGTCGAAGGCGAACGGCGCTCGCCGTCGAACCAATGACCTGCCCGCCCGACGCATTGCGCAGTGGCAAGGACGTACTGGTATTAGAGCCCGGTCAGCGTTGGGCGGGTTCATGGCGCATTCGAAGAAAGTAATTCTGTGAGCGACGAATGGAATGATTATGTTGTCCTTGTAACAGGTTCAACGAGTGGCATTGGTGAAGCAACGGCACTGGCGTTTAGCGGCCGCGGTGCCAAGGTTGTATTTAATTCTGCTCGAAGTGTTGAGGCCGGCGAGGCCCTCGCCAAACGCACGCCGAATTCGTTGTACGTGCAGTCAGATATTTCTATCGCTGGCGAACCCGAGCAGCTCATCGAGAAGGTGCTGGAACACTTCGGAAAGCTTGACGTCTTGGTCAACAACGCGGGAACGACGAAGATCATTCCTCATCACGATCTAGAAGCTGCAAACATTGAAGTGTGGCGAGACATCTTCGAAGTCAACGTTTTTGGCACCTGGGCCCTTAGCGTGGCCGCGATGGCGGCATTGCAAGAGACGCACGGAGCAATTATCAACGTGTCGTCAATTGCTGGCCTTCGTCCCACGGGTTCATCAATTCCCTACGCGTCGTCAAAGGCTGCCCTCAATCACATGACGATCCTGCTTGCAAAGGCCGTCGGACCCAACGTTCGCGTCAATGCAGTTGCGCCCGGTCTGATTGACACACCGTGGACAGAAGATTGGGAAGTTATTCGAGGCTTTGTCGAACAGATTGCGCCATTGAAGCGTTCGGGCAAGCCCGTCGACGTTGCACAAGTAGTTGTTGCTCTCGCGGGCGCTTCGTACGTCACGGGCCAAGTTGTGGCGATCGACGGAGGTCTAACGCTCGCTAATTGAGTGGTCGCTCGCCGGCGGAACGACAAATCGAAGCGACGTGCAAAGAAGCGTCGCGGCAGGACGCACCAGCAACGTATTGGCGAGTGGCAACTTTGGCACACCAAGTCCGCGCCTCGCCCACGAAGGAAGAAGACCAACGGAGCCTGCGATAAGCGTCGCGTAGGCGAGTCGTTCTTGGGGACTTCTCGCGACGCCTCGCATTACAAAGTTGCGCGCTACACGTCCTTCAGGAATGAGTTCTAATTCAGGACGAAATTTCTCCAAACGAACTTTGAGTCCACGAACCGTCGTTGGAGGATCGAGCACGCCTAGATCACGAGCCAAGGTCGCCATTTCGTTGACGTATGCATCGGCAAGTTCATCGCTGATGGACGAAGGTCCGTAGGCTTTAGCACCCGCTAAGAACATGGTTACTTCAGCAACATGCACCCACTCGAGTAAACGTGGGTCATTCGCGCTGTAGGTAACGCCATCACGAGCAGTTCCCTTTACAACCTTGTGGACTGCCTTCACCTTTTCGATAGCAGCCAAAGCGTCAGTTCGAGATCCGTACGTCGTCACGCCAATAAACATTGCCGTTTGTTCCAGGCGTCGTAGGGGGGCTTCTTTGTACATTGAGTGTTGGGCGACGCCCGTCATGGCGTACGGGTGCAACATCTGCAAGAGCAGAGAACCAAGTCCGCCAATGAGCATCGAAGCGAGATCACCGTGGAGTTGACGTGTGGCGCCGCCGATTGGCATGTACGACTCTTCGGGATCCATGCAGGCCATGGGCGGCTCTTCTCGCACGCCGAGCGAGCGTCGCATCCGTCGTTGTGCCTTGTTTTGAGCCTGATTCATCGAATCCAGAACGAAAGAGCGACCTTCGTCTCGAGCATTTTCAAACGTAGTCACCCTTCAAGGCTAGGGGGAATGCATAAACTCTGGCGCTATCAGGGTGACTCTGCGAAACTAGATGCGTGGCTTCCGTACAACCATTGCGTCGAACGACCACCGAATCCGACACTATTAGCGAAGAGGAAACACAGACTCTTCGACCGTGGAGTGTGATTGTCTGGGACGATCCGGTCACGCCGATGTCCGTGGTCGTCGTGATTTTCAAGAAGATTTTTGGTTATCCCAATGCGAAAGCCACCAAATTAATGATGACGGTGCATCACGAAGGAAAGGCCATTGTCTGGTCGGGTGAACGAGACCGAGCTGAATCGTATTGCGTGAAACTTCACGTCGCTGGTCTTCAAGCCACGATTGAACAGGACAAGTAGCAATGAGTAAGAACCGAATTTTTATTCGGCGACGAGACGGACGCATCGAAGTTCGCCTTAATGAACACGGGCGAAGTTTGGTTCGCCAATTCGCAGAAGATGTTGTAGCGGCAGAAAATGACGTCGATCACGCCTGGCACCGACAACTACAAGCACCCATTGATCCGAGTCGTGATATGGACGACCCCGTATCGATGCTCGCACGACAAAAGTCCACGGCGTCAAATGCCGAATTGGTTGTTCTGAGTGTTGACGAGGAGTTCATCAACGACGGCGAAGGTTGGGCGTGGCTTATGACGCTGCAGGTTGCACTTCGATCGTTGGCCCTTAATGAAGGGCTCGTAAGCGACGAAGCATTATCAAAAGCTGACGAAGGCACCCTGGTGGAAGTGCATTCGTTGCAGCAATTACTTTTCGAATTAGCGGAGTGCTTGTCGTAAGTAAAACCCAAAGAGCGCTTTGGGTTTTAAATGGTGCGCCGACCGGGACTTGAACCCGGAACCTGTTGATTAAGAGTCAAATGCTCTGCCAATTGAGCTATCGGCGCGTGACGAGTCTACATCGCCACGCGCCCACTCGACGTCGCCGACTAGCCGTGCTGGACGGCCTTCACTTCGAGGAACTCTTCAAATCCGTACTTGCCGAGCTCGCGACCGATACCGGACTGCTTGTAGCCACCGAATGGCGCATAAATGTTGAAAGCGCCTCCGTTGATTTCCACTTGGCCCGTTCGGATCTTTCGCGCAACTTCAAACGCCTTTTCGTCGCTCTCGGCCCAGACGCCACCGGCGAGACCGTACAGACTGTCGTTAGCAATTGCTACGGCTTCATCCTCCGTGTCGTAAGGAATGATTGAAAGTACCGGTCCGAAGATCTCTTCTTGCGCAATCGTCATGGAATTCTTGACGTCCGTAAAAATCGTCGGTTGCACGTAGTGACCCTTTTCCAGTCCTTCGGGAGCGTCGGTGCCACCAAGAATGATGCGAGCACCTTCGTCAACACCTTTCTTGATGTAGTCCTTCACACGCTGCTGTTGAGCGGCACTAACGAGCGGTCCAATGAAACTCGTGCCGGTGATTGGGTCAGCGGGCTGAAAACCAGCCGCCGCGGCAACGGCGAGGTCTTCGACTTCGCTGAGCTTGGAGCGAGGCACCAACATGCGCGTCAGGGCGGAACAGGTTTGTCCTGAATTCAAGTAGCACTTGAAGATTCCATCTGGAACGGCTTTGGTGAGATCGGCACCTTCCAAAATAATGTTGGCTGACTTGCCACCGAGTTCCAAGGAAACCCGCTTCACCATCTGTGATGCGATTTCCATGACGCGCTTTCCAGCGCGGGTGGAACCAGTGAACGACACCATGTCCGTCTTAGGGTGCGCGACGATGGCTTCGCCTACGACTGGTCCAAGACCGGTCACCATGTTGAAGACACCCTTGGGCAGTCCGATCTCGTGAATGATGTCGGCCAAAAGGAAGGCGTTGATCGGTGCAACTTCACTGGGCTTTAAAACCACCGTGCATCCGGCGGCCAGTGAGGCCGCAACCTTGTTAGCGATCTGGTGCAGTGGGTAGTTCCAAGGCGTTATTGCGGCCACGACACCAACGGGCTCGCGCACAAGTGTTGAGTTCCCGACTTCTTCTTCCCACGTGAATTCCATGGCGCGTTGGGCGTTGTCGGCAAACGTTGCCGTGGGGATGCCCACCTGGATTCCCTTCGCGAGCATCAAAGGCATGCCAACTTCGTTGGAAATGTTGAGCGCAATCTCGTCGGCTCGTTCGGCGAGCTTCTCGGAAATACGCTGCAAAAACTCACCGCGCTCTTTGGGGCTGACGTTGGACCACGACGTAAAAGCCGCCGCGGCTGCTTCGACAGCTTTGTTGGCTTCTTCGACAGTTCCCGATGGAATGGTCGCGTAGAGCTCGCCGGTTCCCGACGAAGTGACCTCGAGTGTGTCGTTGGAGGAGGCCTTTACCCACTCACCATTGATATAGAACGAATCGCGAACGATAGTCATCGTTCCCCCTTGCTTATGCCACGAGCCGCGCCACCCTTGACGCGATAAAGGGAATCTACACGCGATTTTGCTGGAGCAATACCTTGATTTACTGCTCCAAAAAAACGAAACACTTTTGGGGTGAGCGACGGGGTTCGAACCCGCGGCCTCCAGGACCACAACCTGGCGCTCTAACCAACTGAGCTACGCCCACCAAGGCCTTCTAAGTATTGCACAGTGTTATTGCGGGTCAACCACGACGAGGTGATTACTCGTTGGTCCTCAACTCGCTCATTACGATGGAAGAGCGCCCTTGTAGCTCAACTGGATAGAGCAGACGGTTTCTACCCGTCAGGTTGCGGGTTCGACTCCTGCCGAGGGCACGAGATCAAGCATCACGGACTTGCCAAGTAGCATCTTTGTTCGTACTCGTTAATCGGGAAACTGATTCGACGTGCACTGCGGCTGTAGCTCAGCGGATTAGAGCATCGGTCTTCGGAACCGAGTGTCGGGGGTTCGAATCCCTCCAGCCGCACCAATTGACTTGAACCCTAAAAGCGGTCCGTGTTTGTTTTTTGCAATGTGTCCGACGAGGGCTTCCTTGGACAGGGAACGTGCTTCTCTGGTGGCTCGACAACGCTGAAGAGGGTACGAATTCCTTGTCCTCGTTCAACAAGGAGCAGACTCCACCGAGCTTGGTACAAAATTGCTCCTCGGGTGGACGCCACTGTGTCCGCGATTCGCTCGGGAAAATGATTCCAAAGACGTATCTGCCGTCCGTGCAGATCAATAACCACGATCCCACTGCTCTCAACGCTGAGAAGTTGTCCCGGAAGTGGGAGATTGACTTCGTCCTCCCAACCTTTCCTCGCCTGAATCCAATGCGTGCAGTGCCCGTGCATATACGAACCACAGGTTGTAGGTGTTTGAGCCTTTGACATATGACCTCCATCGCATGGCGTTCGCACCTTGCCGAAGTAGGTTGCGGCGATGTCGTAGGGCCATGTCCCTCGGTCGCTCTTGATGTGCTTCCAACTCTAGGTGAAGAGCCGTGTTGTTCGCCCGATCATTTCGGCCTGCTTATGTCTTCGAGTGAAACTTTGGACATATGGCTACACTCCCGATAGCGGGCAAATACCTGTTGTTTACGTTGCTCCTCTGGAGGAAACACCATGATTGGCATAGTCATTGCAGTCGTCGCAGCCGTTGTCGTCATTTTTGGGCTGATGTTCATCGTCAAATCAGTTCGAATCGTGCAACAAGGATTTGTCGGTGTCGTAACAAAATTCGGAGAATTTAAGGACATCAAAAATCCTGGCTTGACCTTCATCATTCCGTTCATTGAAGTGATGAAAATTGTGGACGTAAGAGAAACTCCAAGAACTGGTGATCGCCAACAGGTCATTACACGTGACAACGTGGCCGTCATTGTTAACGCCACAATCTTTAGCCAAGTCGTTGACGTTCGATTGGCACTTTTTACCAACCAGGACTATCTAGTGAGTGTTGACAACTTGGCTCGCACTTCTGTGCGTGCGGTGTTCGGAAGTATCACGCTGGATGACGCCTTCTCTCAGCGAGAGCAAATCAGTACGATGCTCCAGACCCAGATGGAAGAAGCGACGGATAAATGGGGCGTGCGAATCAATCGCGTCGAAGTCCTAGAGATCACGCCACCCGATCAAATACTCCAAGCCATGGCGCTGCAAAAGCAGGCCGACCAAGAAAAGCGCGCTCGCATCTTGGAATCAGAAGGCCAACAGCAGTCTGCCGTGAACGTCGCGGATGGACAACGTCAAGCCGCTATTAAGGAAGCCGAAGGTGCGCAGCAATCGGACATTCTTCGAGCGCAGGGTCGTAGGCAAGCATTGATTTTGGAAGCCGAAGGTCG
>Ga0181528_10002273_pt1 | contig 11791 bp, 9 predicted proteins | sample PEATcosm2014_Bin_47_FD_119742 | JGI IMG/M metagenome (GOLD analysis project Ga0181528, IMG submission 119742) | Peatland microbial communities from MTU Mesocosm Facility, Houghton, MI, USA - PEATcosm2014_Bin10_10_metaG | ecosystem: Environmental > Terrestrial > Soil > Wetlands > Peat | place... | reverse complement strand
GGGCGATATTTATTTCCGCTCGATCTTCATCGGACGCTTTCCCACGGCCAGCAATCCGCGGGTTGGTTTGCTCTCGGTGGGCGAAGAAGAAACCAAGGGCAATGACCTGACCCGTGAGGCCTTCCAGCTTATCAAGGCCCTTCCGCTCAACTTCTTAGGAAATGTCGAAGGCCGGGACTTATACAACGGACGCGCCGACGTGATCGTCTGCGACGGTTTTGTGGGAAACGTAGCGCTCAAGGTAAGCGAGGGGCTTGTCGAAGCGGTTCGCGCCATTCTTAAAGAATCGCTGCAGTCGTCCATTGCGGGCCAGATGGGGTATCTGCTGGCACGCGATGCATTTAAGAATTTCAAGAAGCGCCTCGATTATTCCGAGTACGGCGGAGCGCCGCTGCTCGGACTGAAGGGCGTGGCCATCGTCAGCCACGGAGCTTCCAACGGTAACGCTATCAAGAACGCAATTCGTGTCGCCGCTGAATTTGCGCGCTCCGGCCTCAACCAGTTGATTGAGGAGCGTATCCAGGTAGCTCGCGTCCGTATCCCTGAAAAGGTTTAGTATTTGTGAGCACGCTGCCAACGCTTGGTAGCCGCGCTTTGTTTCCTGCATGGTGCCTCACATCTGCCGAGGTTGGCGGTTGTGGGTAACAAAGCGCCAGACTTTTTGCACGGAGCCATTCATGGCAAACCGCATTCCCGGACTCGCATTTCTCTTCCCCGGTCAGGGCTCACAAGCCACCGGAATGGGCAAGGAACTCGCCTTCAATCACGTCGTAGCCCGCCGCACCTTTGAAGAGGCCGACGAGGCTCTTGGCTTTGATCTCAGCAAACGCTGCTTTGAGGGACCGGACGACCAGCTTCGCCTCACCGAGATCACCCAGCCCGCTATTCTGACCGTTTCCGTGGCCGTCTCCCGCGTGCTTGCCGAGGTCGGCATCGTTCCCAGTTTTGTCGCTGGCCACTCCCTGGGCGAATACTCTGCCCATGTGGTCGCCGGCACCATAAACTTTGCTGACGCGGTTCGCGCCGTGCGCCTTCGCGGCCAATATATGCAGGAGGCAGTTCCCGTGGGCGTTGGCACCATGGCTGCCATCATCGCTCTTGACATCGATCAGATACGCGATGCCTGCACGGAAGCCGTTGCTGAATTTGCAGGTCAGGTTTGCGAGCCCGCAAATATCAATTCGCCTGGTCAAGTCGTAATCAGCGGTTCCAAGCCTGCGGTTAAGCGTGCCGCCGAGCTTTGCAAGCAAAAGGGCGCAAAACGCGCCATCATGCTTCCGGTCAGCGCGCCCTTTCACAGCTCGCTCATGCAACCGGCGCAAGATCGCCTAGCTGCCGACCTGCGAGCCCTCAACTTCCGTGCTCCGGAGGTTCCGGTGCTGTGTAATGTCGAAGCCGTACCCGTTTGCGAGGCGGAAAAATCGCGTGACACCTTGATCCGCCAGGTGACGGGCACGGTCCAGTGGGAGACTTCCATGCGAAACCTCATTGCGAATGGCGCCACCCAGTTCGTCGAAGCAGGCCCAGGATCGGTTCTTACCGGACTTCTCCACCAGATCGACAAAGCCCAGGCCTGCCTCAATGTCGAGAATGAAGCGACCCTGCAGAAGGCAAAAGCCCACTTCGCGAAGTAGGGCGTCAGGCAGCTTCAGGTGTTTGTGCTGTCTCTTCTTCCTGTCGACCCTCTTGTCGCTTCAAGTTCAGAGTCTCGTACGATGAAACGGCCCACCGTCGGTGGGCCGTTTCATCATTGTTCCGTGACTCCGCCGATCAATCCACCATCTCGTCCGGCGAGAATCCGAGCGACTTATCTTTGAACTCCACCCGCACGGAGCAGAGTTTCTTGCGCTGGTTGACCCGCACTCCCACAACCACTCCACTGGCGTTGGGCCGAGGTTTTTGGGCCGCGACGATCTTGTAACTATTGATCGGTCCCCACTCGCCGCCGGGACCCCAGTCCAGGTAAAACGCATGGTAGGCGTAGCGCTTGTATGTCTCAGGGTGCTGCTTCCAGTCGGGATCGTTCATCCAGATGCCGTAAGCCGCCTCGAAGTTCCTGGCTTGCAACTGGGCAAAAAACTGATCTACGCGGTGCTCTTCCGGCCAGTACCGGTTGAAAAAAAGCACGGCTGCAATTGCAATTACGGCAATCACGGCGCACACGATCAAAATGCGCCTGCGTCGCGCCTTTGCTTCATCGTACGGTTGGGCATCGAAAAGTATACTGGACATGGCTCAGCTACAAACTAAGAATCCGGAGAGCAAAAGTCAACACCGCAAGCGTCCACGGTGTCGATTCCGCCCCTACTGGAGCGGCACCGTGCAGTTGGTGCCGCCGTTCGGATCCACGAAGACCGGATTCAGGTTGTCTGAGCAAAATCCGCGATAGCCGGTTGTCCCGATCGTCATGGGCGTTCCCCAGACGCTGTAAGTGGATATGGGTGCGTCGGTTGGAGGGGAGCTCGGGACGTTCGCGATCTGGAAGTTGTATCCGCTCTTAGGACAGACGTTCGTTGTGCAACCTAGAACCCAGTCCAGAACTCCGGCATTCGCGGAACTTGTCATCCCCGTCGTTGGCGAGGCCAACTGGTTCAGCGTATAGGCATATCCCAAGCTAGGAAAAGTGGTCGCATAGGTGGTCTGTGCGGTATTGATAGTGCGAATCGAATACACTGCTGACGCTTCGTTTGCGCTGATCTTGCTGTGCAAATAGCTCGGTATGGCAATTGCCGAGATGATTAAAATAATCGCCACCACAATGAGCAATTCGATAAGAGAAAATCCGCGTTCCTGCATATAAACTCCGTAAGTGTTAATAAGCAGGCTAGCGCACACAGCACCGCCCAGCCCTTGGTCATTTGGCTAGGCGAAGCATCCCGGGGAGGGAGAAACAACTATAGCAGATAACCATGTTTCCCACGCAAACTGCCAAGTAACCAAAGTCCGTGTACCTGAGTGTCTGCCCAATCGACCGGCGGAGCAAAAAGCCCTCTACGGTCTCTCCGCGTCTCAGTTACAGCTGCCTCCCTTCGGTTGCGGTTCGGACCCGGCTCATGGCCCGTCCATGCGTGGATTTCACATGCCCCTTTCCACGCTGAAATTACAAGACGTGCCCCCTGGCCAGAGCTTTCCGTGCAAGCGAGGGGGATGAAGCTACGGACTCCGCAGGCCAAAGAAAACCCCGGACCGAGTCCAGGGCTTCTCAATCCTCTCGTGGCAGCCTGCTACTTCAATCCTTCTTCATGCGATTTTGCAATTTGTCCAATCGCATTCTTGGGATTATCCTTGGCGATCTGGTCGTAAACGACCTTAGCCTTATCAGGCTGGTGCTCAGAGGTGTAAATATCAGCGAGAGCTAACTGGGCGTTGGCCTTTGGAACGCTGTTCGTAGGTTTGTCGATCAGGGTCTGCAGAAGATTAATCGCCTCTGGAACTCGCTTCTGGTCGCGATAGACGGCGGCCAATGCATATTTTGCCAGCGCAGCCAGTTCTTTGTGGCGGGTATTAGTGAGCGCGCGCAGCTGATCCCCGGCAACGCTGTAATTACCCAATTCTCTTTCGCTGACCCCAGCCAGGTAACGCGAGTATTGTCCCGAATTCGTCCAACCATAGCGATCACTCACGCTGTAGAAGGCGTTCTTGGCAGCGATCAATCGTTCCTGGTCGCTATAGAAGGTCGTCATCGACGCATCTTTTGGGGTTCCAGGCGGCACCACGGGGGCGTTGTAGATCACCAGCGCCTGTCCCAGCGCGTTCGATGCCTGTGTCTGCTGAGTGCTTATGTACCAGAAAATGCCGCCGCCCAACAACGCCAAGACAACGATGGCGGAGACCATCTGAACGATTCCGGAGCGATGCTCCACAACACCTTGTACGGCTTCCGCGGCAGACGAGGCAAACTTGTCCTGCTTCAACTCATGACGGGTATAACGCACGGGAATTCCTTCGCTGAACTAGAGAACTACATGAAAAATCGATGTTATCAGCCCCTACCTCGAAGGTCAATCAAGCTGCTTTGGAGGTGTTTTCGGAATTTACCCAGGACGGTCTCTTCACGGTTCCTTGGGTGCGGCGGACAAGGGCAGCGGTTCCCCCGTTGCCTTCTGCAATTCGTTGCGTGAACAAGATCTCCAGTTTCAGCATTCGTGCGTTGTAAAACTCACCATGCTTCAGCACAATAGCTGTGGGCCGACGCGCATTCCTTTGCCTGCCCCAGGATATTCATGGCTTTTACTCTGGAACTCGATTCCGTTACCAAGGCCTTCGGCGAATTTATCGCCGTCGATCACCTGTCCTTTAATATCCCCGAGGGTGAAATCTTTGGACTGCTCGGTCCTAACGGTGCGGGCAAAACCAGCTCCATCCGCATGATGATCGGTATCACCGCGCCAGATTCCGGTGCCATTCGGATCTTCGGACAACCGCTCAGCCGACGTCTGCTCAACCGGGTCGGATACCTTCCCGAAGAGCGCGGTCTCTACAAGAAGATGAAGATCATGGAAAACCTGGTCTTCCTTGCCCAGCTCAAGGGGATTAGCGTTCCCGAGGCCACCCGGCGAGTAAATCTCTGGCTTGAACGCCTTGAGCTTGGCCGATGGGCCAATTCCAAGGTTGAGGAGCTTTCCAAAGGAATGCAGCAAAAGGTGCAGTTTATCGCCGCTGTTATTCACGAGCCCGATTTCATGATTCTCGATGAGCCCTTCAGCGGCTTGGACCCCGCCAGCTCCCTTGCTCTCAAGGATGCGCTACTCGATCTCAAGAAGCTGGGGAAGACCATTCTCTTCTCCACTCATCGCATGGACACCGTGGAGCGCCTCTGCGACTCCATCTGCCTGGTCAACCAGGGACGGAGCGTTCTTCTCGGCGTGCTACGCGACATCAAGGCCAGTTACGGACGAAGCAGCGTTCAGCTCGAATATGATGGCGAACTCCCGTTGCTCACCGACTCCACATTAGTCGCCAATTTCAACGACTTCGGAAACTACGTTGAGCTGCGCCTTGCCCCTGGGGCCGATCCTCAGCATCTTCTGGAAGTTGCCATGCGGACGGCGAAAATTCGCAGGTTTGAAATGGTCGAACCTTCACTGGAAGAAATTTTCATCGACACGGTTGAATCCACCAAGGCGGTAACCGTTCATGCGTAAGGTTCTGCTCATCATTCAGCGCGAATACATTGTCCGTGTGCGCACCAAGGCATTCATTCTCTTCACCATCCTCATGCCCGTGCTCTTTGGAGCCATGTTCGTGCTTCCAGGCAAGCTCATGGTGCGGGGATCGGAAACCCGGCACGTTGTCGTCGTCGCTGCCGACGCGGATCTAGCCATCACCATGAAGACTGAGCTTGGCGGCTTCCGCGCCTCTGACGACGAAGAGGCTGCTCCGGCGGATACCAGGAAAGCCACCAGAGCGGATTTCGATGTCAGTGTTGAAACATCGCCGAGCGAGGCTCTGCGGCAGCAGCTTACCCGACGGGTTCGCAGCGGCCAACTCGATGGCTTTGCGTGGATCGAGGCTGACGCAGTCTCAACTCGCAAAGCTACCTATTATTCGCGGAACGCAAGTGATTTTATCGAAGCCTCGCTAGTCAGCCGTGCATTCCGCCTCGCACTCAGCGAGCGCCAGCTCTCCGAACGCGGATTCTCTCTCGCCCAGGCCAAAACCCTGCTCGGCCCAGTCAGCGTCGATACCGTACGCATTGATAAGCAGGGCGTCAATAAGTCGAACAGCATGGCTGCCGTTGCTTTGCCCTATGTATTGCTCATCACCATTTACGTGACCGTACTGATTTATGGCCTTTACGTGATGCGCTCGGTGATCGAGGAAAAATCCTCCCGAGTAATTGAGGTTCTCCTGGGAAGCGTTACGCCCATGCAACTCATGGCGGGCAAGATTATCGGCGTCGGAGCGGTTGGCCTCACCCAGATTGGAATCTGGTTTGCCGCGGCGGTCGTCCTCGGCAGCGGTGGTCTTGCGATTGCCCACCAGATCATCGGAGACAGCATGAAAGATGCGCACATCTCCGCCGTGGCGCTCATCCTTTTCCCGGTCTTTTTCCTCCTCGGCTATGCCACCTACGCATGCCTCTACGCCGCCATCGGAGCTATGTGCAATAGCGAAGAGGAGGCCCAGCAATTGCAGTTTCCCGTCACCCTGCCCCTGATCCTATGCATGGCTTGCGCCATTCCCATCATTCGCGATCCCAATACTCCTCTTGCCTTCTGGCTCTCCATGTTTCCCTTGACCTCGCCCATCATCATGTATGTGCGAATCTCGATAAACATGCCACCGGTCTGGCAGGTTGCGCTCTCCATTGCCATCAGCCTCGCTTCGCTCTATGGCCTTATCTGGCTCTCTTCGCGGATCTATCGCATCGGAATCCTCATGTACGGCAAGCGCCCCACGCTGCCGGAAATCCTCAAGTGGATCCGGTACGCCTGAGGGCTACAGTCTTTCCAAGCAAAAGCCCCCGGAAATTTTACCGGGGCAACTTTGAAACCTGCAAAATGCTGCTTGCTACTTCGCCTGTGCCCTTGCTTCGCTCAACATGCTCTCCACCTTCGCCCGGTCCATGTATTGCGGATTGATTTTCAGCAGTGACTCCCACGCTGCGATGGCGCCTTTTGGATCGTGTTTCGCTTCCTGCTTTACGACACCCACGTTGAACAGCGTCTGCACATGCCGCGGGTCGTCCTTCAATGCCTGGTCGAACTCCTTCAGCGCGCGGTCCGGATCGCCCGAGTAGAAGTAGGCAATTCCCATGTCGGTTCGTACATCCGGGTTCTTGGGGAACTCGTTCAAGGAGCGGGTATAGTACCCGATCGCGGTTGACCATTGCGAGGCGTCAAAGTAAATATTGCCCAGTTCCGTCAGCGCCGAGATGTCTTTGGGATTCGTCTCCAGCCTTGCCAGCAGCGGCTTCACCTGCGCATCCAGGGGCTGCGCCGGTGCCGCATTCAACACGGAGGGCGGCAGACTGGAGCCTAGTCCCGGAACTGAAGCCGGTGCCGACGACGGGGCCGTTGGGCTCGAACTCTCCGCAGGAGTCCCGGAGCCATGCAGCAGATAGCCCCCAATCCCTCCCACGATCAACACGACCGCGATCGCGGTGTAAACCTGCACATTGGTCCAGCCCGCTGTCTTCTTCGGGGTTTGATTCTTCATTGCCATCGTCTCTCCAGTGGTGTCGCACATCTGCCGTAGTTAGCCGATGTGGGTGGAAAATATCGGGAACATGGTATCCCGAGCCAGCACTGCCGGCCAAGTTGCGAGCCAGCCCTAACATTTTGCGTAATCTCAACTAAGTTGATCCGTAGGCCGCGAATCGATGTTGGAGAAAGCGAAGTATGCGGGAGAAAACTGCATCCTTCAACCGGGCACACCATCCTGCTGGCGCTGCTGACGGAAGACGGTGTTCTTGACCTTGGTCTTGCCGTTGATCCTGCCGCCGCGGCTACTACTTCTTTTTTCCGAACAGCCCTTTCAACCCGCTTGCCGCATCCTGCATCGGGCTTCCATTCTGCTGCTGATTGCTGGCCGCGGCGGCTGGAGTCTTTCCTCTCAGCGAATTCATCAACCCACTCGCGCCGCCGCTTATCCCCGACATCACTCCCTGCGTAAGCTGTCCCGGATTGCTAAAGCTCGGCAGCAAGCCGCCCATCCGCAATTTGGCCATCGCCTGCAAATCCGGCGACACCTTCGGGCTTGGAATCGTTCCAGTAATGATCACCGGCACCACAATCTCGCCATTCTTGTTGGCCATTGCAGTCGTCATCAGCCCGCCAATCGCGGCTCCTCCCACCTGCTGCGAGCTTATTTTGGACAGTACCGCGGTCGCCCTCATGTCCAGTCCCTGGTCCACCAGCGAAGCGGTGCCAGTCACGGCCATGGTTCCAGCGTCCGTCAGAGCCTTCAGGTCGCCGGTTGAGGCCAGTCCATTCTTCAAGTCGAAGTTCCCGGTCAGCGAGGAGACGTGGGTAGCTCCATTGCCGATTGCACTCACCCCGGTGAACTTTCCAATCGAGCCAAGTTGCTTCGCCATATCCACGCCGGTCAACTTGCCATCGTTCAAATTGACCGAGATTCTGCCGGTCAGCGTTCGCGCCAAGTCCGCTCCCGGAGGAGCGATATTCAAATTAATCTGTACTGAATTGGCGACCACACCGCTCACGGAGAGTTGCGAGGCCCGCAAGGTGCCAGACACGGCGGGGCCGCTGAGCGGCCCTCTTGCCGTCAAGTCCGCAGCCAGGCTTCCGCCCGGCTGCATTCCCGGACTCAGCGCCACTCCTCCTGCCTCCGCGATCTTCACCAGCTCGGCAATTGATGCGTTCTGGGTGTTCAGCCTGAGGTCGGCCAGTGCCGGAGCGCTCTTGCCGTTCACCGTACCGTTGATCACAAACGGCGCATTGCCGAGTTTGAGTTGGGTATTGCTGACCGTGATTACCCCGGCCTTCAGGTCGTCGGTCGCGTTGTAATCAAGCACAATTGGAAATCCCAACTGCTTGCCATGCGCCACCACGTCATCCATGCGAATCGTTCCGGTCATGGAAACCTTTCCCGCGTCGTTCTTGAACTTCAGCGTCCCACCGATACTGGCCTCGGTCCCGGCCAGCGCCTTCGAAGCCAGATACTGTCGCGCCCCGCTCAGCAGAACCTGGTCCAGTTCCAGTGTCCCCTCGAACGGCGTGCTCACCAGCGTCGCGTCCTCAATCGGGCCGCCACGGCCGTTGAATTTCACGACCTGCTTGCCCCCTCCGGGCAGGTGCGCGCTCAGTGAAATCTCAAAAGGTTTTCCCGGCGCATAATCTTTCAGAGTCACGTCGATGTTGTTGTACTCCATGCGCGGCTTGTGATTCATCTGATCGGTGATCGCCACGGCTCCGTCAACAATCTGGAAGCGATCCAGCTGCAGCGGTTGTTGCTGTCCAGAGGCCTGCTCCTGCTTCGACTGTTGCGCGTCGTGAGTTCCAATGGTCGAAAAGTTCCACGCCCCATCGGCTCCGCGAATCAGCTCCACCTTCGGGCGCACCATGGTCAGGCTCTCAACCTGAACCTGCCTGCCGAGCAGAGGCATCAGCTTGATCCGGACGTTCAACTCTGCGGTTTGCGCAAACGGCATTCCAGAGTCGTACTTTGGATCTTCCCCGATTACCGCATTCTGCACCTTGAACGCAGGCGGCAGCAGCCCCAGGTTCATCTGCCCCAGTTGTACTTGTCGGCCCAGCGTCGTTTGTAACTCCGTCTGGATGCGGTCGTGATATCGATTGACATTCAGCAGACTCGGCAGAATTGCGGCTGCGGCAATTACGATTACCAGCAAACTTCCAATTACGATCAGCTGCCTTTTCATAGAGGCGCCTCGGAGGCAGATATCTACACTATGATTAAGATGCCGCCCAGCAAGGCAAAGTAGCCCGAATTCATCAAAGGATGCAGAGACTCTTTCCACTCTGTCCCGCGCATCGTACCATAGCCGAACCGCCAAACCGTGGATCCGGAAAGCATGATCGACCGAACGCCACCAGCCCGCAGCGTCCTCGAGGTTCTCTACGCTTTCCTGCGCCTTGGCTGCCTCTCCTTCGGCGGTCCCATTGCCCATCTGGGATACTTCCACACGGAGTTTGTGGAGCGCCGCCAGTGGTGCGACGAGGCGACCTTCGCGGAGATTGTGGCCATCGCTCAATCCATGCCCGGGCCAGCCAGTAGCCAGACCGGTTTCGCTCTTGGATTGCTTCGCGCGGGATGGCGTGGCGGCGTGGCGGCGTGGGTTGGTTTCACGATGCCTTCGGCGCTACTCATGCTGGCCTTTGCCCTCGGCCTGCAACTCTTCACTGGCCGCATGGGAGTAGGAATCGTGCATGGTCTGCAATTGGTGGCCGTGGCCATCGTCGCCCAGGCAATTGTCTCCATGCGCAAGGCCCTCGCGCCGGACGCTTTTCGCACGGTGATCGCGTTGGTTGCGGCGGCAATCGCCTTCTTCGCTCCACCCAGTTCCGGAACCCTGCTCGCAATCGTCGCCGGAGCGATGCTCGGTTGGTTTCTGCCCCGCTCCCGGCCATCAGCGGGTGGCCAGCATCCGCCGACTGTTGGCGAGTTTGGGGCAGGTTCGCATTCCCCGGAACTCCGCTTCGGACTTCCCAAACTGGCTGGGATTCTGGCTGCCGCGGCGTTCTTCGCTCTCCTGCTCGTCCTTCCACTGGTCGCCGGGATAGTCTCATCGCAAGCACACGGCGTCACGTCGCAGTGCCTGTCCGTCTTCAATGCTTTTTATCGCACCGGAGCCCTAGTCTTTGGTGGAGGCCACGTTGTCCTTCCACTGCTTGAAAATGCGGTCGTGGCCCGGGGCTGGATCGATCAACCGGGCTTTCTGTCCGGATACGGCGCCGCGCAGGCTCTGCCCGGTCCTCTGTTCGCCTTCTCTGCCTACTTGGGCGCGGTGATTCGGCCCACATTTAATCCGGTCGCCCTCTCCGCCATCGCGCTAATCGCAATTTTCCTACCCGGAGTGCTTGTCATGGTCGCCGTTCTTCCCTTCTGGAATGAATTGCGCCGCCAGCGACTTATTCAAGCCTCGCTGCGCGGAGTAAACGCCGCGGTCGTCGGAGTCCTAGTCGCCGCTTTCATTCGCCCGGTCTGCAGCAGCGCCGTTCACTCGGCTCTCGACATCGTATTGGCCCTCGCCGCATTCACGCTCCTGATGCGCTGGAAAATTTCTCCATGGATTGTGGTCTTCGCCGTCGCGTCCGTCTCGGCGATTGCCGCGGTTCTCTGAACGGATAGGACGTATAACCAAGAGCTTCACAGTAGAAGGCAAGGACGCACGTTGCGTGTCAGAGCGGACGAAAAGCGGGGGCATGACCGAGGCGGATTTTTATATCAAAATGGTTCAACGGACTGAAAGTAATTTCATAAACAACTTGACACTATTTTCAGGGAAACGCATCATATCAATTGTAGCGGGCCTGATCGCCGGACATGAACGAAGTTACCCGGGCGGGTTCGTTAGGGCTTAAGGAAGAGGGTCGCTTCACTGCGGCCCTCTTCTGTCATTGGGTCGGTTACAGTTTCGGGCTTAATTGCATCGCCCTTTGGAATTACGGAATACAACTCTGGATGTGGATACCGTCCAGTACATTCGAGCACTGCTTCATCCCTCACGGTGTTACCGTAACCATCTTTCGTGTCCCTTATACTTTGTAGAACAGTCATCTTGGGAGTTGTTCTAATCACCGAGTCTGCGTCCATTGCGCTCTTGATTTGGGTGATCACATCTGTGGATGAATAACCATCACCAACGATCCGCCTGTCATGGATGTGCCTACCCGTAAACAGTACCTCGTTTGTCATTGGGCCAAGATTTCGCTTGCGCCGTTCAGCATTTAGATCGAAAAGCTGCTGGACGGTGAGGGTGCCAATGGCTATGGGGCCGGGCCTTCTTCAGATTCTTACGTATCAGTTTTTCAGCATCAATAAAAAGCGGCATCAAGGACCCAAATTAAGTAAAGGTACACCAGAGTACAACCCAAACCTTGACATGTGAAAGATGAATGCGGGGGCAAGGGAATCGAACGCAAGCTCTCCTATCGGTGAAGCGTCTCGTACCTGCCAAAGCTGCTCAAAGACTCGTACTCTCGGACACGAATGCACTTTCAGTTGCCATCTAGGCCGCTCCTTACTGATACGGCCCTAAACAGTGAAACTATTTGTGCTCTGTTTCCATCCAATAAGTATGGAGAGAACTGACGGGCGAAGGTTATCGATCGAAGCCTTAAACGAGCGGCGCCGGAGGGCGGTC
>Ga0181528_10002272_pt1 | contig 11792 bp, 8 predicted proteins | sample PEATcosm2014_Bin_47_FD_119742 | JGI IMG/M metagenome (GOLD analysis project Ga0181528, IMG submission 119742) | Peatland microbial communities from MTU Mesocosm Facility, Houghton, MI, USA - PEATcosm2014_Bin10_10_metaG | ecosystem: Environmental > Terrestrial > Soil > Wetlands > Peat | place... | reverse complement strand
CGGCGACGTCGAAAGACGTGATCTACCAGGGTGCGTTCGGCAAGCGCGATCTGTCCAAGGGCGACGCCAAGGACAATGCGATGACCGAGGACAGCGTGTTCTGGATCGCCTCGATGACCAAGGCGATCACGGCGGCGGCCGGTATGCAGCTGGTGGAGCAGGGCAAGCTCTCGCTCGACGAGCCGATCGGCAAGGTGCTGCCCGACCTCGCCGCGCCGCAAGTGCTGGATGGTTTCGACGCCAAGGGCGAACCGAAACTTCGGGCCGCGAAGAAGCCGATCACCTTGCGCCATCTGATGACCCATACCGCCGGCTTCGCCTACAACATGTGGAACGGCGATATGGTGCAATATCTGGACAAAACCGGCCTGCCCGCCGTCACCACCTGCAAGAACGATGCGCTAAAGACGCCATTGATGACCGATCCCGGCACCCGTTGGGAGTACGGCACCAATATCGATTTCGTCGGCAAGGCGGTGGAAGCGGTGAGCGGCAAGCGGCTCGACGCCCATCTGCGCGACCACATGTTCACCCCGCTCGGCATGAGCGACACCGGCTTCAAGATCGGCGAATCCCAGCGCAAGCGGCTGGTCGGCATGCATCAGCGCAACGAGGACGGGTCGCTGTCGACCATTCCGTTCGAACTCGAACAGGAGCCGGAATTCCACATGGGCGGCGGCGGGCTGTACGGCACCGCGGGCGATTATCTGAAATTCACCCGGATGATCCTCAACAAGGGCAAAGGTAACGGCAACCAGGTGCTGAAGCCCGAGACCGTCGCGACCATGGGGCAAAACCACATCGGCGACCTCACCATGGGCAAGATGAATTCGGCGGTGGCGTTCGCGACCAATGACGTCGACCTCTATCCTGACATGGTGAAGAAATGGGGCCTCAGCTTCCTGATCAACACCGCCAAGACCGCCGAGGGCCGCAGTGCCGGCAGCCTGGCCTGGGCCGGCCTCGCCAACACCTACTACTGGATCGACCCGGCGCGCGACGTCACCGGGGTGATCCTGATGCAGTTGCTGCCGTTCGCCGACGGCAAATGCCTGCAAGCCTTTGCCGGCTTCGAGCGCGGCGTTTATGCCGGGCTTGATGCAGCGCAAAAGGCGGCGTGACGACCAAGGGGTTGATCGCCTCCCGAGGGCGCGCCCTTGCGCGCGCCCTCGTAGATGAAGGATGATGCGGCAAACCAGCGGACGCGTCTGCCGCAGCAGGAGGAACAGCCTTGACCGAAAAAGCCGATAGCTATGTTTGCGGTATTTCCGACGCGCCGCTGCTGGGCGAGACCATTGGGCGCGCGCTCGACCTCGCGGTCCGGCGCTGGGGCAGCCGCGATGCGCTGGTGTCGCCGAGCCACCAGGTGCGCTGGAGCTGGCAGGAATTGGCGGAGCGGGTCGATGCGCTGGCCGCGGGCTTTCTCGCGCTCGGCCTCGAGCGCGGCGCGCGGATCGGGATCTGGTCGCTGAACCGGCCGGAATGGGCGCTGACGCAATTCGCCGCCGCCAAGGCCGGCCTGATCCTGGTCACCATCAACCCGGCGTACCGGCTGACCGAACTGGAATTCGCGCTGGCAAAGGTCGGCTGCGCCGCGATCGTCACCGCGACCGCGTTCAAGACATCGAACTATATGGAGATGCTGAACACGCTGCTGCCGGAACTGGCCAAGGCAGAACCCGGCGATCTGCACGCGGCGCGGCTGCCGCAATTGCGCGCGGTGATCCAGGTCGGCGGGCCGGCGTTTCCCGGCACCATTCCGTTCGATGAGGTCTCGAAGATGGGCGGGGCGCGGCACAAGGCGCAACTGGCCGAGCTCGCCGCCACGCTGCAATTCGACGACCCCGTCAATATTCAATTCACCAGCGGTACCACAGGCTCGCCCAAGGGCGTCACGCTGACCCATCACAACATCCTCAACAACGGCTATTTCACCGGCCGCGCGATGCGCCTGACCGAGCGCGACCGCATCTGCATTCCGGTGCCGCTCTACCATTGCTTCGGCATGGTGATGGGCAACCTCGCCTCCGTGACGCTGGGGGCCACCATGGTCTATCCCGGCGAGGGTTTTGACCCGCTGGTGACCTTGCAGACCATCGAACAGGAAAAATGCACCACGCTGTACGGTGTGCCGACCATGTTCATCGCCGAACTCGACCATCCCGATTTTGCGAAATTCGATCTGTCATCGCTGCGCACCGGCATCATGGCCGGCGCGCCCTGCCCGATCGAAGTGATGAAGCGGGTCAACGAGCAGATGAACATGCGCGAGGTGACGATCGCCTATGGCATGACCGAGACCAGCCCGGTCAGCTTCCAGAGCTCGACCGACGATCCGCTGGAGCGGCGGGTATCGACCGTCGGCCGCATTCATCCGCATGTCGAGGTCAAGGTGGTCGACCCCGAGGGGCGCATCGTGCCGCGCGGCGAACGCGGTGAACTCTGCACCCGCGGCTACAGCGTCATGCTGGGCTATTGGGACGAGGCGGAAAAGACCAAAGACGTGCTCGACGCCTCGGGCTGGATGCACACCGGCGACATCGCCGTGATCGACGACGAGGGCTATTGCAACATCGTCGGCCGCATCAAGGATCTGGTGATTCGCGGCGGCGAAAACCTCTATCCGCGCGAGATCGAGGAGTTCCTCTACAAGCACCCGAAAATCCAGGACGTGCAGATTTTCGGCGTCGCCGATGATCGCTATGGCGAGGAGCTGTGCGCCTGGGTTCGTGTCCGCAGCGGCGAGACCCTGACCCTCGAAGAAGTCCGCGGCTTCTGCCAGGGCCAGATCGCCCACAACAAGATCCCGCGCTATGTCGAATTCGTCGACGAGTTTCCGATGACCGTCACCGGCAAGATCCAGAAATTCGTGATGCGCGAGGCGGTCGAGCAGCGGCTCGGACTGAAGGCGGCAAAGACGGCGTGAGGGACAGGGGGCCGTGGCCTGGATGAACCAACGGGTCGCGCGAATGCGCGCCCGACGACAGGCTCCGCGACATCCGGGAGCGGCGGTCCCGCTATTCGATCACCTCTTCCGCGCGCACCAGCAATGATTGCGGCATCTCGACGCCCAGCGCTTTGGCGATTTTCAGATTGATAACCGTCTTGAACTGGGTCGGTTGTTCGATCGGAATGTCCGCCGGGTTTGCACCCTTCAATATCTTGTCGACAAAAACGGTGGCGCGGCGGAACATGGCGGCGAAGTCGACCCCGTAACCCACCAGAGCGGCGCCCCGCGAAGCAATGATGGGAGCGGCAACCGATGGCACATGGCACCTGTCGACCAATGCGGCGACCAGCGATGCGTTGGTCACGAACGCATTGGCGTCCGTGATCACGAAGCCATCCATGGCGACCGCGCCAACGGCTGACAGCGCGCTGTCGAGGTCGACGGGGGCGTCGACCTCGATCGGCCGCAAGTCCACATTCAACGCCTGCGCCGCCGATGTCATCGCCCTCATGGTCCCGTCGTTCAAGGGATTGCCCCGTTGCAGCAGGACGCCCGCGCGTCTCATCGAAGGAGCAATGCCGGCCAGCACCTCCAGCCGCTTGGCGGCCAGTTCCGTCAGGAAGAAGGTTTGTCCCGTGATGTTGCCGCCGGGATGACCCATGCTGGCGGCAAAGCCGATCGTGACGAGATCGGGACCCACGATCATCACGATCGGGATTTTGGTCGTCGCGCGGTGCGCAGCCGTAATTCCGGGAAATGTCGCCGTCACCAGCACGTCGACCTCGCGCGCGACCAGTTCAGCCGCCAGCGCCGGCAGGCGGCTGTCGTCGCCGCCGGCGTCGCGATATTCGACATGAACGTTCTCGCCCTCGATCCAGCCGAGATCGCGAAGTCCGCCGAGGAAGACGTCGACTTCCTGATTGCGCGGCGGTGGCAGGAAAAGGCCTACGCGGGCAACGTGATTCGCTGGCTTTGCGCCTGCCGCCAACGGCCAAGCCGATGCCGTGGTCAATGCCCCGCCAGCCAGAGTGATGAATTCGCGCCGTTTCATTGCGATCTTGACCAAATGCCCTCGGGCAAAGACTAGACAGTTTTCAACACAGGTCCAAGCGGCCAGGATGAACTCGATCGGGAAATCCGCGACTAATCGCGTGACCGGGTCAAGGGAACGAGACACATGAAGCGCAGAATATCCTGCATCGGCCTGTTGGTTGCCTGTGGCATCGGCGCCTCTGCTGCGACGGTGGCAGCTGCGGCACCCCCGGCGGGTTACAAGATCGACGAGCCATACACCGTGAAGTCGCCGGACGGGGCGACGACGATCGAGCAATATCTGAACAAGGAGGACGCCGACGGCGACTGGAAGTGGCAGTTCTGGGTGCGTCGGCAGGGCGAATTCACGCTGCTCGATCCGGAGCCCGCGCTCTATCCGGCCGATTTCATCTTCACCGGCGATCAGAACTGGATCATACGCATCCAGAAGATCGGTTCGGGTACCCTGACGCTGCATCTGTATCACTTGACGCCGCGGGGTTATGTGCGCGCGAGCAAGAAGCCGCTCGGCGACCTCGCCTGGGATTATCTGAAGACGCGGCCCGACTGGAAAAAGCTTCTGAAAGCGCCGGAGTATCACGACTCGGCGTATCCGCTGAAGGGACTCCAGGAGAACTATCAAGGATACGGCGTCGACTGGCCGGCGAACCGCTATCTGCTGATCGGCCTGTCGGCAGACGCCGACGTCAAGGGACGCAAACCGATGCAGACGCTCGTCGTCAACGGCTGGCATTGCAGATATGATTTGCAGACCGGCAAGTTCGACGTGCCCGCGATTTTCTCGGATAACAATGCAAAGGCCGTCGTGGCCAGGTCACCGGGCGATTGATCGGCGCAAGATCAGAACCTGCACCACACTTGGTAACGGTCGCGCTTCATTTCCGCCCACCTCGCCGTCGTTCACGGTGTTCGCAAGGCGGCGATACACGAATCCAGCCCTCCATTGGCCGATCAGATTTCGTTCATGACCTGCGCGTATGCGATCATCGCAAACAGCGCCGTGCCTCCGACGATGTTGCCAATCAGCACGGGAATGAAAAATCCCGTTATCATCGGCCAGAGTCCGAGATGCCCGTTCAGGACCAGAAGAAAGGCTTCCGCGCTTCCGGCCACGATGTGCATGAACTCTCCGGCCGAGATCAGGAAGGTAATGAGGATAATGACGTGAAACTGGGTGGGCCCCGCGCTGGGGATCAGCCAGACCATGGTGGCCATCAGAAACCCCGAGGCGATGGCCCGAAAAAGCGCTTCCGACCACGAGTGCCCCATAATTTGGGCGGCGACGTCCAGCATTCCGGTCTTGAGTTCCGGCGTCAAAACCGGCGTATAAGTGCAGAATGCCGCGGCGAAGAATGTGCCGACCATATTGGCTGCAAGGACGATGCCCCACGTGCGACTAATACGCCAGCAACTTGCAACCGAAAGGTCGTCCATGACCGGCAGCACCGCAGTGATGGTGCTTTCCGTGAAAAGCTGCTGACGGGAGAGAACAGCCATCAAGAACCCAGCCGAATAGCCGAAGCTGCTGATGAGGGGTCGCCATGGCGCATCAGAAAGGTGCGTCTGCAGAATGGCCTGGGCGAGCAGAGAAAAACTGATCGAAAGTCCTGCGGCAACCCCGGACCACCACAGCGAGGTGATAGGCCGTTCCATCTCCTCTTCGCCCAGCCGGCGCACAATCTCGTAGATAACCGGTGTCCGTGGGCTCGACATTTCGTCGACGTCTTCACTCTCCTTTTCGGATATGGTGCCCTTACTCTTCCGTTTTGAACGGGAAGGCTTCGCCGATTGGCGGTCTATGGGCGAGGTACGACTGGCCATCATTCAACTCGGTTCGGTATCATGCATCGGTGCTTAACCGGATCTCGGCCGATCGGCCACGCGCGACACTGCTTGAAATCGACGGATGAGAGGCGACATCGCCTCGGGGTGCTCACGGATGCACCACTGACTTCTCCATTGGGGAAGCGGCGGCAAAATAGGCTGCAAGGTCCGCGCGCTCCCGGTCGGTCAGTCTGCCGGCGATCGCCGGCATAGGATTAAGCGCACTGGCATCGACTCCGTACGGCATGGCTTCGTGGGGCGTGGCAAAATTGTCGAGCCGGCTGCGCAGATAAAACGGGCTTTGCCCCTGCAGGCGGGGGATCAATGGCAGGGCGTCAGTGGCCTTTACGTCATGGCAGCCGAGGCAGGCCGGAACGCCGCGATCGGGAGCGCCGTGCATGGCAATCGCCTCGCCGCGCGACGCGGCATCCGCGTCGGGCTTCGCCAATGCCGGCTGCGGTGTCAGGCTGCCCACGTAATTTGCCAGGCTCGTCATTTCGTCGAAGGTCAGACTGTCGATCACTTCGCGCATCTTCTCGTTCGGCCTTGCGCGGGTGCGGAAGGAATAGAGGGTCTGCGCCACATAGGGTGCGGTCTGGATCGTGAGATCCGGGAAGTTGCCCTCCTTGTCGCCACGCCCGTCATTGGCGTGACACTTGGTGCAGCGGGTCTCGAAAATCTGCTTGGCAGCGCCCAAGTCGCCCGTGATGGCTGGGGCAACGGCAGCTTGCGGCATTGCCGCAACTTGCTGGTTGCCTGCCGCCTTGGCAGGCTTCAGCCCGGAATAAAACGCCGCCAGCGCGGCAATATCATCGTCGCCAAGATCGTGCGCTTCGGCCGGCATCGGATTCCACGGGCCCGTCGAGCCGCGGCCGCCAAGCCTTAGCGCGCCGAGTTGGCGACGCAAGAACGTTGCCGATTGTCCCGCGATGTGTGGCGCGCCGGTTAGTTTGCTGCCGTTGCTTTCGTGGCAGAAGGCGCAGGCTGGTATCGCGCGTTCCCGGATACCGAGGGTCGCGATCATCTCACCACGCTTGACGAGAGCGGGGTCAGCGGGTTGCTGCGGCGATACAGTTTGGACCGGCAGGCTCGCGTAGTAGTTCGACAGCGCCGCAACCTGCTGGCCGGACAGCTGGGCGGCGATGTTCTGCATGAAGCCGCTCTTGCGGGCGCCACTGGTGTAGGCTTCGAGCGCGGATTTCAGATAGCCGGCATCCTGGATCGTCAGGTTGGGCGCTTCGCCCCCCGTCACGGCGCCGGAGCCATCCGCGCCGTGACAGCGCGCGCAGGTGGCGGCGGGATTTTGATGAAAGTGCTGGTCAGAAAATCCGCCGGCTGGCGCTGCGTACAAGTACTCGTCGGTGGGCGGCGTGTTTTGTTGCGGATTGGCGGGGCGCAACGTGGCGTCGCCGGCATCGGCGGGCGCCGCGGGTGCCCTGTCGGGAAGCGCTGTCATCTCCAGATAGGCTTTGCCGTCGAGCTTTGGAAGCTGTCGCAGGAATGCCACCATCGACCAGATTTCGTCGCTACGCTGACTCGTCGGCCAAGAGGGCATCGCGCTATATTTTACGCCATGCTCGACGATCATATAGAGTTCTTCATCGGTAAACTGGCCCAAGACCTTCGGCAGGTTTTGCGGCCTTGGGCTCATCGACAGGGCCGTGACCGACTGGCCGAAACCCGGCCGACCGTGGCAGTTTCCGCACACCATGTCGAAATGCTGCGCCCCCAGGCGCACGCGGCTCGGTTCCGCAAGGTCGCCCGGTGGGACTACGCTCCTCGCGCGAGACGCGACACTTCTCTTGAAAACGAAATGCAGGAAATGTCTCGCGACCCAGCTGTCCGGCTGATCGGCAGCGACGTTGATGCCACCGGTAATAATGAGAAGACCGAAGCCGATACCGGCAATGACGACAGCGCCAATGATAACCTTCCAGGATACCAAATGGCCGAGCCAGTTGAAATCAGGCCTCAACATTTGCCAGGCGGTTTGAGGCTTTCTGTCCGAGCCTGGCTCCGTCACGTAAAACTCCGCTCGCGCTCAGCCGCGGGACAGTATCTGATCCGCGAGCCAAACTCTCCGGGCGATCGTTTGTTCCCCTGCTAAAATGCCCGATTTAAGATTCATTGCGGCCGCGACCGAATGGTTCTGGCGGCAGCGCCGGACATACACTACGAAAGGATTATCTCCGGCGACCCAGTTGAGTTGCGAACATGCGGCGATCAACCCGTTTATCCGCCGATTGTTCGGTGGCTCTTCGTTTCAACTCCGATGTCGAATGAAATGGTTGGCCGACGGATTGCGTCGAGCAAAACCTCCACCGGAACGTTTTGGCTGCGGATGAATTTATCCGTCGAGCCCATTCCGAAGCTTCTGGCCGGATCGGGGCCGAACGTACATCAACGCGAACGTACGATAACGCGTCAGATAGCCTTTGGAAAATTGTCATGGACATTTTCGATTACATCGTCGCCGTTGTTTTGCTAACTCCACTTATTTACGGCGCCATTTGGTACTATTGCCGCGGCAAGTTCACGAGCGAAGTTGCGGACGGAATGGTCCGTGACCTAGTGGTGCGTAGTCAGTTGGCCGCAAAAAATAGCCGAAATGCATGAGGCCAATTTTTTGCACGACAGATGCATTCGCTGTTTAGCGACGCAGCCGCGATTTCTTGGCCTTTCCTGAACGGGAAATTTTCAAATCTGTTCGGCAGCGTTACTAGCCCGCCGTCCAAATTCGCTATCTCGACGCGCCCCACGACGTTCGATGTCGGATGTGCGCGCCCTTAAACCGGCAACCCGTTGTTCTGCGCCAGCTCCTTCAGCGATACCTGCGGCCTTGCGCCGATGTGCTGGATCACTTCGGCGGCGGCGAGCGCGCCGAGTTTTCCCGCGTTTTCAAAGCCGGCGTTGCGCACCATGCCGAACAGGAACCCGGCGGCGAACAGGTCGCCGGCGCCCGTGGTGTCGACCATCTTTTGAATCGGAAAGGCCGGCACCGAGATCACGCCATCGCCGGAGGCCACGACGCAGCCCTTCTCGCTGCGGGTGACGATTCCGAGCTTGATATCCTTTTGCAACTGCTTCAGCGCGGTGTCGAAATCGGAGGTCTGGTACAGCGAATGCAGTTCGGCTTCATTCGCAAAGATCAGGTCGACGGTGCCCTTGCGCATCAGTTCGAGGAATTCATCCCTGTAACGATCGACGCAGAATGAATCCGACAAGGTGAGCGCGACCTGGCGTCCGGCGCCGTGCGCGATGGTCGCGGCTTTGACAAAAGCTTCCTTGGCGCTTTTGGGATCCCAGAGATAGCCTTCGAGATAGACGATCGACGCGGCTGCGATCTGCGCGGGATCGATATCGGCCGGGGTCAACTCCTGCGCCGCGCCTAAAAAGGTGTTCATGGTGCGCTCGCCGTCCGGCGTCACCAGGATATAGGAGCAGCCGGTGGCGGGGCCGCCCGAGGCGGCGCTGGTCTCGAACGCCACATTGGCCGCGCGAATGTCGTGGGTATAAAGCCGCCCGATCTGGTCGTCCTTGACCTTGCCGACATAGGCCGCCCGCGCGCCCAGGTTGGCGATGCCGACAATGGTGTTGGCGGCCGAGCCGCCGGACATTTCCGTGGCCGGGCCCATGTCGCGATAGATCGCGCCGGCACGGGCCTCGTCGATCAGCGCCATGCCGCCCTTGGTCATGCCATGGCTGGCCAGAAAACCCTCGTCGGTCTGCACCAGCACGTCGAAAATCGCATTGCCGATGCCGAGAACGTCATATTTCGCTGTGGTCATTCACGCTGTCCTGTTGCGGCAAGGGCGATTGGGCGGGAAATCGGCGCCAGCCCACGATAAGAAGGTGCAGCGGCCTATCACGACAGGCCCCGCGCCAGCAAGATATAGAAGACCTCATGATCCGCGCCTTCCTCACGGTATCCTCGGGAACGCTGGCCTCGCGGCTATTGGGATTCCTGCGCGACGCGATGATCGCGGCGCTATTGGGCGCGGGGCCGGTGGCGGACGCGTTTCTGGTGGCGTTTCAGCTGGTCAATGTAATCAGGCGGCTGTTGAGCGAGGGCGCGCTGAATGCGGCGCTGGTGCCGGCCTGGCTCGGCGTGCGCGACGCCGGCGGGCCGGAAGCGGCGGCGGCGTTCGCAGGACGTGTGCTCGGCACCGTCAGCGCGGCGCTGGTCGCGGCCAGTATGCTGATCGGCCTGATCATGCCGCTGGTGATCACGGTATTGGCGCCGGGCTTTGCAGGACAGCCGGCGCTGCAGCACGCGGTCGACGATTCGCGGCTGATGCTGCCTTACCTGGCGTTCGCCGGCCCCGTTACCGTGATGATGGCGCTGTTGAACGCGCAGGGCCGCTTTGCACTGACGGCGTTCTCGCCGCTGTTGTTCAACCTCGCTTTGATCGGCACGATGCTCGCGTTAATTGGAACGCGGCTCGATGCCATCGACGCCGCGCTGGCGATCGCGGCCACGGTCGGCATCGCAGGCTTGTTGCAGTTGCTGATTCTCGTGCTGCGCGGCGGCGGCGCGGCAACGCCGCTGCGCATTTCGTTCGGCGGCGAGATGCGCGCATTCTTTGGCAAGGCGATCCCGGGCATGATCGCCAGCGCGGGACCGCAATGGCTGGTGGTGGCTGGCGCGATCATCGCTTCGTCGCAGCCCTCGGCGGTGTCGTGGCTGTATTTCGCCAATCGTCTGATCGAACTGCCGCTCGGCATCGTCGGCGTCGCGATGGGCACCGTGCTGGTGCCGGAATTGACCCGCGCGCTGCGCGGCGACGATCGCGCGTCGATGGTGCATGCGGAATCGCGCGGACTGGAACTGGCGGTCGGGCTGGCGTTACCCGCGACGCTCGGGCTGATCGCGCTGAGCGAGCCGATCGTGCGCATGCTGTTCGAGCACGGCCTGTTCACGGCAGCGGATAGCGACGGAACCGGCAATGCATTGGTTTGGCTGGCGCTTGGCCTGCCGGCCCATGTGCTGGTCAAGGCGCTGTCGCCGGCGTTTTTTGCGCGCGAGGACACCCTGACGCCGTTATGGGCGACGCTGAAGGGAACGGCCGTGGCGATCGTCGCGGCGTTCCTGCTCGGCCGGCTGTTCGGTGCTGGCGGCATCGCCGCCGCCATCGCGCTGGGCGCCTGGAGCAGCGCGCTGGCGCTGATCCGGCGCGGGGCTCTAACGTTCGGATTTTCGATCGACCCGGAAGCGCGGCGGCGGCTGCCGCGCATCGGGCTCGCCGCATTCGCGATGGGCGGCCTGCTGTGGCTGGCCGCGCATTTTGCGTTTGCCTCGGCCGGCACCATGCCGGGCGCGACCCAAGCCGTTGTCCTGCTGGTCCTGATTGCAGGCGGTATCGTGGTTTACGCCCTCGCGCTCGCCGTTCTCGGCGTAACCAGTTGGCGGCAAACGCTTAACGCGATCCGTCCCTCGCCGCCGGACGACTTGCGCGCGTAAGGCGCGCATGGCAAACGAGCGCGCAGAACCGCAGGAAACTGACCATGGCCTTCGTTGAACGGGTTTTTTCGGGCGTCCAGCCGACCGGTAATTTGCATCTCGGCAATTACCTCGGCGCGATCGTCAACTTCGTCAAGCTGCAGGAAACGCACAACTGCCTGTACTGCGTCGTCGACATGCACGCGATCACGCAGGGCGTGGACGTCTGGGGCGGTCCGGCCGAGCTTGCCCGCAACACCCGCGAGGTGACGGCGGCGTTCCTCGCCGCCGGCATCGATGCGAAGAAGCACATCGTGTTCAACCAGAGCCAGGTGTCCGGCCATGCCGAGCTGACCTGGATCTTCAACTGCGTGGCGCGGGTCGGCTGGCTCAGCCGCATGACCCAGTTCAAGGAGAAGGCGGGCAAGGATCGCGAGAACGCGTCGGTCGGTCTCTACGACTATCCCGTCCTGATGGCGGCCGACATCCTGCTGTATCGCGCGACCCATGTGCCGGTTGGCGAGG
>Ga0181528_10002271_pt1 | contig 11793 bp, 9 predicted proteins | sample PEATcosm2014_Bin_47_FD_119742 | JGI IMG/M metagenome (GOLD analysis project Ga0181528, IMG submission 119742) | Peatland microbial communities from MTU Mesocosm Facility, Houghton, MI, USA - PEATcosm2014_Bin10_10_metaG | ecosystem: Environmental > Terrestrial > Soil > Wetlands > Peat | place... | reverse complement strand
CGTGTGCAGTACCGTGACGGCGGCGTTGCATCCGGGACGACGCATGGCGAGCAGCAATGAAAGCGGACGGCCAATCGTGAGACCTCGACCAATTATGGCGACGTGTTTTCCTTCGACCGGCACGTGATGCGACGCCAAAAGTTCGACGATACCGGCGGGCGTACAGGGCAGAGGTCCCGGTGCTCCCATGACGAGTCGACCCAGATTCGTGGGGTGCAGACCATCGACGTCCTTATCGGGGTGCACGCGAAGTAACACTTGTTCTTCGTTCATACCGCTCGGCAGAGGAAGCTGCACGAGAATGGATTGCACGTCGGGATTCGCGTTGAAATCATCAACGGCACGTTCGACTTCTTCTTGCGTCGCGGTGGCTGCCAAATGCACGTGGTGCGAGACAATGCCAATCTCTTCGCATTCCGCGAGCTTCATGGCAACATATTTTTGGCTGGGAACGTCGTCACCAACAAGCAAGGTGCCAAGGCCCACGACGCGTCCCATGGCCGCGAGGCGAGCCACGCGGTCGGCGAGTTCCATCTTCATTCGCGCCGCGACGCGTTCTCCGTCAAGTAGTTCAGCCGTCATGTCTTAGTGGCGAAAATGCCGTTCTCCCGTCATCATCATCACAATGCCTGCCGCATCAGCCGCGTCAATAACTTCTTGGTCACGCACGGACCCGCCGGGCTGCACCACGCTCGTTACGCCCACTGACGTGAGTGATTCGAGGCCATCAGCGAAAGGGAAGAACGCATCAGAAGCAGCCGCTGCTCCGACCGACAAGTCGCCCGCCTTTTGCGAAGCAATGCCCGCCGCGACAACACGTGACTGTTGCCCCGCGCCAATGCCCACGGCCACGCCGCCGTTCGCGATCACGATGGCGTTTGAAGTCGTGCGGGCACACACGCGCCAGGCAATCTTGAGATCTTGCAGTTGCTGAGCCGTTGGCTGTGCCTTGGTGACACAGCGCCAGTCACCCGCGGGCACCAACAATTCATCCGCGTTTTGAATAAGTGCCGTTTCTCCAAAGGTACGCACCGACAGACCAAGCGGCTCAGGGCTTGGTGCACTGAGCAGTCGTGTGGCCCTTCGTCGCGCCACCAACGTGGCAATGGCTTCGTCACTCAGTGAACGAGCAATGATGACGTCGGCTTGAGGACCCGCGGCAATTGCTTCGGCGAGTTCTTGGTCAATGTCGCCACCAACCGCCACGATGCCTCCAAAGGCACTCATGGGGTCAGCGGCGAGCGACTTGGTAAAGGCGTCTAAGAGCGACGAGCCAATGGCGGCACCTGAAGCGTTGGCGTGTTTAATAATGGCCACCGCGGACTCACCATTCGCGTCAGCGGAAAGTTCGTGCACGAGTCGCCAAGCGGCGTCGGCGTCAAAGAGATTCAGATACGAAAGCGCGGTACCCGCGTGCTTTACGACGCCGTCCCACCAAGGTGACGAGCCCTGCAGTCGGTAACGTGCACCGACTTGATGGGGGTTCTCGCCGTAACGAACGACTTCTGCGCGGTCATAAACGAAGTGCAGTTGTTCGGGGAGCACCTTGTCGACGGCACTTGGTTCATCGCCAATGGCGCCACCACTGTCGAGCCACCGGGCAATCGAAGCGTCGTACGCCGCGGTACGAGCAAAAGCTACGCGAGCGAGTTGGTGGCGCGTAGCATCAGAGAGCATACCGTTCGTCCGCAATTCTGCAAGGACGCCTTCGTACTGGCTCGGGTCGGTCACGATGCCAACGTGTTCGTGGTTCTTTGCGGCCGCTCGCATCAAGGTGATGCCGCCAATGTCAATGAGCTCAATCGACGGATCCGAAGTAAAGGGATACAGATTGCTCACGACGAGATCAATGAGGTCAATATTGTTGGCCGCGAGGTCGCTCAAATGATCAGGGTTTGAGCGGTCGGCCAATATGCCGCCGTGAATCTTTGGGTGCAGCGTCTTCACGCGCCCGCCGAGCATTTCGGGGGACTGCGTTACTTCCGCAATTTCTTCGTGGGCAATGCCCCAATCGGCGAGTGCCTTCGAGGTGCCGCCGGAGGAAATGAGGCTCACGCCCAGTTGGTCAAGACCTTGAGCGAGTTCCAACAGCCCCGTCTTGTCCCACACACTGAGCAGTGCCCGCATTGACGCTCCCTTACAGCTTCCAGTCCCTCTCCACACGAAAAAAGGACGCACTAGAACCACTAACCCTAGTCAAATTCGGGAAATTTCAGGTTGGTGGTGGTTGCTACGTGGAAGGCTGAAGGTCCCACACAGTTTCGTTCGCCACGCCCCACGTACTTCCCCATCCGGTGAGTTCGGTATAAGTGGGTTTGCCGTTGTTCTTTAAAGTCACCAGCTTCGTTGCGGAGAATTGCACGTTTCGCAGGTGGTAGTGCCCACTGAAGCACGCCGGCATGCAGTCGTCCCAGTGCAAGACGCCCTTGGCTTGTGCCGAAGCTTTGCCCCAGTTCGTCCAGTGGATCCCCGTGATGTAGCGATCACCGTCGCCGCAGGCAATGACAATGGACGTGGGCTTTACGGTGGCGGGCTTGAGGCAGTACGACAAAACCGGTACCGCGGCTGCAGTCGTCGTTGAATTACACGCGGCTAAAACGGGACTCGTCGCGAGGATGAGAAGAAAAGGTAGAAACCGGCGCACGAGCGTCAGTCTGGCACCGAAAACCAAACTGTTGAAGAATGCCCTACGAAAGCGCCATCGACAAGGGTTCCAGATCCATGATGAGAGCGTCGACAACGCGCTTTACGACCGCCGGATACAGAGCGCGCTCGACTTGCTTGATGCGCTCGTGCAACGTTTCTTCGTCGTCGCTGGGCAGTATGGGCACCGCCTCTTGCGCCAAGATCGGACCGTCGTCGAGTTCTTCGGTGGCAATATGCACGGTGCAGCCGGTTTCTTTGGCGCCTTCTGCCAGGGCTTGGCGCACCGCGTGCCAGCCTTTGTAGAGGGGCAACAAACTGGGATGGGTGTTGAGCACTCGCCCAGGAAAGGCGTCATGGAAATCGCCGCTAAGGATGGTCCCAAAACCCGCCATCGCGACGAGGTCAATGTGTTTTTCTTCCAATTGCTTCGTGAGTGCCACCGTGTACGCCGAGCGATCAAACGACTTGGAAAAACCACCAAAATCGCCTCGCTCGACGAGCAACGTGTCGATGCCCGCTTCACTCGCCACGTCTAACGCACGACAAGGTCGGTCCGAGCCCACCACGGCAATGTCTAAGCCACTTTCAATCATCGACTGAAGAATCGTGCCCGAGCCTGACACCAACACGGCGACTCGAACGCGGTCCAAGGTCTTAGAGACCCTTGACGATTTCGACCATCTTTTGTCCGGCCTCGGTGGGATTCTGACAAACGTGCACGCCCGCTTCACGAAGCGCGTCCATCTTGGCCTGCGCCGTTCCTTTGGAGCCCGAGATAATGGCACCAGCGTGACCCATCTTTCGTCCCGGAGGTGCCGTGACGCCAGCAATGTAGGAAACGACCGGCTTGGTCATATTGAGTTTGATCCATTCCGCGGCCCGCTCTTCTTCGGAGCCACCGATTTCACCGATCATCATGACGGCCTTTGTTTCGGGGTCCGCTTGGAACGCCGAGAGACAGTCAATGAAGTTCGTTCCCGGCACGGGGTCGCCACCAATACCCACACAGGTGGTTTGGCCGATGCCCTGTTGGCTCAGTTCGTGCAGCGCCTGATAGGTCAGCGTTCCTGAACGAGACACAATGCCCACGGGGCCACCAGGCAAGGCAATGTCGCCCGACGTGATACCGATGTTGCATTTTCCGGGACTGATGATGCCCGGACAGTTCGGTCCCAGTAGTCGCACGCCGGGGAATTCCTCGACGAGACGGTTGTAGGTGACGGCCTCGTCGTGAGCGGGAATGCCTTCGGTGATGCAGACAATAAAGGTGATGCCACCCTCGGCTGCTTCCAAAATGGCGGCGGAAGCAAATTTCGGTGGCACAACAACAAACGATGCCGTCGCGCCGGTCGCGTCGACAGCTTCTTTGACCGTGTTGAACACCGGAATGCCTTCAACGTCGGTGCCACCCTTTCCGGGCGTCACGCCACCCACGACCTTGGTGCCATAGTCGCGATTACGTAGACCGTGGAAACGGCCTTGTCCACCAGTGAGGCCCTGGACAATGACCTTCGTGTTCTCGTCAACAAAAATGCTCATGGTTTTTCCTTAGTTCGCGAGCGAGACGGCGCGTCGAGCGGCGTCCAGCATCGTAGGTTCAGTAATCAGTGATGCTGAAAGATGCGGAGCCAAAATGGCCCGGCCTTCGACTGCGTTCGTGCCATCAAGGCGCAAGACAATAGGTGACGAGATGTCAACACGCTTCAGGGCTTCCAACACGCCCTTGGCGACTTCGTCAACGCGGGTGATGCCACCAAAGATATTCACAAAGATGGACTTCACCTTGGGGTCAGCGTTAATAACTTCGAGAGCCGCGGCCATTACGTCAGCGTTGGCGCCACCACCGATGTCCAAGAAGTTGGCAGCCGTGCCCCCGACCTGATTGACGACGTCAAGCGTGGACATCGCGAGTCCCGCGCCATTGGCAATGATGCCGACCGTGCCGTCGAGTCCGATGTAATTAAGACCACGTTCTTTCGCCATTTGTTCGCGCGGGTCTTCCGTTTCTGACCAACGGAACTCTTCCCACTCAGGGTGACGATACGACGCGTTTTCGTCCAACGTCACCTTGGCGTCTAACGCGTGGACATTGTTGTCCGTCGTGAGAATCAATGGATTGATTTCTGCCAAGTCGCAATCACCTTCGGTGTAACAGGTGTAGAGCTTCACGAGAATTTCGGCGGCTTGCTCACGAGCAATGTCGTCGAGATTGGCTTCGGCCACCCAACGACGCGCGGTAGCGAGGTCGAGTCCGCGCACGGGGTCAATGGACAGCATGGCAATCGCGTCAGGGTTATTGACGGCGACTTCTTCAATCTCCACGCCACCTTCGGCACTCAACATGCCCAGATGCGTCTTGTTGGGACGGTCCAACGTGAACGACGCGTAGTACTCCTTTTGAATGTCGCTCGAAAGTTCAATCCAGAGTCGACGAACCACGTGTCCCTTAATGTCCAGTCCAAGAATGTTCCCCGCGTGCAGACGAACTTCATCGGCGTTGTCGGCGAGCTTGACGCCACCGGCCTTTCCTCGACCGCCGACCTTCACTTGCGCCTTCACGACCACGGGGTAGCCCACGCGTTCGGCAACGGCGAGTGCCTCTTCCACCGTGTCGGCCACGCCACCCGGTGAAACAGCAATACCGAACTTAGAAAAATACTGCTTACCTTGATACTCAAAAAGGTCCACGGTTTCTTACTTTCTGTTTTTATGACGCGAGGGGGTTCGCGCCACGGGTACTACGGCTGACTACTTTTCTCACGCTCGTCGAGCGCTTCTTCCAACCACGAACCAATTTCACTCAGCGGCGATCCAGGAGAAAAAACTCTGGCGACGCCGGCTGCTTCCAAGGAAACAATGTCGTCCTCAGGAATAATGCCACCCACGACCAATAAGACGTCTTCGCGGCCCGCGTCGGCGAGCAGTTCAATAATGCGCGGAACGAGTACCAGATGTGCGCCCGAAAGCAACGAGAGGCCCAAAGCATCGGCATCTTCTTGAATAACGGCTTGCACCACCTGTTCAGGCGTCTGGTGCAGACCCGTGTAGACGACCTCAAAACCAGCGTCGCGAAGGGCTCGAGCAATAATCTTGGCGCCGCGGTCGTGTCCGTCCAGTCCCGGTTTGGCGACGACTACTCGGTAGGTCCGCTTCACGAAAGTTCAGCATAGAGCGAACTCTTGGGGCTTCAAAACGAGAGGCGACTGCCGACGTTCTTCGCTTCGGTAATTGACGCTCCTGCGAACACACCATTTCATAGGGGTTTCTAATCGTCGAGCCATACCGGTTAGCGTTTCTTTCGTGAGTTATCCAATAAGCGAGGCAAAGAATCGGGGTACGGCGCGAGCGCTGTTGGCCGCCGTTCGACCTCGACAATGGGTAAAAAACGGCCTCGTCGTGGTGGCTCCGCTCGCTGCCGGCGCCGATCACTACCACGCGATTCGTCAAACAATTGTGGCCTTCGTGTGCTTTTGTTTGGCGGCGTCGAGCGTCTACCTCTTTAACGATTTTCGCGACATTGAATCGGACCGACACCACCCCACGAAGCGTTTTCGTCCAATTGCGGCCGGCGAGCTTTCACCACAATTAGCCCTTTCAAGCGCCGTCGTGTTAGCGGGTGCCAGCGTTGCGCTGGCACTGCTCGTGCCCCAAACCGGTGGGCTGTTTGCCGTACTTCTCGTCTACCTCGCGATATCTGTTTCCTACGCGCTCGGTGTGAAAAACATTCCCGTCATTGAAGTCGCGGCCGTGGCGAGCGGTTTCTTTCTTCGCGCCTACGCCGGAGCCGTAGCGTCCAATTTGTTTGTCTCCACGTGGTTCCTCGTCGTGATTTCCTTTGGCGCGCTGTTTCTGGTTCTCGGAAAGCGCGCTGCCGAAAAGAAAACCCCGGGACTCGACCCCACCATCTATCGCTACGTCCTCACGCAGTACACGCCAGAATTCCTTCGTTCGGCGCTCGTCATGACGTCGAGCGTCGTCGTAACGGGTTATTGCTTATGGGCCTTTGACACCACCACGACGGGACTTTCGTTTCATCACCACTACATAACGCCCATCAGACTCACGGTGGTGCCGGTAGTACTCGTGATTTTGCACATACTTCGTTTGTTGGAATCCGGCGAGGGTGCCTCACCCGAAGATTTGGTACTCACCGATCGCACCGTACAGAGCCTCGGTCTCGTGTGGGCCGTGCTGTTCATCGTTGGCGTCTACGCGTGAAACGTGAACAACTCTACGGGTGGGGACACACGTCACCCAGCGTCGCCGATGTCAGTGAGCCTGGTAGCGAACGCGAAGTCAGCGATGCTCTTCGTACCAATGGTTTCGTACTCGCCCGAGGACTCGGTCGAAGTTACGGCGACGCAGCGCAATTGGCCGGTGGGCACGTTTTGGTCAATCGTCTATTGACGAAGATTTCGCCCTTATCTTCCGAGGGCGTTATCACGCTTGGCGCGGGCGTGTCGATTGACGAGCTCTTGCAGTTGTCAATCCCGCAGGGATGGTTCATTCCCGTTACACCCGGTACTCGACAAGTGACCATTGGCGGTGCCCTCGCGGCAGACGTGCACGGGAAAAATCACCACGTGGACGGATCAATTGGTAATCACGTGCTCGGTCTTCATCTCGTGACGCCAAGTGGAGCATTCGACGTCTCCCCCAACGAACAGGCTGATCTGTTCTGGGCAACGATTGGCGGCATGGGACTTACTGGCGTGATCACGAGCGCCACGTTGCAACTCTTGCCCATTGCTTCTGATCACGTTGTCGTCGATACCCTTCGTTTCGACAACCTCGACGCGTTGATGGAAGAAATGGTCAGTCACGATAACGACTACCGGTATTCGGTGGCTTGGGTGGACTGCATGACCAAGGGTGCGTCACTGGGACGATCAATTCTCACCAGGGGCGACCACGCGCCACGAAGTGAGACGACGACACTCAACGGCCCCACGGCGCCACGACTTAAGGTTCCGTTTTTTGCGCCGAGTGGACTGCTCAATCAAGTTTCAATTCGCGCGTTTAATGAGGCGTGGTTTCGACGAGCGCCCAAAGAGCGCAGTGGTGAATTGCAGAGTTTGTCGAGTTTCTTCCATCCTCTCGATGGCGTGAGTGACTGGAACCGCCTCTATGGCAAACGAGGATTCGTCCAGTACCAATTCGTCGTGCCCGATAGCCAGAGTGACAGCGTTCGAAAAGCCATTGAACTCTTGTCGTCGTCGGGCGTACCTAGTTTCCTTGCGGTACTAAAGCGCTTTGGTGTCGCCAATCCTTCACCGCTTTCATTTCCACTTCCCGGATGGACGCTGGCGCTCGATATGCCCGTGGGCCCCGGTGCGCTTCCTTCCACACTCGATCATCTCGACGACCTGGTGCTGGAAGCCGGTGGACGTATTTATCTCGCCAAAGACTCACGTCTTGATCCGAGCAAGGTGCGGGCTATGTATCCCCGCCTCGGCGAATTTCAAACCATCAAAGAACGAGTTGATCCGTCGGGTGTTCTCGCCAGTGATCTGTCACGTCGACTCGAACTACTAAAAAGGTAAGCCATGGAAAATGCGTTTAGTCAGCCCCAAAGTGTCGTCGTCTTCGGCGGTAGCTCCGACATTGCTCGAGCCATTGTTAAGAAACTCGCCGCCGCTCGCACGCGAAACGTGGTGCTCGCGGGCAGAAATCAGTCGCTGCTCGATGAAGCAGCCAAGGAAGCCGCCGAAGCCGGTGTTACTTCTATTTCGACAGCGATCTTCGACGCTAACGCTCCACTCGAAGCCGGCAGCGTGGTTGCTACTTGTTTTGAAAAGGCTGGTGGCATTATTGATCTCGTGATCATCGCCGTTGGTCACCTAGGAAATCAATTGGCCGACGAAAAAGACGTTGCGGCGAGCGTCAATATGGTCAATGTCAATTTCACTTGGCCGGTAGCCGCTCTCGCCGAGATACGAAATCGTTTGCTCGAACAAGGATCCGGCAGAATCTTGGTAATCTCCTCCGTCGCCGCCATCCGAGTTCGACGCAATATGTATCTCTATTCGGGCACGAAAGCGGGGCTTGACCGATTGTGTGATGGATTGGCCGACAGTCTGCAAGGCACTGGCGTTTCACTACAGATTCTTCGACCTGGTCCGGTACGAACGCGAATGACCAAAGGCCAAAAGGATCAACCGTTTACTCAGAGCGTGGACCAGGTAGCTAGCGACACCGTCAAGGGACTTTCCACGACGAAGCGCGTCATAACGAGCCCGCCCGTACTCGAATACCTTTTCGCAGTTCTTCGACATTTGCCCGCGCCACTCTGGCGAAAAATCAACGAAGGTCGTTAATTACTTTTTCTTGGTGGTCTTTGCGGTGAGGACCGTTTCCTTCTTCTGCAGCGTCATCGTAAAGAAGTCGCGGTTCTCCCACGACGCAAAATAACGAGAAGGAGTTTCGGCCATGCTGGCGAGGAGGCTCTTGCCGTTGGAGCCGTTTACCGGTGTATTGAGCGGGCCATTGAACGTCGAGAACTGCACCCAGTCCGTGTTGATGTCGAGTTCCATGGCTCGCACGCAGCCCGCATTGAGAAGAATTGTCGCGAGCGTCTTCACCGAGAGACTCGGACCGCCGGCGTACACGATTGCACCATCTGGTAATTCGCCGATGCCCGAACGCCAGACGTAGATTGAGTTTCCAATGACGGTTCCCCATTTGGTGCTGTTGGCGTCATTGAGTCCTCGAGCCAATTTGGAATTGTCGACAATCAGATCGAGATTTTGGCGCACGGACGCAACTTGCTTGGTCATGACGAAATCTCGTCCCCACTGACCGACCGACATCGTGCCGTCTTTAAAGATCACGACGGACGCCGCGCCATTTCGAAGTTTGTAGAGCGTCTTGCCATCGGTGTAGTAGCCACCGTTCGCGTCTTGCATCCGAAAACCGGCGTTAAAGGCTGCCACCAAATTCTTCGACGCACTCGCGGTAATGGGAGCGGAATATTTGAACGGACCGCCACCCGGAATGAATGAACCCGAGTAGAGCTGCGCCTTCAGCAATTTCGTGTCCATCCACACGAGTCCCGCCACGAAGCTGGTGTGTACCGGATCAACTCGGACGAACGATTCGTATTCGGCGGGGATACCCGTGATGGTCGTGCGTCCCGCCGGGTGCCAGACGCCCTCGCCCTTAAGATTCTTGCCCGCGGGTGAAGGAACCGTCTTGGGCTCTGGTAGCGGTGCGCCAGCGGGCGTTTTCACTTCGATCGGTCCCTCCCCAAAGGCACTCAGTGAAGGACGACCGCCTTTTTTTGGCGGATTGAGTGAGTAGTACTCGTTTTCAATCCACGTGACGACGCCGCCAAAACCGTGCTGGCGTCCCCACTCCGCCGCTCTCGCCGACGCCGAAGCGCCGTAGGACTGGTTGGTGAGGGCGAACACCAGCGTGATACCGAGATAGAAAATGACGATCAACGTGGCGACGCCCACTAAGACAATGAGCCGACGGCGCCAAAAGACGAAGTTCGAGGGCTTCTTTGGCGAGGGTGGACGCGGAGGCCGATACGTAGGACGCTTCGTTTCCATCACGTCGCATTCTTTCACCTATTGAATCGGCCTAATTTACGAAATTAGGTTGTTCTTACATTTGAAACATGGCTACGCGCGACGTAGTGGCGTCATCGAAAGAACCAACTGTTTGCTGCCAAATTCGTCGAACAAAACACTGGCCCTGGCACGTTGATTCTCCCCACTGATGCTCTCCACAACACCGGCGCCGTAACGGTCGTGTACGACACGTTCGCCCACTTTGAGACCAAGCTTCTCGGCGCCGGTCGATCGCACGGGAGGAGCAGCTCCGGATCCAAACGCTCGGCCCTGAGCGAACTCTGAATCACGCCCCACAAAACCGTCTTCGTCACGCTGAATGTTTCGTCGTAGTGGAGGCGGCGATGACACATCGTCCATAAGTTCTGCAGGAATCTCCGCCAAAAAGCGACTGGGAATGGAGTCCGTGTACGCGCCCCAACGCGTTCGACTCCACGCGTGCGACAGCGATAAGTAGGACATGGCCCGAGTGATGCCGACGTAACAAAGTCGACGTTCTTCTTCAAGCTCTTGGTCATCGTTCATTGCTCGACTATGTGGAAACACGGTTTCTTCAAGTCCCGTGATAATGACGCCCGGGAACTCAAGTCCCTTCGCAACGTGCAAGGTCATCAGCGACACGGCACCCGCGGCACTGTCGTAGTGATCGGACTCTGCGACGAGGGCCATGCGTTCGACGAAGTCGAGCAGCGTCTCGTACTGGGCCGCCGCGGAAGCCAACTCTCCGAGGTTTTCTAAACGGCTACGTGCCTCGTCTGAATTGTCGTCGAGCAACTCGTCGCCCATTCCGGTTTCTCGAACAATGGCGTCAATCATTTCTCGTGGCGTCAAGTCGTTCGCCATGGCTCGAAGTTGTTCCAGCGTTGTGGCAAATTTCAGCGCTCCCGTGAGGGCCTTTCCCGAAAGACCGGCTTCCTTGGCGAACGCCACGGCCTGGGCAAAGGACAGATTGTTTTGTGCGGCGTAGGTTCCGAGTTTGGTTTGGGCCACGTCGCCGAGTCCGCGCTTGGGTTCGTTGATTACGCGACGCGCCGAAACTTCGTCACGCGGATTAACAATGAGCCGCGCGTATGCCAAGGCATTCTTAATTTCTTTTCGTTCGTAGAAGCGCATGCCCGACACCACGCGGTACGGCACACTCGCGCGAATCATCTCTTCTTCGAGCACTCGACTCTGAGCATTCGTTCGATAGAAAATCGCCATCGCACCCCACGTGATGTTGTGCTGGGCCCTGAAACGTTGCAACTCGCTCGCGACCCAGCGAGCTTCGTCGTATTCATCCCCCGCTCGGTACAGACGAATTTTGGAACCCTGGTCGCCTTCAGTGAAGAGGTTCTTGGGATGACGACTCAGATTCTTTTCGATAACGGCATTCGCGGCCCCCAAAATTGTCTGCGTCGATCGAAAGTTCTGTTCCAGCAACACCGTCGTCGCGTCAGGAAAACGCTCTGCGAATTGCAGAATATTTCGAACGTCGGCCGCACGAAAGCGGTAGATCGACTGATCCGAGTCCCCGACGACACAAATATTTCTATGTTCTTTCGCCAACATGGTGACGAGTTCGTTCTGCACG
>Ga0181528_10002270_pt1 | contig 11793 bp, 9 predicted proteins | sample PEATcosm2014_Bin_47_FD_119742 | JGI IMG/M metagenome (GOLD analysis project Ga0181528, IMG submission 119742) | Peatland microbial communities from MTU Mesocosm Facility, Houghton, MI, USA - PEATcosm2014_Bin10_10_metaG | ecosystem: Environmental > Terrestrial > Soil > Wetlands > Peat | place... | reverse complement strand
ATCGAATCTTCATCAATGAAATCGTGACGCGGCCGGAGGACGCATCGATCGTTCGCGCGATCGTCTCGCTGGCACACAGTCTGAGCCTCAAGGTCGTTGCCGAAGGCGTCGAGACCTCGGCGCAACTCGATTTTCTGAAAGCCGCGGGTTGCGACGAGTATCAAGGCCATCACTTCAGCCGTGCACTGCCCGCAGGCGCTTTCGAGAAACTCATGCGCGACAGCTGCACCGACGAGATCCTGACGCCGGACGACGCCGCGCGCACCCACAGCAAACTGGCGGGGCTCGCTCGCCAGTAAATGCCGACCCGGCTCCGTGCTAGGCTAAGCGGATGGGAATTACCAATTACCTTCTGAAACTTGGAGACCGGGACCGCCGTCGCTGCCTGGCTGCGTCAGCCGGCGCCGTGGCCGCGGCCGTATGGCTCGCGATCGCTGCACCACCGCGCGCGGCCGCCGAGGTATTCACGCTCGCCGGCGGCGACATTGCCGTGGTCGGCGAGGAACAGCAGATCGTGACCGTCTACGAAGACACGCTCTATGATCTCGCGCGAAAATACGGCATCGGCTCCGAGGAATTGATCCGCGTCAATCCTGATTTGGATCCGTGGTTGCCCGGCGCCGGCAAGCAGGTCCTGATTCCCGGCCGCCATATCCTGCCGCCCGGACCCCACGAGGGCATCGTCGTCAATTTGCCGGAACATCGCCTGTATTACTACCCGAAGCGAAAAGCGGGTGCACCGCTCGAGGTCATTACCTATCCCGTGGGCATCGGCAAAATGGACTGGCGCACGCCGCTCGGCCTCACGCACGTGAGCCAGAAGGAGAAGGATCCCGTCTGGACGCCGCCCAAGTCGATTCGCGCCGAGCACGCGCTCGCGGGCGATCCGCTGCCGGCGCGCGTATTGCCGGGCCCGAAGAACCCCCTGGGTCGCTACGCGATGCGGCTCGCGGTCGGCGATGGCACCTATCTGATTCACGGCACGAATAATCCGATCGCGGTCGGCATGCCGGTGACGCACGGTTGCATTCGCATGTATCCCGACGACGTCGCGGCACTTTTCCCGTTGATACCGGTCGGCACGCCGGTGCGGCTGGTCAACGAGCCGGTGAAAGTCGCGTGGATCGGCGGCGAATTGCTGCTCGAAGCGCACCCGCCGGTCGACGCGGAGGGCCAGAGCATCACGCCGGACCTCGACGAATTCTCGCAGTTGCTGCAGGCCAAGGTGGGCGACAGCACGCTCGCAATCCACTGGGACTACGCGCGCGAAGTGCTGCAGAAAGCCGACGGCGTGATCGCGACCGTCGGCATCGAAGTCGACCCCTCCGCGCTCGCGGCCGAGCCCGCCGCAGCCCAAGAAAAATAGCCCGGTCACGTCCGTTGTGCGGCGGCGCTCCTCGCCACCGTAAGCCGCTGCAGTGCGTCGTGAACTCCGCTGTCGCCGGGTACTCTAACTAGTTGGATCGATCCAACATTAAGGTTCATTTAGGGATTCGCGATGCATTCACGCTTTCGTTTGCTGGTGTTGGCTGCGCTTGCCGCGGCTTCGGCCCACGCCGGTCCCGCGCCGTTCGACCTCGCCGGACCCGTGGTCGAAGTCAAGATCACGCGCGGCGCGGTCACGCTGCCGATTTCCGAAGTACCGAATCTCAACGTCGGCGACCGGATCTGGATCCGAGCGGATCTGCCGCCGACCCAGTCGAGCCATTATCTGATGGTCACGGCGTTCTTGAGCGGCTCGACGAACCCGCCGCCTGCCGCATGGTTTACATCCTGCAAGACCTGGACGAGTCCCTGCGCACGCGACGGCCTCAGCATCACCGTGCCGCAGGGCGCACAGCAGGTACTCGTATTTCTCGCGCCGGAAACCGGCGGCGATTTCAGAACTCTGATCGGCGCCGTGCGCGGCAGTCCCGGCACGTTCGTACGCACTTCACAAGATCTGAACCAGGCCGCGCTCGACCGTTCGCGACTGGAGCGCTATCTGTCGACGATCAGGTCGCTCAATGACACCGATCCGTCGAAGTTGAAATCGGCGGCGCCACTGCTCGCGCGCAGTCTCGCAATCAAGGTCGACGACAAATGTCTCGAAAAAAACCCCGCGCTGCAGGCGCCGTGCCTCATGCAAGGGCAGGAATCGATGATCCTCAACGACGGGCACAGCACGTCGATCGTCGAGGCGTTGACCTCGGGCCCCGGAGCCGATTTGGCGATGGAGGCGAGCTACACACCGCAACTGAGCTATGGCTACTACAGTCCGTATATCGCATCGGTGCTCGATATCGCGCGGCTGCTCGATGCATTTCACATCGCGCAATATCAATACATTCCGGCGCTGGGTTCCGAGCACGGCGATGAAATTGCGTTGACGCTCAACAGAGCCCCCTCGTTCAACAATCCCAAATCCGTGTTGGTCGCGGCGCTGCCGGCGGTCGAGCAGCCGCAGTTGCCGCCGCTGCACGCGGTCGATCCGAAGGAAATCTACTGCGCCAAGCGCAGCACGCTCGTGCTGCCCGTCGAAGGCGCGCCCTTGGTGTTTTCAACGAACTATGCGCGCGGTGTGACGCTGAGTTTGGCCGGCGCCGACGGCAAGACCATCGACTTACCGGCTGCCGCCGATGCATTGCAAGGAGGCTATGTCGTCGATACCTCCGGCCTGCGATCCGCCGATCTCGGCGACAGCGTTCAAGCATCGCTGCGCGGCCGCTGGGGCTTCGACTCCTACGACGGTCCGAGCTTTCGCTTGATCAATGCCCATGCGGTCGCTTGGGAACTCGCGGCAGGCGATGCCGGTGCGTTGATCGTCGGACGACAGGACACGGTCCACTTCCGCGCCGACAGCGTGAGCTGTATCGACGGCATCATGCTCAAGGATCCTGCGGGCAAGGAGCTCACCGCCGAGTGGAAGACCGTCAAGCCCAATGAGGTGGAGGTCAAGCTGCCGCTGCAGGACGCGCAGCCCGGTGCAATGACGCTGATGGTCACGCAGTTCGGCGTGAGCCAACCACAACCGATTCCGATCCATGCGTTCTCCGAAGCCGGGCGTTTCGAAGCATTCTCGATCCATGCGGGCGACACCCAGGGTGTGCTTCGGGGCAGCCGGCTCGATGAGGTCGCGAGCCTCGTCATCGGCAATCTGGTGTTCACACCCGGAGAGCTGACGACGCGCACCGGCGCGGATGAGCTGCTCATGGTGCTCGAAGACGCGCAAGCGGCCGCGGCCGTGAAGCCCGATCATGCGGTCGCCGCAAAAGTCCTGCTCAAGGACGGCCGCAGCTTTACGATGACGGCGAGCATCGAGACGCCGCGACCGCGCGTCGCGCTGATCAGCAAGTTCGTGCAGCCGTCACCCTCGATCGACGACAGCAACATCGAGCTCGCCGACGCCGGCGAGCTACCGCAGGATGCGACGCTGATATTTTCTCTGCGCAGCCAGTCGCCGGCCGCGTTCTCGCACGATCAGAGCATCGAGGTCGCCGCGACCGATGAATCATTCACGACCACGCTGAGCCTGAGCAATGGCGGCATGACGCTCGAGAACGCGCACGTCGCACTGGCTACGCTCAACCCGGCGAAAGCCTTCGGCAGTTCCGCATTCGGGCCCTTGCAGTATCGGGTCAATCTCAAAGGCGTCGCGGGAGACTGGCAACCCTTGGCGACGCTGGTGCGCCTGCCGGCACTCAAGGAGGTCCAATGCCCGGCCGCCGCGGAGCTCGCGTGCAGGCTCTCCGGCACCAAGCTCTTCCTGATCGACTCCGTATCGAGCGATCCGCAATTCACGCACCCGGTCGCGGTGCCGGACGGATTCTTGGGATCGGCGCTGCCGCTTCCGCATCCCGGCGATGGGCCTTATTACATCAAGCTGCGCGATGACCCGGGAGTCATCAATCCGACGAGATTGACGACGGTCCAGTTGCCCTCCTCGCCGGCCGACGTCGCGCGTTCGGCTGCTCGCCAACCCGCGCTCGCGACCGTCGACGACGGCAAGGACGCCGCTCGCGGCTCGCAACCGCGCTGAGCGTCGCGATCCCGCGCAAACTCGACTCCGCGTGCGTAGGGGTTTAGATTTCACACCGGATGAGGATCAACTGACATGGCACGCGCATTCACCAAGCTCGCCGAAAGCGATCTTGCGACGCTGATCAGCCGCGCGGCGCTGCCGCCCGCGGCCGAGGCGCCGCTCGCGGGCTGTACCGACGTCGCGGAGGCGCTCGATCGCCTCGAGGCCGCCGGTTTCGCCTCCGAGGCGGTGCGCGTGCTCGCACACGCGCTACCGAAACGCGAGGGCGTCTGGTGGGCCTGCATGTGCGCCGCGAATACCGCGCCGTCCGATCTCACGGAGCAAGACGAACTCGCGCTCGAAACCGCCGAGCAGTGGGTGCGGCAACAGAAGGACCCGCTACGGCGCGACGCGATGATCCATGCCGAGGCCGGCGGCTTCATGAGCGCCGAAGCCTGGGCCGCCGTCGCCGCGTTCTGGAGCGGCGATTCGCTCGCGCCGCCGGGCGCGCGCGCGATTGCGCCCTTGCCCGAACAGACCGGCACCGCGGTCGCCGCCGCGGTCACCTTGGCTTCGGTGCGCGGCGATGGCAAGCGCTTCCAAACGCGCCTGCAGCGCTTTCTCGAAAGCGGCCGAGATATCTTGGCGGGCGGCACCGGCCGCATGGCGCCCGAGGCCAATCAACCCGCGGGTTGATCTGCGGCGGCGTGCGCGCGTCTCAGGCAGCCGCCAATGCCTGATTCGGCGCTTCGAGCGCGCGGTTGAGCACGTCCTCGATGCGGTCGGCCCAAACGAATTCGAGTTTGGCGCGCACGCTCTCGGGTATCTCGTCGAGGTCGCGGCGGTTGCGCGCCGGCAGGATCACCGTGCGAATTCCCGAGCGCGCCGCGGCCACGCATTTTTCCTTGATACCGCCGACAGGCAGCACGGCGCCGCGCAGGCTGATTTCGCCGGTCATCGCGACGTCCGCGCGCACGGTGCGCTGTGAGAGCAAGGATGCCAGCGAGGCCACGAGTGCGACGCCCGCGCTCGGACCGTCTTTCGGGATCGCGCCCGCCGGCACGTGAATGTGCAGGTCGCAGGCTTCGAGTACGGCCGGATCGATGCCGAGGCGCTCGGCCTGCGATTTGACGAGCGTGACCGCGGCTTGCGCGCTTTCCTTCATGACCTCGCCGAGTTGACCCGTCAAGATCAACTTGCCGTTGCCTTTGACGCGGCTCGACTCGACGAACAGAATGTCGCCTCCCGCGGGTGTCCAGGCGAGCCCCGTGGCCACGCCCGGCGTGCTCGTGCGCAGCGCGACGTCGCTCTCGAAGCGCGGACCGCCGAGGATACGGCCGACATCGCCGATATCGATTGCGATACTCGTGGCCGTTCCGGCGGCGATCGTGACCGCGGCGTTGCGCAGCAGCGCGCCGATCTGGCGCTCGAGACCGCGCACGCCGGCCTCGCGCGTATACGACGAGATCAGCAATCGTAAGGCCTCGTCGGAAATCTGCACGCGGTCAGCGGACAAGCCGTTCGCCTGCAGCTGGCGCTTCAACAAGAAGCGCTTCGCGATTTGCAGCTTCTCCTCCTCGGTGTAGCCCGACAGCTCGATGACTTCCATGCGGTCGCGCAACGGCGCCGGAATCGCATCGAGCACGTTGGCCGTGCCGATGAACAGCACTTTCGACAAATCGAACGGCACCGCGAGATAGTTGTCGCGGAATGTGTTGTTTTGCTCCGGATCGAGGACTTCGAGCAGCGCCGAGAACGGATCGCCCTGGTAGCTCGCAGAGAGCTTGTCGACTTCGTCGAGCATGAGCACCGGATTGCGCCGTTCGGCCTTGCGCAGCGCCTGCGCGATGTTGCCGGGCAATGCACCGACGTAGGTACGGCGGTGGCCGCGGATCTCCGCCTCGTCATGCACGCCGCCGAGACTCACGCGCACGAACTTCAAGCCGAGCGCCTTCGCAATGCTCTGGCCGAGCGAAGTCTTGCCGACACCGGGCGGACCGACGAAGCACAGAATCGGACTGCGGCCCTCGGGATTCAATTTCCGAACCGCGAGGAACTCCAGGATCCGGCGCTTGACCTTCTCGAGGCCGTAGTGGTCCTCGTCGAGCACCGTGCGGGCGCGCTCGATATCGAGCTGTTCCGGATCGATGCTCGACCACGGCATCGCGAGCAGCCAGTCGAGATAGCCGCGCGTCATCGAATATTCGGCGGCCGCCTCCGGCATGCGCTGCAAGCGCGCGAGCTCTCGCTGCGCATGCTCGGCGACTTCCGGCGGCATGGCCGCCGCTTCGATCGCCTTCTTGAGTTCATCGATATCGGCCGACGCCGCGTCGGTCTCGCCGAGTTCCTTTTGAATCTGGCGCAGGCGTTCGCGCTGAACCGCCTCTTTTTGCCGCTCGTCGAATGCTTCACGCGTGCGCTCGTCGATCTCGCGCGACACCTTCATGACTTCGATGCGTTGCGCAAGCAGCGCGCTGACGCGGTCGAGCCGCGCACGCAAGTCGAAGGTCGCGAGTATCTCCTGCTTGTCCGCAATTTTCAGATCCATGAAATTCGCGACCATGTCGGCGAGCGACGCGTAGGACTCGATGCCGCGGATCGCGTTGACGAGTTCACCCGGCGCCTGCGGCAGCAATTGCACCGCCTCGAGGGCTTTCTCGCGCAGCCGCAGGCCGCGCGCCTCGATCTCCCGATCGATCGTCGAGGTCTCGCGGTGCGTCTCGATGCGCGCGACCAGAAATGGCTCGCGGCTCACGTAGTCGAGCACCTTGAAGCGCTCTTCACCCTGGACGATCAAGTGATGCGCGCCGTCCGGTGCCGTGATGAAGCGAACGATCGACGCCGCCGTACCGACAGCGTCCAGTTGTTCGGGACCCGGGTCATCGGCCGACGCATCGGTCTGCAGCAGCAGCCCGACGCGCCGTTGTGTGCGCACGGCCTCCTGGGCCGCCGCAAGCGAACGGCTGCGGCCGATCGCAATCGGCTGCACGATGCCCGGAAACAGCACGAGGTTGCGAACCGGCAGGATGATCAGCACATCCTCGGCGAGACCTGCGTGATTGGCGCTCATCTCGCTGTCGTTCATGGCGTGCCCTCGGTGAGGCGCAAATGCAGACAACCCAGTTCCAGCCGCCGCTCGGCGAGCGCATAGCGGCCCGACGGCAATTCGACCCGCCGGCGCATGCGGCCATAGGGAATCTCCATGCGCAGGATGTTCATGCCGGCGCCGAGCGCCTGAGGCGCGACCGCCGCGTCGACCTGTAGACCCGCGGCCGTGAGTTGCACCTGCACGTCCTCGACGCGTACACCCGGCAGCGCGATCACGACATGCAGCTCCGCTCCCGCCGAAAAGATATTCGCGGGCGGCTCCCAAACCGCACGTGTGGCTGGCGCGGCAAGCAATTCGAAGAAATGCCGATGCCTGCGCTCCGCCTCATCGAGACGCGCGCAAGCCTCAGCCCACATCCAGGATTGTCTACGGTAGATATTCACTAAACAGGGTATGAGGGGGCTTCGGCGGAGTTCAAGGGCCGCGCCGCCGCAGCCACTAACGCGGCGCAGCAACTGCCGAATTCCGGACCCTTAGGCGGTGGCGGCGCGCGCGCGGATCGCGCCGGTGACCGCGGCCGGATCGCTGACCGGCACGCGCTCGAGCGCTGCGGCCACGCGGATCGCGGTCCACTGTTCGTAGACCTCGGCGATATCGGCCGGCGTGACGCCGGGTAAATTGAGGATCGACTCACGGTGATTCGCGGGCCGCGTGAGGTAATCGGCGGGCAGATAGCCGTTCGCCGCACAGAGCTGGAACAGCTCGGTGCCGGGATAGGGATAGAACACGAAGAAGCCGAAGTCGACCGGCTGCAGCTGGTGATGCAGGTCGATCGTTTCGGCCATTTCGGCACGGCTCTCGCCGGGCGTGCCGAGGATGTAATTGGCGGTCGCCATGATGCCGGCCTCGCGAGTCCAGCGGAACACCTCGCGGAAACGCTGGTTGCTCGCCGCGCGCTTCATGATGTCGCGGCGCACGCGTTCGCTGCCGCTCTCGACGCCATAAATGATGTGCTTGCAGCCGGCTGCCGCGAGATCCTGCAGCAGTGTTTGACTCACGGTCTCGACGCGCGCGTTCAAGGAAAACGATACCGCGATTTCGCGGGCGTAGGCCTTGCAGAATTCCCGGACCCAGGCATGTTGGATCGTGAACGTGTCGTCGAGAAAAATCACGTAGTTCAATGGCCCCTGTGCGCGCAGCGCAGCGAGTTCCGCGAGCACGCTCGTTTGGCTTCGCCGGCGGCCATAGCGCTTGGTCTCGCCCGACGCGTAGAGCTGGTCGTACATGCGCGCAGCACAGAACGTGCACGGGAACGGGCAGCCGCGCTGGGTCGTCAGATGCCGCACACCCCAGCGCTCGTCGAGTAAATCGCGCGCGAGGAACGGCAGCGCATCGAGCGGCTCGATCGGATTGCGCAATGCCGGCCGCTTGCCGCCCTTGGCCCAAATATTGGCGATACCGCCGTCCGCGACGCCACGCCCGGCTTGCAGCGCCTCGACCAAATCGAGCAAGGCCGCTTCACCCTCGCCGAGACAGAGGTAGTCGATGCCCTCATGGCGCAGTACTTCTTCCGGGGAGAATGTCGCGTGCAGGCCGCCGACGACGACCGGAATGTCGCAGAGGCGCCGCAATCCGCCGAGCACGTCGCGCGCGCGCAGCCATTGCCGCGTCGTCATCGAGACGCCGATGAGCTGCGGAGCGATGCGGCGCACCGATTCGCCGATCGCGGCGACGGGGTGCGTGGGCGATACGCGCAAGAATTGCGCCTCATGTCCGTGCTGGCGCAGCCATGCCGCGAGAAACCCAGGGCCCAGCGACGCCACGGCCCAATCGTTCTCCGTGTCCAGCTCCATGAACAGAACGCGCATGGGCAAAGACTACGAGCGCGCGAGTCCGCGCGCAATGGGCGAAGCGCAAGTCATGGCCGCTCGAGCACGAGGACTTCGGCGCGATAGTGCATCGTCGCGCGCGCATGCACCCGCACTTCCCAGCGATGCTCGCAGCGGGGCCCGACGGTCGCGAGGCCCGAGATCTGCTGCGCCCAAACGCCGAGGTCCGGCGCCGCGGTTTCGGTCGTTCGCGCGCCCAACCAGGCGCCGACCGGCGTCGCCGCGGTGCTCCAGTCGAACGGTGTCGACAGCAGCAGCCGCCCGCCCGGGCGCAGCAGCGCCGCAGCCGCGCGCAGCAGCGCCGCAGGATCGGACACACAGTCGAGCAAGTTGAGCGCGACGACCAAACCCGCGCATCCCGGCGCGAGCGGCGGCACGAGCGCATCGGCGATCCAGAAACTCGCGTTATCGCGCCGCGGCGGCGGCACCGTGATCTGCCGATCTTCGTAGGCGGTGCCGGCGAGACGCAGCGGGTAGCGAAACCGGCCGCCGCGCAAAACGCGCGCGGCGAAGCTTGCGAGCGGCGCCGACAAACCGAGCCCGAGCACCGGCACATCGAAACGCTCCGCGAGCGCTCGCGTCACGCCGCCTGCGCCGGCGCCGAGTTCGATGATCGGTCCGGAAACCGCGCCGGCCTGCGCGAGGCCGGCCTGCGCGAGTGCCCATGCCTGGCCGGGCGCCGGTGCCGCACGGTCCGTGGTATCGAATGCGCCCCAATGGTCGCGCACATAGCCGGACAGATGCTGCCGAGTGGCGTCGAACCAGCTGCCAGGCGGCAGCAGCGACCCAAGCAGGTCGGCGATCGGTTCATAGAGCTCATCGCGCGCGAGCAAGTAGACGCTGGCTTCGTTGAGAAAACGCGGCAGGTCCGCGACCAGCACCGGCAAGCCGTCGATGATCGGAAATCGCGCGCGGCAATCCGCGTGGGTGCAAACCAGGATGCCCTGCCCGCCATCCGTGTCCTGCCAACTGGAGACCTCCAATGCAGACATTGCCCCGCGGGCACGGCACGTGGGACAGCAAGGAGCGAAGCCGCGAATCGGCCCGGGAGTCACCCTTCAGCCGCCGATGATCACGGTCACGCAGCCGGGCGGCATGATTTGTCCCATCGGACTCGGGATCGGCGCGACACACGACGAATGCAGCGTCTGGTCGCCGACGCGCGCCGCGGGCAGGCTGCTGATCAGCACCGTCGTCGAACCCATCATGATCATGCCGGGCCCCGCGGGCACACAGCCCGGCAGCAGGCAGGGCATCGTCATCGAGGTCACGGTCGCAGCCGGCAGGCTGCCGATCAGTACGGTCGGAGCGCCCGGCGGCATGATCGCGAGCGGCAATCCCGGATGCGGCAGCGGCGTCGGCGCGGGCGCCGGTGGGTGGATCGGCGCGTGGCAATGCGGGATCGTCTGCAGCACCAAATCGCTGACGCGCGCGGCCGGGGGACTCAACGCAGACCCCGCATCGCGCGCACTCCGCGCTCGAGATCGCGGCGAGATTGCGGCACCTGCCGTGCACTGATTCGCGTCATCTGATCCTCCCTCGCCCGCCGCCGCCTTGCCTCAGAAATTATCGACCGAGCGCGCTCAGTTCGCAACCGACAGCAAGAAATAGGTTCCGCTCGAGTGCTTGTCGGTCCGGATTCTTCGGATGCCATTGTAGTCGTAAATCACCGCCTTGCCGGGCCCGAGTTCTCCACCGTCGAGCCGGCTCGAGCCGCCGTCGAAGCGGTGCTTGCCGTACATGTGTGAATGCAGCGAAGGATTGAATTTTCCATAAGGATCATGGCAGACGAAACTCACGTCGTTGCAGGCGAACTGCGCCATTCCGTTGTAGCCGATCACCAGGATGATGTGACCGGCCGTGTGCGCATGGTTCGTGCTGACGATGACCGGAAAGCCGCGATCAATCGTGCGCACGATGCGCAGCATCGCCTCGTCGGGAATCGCGCAAGAGTCGACTGCAAATTTATAAGTCGGAAATTGCTTGTGCAGCCACCACGCCATGTTCGCGTAGCTGTTGCGTTCCTTCGAAGGCCGGCCCTGCCCCTCGTTGATTTCCTTCCAGATGCTCGTGATCGACAGCGCCTCGACCGGTGACGAGATCCCGATGCGATCGGCCAAATACATGCCGAACATTTTGAGGCAGGTCGACTGGCAGGTAATGCTGGTCGGCTGCGTCAAGTAGGGCACTGCCAAGAATTTGTCGGCCATTCCGCGAGCCCGTGTTATTTGATCAACACCTGCAAACGTCGGTTGGCGCGCAACGCGCGCTCGTCGCTGCCGAGATCAATCGGTTCGCGAGCGCCATGGCCTTCGATGTGTATGCGCCCCGCGAGCGACGGTTCCAGCGCAATCACGCTCTGACTCGTCGCCTCCGCGCGCTGCAGCGATAGCGACACGTTGAGCTGGTCGCCGCCGCGGGCATCGGAGTGCCCGATGAACAGGAACTCGCGCCCCTGCATCGACGGATCCGCGAGCGCGTGGGCGAGCACGGCAACGTTGGGACGCGTTTCATCGTCGATGATCACGCTGCCGGTGTTGAAGTTGATCGGGATATTCACCGACGGGCCGCCGCCGCCCGACGGCGTCATGTGTTTCGCTCCCCGTGAGTCGTCGCCGCCCGCAGCTTTCGAGTCGCCGTAGGCGAGCGGTTTGTAGAGCGAGTATCGCAGCGCTCTCACGATATGTTCCTGAGTCGGGTGTTGCACCTGCTGTTCGATTGCCGCCGCGAGATCGGATATCTCGCGGTTGCCGGGATCGAGCGTGCGCGCCTGTTTGATCAGCGGATAGGCGTTTTCCGGATCGCCCTCACGATTGAGCAGCGTCGCATATTGAAACAGCGCGCGCGCTCTGGTT
>Ga0181528_10002269_pt1 | contig 11796 bp, 7 predicted proteins | sample PEATcosm2014_Bin_47_FD_119742 | JGI IMG/M metagenome (GOLD analysis project Ga0181528, IMG submission 119742) | Peatland microbial communities from MTU Mesocosm Facility, Houghton, MI, USA - PEATcosm2014_Bin10_10_metaG | ecosystem: Environmental > Terrestrial > Soil > Wetlands > Peat | place... | reverse complement strand
GGCGTTCATGATGGTTTTGCCACCTTGATTGTCCGGCATGTCGGTGGAATAACCCATGCCGTGCCAAAGTTCCTCTGTGATGAATGGCAGGAACGGGTGGAACATCCGCAGTGTGTGGCTCAACACGAAATCAATCACCGCGAGCGTGTTCGCCTTGCGCGCGTTTCGGTCGGGAAGCGCGCCCGCCACGGGCGCAGTCGAACGCGCCTCGCGTTCGACATCGTGCTTGCGCGGAGTTCCGGTCAGCGGGGCGCTGACCGGTGCAGCCGAGGCGGCTGCGCTCCCCAACACCGCCTTGCTCGCCTCGACATACCAGTCGCAATATTCGCTCCAGAAAAAGCGGTAGAGCGCCGCCGTCGCGTCGCTGAATTTATATTCGTTCAGCGCGATGGTCACTTCGCGGATGGCCGCGTCCAGCTTGAGCAGAATCCATTTGTCATCGCTCGAAAGCAGCGTCGGCTCGATCTCGCCTTGAATCTCAAACGCGACGGACGGGGCGTCTGCCGCAGCGCCCGGGGCGGGCGCGCTCCCCACCATCTGCCGGAAGCGGCAGGCGTTCCAGAGCTTGTTGCAGAAATTGCGGCCCAGCTCGACGTTCTGTTCATCGAACAAAATATCCTGGCCGAGCGGCGCGGCGCGCATCACACCGAAACGCAATGCATCCGCGCCGAACTTCGCGATGAGGTCGAGCGGATCGGGCGAATTGCCGAGGCTCTTGGACATCTTGCGTCCCTGCTTGTCGCGGATGATGCCGGTGAAATAAACATTCTGGAACGGCAGCTCATCCATGTATTCGTAGCCGGCCATGATCATGCGCGCGACCCAGAAGAAGATGATGTCCGGCCCGGTGACGAGGTCGGTGGTCGGATAAAACTTCTTCAACGTGTCGGTCTGCTCCGGCCAGCCCATCGTCGCAAACGGCCACAGCCACGAGCTGAACCAGGTGTCAAGCACGTCGGGGTCTTGGGTGAAGCCGTTTTGAGCAAGCCATTCGATTTGCTCGGCAGAAAAATTTCCGACCACCCGAAACTCAATTAGTGTATCGGCAACAACTTCAGCAGGAAAATAAATGAGTTGCTCGATGCTTTCTCTTTCGTCGTTTTCGACATCATTTAAGCTCCAAGACCAGACAATATCAGCAGAAGTTCCTAGTTTTTCATATGTCGGCACGATGCCTGTTTTGAAAGAGTCAGGCTTGCAACTTTTTGTCCAAACTGGAATCCGATGCCCCCACCAAAGCTGGCGGCTGACGCACCAATCCTGCAAGCCGCCCATCCAGTGGTCGTAAACTTTTGCCCAGCGGTCGGGATGAAATTTCATCTCGCCCTTGGCCACCACCGCGCGGGATTTTTCCACGCTCGGATATTTCAAAAACCATTGCTCGCTCAAGCGCGGCTCGATCGGCACATCGGCGCGTTCGCTGTAGCCGACGTTGTTCGTGTAAGGCTCTTCTTTTTCCAGCGCGCCGAGTTCAGTGAGCTTTTCCACGGCCACTTTGCGGGCCTTGAAACGATCAAGACCCAACAAATCTACCCCAGACTTGTCAGTCATTATTCCGTTTTTACCAATAACCTCAATTGGTTTAAGCGGCTCAGAGACTTGATTTGTATCAACCAGTGTAGATAGATGATATGCCTGCAACTGGCGTTGATATATTTCATAATCCGCCTTGTCGTGCGCGGGCGTCACTTTCAAAACGCCCGTGCCGAACGCAAAATCCACGTGCTCATCGCCAATGATCGGAATGAGCTTCTGTTCGCGCGGCAATTCCACCGGCAACGGACGCACGACGTGTTTGCCGATGAGATGCGCATAACGCGGGTCTTTCGGATTCACGGCCACGGCGGTGTCGCCGGGAATCGTTTCCGGCCGCGTCGTCGCAATCGTCAAAAGAGTTCCCGGCGCTTCCGCCACTTCGACTTTGAAATAATAGAGAAAACCTTTCTGCTCCTTCATCGTCACTTCCTCGTCGGACAACGCCGTGAGCGACGTGGGGCACCAGTTCACCATGCGCTTGCCGCGATAGATGAGGCCTTTTTTGTAAAGGTCCACGAACACGCGCTGCACGCAGCGCGAATATTCCGGGTCCATCGTGAAGCGTTCGCGGGACCAGTCGCACGAGGCGCCGAGCTTCTTCAACTGCTGGATGATGATGCCGCCGTGTTTTTCCTTCCATTCCCAGACGCGCTCGAGAAATTTTTCGCGACCCAGGTCGTCGCGATGCTTGATCTCGCCGGCTTTTTTCAGTGTGCGTTCGACGACCGTCTGCGTGGCGATGCCGGCATGGTCGGTGCCGGGCAGCCAGAGGACTTCCTTGCCGTCCATGCGCGCCTTGCGGGCAAGAATGTCCTGAATCGTGTTGTTGAGGACATGGCCGAGCGTGAGCACGCCGGTGACGTTCGGCGGCGGAATGACGATGGAATACGCCGGCTTGGCGGAATGTTCGTTGGCGACAAAAAATTTTCCGTCCAGCCAGAATTGATACCACTTGTCCTCGACGGACTGCGGTTCGTAAGCTTTGGAGATTTCAGTCATGATTTGTTAGCCACAGAGGCTCAGAGATCGCAGAGGAAAACTCTAAATGAAATTTCTCTGTGTCCTCTGCGTCTCTGTGGCAAAATTATTTTTTCAAGAGCGCGTATTCCATCGAGTCCACCAGCGCCTGCAAGCTCGCTTCGATGATGTTTTCGCTTACGCCGACGGTGCCCCATTCGCGCCGTCCGTCGCTGGATTCGATGAGCACGCGCGTTTTTGCCGCCGTGCCGGCCACGCCGTCCAGGATGCGCACTTTGTAATCCGTGAGCGTGATGCGCTTGAGCTGCGGGAAAAATTTCGCGAGCGCCAGCCGCAGCGCGGCATCGAGCGCGTTCACCGGGCCGTCGCCTTCCGCCACGGTCTGAGCGCGTTTTTTGCCGACGCGGACTTTGACGGTCGCCTCGCAAATGGAACCGGCCTCGTCACGGCGCATGGAGACGTGATAGGTGTCCACCGTGAACGGCAGGTCGCGTTTCTTCAACGCCTTGCTGATGAGCAACGCCAGCGAACCTTCGGCAGCTTCATATTCGTAGCCTTGGTTCTCGAGTTCCTTGACGCGATTGAGAATCGGCTTTAATTCCGGCGTCTCATTCGTGAGCTTAAAGCCGAGTTCCTGCGCCTTGATGACGATGTTGCTGCGGCCGGCAAGGTCGCTGATGAGAATGTTCCGCTCGTTGCCGACGAGTTCGGGATTGATATGCTCGTAGCTGGACGCGAGCTTTTGAACGGCGTTGACGTGCGCGCCGCCCTTATGCGCGAACGCGGACGAACCGACCCACGGCAAACGCGGATTGTGGCGCAGGTTCGCGACTTCATCCACGAACGCGGAAAGCTCCTTGAGCTTGGCCAGCGATTTCGCCGGGACGCAGGATTTTTTCAGCTTCAGTGCGACGCACGGAATCACGCTGGTCAGATTGCAATTGCCGGTGCGCTCGCCGTAGCCGTTGATCGTTCCCTGCACATGCACCGCACCGGCTTCAAGCGCGGCCAGCGCGTTCGCCACGCCGAGGCCGATGTCGTCATGCGTGTGGATGCCGACTTTGCAATTCAATTTGCCCAACGCAACCTTGGTGATGGCCGCGATTTCCTGCGGCAGGCAGCCGCCGTTCGTGTCGCACAACACCACAAAATCCGCACCAGCCTTTTCCGCCGCCTGCCACGTCGCGAGCGCGTAATCGGCATCAAGCTTGTAGCCGTCAAATCCGTGTTCGGCGTCGTAGATGACGAACTTGCCGTGATCCTTCAAGAACTTGACCGTGTCGGCGATCATCGCGAGGTTTTCCTCCGGCGCGCAGCGCAACACTTCCTTCACATGCAGCATACTCGTCTTGCCGTAGATCGTGACCACGGGCGTTCCCGCTTCAATGAGCAGGCGCACCTGGTCGTCTTGTTCGACGGACGTGGCTTTCTTGCGCGTTGAACCAAACGCTGCGAGCCTGGCGTTTTTGAATTTTTTCTTTTTGGCCTGCGCGAAAAATTCGATGTCCTTGGGATTGCTGCCCGGCCAGCCGCCTTCAATGTAATGCACCCCAAAAGAATCGAGCCGCTCGCCGATGCGGAGCTTGTCCGCAACCGAGAAATTGATGCCTTCGCCCTGCGAACCGTCGCGCAGGGTCGTGTCGTAGATTTCGACTTGGGGTTTCATAAATGCCGTAAAACGGATGGATATTATCTCTCAATTTGGTGGAAGTGGCAAATCGTAAAACTGGAATCAACGAACGAAATGTATAATTGAACAAACTACTCCAGCGATACCAATCCAAAGCGCAAATCCCAATGGCCAGTTCCGCACACGGACTCGTGAATCGGAAATAAGATTGTCATCAATACGAAGCTTGTAAGGAAAAGAAAACAAACCACCGACTCCCCAACTTAATTCAGCTTTGTGTGTTGCTTCTGAATGAGAGAAGGCCGTTGAAAATGAACCAGTGAGTTTCATTTGTCCGCCTGTTTTCAAAATGCTTTGGCCATTCAAAAAAACATCAATGGAGGCAGTGGTCCAAAGAAACCGAGGAACAAGTCGGGCTTGAACGTCGATCACGTTACTTTTCCACTGGATTGCTTCACTCATAACTTCACTTGAACGGAAATTATTTCCGGCCAGCCACATTGTCCAGAACCGTTTACGAAGTTTGAACCATTGCGCTTTACCCGCGCGCGGTTAGAGTTTGCGCATGGAAGTTTGCGAATCCATTGCCTGTCCGTTTTGCGGGCAGGCGTCCGAGGTGGCCATTGACACGAGCGTGCCGAACCAGCGGTTCACGACGGATTGCGAGGTGTGCTGCCGCCCGTTCGAGGTGACGGCGACGTGCGAGCCGGGCGAAATTTTAAGTCTGGACGTGTCGGGAAATTGAGGCAGCCTGCGCGCATGAACAATTTCGATGTCAAAGTCCTGTGGGTCTATATCGTGCTGCTGCTCGTCGGCGGGTTGATCGGTTTTCTCAAGGCCAAAAGCAAGGTGTCGCTCATCACGTCGGCGGTGTTCGCCGCGCTGCTGATCCTGACGACGCTGCGCGGGGTGTTCCAGCCTGGCTTCGCGCTGGGGCTGGCGAACGTGACGCTGGTCGTGCTGCTGGTGGTGTTCGCGGTGCGGCTGGCCAAGACGAAGAAATTCATGCCGAGCGGCCTGATTTTGGCGGCGACGGTGGCGGTGCTGGCGGTGTTGAACCTGGTGAAGTGAGCGTCCGGCGGCTAGGAATTTTCCGGCGCGCGAAAGTTTTTGTTTCATTGTCCGGACGCTGTTCTTAAACTGGGAAATTCCTTGGCCAAAACGCCGGCAATACCGACATGAAAATAAAACTCCCGTTAATTCTGCAATCAGGCTTGATCCTCACGTTTGTTTTGTTCGTCAGCGGGTGCGCGTCCACCGGATGGAAAGGCTATCAAGGCAAGCCATATCAAGACAGCAAGTATCATGGCGGGCCGCAGATAATTCCCGGACGCGTGCAATGCGCCTACTATGATTTGGGCGGTGAAGGCGTCGCGTATCATGATTCTGATGCGGTGAACAATGGCAGCGGGAAGTTGAATCCTGCCGACGGAACATATCTCAACGAGTTTCGAATGCACGAAGGCGTGGACACGTCCTACATTAAATTTCACGACGTGATTGACAACAGTCCTTACGACCTGGTGCAGCCGCCCGAAGGACAACTCTACGTCGGGTGGACGGTGCCCGGCGAGTGGTTCAACCTGACCGTTGAAGTGGAACAAGCCGGAGTTTATTCCATTGATCTTCTTTACACCTCAAATCGCGGCGGAACAATTTCGCTGGATCGGAACGGCAAGGCTTTAGTTCCGGCGATCAACATTATTGCAACCCGCAATGACAAGGATCCCGTCGCTTGGCGGCAGTGGCATCACTGGAATGTCATGACCAATGTCGCGGAGGTGAAACTACCCAAAGGAGTGAGCGTCCTGACGCTGCATGTCGTCACCGAAGGCAACATGAATCTGGCCTATCTTGATTTTAAACCGAAAAACACCGCGCGATGAATTTCAGATTTTTGATTCCGGTTCTGCTGGGGCTTGTGACGACGGTGCCAGTTTGGTCCGCCTCGTTTTACACGCAACGGCTGGAAGATTCCAAGGCGGTCTATGTCGCTCCCTCCGGCGGTGGCGATGACACCGCAGCTTTGCAGCAGGCAATCAACCGGGTTCAGGAAACCACCGGCCAGGGCATCGTCATGCTTGCGCCGGGACAATATCACGTTCGCGACACCATTTACATCTGGCCCGGCATTCGATTGATTGGCTACGGTGCCGAACGACCGGTCATTATTCTGCCCGCCAACACGCCCGGCTTTGGCGATTCGGCGCACGAAAAGCTCATGATTTTTTTCGCCGGCGGGCGGCCGCGCGATCCGCAGGCCGATCCAAACTCAATCCCCGACGCCAATCCCGGCACGTTTTATTCCGCGCTCGCCAATATTGATTTCAAGGTTGAGGACGGAAATGCCGGTGCGGTCGTGGTGCGGGCGCATTATGCCCAGCACTGTTTTCTCGCGCACATGGATTTTCATCTCGGCCCGGCGCTGGCGGCCGTTCACGAAGGCGGCAATGTGATTGAAGATGTTCATTTTTTCGGCGGCACGCACGCGATTTGGACGGCGAAGCCTTCGCCCGGCTGGCAGTTGACAATCATTGATTCCACTTTTGAAGGCCAGCGCAGGTCGGCCATTCTGGAACACGAAGCCGGCCTCACGCTGATCCGCCCGCATTTCTTAGAAGTGCCCACCGCCGTTGAAATCGAGCCGGACTGGGCGGATGAACTGTGGGTCAAGGACGCCCGCCTCGAAGACATTTCCGGGCCGGCATTTGTTTTCGGGATGGAAAAAAATCCGCGCACCGAGATCAACATGGAAGGCGTGACCTGCCGCAACGTGCCGGTTTTTGCCGCGTTGCGTGACAGCGGCAAAAAATTTGCCGCCCCTGCCGAAATTTACGGCGTGAAGATTTTTTCCCACGGACTGAACTACGCCGACATGGGAGCGGTGCCGAAATTTGAAACCAGTTTTGATGCCGCGCCGCTCATCACGCTGCCGACGGCGGTCGCTTCCGATCTGGCTCAATTGCCGGCGTGCGACGCCTGGGTCAACCTGCATGACTTGGGCGCGAAGGGTGACGGCCAGACTGACGACACCGCCGTGCTGCAGAAAGCCATCGAAGATCATCGCGCCATTTACCTGCCTTCCGGTTTTTACGTGGTGCGCGACACTTTGAAATTGAAGCCCGACACGGTTTTGATCGGGCTGCATCCGGGCGCGACGCAGATCATTTTGCCCGACGGCACGCCTGCCTATCAGGGCATCGGTGCGCCCAAAGCGTTGTTGGAAGCGCCCACGGGCGGCAGCAACATTGTCATCGGCATCGGACTTTACACGGGCGGCAACAACAAGCGGGCGGTTGCCGCGCTCTGGAAGGCCGGTTCCAAATCAATGATGAACGACGTTCGTTTCTTGGGCGGCCACGGCACGCCGTTGCCCGATGGTTCCCGTCAAAGGCCATATAACGAAAGTCACAACGGCGATCCCAATCCCAACCGTCATTGGGACGGCCAATATCCTAGCCTCTGGGTCACCGACGGCGGCGGCGGGACCTTTCTGGATATTTGGACGCCTTCAACTTTTGCCCAGGCGGGCATGGTGGTTTCTGACACTGAAACGCCGGGTCGCGCCTACCAGATTTCGAGCGAGCATCATGTTCGCCATGAAGTCCAGGTGCGCAATGCGGCACACTGGAGTTTTTATGCGCTGCAAACGGAAGAGGAGCGCGGCGAAAGCGGCTTCTGCCTGCCGGTTGAAATTGACTCGTCGCACGACATCACGTTCGCCAATTATCACAGCTACCGCGTCATCAGCTCCTACCAGCCGTTTCCTTGGGCCGTGAAGATTTCCGACTCGCATGACATACATTTCCGAAATTTCCACTGTGACAGCAACAGCAAGGTCAGCTTCGACGCAGCTGTTTATGACCAGACCGCAAACCTCGAAATCCGCCAGCATGAATTTGCCGGGCTGGATATTTCGGGAAAGGCAACCCGACTGCCGCCGGTGAAAACTTCACCCGTCGTCGTATCCGGCGCGAAGGTCGAAAAATTGGCCGGCGGATTTTTCAACATCTCCGGCGGCGCAGCCGGGCCGCATGGCGATTTCTATTTCGTAGATGCACATTGGCAACGAATCTATTGCTGGAATGCGACGTCGCGGCAGCTTTCCACCATCTGTGATGCGCCGATGGATCCGGTCAATCTGGCCGTGGATGAGGCGGGAAACCTGATGGTCGTTTCGTATGCCGGCGACGGCGTGGTTTATGCGTTTAGCGCAAGTGGAGAAATCACGCCGCTGAAGTCTGAAGCCGTCGCCAACCGGCTTGGGAAAAATTTATTCCTGCCCGCCAGCGACTGGAACTTGAACCGCGAATCGTTATCCCATCCGGCAGCCCAATTTATTTCGCCGGACGGAACGGTGGTCATGCCGGTTGGCAAAGATTTCCTCGACGGTGCCACCAGTTGGGGCGTCAAATCCAGTCCGCCCATCCGCGCTTTTGGCCTGGGCCGAGCCGTGCCCGGAAAACCATTTTATGTCGCCGACGAATCGAACCTGCGGACTTGGGCGGCCGACGTCAGCGCGGACGGGAGCCTAAAAAACTTCCGGCTGTTCGCCGAACTGGGCGGCGAAAGTGTGACGACGGATTCGCATGGCTATGTGTATATTGCCGCCGGCCAGATTTATGTTTATGACCCGGCGGGCAAGCTGATTGACACCATCAAGGTTCCCGAACGCCCGATCCAACTGGTGTTTGGTGGTAAAAATAACAAGACGCTTTTCATCGCGGCGCGGACATCGCTTTACTCGGTGCACACACGCTATTCGGGCAGGTGAGCGTTTGCTGGAACGGGCTTTTCCAAAACGCCATTTAAAAAACTGACCACCTTGGACTCAATTTCCGGCGTTGAAAACAGCGGGCCGTCATGGCCGGCATCCACCGTGACCAGTTGATTTTTAACTCCCGCCTGATCCAGCGCTTCCTGCAAACGCCGGCTCTGGGCGGCGGGCACAAGATCATCCTTGCTGCCTTGAAGAATCAGCACCGGCGGGCTTGTCGCGCTGACATAATTGATGGGGCTGGCCAGTTTTGCCTTGTCGGAAGATTGCTCCACCGCCGCTCCCATCAATTTGCCGCCGGCATCTTTGAAAAGTTCCAAGCCTTTCTCGGAATGGATGGTTTCAAGGTCATCCTTCATCCGATTGAAATCGGCGGGACCGAAAAAATCGAGGATGGCCAACGGCTTGATTGAGGCATCCGCGCCGAAATTCTTTTCATCTCGCGCCAGACCCAGCAGCAGCGCCAGATGTCCGCCGGCGGAACCGCCGCCCACGACAAATCGGTTGGAACTGATTCCGTAGTTCGTGGCGTGAGCCAGAATGAAGTTCAGCGCCGCGTTGCAATCCTGAATTTGTGCCGGGAATGGAATTTCCGTGCTGAGGCGATAATCAATGCTGGCAATGGCGTAACCGTGCCGGACGAGATATTTGACATTGTCCCATTCCTTGATGCCCATCATCCACGCGCCGCCGTGGATCCAGACCACAAGCGGGAATGGCTGGCCGGTCTGATTTGCGGGAAGATACAGGTCGAAATTTTGCCGCGGTGTCGGCTGGGCGGCATAGGGAATGTTTCGTGTGACCCTGGCTTCACCGTAGGGACTAGAAGCGGGCAGGAGTTCGGCGGCGTTTGAACCATCGGCTGTTGCGGGTTGCCCGAAAGTTTCGACCGCCGTCAATAATGTCACGGCCGCGATGAGTCGGACGAAAGCGGCCGGAAAAAATGTCAGCCTCGCCCGCACCGAACCGGATTTGTCACGGTGTTTTATCATAGACCCGGATGTAATCCACCTGCATTTCCCCGGGGAAAACCGTGGTGGCGTCGGGATCGCCGCCGTAATTGCCGCCTACGGCCAGATTCATGATGATATAAAAAGGCTGGTCGAAAGGCGCCGGGTAGGCGGCATGCGCGGTGGACCAGTAGGTCTGGGTTTCATAAAGCCGGCCGTCCACCGACCAACTGATTGAATTGGCCGTCCACTCCAAAAGATAGTTGTGAAAATGATCGGCCCCCTGATTTCCGGGAAAAGTCAAAATCGCCGAGGACTGGAGATGCCCGCCATTGGTGTCCGCGTAATGGAGGGTTCCTTGCACAACCTCAGGATGATTTCCGCGGTTTTCCATCACGTCAATCTCGCCGCAATCGGGCCAGCGACCATAGGGTGAATGTTCGGGCATCAGCCAAAGCGCCGGCCAGTAGCCTTTGCCTTCGGGGACTTTGGCGCGAAACTCGAACCGCCCGTATTTTTTAAAAAAAAGCCCCTGTCCCTTGATGCGTGCCGAGGTGTAGGCGAACCCATTGGTGGATTCCTGGCGCGCCACGATGTGAAGGACTCCGTTGCTGACATAGGCATTGTCGGGACGATCCGTGTAATACTCCAGTTCGCGGTTGCCCCAGCCGTTGCGGTTGCCCGTCTCGAATTTCCAATGGTTGGTGTCAATCGAAGTGCCGTTGAATTCATCGCTCCAAACAAGCTGCCAGCCGGCCTGAGCCGCGAATGTTCCCAACGCAATTGTCCCGCAACCAATCAAGGAACGCAGATTCCGGACTTGGATCATTGAAGTCAGGGGTTGGAACATTCGTGTTTCTATTTTATTTTCAAATGACCGTTTTCGCAAACCGGCGGCAGCCATTCATGCCTACTGGTTTTGACGCCGGGCCGGTTGGTTCACTTGGCGGATTCTTCGCGCGACCAGTGGATGGCGTGGAGCATGACTTCCGTGGAGGAGTTCAACTGCAATTTTTCCTTGATGCGATTTCTAAAGGAATTGATGGTGGGAATGGTCAATTCCAGCTCCTCGGCAATCTGCCGGACGCCCTTGCCTTGGCCGAGCATCCGGAAAACCTCCAGTTCGCGGTCGCTCAGTTTTTCAAGCGGTGACGGCGGCAGTTCGTCGCCTCCGCGGATGAATTTCGAGATGACGCCGCTGGCCATGCGCTCGCTGAGGTGCATGTCGCCGGCCAGCAATTTGCGGATCGCGGCCTTGACCACCTTGCCGGGCTCCTGCTTCATCACATAGCCCATCGCCCCGGCGCGCAAAGCCCGCTCCGCGTAGAGCGACTCCTCGTGCATGGAGACCACCAGCACCGGCAGGTCTTCATGCTTTTCTTTGATGGCCTTGATCAGGTCAATGCCGCTTTTGCCGGACAAGGAAATGTCCACGATGACCAGGTCGGGCTGGGATTTGTTGATGCTTTCCAACGCCTCGGTCGCGTCGGCGGCGTCGCCGCACACGGCCAGGTCCGCCTCACGGTCTATCAATTGCCGCAATCCCTCGCGAAACATCGCGTGGTCGTCCACAATGAAAACCTGTTTTTTTTCCGATGGTTTGTTGTTCATGGGCTTAGGGTTGCTGTTGTTATGCTGGGTTCGTCTGCCGCCGGTTTAATTGCGTGTTTCACTTCCTTCCCGCCTTTCTGCGGGGCGGCATAAAATACACAGGTGACTTGGGTGCCTTGACCGGGCCGGCTTTTCAAGTCTAAAGTCGCACCAATCACCCGGGCGCGATAGCGCATGATTCTTATTCCCATCCCGGTGGAATGGCCGCCGGTCATTTCAAAGCCGGCACCGTCGTCCTGAATGGCTAGCATAAAACGGTCGCCCTGGCACGCCAAAGAAATATTAATCTGGGTCGCTTTGCCGTGTTTGGCGGC
>Ga0181528_10002267_pt1 | contig 11798 bp, 8 predicted proteins | sample PEATcosm2014_Bin_47_FD_119742 | JGI IMG/M metagenome (GOLD analysis project Ga0181528, IMG submission 119742) | Peatland microbial communities from MTU Mesocosm Facility, Houghton, MI, USA - PEATcosm2014_Bin10_10_metaG | ecosystem: Environmental > Terrestrial > Soil > Wetlands > Peat | place... | reverse complement strand
TGGCGCGTTCAGCAGGGCCAGGCCGTCTGGAAACCTTCATCAAGCCGCCCCGAACTTGCCGGCGATATGCTGCTGGCGACCAATGTGAACGGAAATTTTTTCATCCAGTTTTCCAAAATGCCGTTTCCGCTGGCGACCGCGCAGGTTTCCGGCGACCAATGGCAGATTGAATTCGGCGCGGACCAATACGCGTGGCACGGACGCGGCACGCCTCCAAATCGCTTCGGCTGGTTTCAACTGCCCCATGCACTGCTTGACCCAAACCTCGGCGGCGATTGGATATTCACCCGCGTCGAAACCAATTCATGGCGCTTGCAAAATCCGCACACGGGCGAAATGCTGGAGGGCGAATTATTCCCATGAAATGGTTTCGTTGGTGGTGGTTGCTACTGCTCATTCCGATTATCGCGGGCCTCGCGCGATTGCATTTGGATGCCGAGATGCTCGACCTGCTGCCGTCAAATATTCCCGCTGTTCAAGGGCTCAAGATTTACCAGCAACATTTCACGGACGCCCGCGAACTGATCATCACCGTCCGCGCACCGGACCGTGACACCACCGAACATGTCGCCAAAACCATCGCCGAAAATTTGCAGCGTGCGACCAATCTCGTTGCCGCCGTCACCTGGCAGCCGCCGTGGCAGGAACATCCCGAACAAACCGCCGAACTCATCGCTTATCTCTGGCTGAATCAGCCGCCGGAAAAATTCGCGCAACTGGCCGCGCAACTTTCCGAAACGAATCTCGTCAATGTGCTCGCGGCCACGCGCGGCCAGTTGGCCACCACGCTATCGCCGAATGAAATTGCGCAGTTAAGCTACGATCCGTTTGGCCTGACACGTTTGCCCGAAAATGTTGCTGGAACCGTTTCCGGTTTTGGGTCGGGCGATGAAATGTTCGCCTCCGCCGACGGCACGTTCCGGATCATTTTCGTCAAGGCGCGCGGTGAACTGAACGGCTACCGCGAATGCACCGCATGGTTCAACGCAGTCAAAAAAGTCATCAGCACCACGTCGCCGTCCGATGAGAAAATCAAAATCGGTTACACCGGCCCGCCGCCGTTCACGGCGGAAATTTCCAGCAGCATGCAGCACGACATGAAGCTGTCCGTCGGCGGCACGGCCTTGATCATCGCGATTCTTTTTTGGTGCGCCCACCGGCGCGTCAAGCCGATGCTCTGGCTGCTGACGCTGCTGGCGCTGATTCTCGCGGCAACGCTCGCGCTCGGCGGCCTGATCTTCGGCGCGGTCAATGTCATCAGCATGGGCTTTGCGGCGATCCTGCTCGGCCTCGCGGTGGACTACGCCGTCGTGCATTATCAGGAGGCTCTCGCCCAGCCGGAACTGTCCATCCCGGAAATCCGTCGCGCGATTGCGCCGAGCATTTTTTGGGCGGCGTTCACCACGATTTCCGCGTTTCTCGTTTTAAATTTCGGCGGACTGCCCGGTCTCGCCCAACTCGGATCGCTCGTCGGCATCGGCGTCGCCATTTCGGCCTGCGTGATGATTTTCGCCTTTCTCCCGCCGTTGTTTCCGCAACGGATGAAGCCTCAAGCAAAGCGTTTAGAAACCAAAAGTGCGGTTGATTTCCCGTGTCCACTCAATCCGCTCCGCGCGAAGTTTGTCTTCGCGGTCACGGCGCTCTTGATTTTGTTTTGTGCCGCGATTTTGATTTCTGGGTTGCCGAAAATGGATTCCACTGCCAACGCCTTGCGCCCGCGCGACAGCCAAGCCTACACAACGCTCGACGCCATCAAGGAAAACCTGAACCAAAAGCGTGAGCCGCTCTGGCTGGTCGTTTCGGGCCGTGATGAAAGCGAAGTGGCGCACCGGCTCGACGCGGTTCTGCCGGCACTCAACGCCGCGGTTTCCAACCAGACGCTTTCCGGCTTCACGCTGCCCAGCGCGCTCTGGCCGCGTCCGGAGTTTCAAACCGCCAATCGGGCGAATGCCCAGCGGCTCGTCGCCGAACGCGATTTGTTCCGCGCCGCCGCCCTGACCAATGGCTTTTCCGAAACCGCGCTTGGACTGACCGGGAGCATTTTGGAAACCTGGCAGCGCGCCATCGCGACTACGAACGTCTTCTGGCCGACAAATCCGCTCTGCACCTGGATTTTTGAGAAATTGTCCGTGCAAGAACCGCAAAACTTTTTTGCCGTCGGTTTCCTTTATCCGTCAACGAACGCAACGCCGGTTGCGTTTGCCCGGCTGGACGCGCAACTGCCGCACGATGGCGTCTGGTTATCGGGCTGGGACTTGCTCGGCGGAACAGTTCTTGCCGCCGTCAAAAACGATCTCTGGAAAGTTCTACTGCCGATGGTCGGACTGATTCTGCTTTCACTCTGGCTGGCGTTCCGGCGGTTTGCGGAAGTTTTTTTCAGCCTCGGCATATTGCTGTTGAGCGGACTCTGCCTGCTGGCGGCGATGAAAATCTGCGGCTGGTCGTGGAATTTGCTCAACCTCATGGCGCTGCCGCTGATTCTCGGCACCGGCGTGGATTACAGCATTTTCATGCAGCTAGCATTGCGCCGGCACGGCGGCGATCTGAAACTGGCCCATCAATCGGTCGGACGCGCGCTGCTGCTTTGCGGCGGCACGGCGATTGCCGGCTTCGGCACGCTCGGCCTGTCGAGCAACGTGGGCATGTCCAGCCTCGGCCGGGTCTGCGCCATCGGCATCGGCTGCAACATGCTGCTCTCGGTTTTTCTGCTGCCGGTCTGGTGGAAATTTTTTCTTGGAGAAATTAAAATAAATTCTGCGTCCGTGAAAATTTCCGAACCGTCGCAATTTTACAGCACGTTCATCTGGCGGGCCGGTCTGGCGCTCGGACGTTTCATTCCTGCGCCGGTTTTCGCATTGTTTGCCCGGATGCTGGCCGCGATTTATTGGCGGCTGGCGGCGCATCGGCGCGAAATTGTGATTCAAAATCTTCTGCCCGCCTTGAACGGCGACCGTTCGCAGGCCGCCCGCGTTGGTCGGGAGCTGGTCACGGAATTTTTTCTTAAAATCACCGACCTCTGGCGTTATGAAAGCGGCGTGCCTTTTGAAAGCTGGCTGGGCGAATGGAACGGCTGGGAACATTTCACCGCCGCCCATGAGCGCGGCAGGGGTGTCTTGCTTGTCACGCCCCACCTCGGCAACTGGGAATTCGGTGGCGCGTTTCTTGTTGAACACGGTTATAAATTACTTGTGCTGACGCAGCCCGAGCCGGATCAAAAGATGACTGAGCTGCGCCAGCGTTCCCGATCATTGCGGGGCGTCGAAACCTTGGTGGTCGGTGAAGACGCCTTTGCCTTCATTAAAATCATCAAGCGCCTGCAGGCCGGGGCCACGGTGGCGTTGCTGGTGGATCGTCCGCCCGCGCCGACGGCGGTGAACGTGGACCTGTTTGGCCATCCGTTTCCGGCCTCCATCGCCGCCGCCGAACTTGCACGCGCCTCCGGCTGCGCCATTGTTCCGGTTTACATTGTGCGACAGGGCGGCGGTCATCTCGCGCGCATCTTGCCGGAAATTCCCTACGACCGCGCCCTGATCGGCAACCGGGCGGCCCGCATTCAGTTGACCCAGGAAATCCTGCGTGCGTTCGAGCCGGCCATCCGGCAGCATCTGGCTCACTGGTTTCACTTCGTCCCGGTTTGGCCGCATAATAAAACGCCATGAGAATGCTCCGACAACTTTTCTTCGCGCTCGGAATTTTTTCCGCGCTGCAATGTGTCCGTGCCGCCGACACCAACACCGTGCTTGACGCCTGGTTCGCCGCACAAAAAAATGTTCACACTTGGTCCGCCGATTTTGTCCAGACCCGCGCGCTTAAAACTCTGACCCAGCCGCTGGTCGCCAAAGGCCACATCGCCTTCGCCATGCCGAATGAATTCCGCTGGGAACTCGGCCAGCCAGCGCAGACCATCGCACTCCGGCACGGCGACGAGATGTTCGTGATTTATCCGCGCTTGAAACGCGCGGAACGCTATCCGCTCGGGGCCGGCACGCCCACCGAATGGCGCGATACGATGTCGCTGTTGCAGGCCGGTTTTCCGCGCGATCGGCAGGAATTTGACGCGCAGTTTCAGATTTTGTCGCTCATGGAAACCAATGGCACATGGCAAATGTCGCTCCGGCCGAAAAGTGTTTTTGCCAAGCGGATGATGCCGGAACTGCGCATCGGTCTGGCGACGAATGATTTTTCGCTGGCCAGCACCGAACTGGTTTTTGTGGACGGCTCGCGGATGCGGAATGATTTCACTAACGCCGTCTTGAATCCACCGCTGGACGACAAAACATTCGAGTGGACTCCGCCCGCCGATTACAAGGTCATCGACCCGTTTGCCAAATGAATCCGGATGATTTGCAACGCGCGCTAAAATTTCTGCCACATGGCGCAGAATTCCGGTTCGTTGACCGGCTGACGAGTTTGCATCCCGGCGAAAGCGGCGCAGGGGAATACGCCGTCCGCGGCGACGAGGCATTTTTGCGCGGCCATTTTCCGGGGGAGCCGATTTTCCCCGGCGTGCTGCTGGTCGAGGCCGCGGCGCAGCTTGCAGGTGTCGTGGCGCAAAGCGATCCGAAAATTCCGCCATTGAGAAATTTGAAACTGACCGCGCTGCGATCCGTGAAAATTCACGGCACGGCGAAACCCGGCGAAATCATCCGGCTTGAGGCAAAAATAACCGGCCGGCTTGGCACTTTGGTTCAGGCCCAGGCCACCGCACGCGTCGGCGCGGAGATTATTGTGCTGACGGCGGAATTGACGCTCAGTGGAAACTGACGCCGCCGCTGACCATGACGCCCACAAACTGCAAAACACTTTGACGCGAATTACACGAATTGACACGAATTTGTGAAGAAGACTTCATTCGCGATAATTGACGAAATTCGCGTCACAGCCTTGTGTCTCACCGCTCGGCCACATATTCGCTCAAAACTCCGTTGCTGACGGTGCGCTTGACGTTGTTGAAGCCGCTGTCCGCCAGCGCGGTGACGATCACATTCGGCGGCACACATTCCTGGATCGTGGCCCAGTAATACTGCATCAGCTTCACCGTGGATTTGTTCCGGCGACGCAACCAGCCGATGCGCGGGACCAGTTGTTGCATGTAAAAACGGATCAAGGGCAGCGCGACCGGATTGGTGGGCCGCGTGATTTCCAGGATCAACACCTTTCCCCCCGGCCGCAACACGCGCTTGAATTCGCCAAAGAGTTTGCCCAGATCTTCAACGTGCCGCAGCGCGTAACCCATGCACACAAAATCGAACGCCGCATCCGCGCACGGCAGGGCTTCCCCGTTGCCTTCCAGCAACGTCACTGGATTGCGTTTCCGGTTTTCCGCCAGCATGCCCTGGCTGGGATCCACGCCGGTCACCTGCGCGGGGTCCACGCCGAGTTCAAGCGCGGCCTTGATCATCAGGCCCGTGCCGCTCGCCACGTCCAGCAGCCGCATCCCGCCCGTCAGCCCGGCCCGCTTCAAGGCTTCCCGGCGATAGATCCGGTCCCGCCCGAACGACATCATGCTGCTCACCCAGTCATAATCCGGCGCGGCCTCGTCGAAAAGTTCATTAACAAAGTTCTGGCGAGCCTCCGGGGCCGCATAAAACTCCGGAAGCGGCCGGTGCGGCGAGAGCGGCGTCGCCGGCAAATCGGATTGTTCATTCATTCAACTCACCTTGCCAACAGCCGCCGGGAAGTCAAACGCCTTCCGCCTTAGGCAGCACAAAGTCACTTCTACTGCGTGGAATTGGGCGGCAAAGCGTTGGTCACACTCCGGTTATTCTGATTATTTGGGTTCGATGAGCGGTTTGGGTTGTTCGGATTATTCGGATTCGACGGGCTGTTCGGGTTGTTCGGATTGCCTGGATTCAGCCGGCTGTTGGGGTTGTTTGGATTGACCGGATTCCTGGATTCAACGCGCTATTCGGGTTGTTCGGATTATTTGGATTCAGCGGGCTGCTCGGGTTGTTTGGATTATCTGGATTGCTTGGATTCAACCGGCTGTTCGGGTTGTTTGGGTTAACCGGATTGCCTGGATTCAACGCGCTATTCGGGTTGTTCGGGTTATTTGGATTCAATGGGCTGTTCGGGTTGTTCGGATTGTTCGGATTGCCTGGATTTAACGGGCTATATGGATTGTTTGGATTGTTCGGATTGACGGTAATATTTGTGCTGTTGGGATTCACCCCATTACCCGGAATTTTTGGATTATTCGGATTGTTCAGGCCGGGACCAGTGCTGCGAATGTTATGATTGCCTCCGGAGGTGCCGGACGAATGAACTCCTCCACCGACACTTACTCCGCCGGTTTGCGCGGCTCCCAAAAAGGACAGGCTGCATAAACTGACCAAAAGAATAATTTTTATTTTCACGGCATTTGCTGGTTTTGTTAAAATTGTTAACCGCGCTGGCACCACGATCACTTTGTCCAGCCCCGCGAAATATTAACCCGCCGCTGCACGGCTGCAATTGGGGTCTTCTACCCATGGAATGGAAGAATTATCCGCCGTCCATTGAAAAACTGCGCGCCGGGATTGGCCTGCGGGGCAGCATAAAACTCCGGGAGCGGCCGGTGAGGCGAGAGCGGCAGCGCCGACAAATCGGATTGTTCCTTCATTTAACCCGCCTTGCCAACAGTCTCGCCGGGAAGTCAAACGCCTTTGGGGAGCCGTTTCAAAGGAAAACGGGCCGCTCCCGGTTCGGAAGCGGCCTGCGTGGTTCAAAATTGAAAAGACGTTACTCGGCCATCTTGTTGTTCCGCGTCGCCTCCTGGAGTTTCTGAATGTCCGCCGGCGAGAGTTGCGGGCGGTCCACCGTGATGGTCAGCTTGTCGAACTTGGCGGTCAGCGGGAACGGCGGCAGATAGTCCTCATCGTTCACGCCGGTCAGCGTGTCGGAGCCGATGTCGAAGCTTTCGTCCCATTGCAGAATCATGGGCAGCGTGTGTTCAATGGTTTGCGTGGCGACTGCCTGGCCGTCCACCTTGAGCGTGCCGGTGGCGCCGCGACCGAGGCCGCTCATGTTGTTGAAGGCGAGCGTGCCCACGCCGAGGCCGTCATACTTGAAGTCAAATTCCAGCGTGTGCTTGCCGGGCGCGAGCGCATCCGGGCCTTCCCATTTGACCCGCTTGAGGTCAATCAGGTTCCAAAGGAAGACCGGCTTGCCCTTGAGCAGATAGAAACCGTAGCCGGCAAAACGTCCGCCGGAAGTCACGATCATGCCTTCCGCGCCGCCTTCCGGCACTTCAATCTCCGCCGTCATGGTGAAGGAACTGTCGAGCAGAAACGGGGAGTCGCCCTGCGGCAGGCCAACCATGGGATGGGTGTAAACGAACTCGGTCCGACCGGCGGTGATGTTCGGGCGCGGGGCCACGATGCGGGCCGCCACCGAGGCGTCCATCGGGAAGACATTATATTTCTTCCCTTCTGCGATGAATGCCTTCTTCATTTCTTTTACCTTGTCGGGATATTGGCTGGCGAGATTCTGCGACTGGCTGAAGTCCTGGTCTAGATTGTAGAGTTGGAGCACTTGGTTGTTGAGCGGATCGGCATTGGCGGCACCGAAAGCCTGCCACGGAGCGCGGTTGACTTCGGTGCTCAACATCCAGCCATTGTGATATAACGCCCACTGGCCCATCATCTCAAAATACTGGGTGGTGTGTCTGGACGGCACCTTGGCGTTCGCCGCGTCAAACGTGTAGGCGAAGCTCGTGCCTTCGATGGGCGCCTGCTTGATGCCGTCCACCGTGTCAGGCGCAGGGATGCCGCAGACATCGAGGAGCGTGGGCACGACATCAATGACGTGCATGAACTGTTCGCGGAGTGCGCCCGCGTCCTTGATGTGGCCGGGCCACGAAACACACATGCACTGGCGGATACCGCCAAGCCGCGAGGCGTTCTGCTTGAACCAGGTGAAAGGCGTGTCAAAAGCCCAGGACCAGCCCGCTGACATGTGATTGTAGGTTTTTTCCGAGCCCCAGACATCATAATATTTTGCCAGCTGGACATCCACCGGCACGCTGACGCCGTTGAAGAACGCAACTTCGTTGGGCGTGCCCGTCGGCCCGCCCTCGGCGCTCGTGCCGTTGTCACCGTTGATGTAGATGATGAGCGAGTTGTCCAGCTTGCCCATGTCTTGGACGGCTTGAATCACCCGGCCGATTTCATAATCGTTGTAAGCTTCAAAGGCGGCGAAGACTTCGACCTGCTTGATGTAAAGTTTCTTCTCGTCGGCCGTGCACTCATCCCAGTTCTTGAGAATGTTCGTCGGCCAGGGCTCGATCTGGGTGTTCGCCGGAATCACGCCCAGCCGCTTCTGGTTTTCAAAAATCCGCTCGCGCAGTTTGTTCCAGCCGTCGTCGAACAAATGCATATTGTGGATTTTGTCAATCCACTCCTGCGTCGGCTGATGCGGCGCGTGCGTGGCACCCGGAACGTAGTAGCAGAAAAACGGCTTGTCCGGCTGGATTTGGTTCAACTGCTCCAAATAGTCAATGGCGTCGTCGGCCATGGCGGTGACGAGATTCCAGGTTCCCGGGGCCTTGCCTTGAAACGGATAGATCTGGGTTGTGTTGCGGAACAGGTTCGGTTCCCACTGGTTGGCGTCGCCGCCGACGAAGCCGTAGAAATACTCAAAGCCCATGCCGATGGGCCACAGATCAAAAGGTCCCACCGCGCTGGCCTGAAAAGCCGGCGTGTTGTGATCCTTGCCGAACCAGGACGTGGCGTAGCCATTGTCGCGCAGGATGCGGCCGATGGTCGCCTTGTCTTTCCCGATGATGCTGTTGTAGCCGGGGAATCCCGTAGCCTGCTCGGAAATCACGCCGAAACCGACGGAATGGTGGTTGCGTCCGGTGATGAGTGCGGCGCGCGTCGGCGAGCAGAGCGCCGTGGAGTGAATATTGTTATAACGCAGACCGGACTGGGCGAGCCGGTCCATCGTCGGCGTCGGGATGACGCCACCGAAGGTGCTTGGCACGCCGAAGCCGGAGTCGTCGGTCATGATGAGCAGGATGTTGGGCGCCTGCTTGGGCGGAACGATGCGCGGGGCCCACCAGGCCTTGGAAGTGAGAGCGTCATCCTTGATCACGCCGCCAAATTTCGGATCGGGCGGGGGCAGTTGCTTTCCACTGATGGTGGTGGTGGCGCCGGGCGAACCCGGCGTGCCGGTGGTTTCAATTTCCGCCCATACCGCCGGGGCAAACGATGTCGCCAGGGTCACCGTGGCGGTCAGGCCGTATTTTAGCAGGTGGTTTTGTTTCATGGCTGTTTCCTAGGGTTCGAATTTTGTAGCGTGAGGCTGATTAAACATCATTGCCGCCCGGACCAGCTACACCGATTTTGGCCTTGGTTGGCCTTTATTTGTTTTTTGATTTCAAGCGAGAAACGACAAGGATTCAGAAGTTCGGGAGGATGCCAGGTGGATTCTTTTCTCGTGTGCCTGATTTAAAACACCGGGCGGGAAATTTGTAAAGAGTTTTCCAACCCGCCGGGAAATCCGACGCCCGCCACATTGACGCCGCCGCCACGTTGCCCTAATCTCCCGCATGGCCAAGCAAGCGGCGGTAAGGACGCGTTCCACCGCGTCCCAAACTGAAATCAGGGACGACGCGGAATTCGTCCCTAACAAAAAATCACCTCGCCCATCTTCATTGCTCGACACCCGCGTCGTTTATTGCGGCGACAATCTGGAACAGCTCGCCAAGCTGCCCGACGCCACGCCGAGACGAATGCAGAAGGAAGAAGGCAGAATTATGAAAACGGCGCGTTCCTCAATTCTTCATTCTACATTTCGCCTTCTTCATTTACCACACTACCACTGCGACTGGCACGCCAGCTACTACGTCAAGGTCATGCTTAATTAAGCTTTTATGCGCTGTCCACCAAAAAGCGGCGAATTGCGTAATATTCGTCGTGTTGAATATAAAAAGAAGACCGGCAAAGGACAGACGCGGTTGTGGCAGGTTCATTTTACTTTCAAAGACCGCAAACCCATCAGTCAGTCTTTCAGCGATAATCTATTTTCTGGAAAAGAACAGGCATTGATTCGGGCGCAGCAATTCCGCGATGCAATGGAGTATGAACTCGCAGCGTCAGAGACGCGGTATGGAACATTTGGAACTGTGGACTTAAATCCTGAAGTCGGGGTTTCGAGGTCGTCAAGTAAACGTAAAACATTAACTGGCATTCGTGAGCATATGTATTGGCAGGCATTTTGGCCGGGAATTGAAAAGCCAGCCATGAACAAAAAGTTTTACGATAGCAAGTATGGCGGCTCGGACGCTGCGAAGCAGGCTGCGGTGGAAGAACGGCGGCGTGGGTTCGAGGAATATCAAGAACACTTTGCAAGAATCCGGTTTCCATCATGTCAACGTGAAGGCAGGGACATCGCGCTGCGATGCTCCTTGCGGAGTGCCAACAAGTCGGCGCAGCGCGCCAACCCTGCCGGTCAGAATGTGGACGGGTATGGGCAGATCATTGAAATAATTTCTTCACCCCTTTTATGGGGAGATCACGGGCCTGACGGCTTGTCGGTAGTGGTGCTTATCGAATCCAACCACCGTCGGCGACCGCAAGCAAGCCCGGGCGATGGGCAGAAATGCCCGGCACCACAGAAGGCATAATCGGGGTGAAGAACAGTTTGATCCGTGGCGACAGGCGACTGTGCCCGCCATGGACATAGAATCAAGGCCGCCGGGTTTGTAAAGCCGCGGAGAGGACATCGCGACAACCCGGAGGTCGGCGGCCGGATTACTGACTCCTCCTGGTTGCTTGTTAAGCATTGCCGGATGACGATGTTAATGTCCTCATCATCCAATCACGCCGGAACGGGCAACTGTTCCGGCGGTTTTATTTTGGCGGGGCAGGGGAAGCCAGCTTCAATCCGGCACCCGTTTCCGCAAATCCTTCGGCAGCCAGCGCAAATGCATTACAGCAACGACCGCCCCCAGTCCGGCCCCGGCGAAAACATCCAGCGCGACATGTTCGCGGATGGCGACCGTGGAATACAGAATGCCCAGACACCACAGCCAGTTGAACACGCACACACCCCGGCCAGCGCCCATCTGCCGCAACAGGCGTCCGAGCAAGACCGCAGTGAACACGGCAAACGCCACATGCAGCGAGGGGCAGGCATTGCCCGTGGCGTCCACCTTCTGAAGAAATGCAAATGCCGGATACCGCGACCAGTCCACATCGGACCAATACACGGTGGTCGGCCACAACAGAAATATCCCCAGGCCAACGACGCTGACGGCAATGGCAGCCAGCACATAGGACACGAGTTCGCGACGATCAATCAGCAGCGCCGGCACCAGCGACACATAAAACCACAACGACAAATAGAGCGGCAGGGTTTCGGGCCGGAACGAAATCAGCCGGTCAACCGCAGTGAACGGCATGGTTGTGACCGGGAAAAGCGGGTGCTTGAGCACCCAGAAATAGGCGGCAAAAAACAGCAGCATTCCGAGGGTCATGCCAGCCATCTTGGCCGGCCACCAGGTAAGGCCGCGAATCCAGGCTTGGTGAAGCCAGCCGGCCCCGGGTTCGCGTTTGTTGGTCAACTCCATAACGTCAAAGGGTGCAGCAAGCGGCTTGATCGGCCAACAAAAAGTGATGGGGATCGGAACTGGTTTTGCTTTGTAGAAAACCTCCCGTTAACGCCCGGCTTTAGCCGGGTGCGAAGGGTGCGAGATGAGAAAAAACCGTTTAAACGGTTTTTCTTTGGTGCATTCATGGTTCACCGCGTTAAAACGCGGTGTTAATGAAATGCTCTCTGCTGAGCAAACTGGCTTCAATCCGGCACCAGTTTCCGCA
>Ga0181528_10002266_pt1 | contig 11798 bp, 9 predicted proteins | sample PEATcosm2014_Bin_47_FD_119742 | JGI IMG/M metagenome (GOLD analysis project Ga0181528, IMG submission 119742) | Peatland microbial communities from MTU Mesocosm Facility, Houghton, MI, USA - PEATcosm2014_Bin10_10_metaG | ecosystem: Environmental > Terrestrial > Soil > Wetlands > Peat | place... | reverse complement strand
CGGACTGAAAGGCTACAAGCGCTTCCTGCCGCTCTTCCTGGGCCTCATCCTGGGCGACTTCATCTGCGGCGGCATCGCCAACCTCATCGGCACGTTCAGCGACTTCCAGCCCTATCACTTCCTGGGATAACAGGCGAGCGCGGCGTTCGGCGTCGACCTCTTCCAGCGTGCGCAGCCACTCCGGCGGCAGGTGCGCCAGCAGCCGCGCCCGCAAGGCCGGGGCCTCCTCGGGCGTGGCGCTGAGCAGCGAGACGTAGGCCTGGTTGAAGTCCACCTTCAGCCAGCGGTGGATCAGGATCCAGCCGCGCAGGCGGAACAGGCCGGCGAACATGTTGTGCAGGCGGGCATCCTTGAAGCTGCGCCACACGCTCCGCCCGCGGGCGCGCGAGGTGCGGAAGCGCGCCATGTTGGCGCCGAGCAGCGCCGGAATGGCGCGCCACCACTTGTAGAAGCTCAACATGGCGCGGGCCATGGCCTCCTGCACGGCCGCCACGTCCATGTCCTCGTTGCCGATGCGCGCGTAGTGCCCCGTGACGAACAGCCAGTTGAGCGGCTCATAGGCGCCGTCGAAAGGCCGGAAGGCCTTGTTGCCTAGCTCCTGATGCTCGTAATCGTAGGAGCCCGGCAGATCCGCCAGACAGAGGAACTGCACCGTCTCGAGCCCCACTTTCCGGGCCCAATCGGCGGTAGCCTGCACCGTCTCGGGCGTGTCGTGGGGCAGACCGACGATGAACATGCCGTGGAGGTGGATGCCCCGCGCGTGCAGGGTGCGAATGGCCTCCTCCATCAGCTCGCGGTCCTGGCGTTTTCTCGAGTCCTTGAGGCTGTCGGGATTGATGCTCTCGAGCCCCAGGCACCAGCCTTCGCAGCCGGCGGCCAGCATGGCGTCCAGCAGCTCCTTGTGGCGCGTGGCGCCCACTTCGGCCTGGCAGGTCCAGCCGACCTCGAGGCCGCGGCGGGTGATCTCCTCGCACACCTCCTGCGCCCAGCGGTGCAGGGCGGGGAAGTTGTCGGCGGACATGAACACGTGGCGGAACTTGCCCTGGCTGAGGCTGCGCTCCAGCTCGTCCACCAGGTGTTGGGGGCTGATGGTGCGGTCCTGGCGCCCGTCGCGCGGCCACACGGCGCACCATGAGCACTCGCGCGGGCAGCCGTACATGCCGTGCAGGCCGAACAGCTCCATCTTGTGGCCGTCGCGCACCACGCTCCAGTCCTGGAGCGGCAGGGCGTTGAGCACCTCTTTCGACAGCAGGGCGCCGGCGGCATTGTGCTTGATGCGCCCCGACTCGTCGCGGTAGCTGAGGCCCGGCACGTCATCGAGCGAGCCGCGATCCGCCAGTGCGTCCAGCAGCATGGGCAAGGCGGCATAGCCCTCGCCGCGCACCACGTAGGGCACGAAATCCAGCGCCTGCTCCGTGGGCCGCATGGCGAGCGGGGTGGTCTGGGTATGGGCGAACTGATAGCCGCCCATGACCACCGTCATGCCGCGCGCGCTCAGCCAGCGGCCCAGAATCATGCCGTAGGGCGCGGTGTTGGAGAGCACCGAGATGCACGCCACGTCGAAGTCGGCGGCGATTTCATCGGGGTCCAGGCGCGACAGCTCGCCGGAAATGACCTCGACCTCATAACCGAGGGACTGTAGCAGGCCGGCCATCTTGGGGCCGGCGCGGGGGAAGAGGATGCCCGAGTAGACGTTCTGATCGTCGTAGTCGTACGGGAGCCGGGACGGCTCGATCCAGGCAATGCGACGCAGGTGAGCGGGGGGAGCGACAACCGGCATCGGGGTCTCCAGGCGGACGGAGGCGCGACCACCTGCGCCAATCCAACCCCGTGATCATTATGCGTCCGTGATCAGCGAGCGGGCGTCAAGCGCAAGATGATCAGCGACCAGGCCGGCCAGGTGTAGCTGAACTTGCCCGGCCCAGGCCACGGTCTCACCGGAGGCAGGCGGCCATGAAGGCCGCGAACAGCCGGGCCGATGGCTCGTGATCCGCCGCCATGACTTCGGGATGCCACTGCACGGCGATGACGAAGGCCTCGCCGGTGCCTTCCAACCCCTCGATGGTGCCGTCGCAGGCCGTCGCCGTCACGGCCAGGCCCGCGCCGACCCGGTCCACGGCCTGGTGATGGTAGGAGTTGACGGCCAGCTCCTCGACGCCCAGGATGGCGGCCAGCCGCGAGCCGCTGGGGACGCGCACGCCATGGTGCACGCAGCGTCCGCCCACAGCGCTCATGCGATGCTGCACGGTGGCCGCGGCATCACCGCCGAGATCCTGGCGCAGCGTGCCGCCGGCCGCCACGTTGAGGGTCTGAATGCCGCGGCAGATGCCGAACACCGGCAGCCCGCGTGCCAACGCCAGCCGCGCCAGCGGCAGCTCGAAGGCATCGCGCGGCACGTCCACGGTGCCGAGGTGCTTGGCCGGCTGCGCGCCGTAGTGCAGGGGGTGGATGTCCTCGCCGCCGGTGAGCAGCAGGCCGTCCACGGCGTCGAGCAGGCGCGGCGCGAGCTCCGGCCCGGGATTGGGCAACAGGATGGGAGCACCGCCGGCGCGTTCCACCCATTCGGTGTAGGAGCGGTTGGTGGCCGACGACTGCCAGTATTCGCCGGTGGGGCCGGTGTGCGAGGAGCAGGTGAGGGCGATGAGCGGCGTCATGGCGGGCGGGTTCGACTCCGGCGCCGCCGATTCCTTCCCTCCGGGCGCTTCCGGCGCCGTGCGTCATCATGAACGTTGAGGGTTGCTGATCGGGTGCGTCAAGGAACCGAGCGCCTCATGGCCGAGAGCGTGTCGCCCGTCCCGTCCGGGCACGCTGATTTCACGCGCGATCGTCGCGTGCTGGTGTTGACTCTGCTGGCCGTGGTCACCGGCGCCGCCAGCACGGTGCTGGCCAAAGCCCTGCTGTGGCTCATCAACGCCCTCACCAACCTGTGCCTGAATCTGCGCTTCGACAGCTCGCCGGCCACTGCCGCGCACTACCGCATCGGGCTCTTCATCCTCGTCGTGCCGGCCCTGGGCGGGCTCATCGTGGGCTGCATGGCGCGCTACGGCTCGCCCCAGATCCGCGGCCACGGCATTCCCGAGGCGCTGGAGGCCATCCTCATCGGCCAGAGCCGCATGGACCCCAAGGTGACCCTGCTCAAGCCGCTGTCGTCGGCCATCAGCATCGGCACCGGCGGACCGTTCGGCGCGGAAGGCCCCATCATCGTCACCGGCGGCGCGCTGGGCTCGCTGTTCGCGCAACGCTTCATGCTGTCCGCGGCGGAACGCAAGACGCTGCTCGTGGCCGGCGCCGCGGGCGGCATGGCAGCCGTTTTCGCGGCGCCGGTGTCGGCCGTGCTCCTGGCCATCGAGGTGCTGCTGTTCGAGTGGCGGCCGCGCAGTCTGATCCCGGTCGCGGCCTCCGCCGCCACGGCCGCCGCCCTGCGCCTCGCGCTGATCGGGCCGGCCCCCGTGTTTCCGGCGAAACTGCCGGAGGCGCTGCCCGCCGCCGCCATGCTGCCCGCCATCGAGGTCGGTCTCGTGGCCGGTCTGGCAGCCATGGTGCTGACCCAACTGGTGTACGGCGTCGAGGACGCGTTTCGCAAACTGCCGCTGCACTGGATGTGGTGGCCGGTATTGGGCGGCATCGTGGTGGGCGTAGGCGGGCTGATCTGCCCGCGCGCCCTGGGCGTCGGTTACGACACCATCGACGATCTGCTGCGCGGCAGCCTCGGCATCCGCCTGCTGCTGGTGCTGCTGGTGACCAAGGCGGTCATCTGGTCGGTGGCGCTGGGTTCCGGCACGTCGGGCGGTGTGCTGGCGCCGCTGCTCATCATCGGTGGCGCCCTGGGCGCGGCCGAGAGCCGCTTCTTCGCCGTCGGCACGAGTGGCACGTGGGCCCTGGTGGGCATGGCCGCCGCCATGGGCGGCACGCTGCGCGCGCCGCTGACGGCGGTGCTGTTCGCCTTGGAAGCCACCCACGCCGCCGGGTTCTTGCCGGTGCTGCTGGTGGGCTGCACCGCCGCCTACGCCGTGACGGTGATCCTCATGCCGCACTCCATTCTCACCGAGAAAGTGGCGCGCCGCGGCCTGCACCTGAGCATGGAGTACGGCGTGGATCCGTTGGGCCGGGCCCTGGTGCACGACGTGATGGACAGCGATCCGCCCATGGTGCGGGCCTCGGTCACGGTCGCCGAGCTGGCCTCTCGGCTGGCCGGCGGCGATCCGGCCTTGAGCCGCGCCGGGCTGTCGGTGGTCGACGACGACGACCGCCTGCTGGGCATCCTCACGCGCCGTGACCTGTTCCGAGTCCTCGGCACGGGCCGCGCCGAGGAGGTCACGGTGCTCGACGCCTGCACGCGCGATCCGGAAGTGGCTTATCCCGACGAGCGGCTGCCCGACGCCTTGGCGCGCATGATGGCGCGCGACATCGGCCGTTTGCCGGTCGTCTCACGCGACGATCCGCGCCGTCTGGTGGGCTATCTGGGCCGCGCCAACGTCATCGCCGCCCGGCAGCAGTTCCTGGCCGAGGAGACCGTGCCGGGCCAAGGCTGGATCCGCCGGCCGTAGGTGCGACACAGGTGTCGCCCGCCGCGCAGGGATCGTGCCCAGCACACCGAACCTGCTGCCCAAGGAGTCTTCATGCCCGCCGACCTCACCACCGATCTCGCCGGCCTGCACCTGCGCAACCCCGTCATGACCGCCTCCGGCACCTTCGGCTACGGACCGGAGTACGAAGCCTTCGTGGATCCGGAGCGGCTCGGCGCCGTGGTCGTCAAGGGGCTGACCCTCGAGCCGCGCCCCGGCAATCCACCGCCGCGCACGGTCGAGACGCCCAGCGGCATGTTGAATGCCATCGGCCTGCAGAACCCCGGCGCGGCGGCCTTCATCGCCGACAAGCTGCCCTATCTGCGCCGCTTCGACGTGCCCGTCATCGTCAACCTCAACGGCACGTGCGTCGAGGACTACGGCGAGTTGGCGGCCATGTTCGACGAGGCCGAGGGCGTGGCGGCGGTGGAAGTCAACATCTCTTGCCCCAACGTGCGCCACGGCGGCATGGCTTTCAGCGCCGATCCCAGGCTGGCGGCGGCCGTCACGGCGCAGGTCAAGCGCCATACGGGCAAGCCCGTGATCGTCAAGCTGTCGCCCAACGTGACCAGCATCGGCGAGCTGGCGGCGGCCTGCGAATGGGCCGGGGCCGATGCCGTGAGCGTCATCAATACCGTTCTCGGCCTGGCCATCGACGTGGAGCGGCGGCGGCCCGTGCTGGGCAACGTCACCGGCGGGCTGAGCGGTCCCGCCGTGCGGCCCATCGCCGTGCGCTGCGTGTGGGAGGTGTTTCGCGTGGTGAAGGTGCCCATCATCGGCATGGGCGGCATCGCCGACGCACGCGACGCCCTGGAGTTCATCCTGGCCGGAGCGCGCGCCGTGGCCGTGGGCACGGCCACCTTCGTCGATCCGCGCGCCTCGCTGAAGGTGTTGGACGGCCTCGCGGAGTACATGGAGCGTCACGGTGTGGCCCGGCTTGACGAGCTGGTCGGCGGGGCGCACGGCGCACGGGAAAAGAGCAGTGTCTGACTTGGCCACGCCACGGAAACCCCATGAACGACTCATCGTCGCCATTGACGTGCCGGATCTGGAGATCGCCCTCGATCTGGCGGTGCGGCTGGTGCCGCACGTCGGCGCGCTGAAGGTGGGCCTGGAGTTGTTCAACGCCGAGGGCCCGGCGGCGTTGAGCGCCCTGGCGGCGGCCGGGGCGAAGGTCTTCTACGACGCCAAGCTGCACGACATTCCCAACACCGTGGCGGGCGCCATGCGCGCCGCGCTGCACTGGCGGCCGTGGATGATCAACGTGCACGCCTCCGGCGGCGCCGCCATGATGCGCGCCGCGGCGGAAACGGCGCGCGCCGCCGCCGAGCCGCCGCTGGTGGTGGCCGTGACGGTCCTCACCAGCATCGGCGCGCAGCAGTTGCGCGACGAGCTGGGCGTGGCCCACGCGCCGGCCGAGCAGGTGGTGCGGCTGGCGCGGCTGGCCCAGGACTGCGGCCTCGACGGGGTGGTGGCCTCGCCCCTGGAGGCGGCCGCCATCCGCGCCGCGTGCGGGCCGGAGTTCCTCATCGTGACGCCCGGGGTGCGGCCGGCGGGCGCGGCGAGCGACGATCAGAGCCGCGTGGCGACGCCGCGCGCCGCCATCGCGGCGGGGGCGGATTTTCTGGTGGTGGGCCGGCCCATCACGGCGGCCGCCGATCCGGTGGCCGCGGCGCGGGCCGTGGCCGAGGAGCTTTGAGTGAACGACACTCCCCTTGGGATAGCCGTGGAAATCGAGTTCATGCGCCCCGATAAGCCCAACGAGCGCGGCCTGCTGGCGGGCGCCGTCGATTACGAGGCGCGCGGCTTCGAACTGGTGGTGCCGCACGTGCCGGACGGCCTGGGCTTCCACGAGCCGTTTCGCCTGGAATGGCGGCGCAAGTGGGTGAACCTGGCGACGGTGGCGGAGTTAAGATACTTACCAGACGGCACGTTGGAAGAGGAGACGGCGCGCATGAAGGGCATTCATGATGGGGTGCGTTCCAGAATGGGCGCGCGTCCGCGGGAATCCGACGCGCGATGAGAGTCGAGGCGCTGCTGTTCGATTTCGATCACACCTTGGTGGACTCGCCCATCGATTTCGTCGCCATGCGCCGCGCCGTGCTGGCGGTGTGCGCGTCCCACGGGGTGGTGGTGCCCGATGCCGACGGCAAGCTGATCCTCGAAATTGTGGAGGAAGCCGCCGCGCTGGCGCGCGACGGCCAGGGCCCGCGACTGCGCGGCAAGGCCGACTCGTGCATGCGTGACGAAGAGCGCAAGGCGGCGCGGCAGGCCGCCGTGGTGCCCGGCGTGAGCGAGGCCCTGCACCGTCTGCGCGCCGAGGGGCGGCGCATCGCCATCATCACGCGCAACTGCCGCGAAGTGGTCGATACAGCCCTGGAGCGGGCTCCGTTGGAGTACGATGTGCTGTTGGCGCGCGACGACGTGACGGAAGTGAAGCCGCATCCGGCCCATGCCGCGGCGGCCCTCGCGGCGCTCGGGGTGGGCGCCGAGGCGGCGCTGATGGTGGGCGACTTCCGCGCCGACATGGCCTGCGCGCGGGCGGCGGGAATCGTGGCGCTGGGCGTCGCGACGGGCGCCTCGACGGCTGCGGAGCTGCTGGCCGCGGGCGCCGCCGCCGTGCTGCCCAGCGCCGCCGAAGTGCCGGCGTGGCTCGCGGCGCGCGGCTGGTAAGGGGTACGGGTGATGCCTGTGACGCGATGCTGCCCGAGCTGCCGGACCGAGAACCTGCCGCACCGCCGCTTCTGCGCCTCCTGCGGCGCGGCCCTCACGTCACGCTACGCCGCGCCCGCCGAGCAGTCGGCGCTCGCTGTCGATCCGGCCCTCCTCACGGCCGCCGAGAACCGTGTGGCGACCATCCTCAAGGCCGACCTGAGCGGCTTCACGGCCATGTCCGAGGTGCTCGGCGATCCGGAATTGATCGCCCAGATCATGAACCAGGTGTTCGAGCCGCTGGTGGACTGCGTGCGCCGCCACGAGGGCTACATCGACAACTACGCCGGCGACATGATCATCGCCTTCTTCGGCGCCCCCACCGCGGTCGAGGCGGGCGTGGAGCGGGCCGTACGCACCGCCCTCGAGATGCGCGACGCCGTGGCCGCGCTCAACGAGCGCAACATCAGCCACGGCGTCGACCTCGGCGTCTCGACCGGCATCGCCACGGGGCCCGGCTTGTGGGGCGAGGTGGGGGCCGGCGCCACGCGCCGCCGCACCCTGGCCGGGGAGCTGGGCGACTATGCCGCTCTGCTCGAGAAGTACACCGATGGCGGCTTCGTGGGCATCTGCCCCACGACCCTGGCGTGCGTCCGCGACATCCTGCCCTGCCGCCCCGTCGAAGGCGTCCACGTGCACCCGCCGGGCGATGCCCCCGAGCACACCCTCTATTACGCCGACCTGCCGCCCGCCGAGCCCGGCTGGCTGACCACGGCCGCCGCCGACGGATCGCCCCTCCACGGCCACCACGAGCCGCGCGCCACCCTGGCGGCGGCATGGCGGGCGGCCCAAGGCGGAGCGCTGCGCTACCTTCACCTGTGCGGCGAGCCCGGCATCGGCAAGTCGCGCCTGCTGGCCGAGCTGGCCGCCACGGTCACGGCCGACGGCGGGCGCGTGCTGGCGGTGGCCGGCCGACCCGTGAGCCGCGCCCTGCGCGACGATCTCTCGGCGCGCCTGGCCTCGGAACTCGGCGGCGAGGACATCGAGACGGCCTTGGCGTCCGCGGCACGTGCCCAGCCCTGCCTGGTGGTGCTCGACGCCCTGGATTGGACGGCGGCGTGGCCGGCCCTGGAGCTCGGCGAGCTGGCGGCCATCGGTGGCCTGCCGCTGCTGATTGTCACGGCCTCGCGTGACGAACTGCCCGCGGCGCGGCTGGCGGCGGCCGGTGCGGTGGTGGACGTGGTGCGCCTCGCGCCGCTGCCGCGCGAAGCCGTGCAGGCCATCGCCGAGGACGTTCTGGCGCGCATGCTGGAGCCGTTCGAGGCGCTGTGGCTGGCGGACTGGAGCGCCGGCGTGCCGCGCGTGGCGCGACACCTGGCCGCCTGGCTGGCGGAGTGCGGGGCGCGCGATGCCGGCGAACTGGCGGCGGCTTTCATCACGCTGCCGGCCGCCGTGCGCCAGGCGGCGGACGTGGCCCTCGACGAGCTGGACGAGGTCGACCGCGCCGTGCTGTACGCCGCGGCGGTACTGGACGACGAGGCCGAGGCCGGCTTCCAACCCGTCGCCATGGGCCGCGTCATGGCCGACGAACTGTGGCCTTGGCGACTGGAAAGCCTCGTGGCGAGCGGACTGCTGGCGCCCGCCGCAGGCGGCGCGTTGACCTTCCGCCAGAAGGTGGTGCGCCACGCCGCGCTGGCGCGACTGGTGGACAGCGCGCGCCAGGCCGTCACCGAGGCCGCCACTCTCGGCGAACGCGGCGCGCCGGGGAGGGAGCGGCTGGTGGGCGGCGAAAGAGAAGCACGTTAACGGACATCGGGTCCGGCCGGGCCGTAGGCGCACCACCCCTAACCCCTAACCCCTCCTCGGAGAGGAGGGGAAACGAGCCGACTCCCCTCCTCTCCGAGGAGGGGCTGGGGGTGGTGGGCTTCACAGAGGGTCGGGCGCTACTGGGTCCGGGATCGCTTTGGACTTGGCGCGGAGTGGCGCGATGCTTCTCTCGGTGTGCGCGACAGCCTTCGGTGGAACCCTCAGCGAACAGATCCGGGCCGCCGGCGACGCCGGCTTCGAGGCCCTCGAGCTGCGCCACGCCGTGGATGGCGTGCCGCTGGGGCGGCTCGATGCGGCGCGCTTCTCCGACCTCTGCGGCGAGGCCGCCGAGGAAGGGCTGACGGTCGCCACGCTGGCCCTCGGCCAGGTCGCGCAATGGCGCGAGAAGATCAGCGAGCTGCGCCACGTGGCGGCGCTGAGCGCCTTGAGCGGGGCGCGGGTGCGCTTCCACAGCTCGGCGCGACCCGGCGGCGAGGCCCTCGGCGACCCGCCGGACATGCTCTATCGCCTGGAGCTGGACGGCGTGCGCACCTGCGTCGAGACCATCCATGCCGTGCATCCCGAGACCTTGGTGATGATCGAGCCGGGCCGCGACAGCGTCTGCAACACCACGGCGCGCCTGGCCGCCCTGCTCGACGATCTGGGGGCGCCCAACGTCGGCATCAACTGGGATTTCGTCAACGCCTGGCGCGCCGGCGAGCATCCCTGGCCGGAGCCGTGGGACCATCTGCGTGGCCGCCTCTACGGCGTACACTGGAAAGGGGCGCGCGCCGAGCCCCACGAGCCGCGGCGCTACGCCTGCCACTTCGTGCCCGGCGACGACGACATCCAGCACCGCTCCATGTGGGCCACGTGGGCCGCCGTGGGCTTCGACGGACCCGTCACCGCGGATCCCGAATACCATTTCTTCGCCCCCCGCGACCACTTCGATCCCGAGCCCGAGCGGCCGGAGTGGGTGTTGTGTTGCACCTACCTGGATAAGATGATCGATTACCGCCGCCGCGCCTGGGAGCGTCTGGTGTGCTAGGAAAGACGCCCATGCCCGGACTGCCGCTGCACACCCTCACCGACATCTGGCTCAACACCGTCGGCAAGTACCCGCGCAAGCTGGCGGTCGTCACCGGCGACCGGAGATGCACGTATCGCGAGCTGGAGGCCGACATCGCACGGCTGGCGGGCCGCCTGCTGGCGTTGGGCGTCGTGCCGGGGGATCGCGTGGCCGTGGCCATGCCCAATTGCTGGGAGTTCTACCTCGCCTATTGGGCCACTTTGCGCGTCGGCGCGGTGCTGGCCCCGGTCAACTTCCGCCTCGGCGCCGAGGAGATGGGCTATGTCTTCGGCAACCTGGCGCCCAAAGTGGTCTTCGTGCACGCCGAGGTGTGGGAGGCCGTGGCGCCCGCCATCTTCCCCGGCGCCTACCGCATCGGCGTCGAGGTGGACGGCGCGGAGGCCTTCGCCGCGGCCCTGGCCTCGCCGCCCGCGGCGCCGGTGAAGGTGGATGGTGAGGCGCTGGCGGTCATCGCCCACACCTCCGGCACCACCGGCGTGCCGAAGGGCGCCATGATGCGCCACTGCGATCTGCTGTTCAACATCCGCAACACCGTCATCCCCTTCTCCTGGCGCCACGAGGACGTCAACCTGCTGCTGTCGCCGCTGTTCCACGTCGTGGCGCTCTACAGCATCGTGCCCTCCAGCGCCTATCTCGGCGCCACGGTGGTCATCGCGCCGCGGCCGGATCCGCGCGAGGTGGTGGATCTCATGGAGCGCGAGCGGGTCACCAACTTCCTCAGCACGCCCACTTTCCACCACATGGTGGCCTCGCTGCCGGACATCGCGGAGCGCGACCTGAGCGCCCTGCGCATGATCGGCTACAGCGGCGCGCCCATGCCGACGCGCACCATCGGCCGGCTCGCCGAGCTGTTCCCCCACGCCCGGCTGCACAACTTCTTCGGCCTCACCGAGACCGTTTCGCTCACCCACATCACCCCTGCCAACGCCGCCGTGAGCCACGCCGACAGCATCGGCAAGACCATCCCGGAGGTCGGCTGCCGCATCGTGCGGCCCGACGGCAGCGACTGCGATTTCGGCGAACGCGGCCTGCTCCACATCCATCGCGCCAACACCATCCCCGGCTATTGGCGCCGCCCCGGCCTGCTGGAGGAGTCGCTGACCGCCGACGGCCAATGGTTCAACACCGGCGACCTGGCGCGCCTCGACGAGGACGGCTTCTGCTATCTGGAGGGCCGGCAGAAGGAGATGATCATCGTGGCCGGCGAGAACGTCTTCGCCCTGGAGGTGGAGCGCTGCATCCTACAGATCGAGGGGGTCAAGGAAGTGGCCGTGCTGGGCGTCCCGGCCACCGGCCCGCGCGCCGCGTTGGGCGAGCTGGTGAAAGCGGTGGTGGTGGCCATGCCGGGCGCCGAGCTCGGCCTGCGCGACGTGAAACGGCACTGCGTGGAGCGCCTGGCAAGCTACAAGGTGCCGCAGATCATCGAGTTCCGAGACGCCTTGCCGCGCAATCCCGGCGGGAAGGTGCTGAAGCAGCGGCTGGTGGAGTAGGCGGGGAGGTTGCCCGCCGTCCAGGTTATAATGGAGTGAGGCTGCGGAGCCATTGGAGGACTTCGATTGGACGAGCACGTCACCGACGACGATTTCGAGGTGTACCGGGTCTTGCTCGACATGTTCAGGAGTTGCGAGGAGGGCGGGTTGCCGCCTTGGAACTTCTGGCACAGCCGCACGCCAGCCGAGCGACTG
>Ga0181528_10002264_pt1 | contig 11809 bp, 13 predicted proteins | sample PEATcosm2014_Bin_47_FD_119742 | JGI IMG/M metagenome (GOLD analysis project Ga0181528, IMG submission 119742) | Peatland microbial communities from MTU Mesocosm Facility, Houghton, MI, USA - PEATcosm2014_Bin10_10_metaG | ecosystem: Environmental > Terrestrial > Soil > Wetlands > Peat | place... | reverse complement strand
CGTGCAGACTACCAAGGCATTTAACCCCGCGTTGCGGGCCACTCCTCCACACCTTGTGATGGCCGATTACAACCTGCCAAGTTGGAGAGGTATGGAGGCGATAGAAATCATCACTGGCGAGGGGCAGGATATCCCCCTGATTCTGGTAACGGGGGCCCTTGCCGATACCACCGCCGTCGACTGCATAAAGGAAGGTGCGACCGACTACGTTCTGAAAGGTACTTTGGCGCGATTACCGGTTGCCATCCGCCGAGCGTTTCAAGAAAAGAATCTGCGGGAGCAGCGCAAACGGGCGGAAGAAAATCTGGCGCGCTCCAAACGAGCTTTGGAAAAAAGCCGCGAAGATCAGCTCCGGTTTAAGGATGATCTCCTATCGCACGTCTCTCATGAGCTTCGTACCCCTCTCACCGCGATCAAGCAGTTTTCAACCATTCTGTTGGACGGATCGGCGGGTGAGTTAAACCACGACCAGCACAAATACCAGCAGATTGTTTTGAAAAACATTCTGCAACTTCAGGCGATGATCGATGACTTACTGGAAGTCACACGGCTTGATAATGGAAAACTCACGTTTAAACCGGAATCAGTTTCTGTGCCGGCGATCTTAACCGACGCGATCGATACGGTCTACGTATCCGCGCACGCCAAAGGAATTACTCTTTCGTGCGACCCTTCGCCCGGCGTGCCCGCAGCCTGTGCTGATCCAACTCGTTTGAGGCAAATCTTGCTCATCTTGATCGACAACGCCCTTCGGTTTACTCCGTCAGGAGGAGCCATAAGGATTCGGGCACGGCCTAGTGAAGAAGATTTCAAATTCGTGTTGTTTGAAGTTTCCGACACCGGATGCGGCATCAATTCGGAAGACCTCGACCGAGTCTTCGAGCGCCTCTACCAGGTAAGACCTGATCAGTCCAGTCGCGAGGGTCTTGGACTTGGTCTGTTTATCTGCCAGGGATTAGTGACCCGACATGGCGGCCAAATCTGGGTTGAGAGCGAGTTGAACAAAGGCAGCACATTTTCGTTTACGCTGCCAGTTTTTTCCGTAAACAACTTGATCGCTCCTCTCGAAGCGGCGCTCAAATCTCAAACGCTCTAGGAGGCTATCAGCGATGACTAACGGGAAGATTCTTATCGTCGAGGACGATGCCGATATAAGTCTCGGGTACAAAGTGTTTCTGCAGGTTCGTTACGAAGTGTTCTTTGCAGTCGACGTACCATCTGCGGTCAGTGAGGCCCTTCGGCTCCAGCCGGATCTCATCATTTTGGATCTTGGTCTACCCGGTGAAGATGGCTTTGTTGCCTTGGAAAGATTCCAAGAAAACCCAATTTTGTCTGGTCTTCCGGTCATCGTCGTGTCCGGTCGCGACCCGGCTGCCAACAAAAATCGGTCTCTAGAGAAAGGAGCCAAGGCTTTTATTCGGAAGCCGTGGAATAACGCCGAGCTGCTAACCACGATCGACCAATTCATCGGGCGTGGGGAACGCGTAGCAGCGGGTGGTGCGAGTTTGGATCCGTGAGGGGAAAAGCTGGCGTAGTTGGCAGGGATGGTGCGCAGAATGCTTGCGTAATTTCGGCCCGAACACTCCTCGCAGGAGGCTGCGGGATGGTGGTTCGCTTAATTGTTGAACTCGGGTATTGCAAAGCGGTCAAGGGGCGAGACATCGGATGGGTTGGAGAAATGAGACAAAGTGCGCGAGCGCTCATGCTGCAATTTGGATGTTGTGGTCAGTCTTCGTTGTTTGTTTCACATGGCCAGCTTTATCGTCTGCGCAGTCCGGAGTCGGAAGTATAGATGGATCAATCACCGACCCCACCGCTGCCATGGTTTCAGAGGCGAGTGTCGAACTGGTCAGCGAGGCAACTCATGCCGCGCGCAAGATGGTAACAGCGGGAAGCGGGCACTTCACCTTCACTGCACTGAGCCCCGGTGATTATCAACTTGTCGTTAAGCGCCAGGGGTTCAGGATTACGACCATGAATCCCATAACAGTCGAAGTTGACCGAACAAGTTCGGTCACGGTAACGCTGGAACCCGGAAGTGTTATGGAGGTAGTGGAAGTATCCGCGGCGACACAGCCGCTACTGAACACCACTGATTCGTCCGTGGGAACCCTGGTCGACAACAAGACATTGGAAGCCGTCCCGCTTAATGGGCGCGATCCGTTCCTGCTTATCCAACTGAGCGCGAGCGTTGTACCGGTGAACGGCGCCATCAATAGTACAGGCGAAGCCAACCGTCCGGGGCTCGGCGTCTCTGCGTTCAGGATCAACGGTCTGCCGGAAGGAGCGCTGACGTATATGTTTGACGGCAGCGCGCTCAGCATCTCAGGCTACGGCGACTCGGCGACTTCGCCGGCCCTGACGCCACCGCTGGACAGCATACAGGAATTTCGGATGGAGACGAGCAGCACGTCAGCAAGCATCCGCAATTCGGGGGCTGGCGTGATGAGTATGGCGAGCACCGCGGGCGGGAACGCACTGCACGGCAGTGCATTCTTTTTCGACCGCCCGAATGCAATGGATGCCAATGACCCATTTATCAAGGCGAATCAGATCGAGAGCGAACTCCCAAACAAACCGCCAGAGTTCGAGCGCCGTCAGTGGGGCGGAAGCGCAGGCGGCCACATCAGGAAGGACAAGCTCTTTTACTTTGCCGATTACGAGAATACACGGGCTCAGGGAATAGAGACCGAGACCACAACCCTGCCGACCGACGCAGAGAAGGCTGGTAATTTTGCCGACGTGCCAACCATCTATAACCCATATGATGTGGACAATGCAGGAAGAAGAAGACCGTTCGCCAACAATGTAATTCCGGCGAACCTGCAGAGCTCCGTGGCGCTCAGTATGCAGAAACTGTATCCCGAACCCAATCTTCCGGGCTCAGGTCCGTACCACAGCAATAACTATTTCGATGCGTCCAGCTTTCCTGACGATACAGACAAGTTTGACTTCCGGCCGGACTATCACATCAACGACAAACAAATCTTCTTCGCTCGCTACTCGTATATGAAAGCGATCTCCGGCTCGGCCGATCACTATCACAATGGAGCAGACCCTCTCTATTACATCAACCACACAGTGGGGCAAAATGCGCTGCTCGCCTATAACTATGCGACGAGCCAGAATAGCCTTATTCAACTGCGGTATTCTTTCGCGCGACACGCGGAAAGCCAACCTGCCAAATCGGGACTGCCAACTCTCGCAGATCTCGGATTTCCTGCTCCCCTGCAGGCCGAGCAAAGTGTGAAGGCGCTCCCGGACATGTTGATTGCTGGCGTGAACGGCGTAGGTTCGCGGACTTCCGCAACGGGTTTTCAGTTCATCGCAATGTACCACGACGCCAGCGTCCTCTTGGAAGCGAACCACGGACGCCACGATATAAAGCTGGGATTCGAATGGCGGAAGGACTTGGAAAATATAGGCCAACCGATCTCACCGAGCGGAAGTTATGACTTCGACACGACCGCTACCAGCTCGCAGACCTTTGCCAACGATGGCTATGGTTATGCATCGTACCTGATGGGGATGGGTAACCCGTTTGAAGGTCTGACCTCTTTCACGCAGGATCTTTTCCTGGCGATGGCTGCGCCCTACTATGCTTCATTCGGTGAGGACACTTACCATATAACTCCGAGGCTGACAGTCGTAGTCGGACTGCGATGGGAGGTATTCGGCGGTCGAACCGAGCGCCACAACCGCTTGGAATACTTCGATCCAACTGCGAGTTACTCGGTCGACGGCGTATCCATGACCGGCGGCGAAGTCTTTGTTCAGGGCCACAAGAGTCCGTACACCAGTCGGCTAAGGGATTTCGGACCTCATCTTGCAATCAACTACGGTCTGAGTAATTCCCTGATTGCGCACGCAGGGGGTGGGATCTTCTACGGCCCGAGTGCCCGCGGTGTCGGTCTGCCCTTCACCGATAGCGACTCGTTCATTGGCAAGAACACCTGGAATGCTGTCACGTACGATCAATACGGCAACACGGTGATGCTCAATTCGCTCGATGATCCGTTTCCAAATGGCCTTGTGCCCCTGTCCAAAGGATCTCAAGGACTAACCACAAATCTGGGTCATCCGCTCTCTACTGTGGAGCGCAACCAGCCTGACGCCAGTGCCTACAATTGGGAAGCCGGGCTGCAATATCAAATCGGCCGTAGCGTTTCCATTTCCGCCGACTACGTCGGCAGCCGCGGACTTCACGAAGCCTATGGCAACGGCGGCTTGGGACCACAACTGAACCAGATGTCGCTGGAACAGATCGCAAGTTACAACACTCAACTGGGGACACAAGTGCCAAATCCATTTCTCTCAGTGATCACAGATCCCACATCGCCGATTTATGAAAAACCGACGATACCTTTTTGGGAAGCGAAGTCGACCTATCCACAATTTACCTCGGGCTCACCTGGTAGTGGTCCGACCTATGAGAGCTTCGGATTGCTGGACAGCGACTACAACGCACTCGTGCTAAAGGCCGAGAAAAGGTTCACCTCTCACTGGAGCACGCAGGCCGCCTTTACCTGGGGCAAGACAATGAGCGATGGTAGCCTCGGCGGAGATTGGTACGTGCTGTCGAGCACAGGCAACCAGGACTGGAGAAACCTAAAGCTGGATTATTCGGTTGACGCGCAGGACGTGGCACGCTCCTTCATCGTAACTTCCAGCTATGACCTTCCCTTCGGACGCGGCCGACTGATCGATACCGGTGCGCGGGCGTTCAATTCGGCGATGGGCGGTTGGTCCCTTAACGCTGTCCTGGCGGTGTCCTCCGGCATTCCGATTCCGGTGAATGGTTCGTTTCCTAACCAAAGCACTTATTTCAATCAGCGGCCTGACCTGACTTGCGATCCGGGAAAAGATGCGCCGCATTCGAGAGTGCAGTGGTTCTTGCCGAATTGCTATGCTGTACCCGCAAGTCCATACTTAGCAGGGAGCTCGCCTCGCCTGCTGAGTAGTGTCAGATCCGACGGAACCCACAACCTCGACCTCTCGCTGTTCAAGAACTTCCCCCAGGGCGAGAAAGGTAACCTGCAGCTACGCGTAGAAGCCTTCAACTTCACGAATAGCGTGCAGTTAGGACTTCCTAATTCGACCTGGAATCCGAATAACCTCGCTAGCTTTGGCCAGATAACTTCAGCATCCAGCAGTCCGAGACAAATTCAATTCGGAGCCCGCTACACATTTTAGCGCGACCTTTCAATCAGACCCCGTGCTTCCGCCCGACCGGGAAATCGCGTTGAGTTTGAGAACAGCGAGTGAAGAAGCGGGGCGACCCATCTGTCCAGGTCATAACGGGCGGGCATAGAAATCCAGGAGAGTGATTATGAGTCTTTTTCGATGGGTGATTCCGGGCGCCTCAGTCGTGATCTGGTTAATTGGAGCGATGGCCGGGCATGCCCAAACTTATCAGGTTCAATGGGAGAGGAAGAGCAGTGCGCTAGGGGAACTGCCAGTGCCGGGCACCTCTCGTCAACAAACTGGCGACCTTGCCGCCCGCCTCGACCCGGATTCTCCCGCGACAGACTTCGTGATCAGTGCGCGGCTGCCCGGGCCGACACTTGTATGGTACAGGCGCAAACTGGACGGTTGGGACAGATATGTAATTGAGAAGGATTCGCTCACCATCGAATCCGGCGGTGCAGCCGCGGACATCGATGGCGACGGCGACCTCGACATCGTTTTCGGCGAAGACCGGTGGGGAGGCAATCTTTACTGGTGGGAGAATCCCTATCCGGACTTCGATCCTGATGTGCCATGGAAGCGGCACTTGATCAAAGAGGGGGGACCGCACGAACACCACGATCAGATATTCGGCGACTTTGAAGGGCTGGGTAGACCGCAACTGGTCTTCTGGAACCAGATGGCTGGAGCGCTCGAGCTCGCGCGTATTCCAGCAGACCCTCGCCATACCGCACCGTGGTCCTTCGTGCCGATTTTCTCCTGGAACGTAGCAGAGGAAACCAAGGATGCTGTCTTGAATGCTGAGGGTCTGGATGCTTACGATATCGACGGCGACGGCAAGATCGACTTGCTTGCGGGCAACTATTGGTTCAAGTATCTGAGCAATGGCAAGTTCAAGGCAATCAAGGTTGGTGTGATCGGCGGTCGCATTCGTGCTGGAAGATTCAAGCCAGGCAAGTACCCGCAGATTGTGATCGCACCCGGTGATGAATCTGGCCCGCTGATGATGTATGAATGCCCCGACAACGCTGATCCGGCCGAGTCTGTATCGTGGATCGGACACCGCCTGATCGATCGCGACTTGATTCATGGACACACTCTCGAGATAGCCGATATCGATCAGGACGGAAACCTTGACATTCTGACAGCTGAGCAAGGGAAGTGGACCTTAGACCCCACGCCAATGGACAATCCCGACGCTACCGCGTGGATTTTGTATGGAGACGGGAAGGGGAACTTCCGTACCACAATTCTCGATCACGGCGAAGGTTGGCACGACGGAAGAATCGCAGACTTTGACGGAGATGGTGACTTGGACATCCTGCAAAAACCATATGCGTGGGACACCCCGCGCGTCGACATTTGGTTGAACCACGGCACCGGACATGTTCAGCCATGGGAGCGAAAGACTGCCGCGAGCTACAGGCAGGGGCCGTTTGAAGGTCCTGTGGGTATGGAACTATGGACCTATCGGCGAGAGTTGGAGCGCGATCTGCCAGGAACCTTAGAAGCCATTCGAAACTTAGGCATAGCGGAGGTGGAGACCTCCAGCTTCTATGGACAAAGCGCAGCGGGGTTCCGCAAGTTCTTGGAGAGCGCGAACCTAAGTTGCGTGAGTATCGTTGTGCCTTACCAGCGAATGCACGATGCGATCGGAAGCGTCATCGCTGACGCCTTAACGGTGGGCGCGACCTATGTTGTCGTCTCCGACATTCCTCGAACGGGAGAGCTGAGCGAGGAAGAAACCCACGCAGCCGCGGAGGATTTCAACAACTGGGGAAAAGAACTGCGGAGACGAGGGCTCCAGTTTGCGTATCATCCCCATGGCTTCGAATTCCGCCATACAGAAACCGCGACGCTCTTCGATGTGCTCCTGCAAGAGACCGTACCGGATCTGGTGAGCTTTGAACTGGATACCTTCTGGTTACGTCAAGGCGGCGTTGATCCTGCCCGATTTCTTGAGAGATATCCGAGCCGGTTTCATCTCCTCCACCTAAAGGATATCGCCGTTGGAACCAAGCAAGATCAGAGCGGTGGGGCGCCGGACACCTCCAGCGTTGTGCTTGGCCAGGGTCAACTCCACTGGAACGAGATACTGCGCGCGGCAAGAAACGCTGGGGTGAGGGAGTACTTCATCGAAGACGAAAGCCCCGAAGCGGCGAAGCAGGTTCCCGAGAGTATGAGATATCTGCGTCAAATACAATTCTGAGCCGGCTGACCGATGTCCCCACGCCGAAGCGACCGAGTCCGCGTGAACTCGGGAATCAAGTGGGCGACAATAACCATCTCGGCATTTCCAGACTAGGAAGAGTCGAGATGCTGTCGAGATAAAGGAGGAACAGAAGGCGATTTTCGAAGACTAACTCTACGCCAAGAAGTACACGCATGTGTAGGCCTGGTCGTGTAGTGCGGTGTATAGGTCCCCGGCTACCAGATTCCCACGCGGCTAGCCAGTCGTATTCTCCTAGTCCTTCTCCCGCTCCTTGAGAGGGTCCGCCCGGAACAACGCGAATGCGTTGCCACCGCTCCCTTTCACACGATACATCGCCATATCCCAGTGGCTAATTAGCATCTCGGTGCTGCTGCCGTCGGCGGGATACCGGCTGAGTCCGATGCTGGCCGTCACATTCACAAGAACTCCTACCTCGATTTCGATGGGCTCTTCGACCGTTCGCGGAATGCGCTCCACGACCTTCAACACGCTCGCTTCCCGGCTCAGTCCGGGCAAAATTATGATAAATTCGTCGCCACCTAAACGGCCGACGCAGTCTTCGGAGCGCACCTGATGCTGCATCCGTTTGGCGGTGATCTTGAGAATCTGATCTCCTGCGACGTGACCATAACGATCATTGACAGGCTTGAAGTGATCGAGATCGATAAACAGGACAACGATCTGAGAATGATCGGATCCCGCTTCCTTTACGCATTGCTCCAGTTTGAGGTGGATGGCATGTCCATTGAGCAATCCCGTTAAAGCATCATATTTTGCGAAGTAGCGAACGTGCTCTTGTGATTTGTGCAACTTGTCCGCCTCTCGCAACCGAAGCAGTTGCTCGCGCACCAAAACGCATTTTCCAACTCAACATCGCTCCAAGGCAGGCTTTGCCCGCGCACGGTCTTCTTCCAGGCCGCGAATGAGGCGCGCGGGCGCAACCGCCCAGACTCATCAAGGCTGGACGCCCTATCGGGATTCCCGGCCCAAACTAGCGTCTGGACGAGCTCTCGGCGGAGCAGCAAGAGATAATCGCCAGTCTCGCCTGTGAGTCCTATGTATAGCGCTCCACTTGCCTGACTCGCGTAGGATGTGGCGCTGGGATCCAGCGCGCCGAGCATGTTGGAACTCGCGATGCGTCGTGCCGAGAAACTCTGCAACTTCGTCATGACCGGAAGCAGCAACTCTTCAGATACGGTCACGCCTTGGCACGACAGGAATCCGTCAACACGGGAAACCACGCCATCTGCGCCCAGCAAATCGAGGAACTGAGCGCTCTGAAAATAGCCGGTCTGGGTCACTGATTCCGAATGCTTCGGCAGCCGCCATATATTTTTCGAGCGCTCTGCGTGAGGTCAGCCGAGACTGCAGCGCAACGTTTTCCATTCGCAGGCTCACCTGCGACCCGAAAATCTGTACCATTAGTTCGCAAACCGAGCGGGTCGGCTGATCCAAGCGGTGCGGCCCGGCACCATGACATGCCACCAGGCCCCAGAGCCGGTGGTTGACGATAATCGAGAGAGTCATCGATGACTGCAATGCCATATTACGCAAATACTCGAGGTGAATCCGGGCGGCTCCGCAGACTCGAGTGCGTCAAGTCCAGCGGTCTTCCTGTCCGTGGCCCGATCTCGGGAACGATGGGTAACGGCTTTGCGGCCACATTCGCGATCGACCGCGATGGGTTCATTAGAAAGAGCTGTCGGGCTTGGGCTGGAATGTCACTTTCTGGGAAGCGCGAACCTGGGTACAAGACTGGCACAGCGGCGGCCACGGCCTCGGCTATCACTTCGCCGTTCCAGGCCTCATCGAATCGATAGACCATGACACGAAGCCGCTCAGAAGCCGGATTTATTCCGCGGCTAACCGAAACAGTTCCGGCGGGTCAGCCGCTCGCTCCATGCGTCGCAATGGAATTCGGATGTGCGCATCCAGGTCGAGGGGTTCAAGCGTATGGTTCCATGCACAAGATCGAGTTCCACAATCAGCACGCCGTCGTGCCGATGGAAGGTGCAATACATATCGGTTACTAAACCATTTACCGGGACGGAGAGTAGTTTCGGCGACGGCGGTCCACTGTCCAATACTTGAGATCGAAACGTCTCGAACTGTTGCGCTCCCAGGACGCTCTCGATCGAGCGTCCCAACAATGTTTCCGGAGACATCCAAGCAAAGTGGAGACGTTGACGCTCACTTGCCGAATGATCAGATCCGGTTCCGAGAGTGCGAACAACAGCCCGTGCGGTTGGATGTGTCCAATGATTTGGATGGGTTCCAGAGCGCAGCTGGCGAAGTTGGGAATCTCGCTGGTGGGTTCCGCTAAATGTGTCTTCAGCAGTTACCTTTCTGGATGAGCGGTTCTGCTAACCATGAATGCGTAGGCATAAAATATTTCGACGGAGTTGCGCAAATCACCTCTACGTTTTCCTTAGCGTTTTTCTCCACGTCCGAACAAAATGATGCCCAAAGCAATTCGGGGCGTCCGTTCCCGTCGTCGTAAAAATGAAAGCTGGCGGCCGGCCCGAGAATGGTCCGCAACCGTTTGACAATGATGTTTCCGCCCATCATGGAGCCTAGAATCACCTAGACATATCCGTGCAAGCCGGCGGGTTTAATCGGCGGAAGCCAGCCGCGCCGCTCCAGCGCGTCAATGTCACCAGCGGTTCCGCCCATCATCGTCAGCTCCTCGCGTAAAGCGCTCGATCTCTCAAGACTGCGCACAGGATTCTCAGGATCGGCAGCCCGGCCTCGAACAGTGGCTTAACTTTTTGCGAGATCTCCGGGGTGATGTCCTTTCCGCTCCAAATCCCCATATAGTCACGCTCTTGCGAGACTCCAATCGCGCTTGACTGTGATTGGCGAGATTCCTAATGCTTCGGCGGTCTCTTCCACCGTAAGCCCCCGAAAAAATGCGTTTCGACAACTTTGGCCTGCCTTGAATCGAGCTTCACTAAAGGCTGCAATACCTCGTCCAAGGTCGGCGGTACATTGAGAAGCGGAATCGAATATGCCGCATCATTTTCATGATCCCGAAATAGCGGAAACATCGCATTAAGTGAATGAAGGCGAAAAAAGAGGCCACATCAAAGTCGCAAAGGAGAATCGAGATGAAAAACAAAGTGAAAGTTTTGATCGCATTTCCTTTAGTTCTGGCTTCGGCATCCGTCTTACCAAAACCCCTTGCTCATAGCCAGGCGGTCTATGCTCGGTGGTCCCGCAGCTTTCTTGACACAGATGGGGTCTATGCAAGCGGTGTCTTCCGAGAGTCAGCGGTCGCGGGCGACTCGTACCACTGGCAGTTTTCTAGCGTTGGAATACCAGTTGCGTATCCATCGCTGACGTGACGCAAGCCAACGAAAGCTCGAAAATATGAATGATTCGATCGACACTCCTGTTTCTGCTCCTCTGCGCGCCGGCTGTCGCCCGCGCACAAACCCCCTCCGAAGCGAGCGCTCTCATTAGGTTCGAGGCTCGCGAGAGCCATCGCCCCGCCTACAATCCTGACGCGGCATCCGAGTTTAAGGCCAGCGACCACGTATTTATTCAGAGCGCGTTGGCTGTCGATTTCACCTATCGCCAGGCTAGCCACGCTGCCGCTGTCCGGAGGTCTCGATTCAAGCGGTCAGTCGGTTTGCTACATTTTGACCGACGCATCAGACTTTGCGTTCGCCCGCGCTCTGGGTATCAACTACGCCCAAACTTCGCAAGGCAGCGGGTAGTCCTGGAGCCCAGACTGCGACGATCAAAGACGGCCTAATTACATTAGAGGGGAAAGTGGATTTCTCCCCAGTTTACAAAGTGGTCCCTGGTTCACCCGACCCATTTCCACCAACCGTCGCCGATCCCGGTGCAGTGGCCGACGCAGAATGGTCGTCAATCGTTGTGCAGCCAAGCGGCATCGTGATCAATGACCAGATCGTTGCCTCTGCGAGCAGAACATCGGCTGGCGTGCCTTTAAGGGACAGGCGTGCTTCGAACTCTTGACCTAACAATACGCGCGCGCATCCTCGAATGGGCAAAAGTGACACAAAGTAGCTCAGCGCTACTCCGCACCTCAAAAGCCTCAGCGCGTCGTAACACGTTGGTGGCAGAAGCAGGTGCGCCATCCGTGCAGAGACCGTGCACTTATGAACGGAATTCGGTCCATTTGGGTTAACTTTGAACGAAGAGCAGATTCCCCAAATGATTGAAAACAATAGAAACCAAGATGAGAAATGGGTTTGTTGGAAAGGACATTTCTGCTTGTAAGGCAGGCGCTCTAACCAACTGAGCTAACCGCCCACGTTTTTAAAGCAATGACTTGGAAGCCATCTGGTGATCACCTTCCAATTTCCCCACAAACCGGATTCTTTCTGGGTTGTCGAGCAATTCGACGGTTTCACAAGCGCGTTATTCGAAGTGCCGGTGTCG
>Ga0181528_10002260_pt1 | contig 11818 bp, 14 predicted proteins | sample PEATcosm2014_Bin_47_FD_119742 | JGI IMG/M metagenome (GOLD analysis project Ga0181528, IMG submission 119742) | Peatland microbial communities from MTU Mesocosm Facility, Houghton, MI, USA - PEATcosm2014_Bin10_10_metaG | ecosystem: Environmental > Terrestrial > Soil > Wetlands > Peat | place... | reverse complement strand
CCGGCGGACACGAGTAAGGCAAGGAAAGTCACCGCCACCACGGCGAAGATGTGGATGCGAGGCGGCATCCGTACGAGACGCAGATCGCTCATGTCTCAAGCCCGTGAGCCGCCGATACGAGCCGGGCGAGCGAGCTCTCGAGAGTGGTCCACTCCTTGGTGCCGACTTCGCCGAGCAGCTTGCGCTGGACACTTTCCCAGGCGCCGGTCGCGGCCGAGAGAGCTTGCCGGCCGCGCGCCGTCAAAACTGCATATTTAGCCCGTCCTTTTCCTCCCGAAACCAATACCCACCCTTGCCGCTCAAGGGGCGTGAGTGCGCGATAGAGGGTGGTCCGCTCCATCACCAGCAGATCGGCCAGCTGCATGAGCGGCTGCTGCCCATGACGAGAAAGGTTTCGAAGGATGGAGAATTGAACTATCGACATGCCTGTATCACGCAGCGCTTCGTCATACATCCGCGTGATGGCCCTCGATGCCTTGCGCAATGCTGTACACGCACACGCGGTGTCGGCGGAAATCCCAGTACCCGACTCATGATGCATATACATCATATTAGTCCGAAGTCTGGTTTGGGTCAACGACCGACGCATCGGCGACGGCCGAGGGCCGGTCAGGCCTGGCGGGCACGAGGTGATGACCTGGGATGGTCATCGACGCAGAGTTCGCTTCGGTTTACTGCGCCAGCAAGTTTGGAGTGAAAGTCAATTCAACGTGACGAAAGTGTCACTGCTTGTCAGCTTGCGCGGCGGCCTTGGCGTTTGCCTTGGCGGCTTTGTAATCCGCCTCGGCCTGGTCTTTGCACATCTTCTGCGCGTCGCCGCTCGAGGATTCGCACTTGGCCAGCGCCACCTTGCGGTCACCGTCAGCCTGGGCCACGGCTAGATTGTAGGCATCCCTCGCCGCCGCGTTATTGAATGCGATGAGCTTGTCATCGACCTTATCCGCCGCACCACCCAAATCCTTCGCCGCGGAATCCTCGCTTTTGCTCACTTCCGTGGAGGCCTTTTGCTCAGCGTTTGCCACGTCCTTTGCCACGGTATCGGGGGATTTGGCGTTGTTGCAGCCGGATGCAAGGATGGTCGCCAATACGATCGCCGAGGTGATGTGTAATCGCATACTGTTCTCTTTGTTTGAGTTGGTTTTGTCCTGCCTGCGCCGTCCGCAATCGCCGACACAGCCTAGCGGCCAGCGGCGATCTCTTCCAGCGGCCGGCACCTATATGACTGTCAGAAGGTGCCTACGTCGAGCTTGACGGCTGCGCTTCGTCGGGTGGCGTACCCTCGAGGGCATGATTGATCTCGTCCCCAGAAAGTGAGGATCACGACTTTCCCACGCTGGTTGCCGAGCGGGATTTTCTCGCCTGTCAAAAGATTGCGGGCGCTGAAGTCCGGCGCAATTGTGCCGACGGCCGGACCGGAGGAGCCGGACGAGGCGATCACGGCAATGGGAAGAAATGGAAAACTCGTTAGTACGAACAAAAGACGCGGCATCGCTTTGAGCATCCTGCAATCCTCTCTCCCTTGATATCGCATCATGTCCAGACAGCCTATGCCACCAGCACGGCGCGAGGAATAATCGCCGAATGGAAACGGCTATGCCTTGCGCGATCCTGAAGGAGGCGCCGTTGACGAAGACCGTCCCTTCGCCCGTCAGGCCAAAATAGAACTCGGCCGGCTCGTGTCGATGAACGTTGAGTGTTCCGTGCGGCGGAAAGTCGGCAACTCCGAGGGTGATCTGGTCCGACGGTGTTCGATCGCCTGAAATCAAAGTGCGCCAAGTCAAATTTCCCGACTGCACGTCGTCAGCTCCTTCCTGGGGAGTCTCTCCGATGCTCACTGAGAAAGGCCGCGCCGCTCCGTCGTTGCCGCCCATCCCGGAGTTTTGCCCGTTGTGATTCATTGGTTCCTCACCGCATCATAGAATGCGCTTCATTGAATCGAATATAGCGCCAACGGTGCCACGCCGGCCCGTGGGCAATATGACATCGAGTATGCCGGGGCGATCGCCATCGTGGATGCGTTGTCCGGGCATACGCGCTAACGATTCGGGTAGAAGGGCGCGCGTCACGCCTTGCGCTTCCCGCAAATCAGGCGATGCTACCGGCGAATCAACGACTCGTCTCGCGATCGACACGGCGCGCCCGTATCCCCTTGTTTCGCTGGGCGCTATTGATACGCGCCGGACGAAGCGGCGCCACTGTCTGAGGAGCGGCCACAACCACCGAAGGACCCGGGACCCGGGAGAGCAACAGGTCACGAAACGCTTGTGCGGCCGCCGACAGGCGCTTGTCGCGCCGATGCACGATGAACCAGTGCCGCACGATCGGAAAACTCTCGACCGGCAACACGACGAGGCGGCGCGTCTCGAGTTCTAGTTCGATCGTTTGCAGTGATACCACCCCCAATCCGAGTCCCGCCTGCACCGCCTGCTTGATAGCTTCGTTGCTGCTGAGTTCGCACCCCAAGATGTAGTCCGCCTTGTGTGCAGTGAAGTGTCGCTCTGTCGCCGCCCGCGTGCCGGAACCCAGCTCGCGCACGACGAGCCGCTCATCGCGTAGGCGCGTCAGGGCAACGCGTTCCAGGCGCGCGAGCGGATGGTTCGGGTGCGCGATCACGACGAGCGGGTTCTCCATGAAGCGTTGTGCTTGGAGATCCACTCCCTCCGGGGGCTCACCCGTGATGGCAATATCGGTCCGATGGTCCAGCAATGATGCAAGGACCGATTCGCGATTGGCGACTTTCAGGCTGATCCGCACGCCCGGATATTGCTCGCTGTACGCGGCAATCAACGGCGAAAGGAAATAGTTCGCGGTGGATACGACGGTGATCCGCAGCACCCCGCGATCGAGGCCGCGGAATTGGTCCATGGCCGCCTGGAGCTCGATGGTCTGCGCGGAGAAGCGCTGCGCGTGGCTGCGCAACGCCTGGCCCGCCTCGGTCAAAACCAAGCGCCGCCCGATCTGCTCGATGAGCGGCACTCCGATCTGGTCCTCGAGCTGCTTCATCTGCATCGACACCGCCGGCTGTGTGAGGTGCATTTCCGCGGCCGCCCGCGACATGGAACTGTGCCGCGCAACGGATTCAAAGATGCGCAGTTGTCTTAGCGTTATTTGCATGGTCGCACCACATCGCACCAATCCACGGTTGAACCATCAGACTTAATGATAGATCCAGAAGAAGATCTGAATTGCCCTGGTGCGGATACCTCAACTACCTTTGCACGCACTTTCCAAGAAAACGTTGAGGAGACCAGCGTGGCAGAAAAAAGTTACCAGGCCGGCGTCAAGGATTATCGCAAGACCTACTGGACTCCGGACTACGTCCCCCTCGATACGGATCTTTTGGCTGTTTTCAAGATTGTAGCCCAGGCGGGAGTGCCGCGCGAGGAAGCGGCCGCCGCGGTTGCCGCGGAATCCTCAACCGGCACCTGGACGACCGTGTGGACGGACCTGCTCACGGACCTCGATTACTACAAGGGCCGCGCCTATCGAATCGAGCCGGTGCCCGGTGACAACACCGCTTTCTATGCCTTCATCGCCTATCCGCTCGATCTGTTCGAAGAGGGGTCGGTCGTCAACGTGCTCACGTCATTGGTCGGCAACGTGTTCGGATTCAAGGCGGTTCGAAGTCTCAGGCTCGAGGATTTGCGATTTCCGCTGGCCTACGTGAAGACCTGCGGCGGCCCGCCAAACGGCATCCAGATGGAGCGCGATCGACTGAACAAATATGGCCGTCCGCTCCTCGGCTGCACGATCAAGCCGAAGCTCGGGCTCTCCGCCAAGAACTACGGCCGCGCGGTCTATGAGTGCTTGCGCGGCGGCCTCGACTTCACCAAGGACGATGAGAATATCAACAGTCAGCCGTTCATGCGCTGGCATCATCGGTTCGAATTCGTCATGGAGGCCGTGCGCAAGGCGGAGGAAGAGACGGGCGAGCGCAAGGGTCATTATCTCAACTGCACGGCGCCGACGCCGGAGGAGATGTACAAACGCGCCGAATTCGCCAAATCCCTGGGCGCGCCCATCATCATGCATGACTTCCTCACCGCAGGGTTCACGGCCAACACGGGGCTTGCCAATTGGTGTCGCGAGAACGGCATGCTGCTGCATATCCACCGTGCGATGCACGCCGTGCTCGATCGCAATCCCTATCATGGCATTCACTTTCGGGTGTTGACCAAATGTCTGCGATTGTCGGGCGGCGATCATCTGCATTCCGGCACCGTGGTCGGCAAGCTCGAGGGCGACCGCGAAGCAACCCTGGGGTGGGTCGATATGATGCGTGAGCCCTTCATCCCCGAAAATCGCACCCGCGGCATCTTCTTCGATCAGGACTGGGGATCGATGCCTGGCGTGATGCCGGTCGCCTCCGGCGGCATCCATGTCTGGCACATGCCGGCTCTCACGGCGATATTCGGCGACGATGCCTGCTTCCAGTTCGGCGGTGGCACCTTGGGGCACCCCTGGGGAAACGCGGCGGGAGCGCACGCCAATCGGGTGGCGCTCGAGGCCTGTGTAGAGGCGCGTAACCAGGGTCGCCCCGTCGAGCGCGAAGGCCGCGAGATCCTGGGCGAGGCCGCGCAGCACTCGCCCGAGCTCAAGATCGCGATGGAGACCTGGAAGGAAATCAAATTCGAATTCGACACGGTCGACAAGCTCGACGTGGTCAACGCCTGATATCGAGGAGTGCGCAAATGCCCGACGTACAAGCCTACAAGACCACCGAGCGGCGCGGCGAGACCTTCTCCTACCTGCCGCCGATGACCCCGGACCGGATGCGTCAACAGATCGCTTATCTGATCGCGCAAGGATGGAATCCGGCCATCGAGCATACCGAGCCCGAGAGGTCATTCTCGAGTTTCTGGTACCTGTGGAAGCTGCCCTTCTTCGGCGAGCGTTCGGTCGAGAAAATTCTATCGGAGCTGGAGGCCTGTCGCCGCGCCAATCCGGCCCATCACGTGCGCTTGCTCGGCTACGACAATTACACCCAGTCGCAGGGCACCGCGTTCATCGTCTACCGCGCGGGCGCCCGCTAGCGCCGCGTTCGCCTGAAGTGCCATGTCAGCTGCCACCTTAAGTTCCTTCAGCGGCCGCACGGCGGCCCTCGCACGGCGGCGCGCGCTCTCCGCCGGCAAATCTGCCCTGCCGCCGGCCACGGAGCGCGTCCGCACGGGTGAGCGTAGCGCGGCGCTTCCGGCGCCGCCGGTCGATCGGGCGCCGGCGTCCGAGGCCATCGCCCCACCGACAGCGTCGTTCGCCAACGCCAGCCAATCGGGGCGCATGCTCTCGATGCTGCGGCGGCAGCGGTTGGCGGGCGGCAAGCGCACGCTGCAGGCCGCGGCGCCCGTGCCGCCAGCCGCTGCGTCCGCGGCTTTTTCTACGTCCGCGGCTTCTTCGCCGAGCGCCCCTGCACAGCCCAGCGTCTCGCAGTCCAACCGGGGATCGGGCGCGAACTCCGCCGGCTCCTGCCGCGAGCAAGCTCGCGCCCGGCGGGCGCTCTTGAGTGAGCGCGGCCGAGGCGATGGACCCGCCGCCTCGCCCAGTCGTCCGCCGCGCCAGGGCACGCTCCAATACGCACCGAAAGTGACCGAGTCGACCACCCATGGGGGCCAGATCGTGACCGGCAGCCGGATTGGACGGGGCACCCAGGTCACGGGCGATGAGGCGGGTGCGCAACTACCGGTCTCGGGCACTCAATACATCGGCGCCAGCGACGGTCCGCCTGCGCGCTCGGGGGGACCCAAGGTGGGACTGGCGCGCACCCTGGGCGGAGCCATCGTCTCGGGCACGATGGTTCGAAGCAAAGTGCGCGTGACCGGTGACGAGCCCGGCGCCTCGATTACCATCACGGGCGAAGCCGAACAGTGCGCCGACGATGATCTGACACCGCGCGCCGCTGAGGGCGCGAACGTGTCCGGTCAGTTCTCCCGGCAGGTCGACCCGCATGGGCACAGCGTATTTGGCACGAACCTTGGCCGCTCGGCCAGCTCCTTCGGCTCCCGCGACCGCCGGCGCGAAGCACCGATCGAATCGACGGAGAACGGCTTGCCGATCACGGGTTCCGCGGTCGGTCGCACCGTTCGCGTCACCGGCGACGAGGTTGGCGCGTGTCGGCAGGTGACGGGTAGCCAGTACCTCAGCCCGGCGCGCGCGCAGGCCGAATGCGGCGGCTCGGGCGGCGGGACCGCACCGGCGGCGCAGATGGGAGCGCTGCGGCGAGATCCGGTGACCGGCGCCAAGGTCACGGTGGCTCAGACCTGGGGTCAGCAGCGCCTCACGGGCAGCAACGTGGAGCATGATTCCCGGGTGACGGGAGATGCCGCCGGGTCCTGCTCGATCATCACGGGCACCCCGTATCACGGGGCCAACACGGTTCATGGATGGTGCGAGCCGGGTGCGGCTCGTGCCGCCGAGGATCGACTACCGAGGCGAGCCGCGCGCTCCGCCGTTACCGGCGATGTGCCCGAGCACTCCGACGTGCTCACGGGGACCGGTCGGGGCGCCGCGCGCGACGTGACCGGTTCCCCGTACTATCGACAGCCGTCCCCGGATTCCGTGACGCCGTCGGAAGACGCCCTGGCGGGGCAGGATGCCCGGTTTTCGGTCTCCTCGCCCCAGCGCAGCGCGCACCTGCGCGCGCGTGCCGCGCAGGAGGCAGAGGCGAAGCAACCCGGCGACCAGGCCAAGTCCGGTAGTGCGGCACCGATCACGGGGTCGTTCGCGATCGCGCGCGATCGGGTCACCGGGAACGCCGAATTTCTCTTCAAGTCACGCAGTGCGAGCGATACCCAGCCGGCGGCCGCGCGCTTGCGGCTCACCGGCGAGGGTCGCGCCGTGGGATCGCGAGTGACGGGATGGTCCTGGTCCGAGCAATCGAACGTCACCGGGACGGAGGGCGCCATTGCAACCGACCGAAATCCGAGCGAACGCGCCGGCAAGCCGCAGTCATTCTCCGGCGCGGGCCGGTTCAAGACGCTCGCCAAACGTGAGGAGCCCAAGCAGCTGGTGACAGGTCTTCTGGGATGGTCGGGAAAGACCGCGGCCAAGGTCACTTTGTCCGGCGGAGCGCAAGCGTGATGCCCGCACAGCGCCGCAGCGGAACCTCTTGCGCCGCAGCCTGGCAGAGATGGAGTGGGGTTCGGCCGGGATATGCCGGGGCCCGCGTCTCGCCATATGCGAAGGCGCCATCCTGGCAGGCCGCCCCCGCGAGCCCGGTGTGGACCTCGGGTCATCCGCTGGCGGATCCTGCGATCAGCAGCGCGCTCAAAGAACGCGCGGATCAGATTCAAAGTGCGTTTGCGGCCATTGAGCCGACCTTGAGGGCGCTTGCGCCGCGGCAATTCGAGGACAATTTCGCCGCCGCTGCGCGCGAGTCCCTGCGCGAGCGGTTGGGGTTGAGCGTTCCCCTTGAACTGCTGACGGTGTCGTGGGCGGTGCCGCTCGATGTACGGCGCCTCTATGCGCACTGCGTGCTCGCCACCTTCTGCCGTTTGATCGAGCGCCATCTCGATCGCGACCTGGCATGCTCTTTCGAGGGCGAGAGCGCCGAGGCGCTGATCCAGCGCTTTGGGTTCCATGCGGTCGATATCACGCCCTGTGCCGATGGACGCTTGAGCGGCGTGATCGACTATATCCTGCGGGTGCCCCCGGCGGTGGTGGCGTTTCGAAAATCCTTTGCGGGCGCGATGTTCGACGTGGACGAGTCGTTGCATCACTGGGAGACGGTGCAGCTACGCCGCTTCCGGGAAGCGCGGCCCAATGCCGCCACCGCGCCCACCCGGTTCCTCAAGATCGGCGTCTACCATTTCAGCAGCGTTGACCCCCACCGCGAGGGCTGCGCGGCGCACCAGAGCGATGATGCACGCGCAGCCGCTGCCTTGCTCGAGCGTCTGCGGCAATTCGAGGAGGCGGTGCAATTGACCCATGGCGGCGAGGCGCGCGTCGCGACGTTATTGGTTGGCGTCGATACCGATACCGACGCGATCCGAATCCACGTTCCTGATGCAGCGGGACAGATGTCGATCGAACGCTTTATCGACAGCCGCCAGCTTTACGATCGCACCCAAGGCCTGACCCGGGATGAAGGCAAGCAGGTGATCCGCGAGCAAGTTGCCGATCTCATGGGCGTCGCGATCGATGATGCGCCGACCGAAGGCATGCGCTGGTTCTGTGGCTACCTACTCAAGAACAACCTTGCGCAAGTGGATGCGGTGCGCCGCTGGCATGGCTCGAGCTATGCAGACCGGGGCCACACCGAGCAGCTGATGGTGATCGGGGATTCGGTCGATGATGTGCAGCTGCGCAATCTCGCGTTCCAGGCGCAGATGGACACCATCGAGGAAGGGGCGCCCGATCTCGATGTGGGCGTGCGGATATTGCGCTCGTTGCACGAATCCCGCGGACTTGCGGTGCCCGTGCTCGTGCATATTCGGTTCGATCCGCGCATTCCAGGCGCGCGCGAGCGCGCAGAAGTGCGCGCCGTACGCTTGCGTACGGCGATCGAGACGCGCTTTGCCGCGTTGAGCGCTGATGGCGGACTCCGGGTGGAGGCGGTGGTGCGGTCCGGCGACTCCGATGAACTGCACGCGGTCGAGGCAGCGCCGGAGCGCCGCCCAGAACCCGCGGCGGGGTTGCACGCATGAAGATTTGCCAGGTCGAAGGCACCCTGGTCGCGACGGCGCGCATCGGAAGCCTCGAGAATCGGCGGCTCCTGGTCGTCAAGGAGCGGGGCAGCAGCGGCAAACAAGTGGCAGTCGACCCGGTGGGCTGCAAGCCTGGCGACTGGGTGATTGCGGTGGGAAGTTCAGCGGCACGCGACGCGGCGGGCAGCAAGGATTATCCGAGTGATCTGACCATCGTCGGGATCATAGACTACTGGGACGATACAAGCGGCAAGGCGGGAGCATAAGCGCCCATGCAAATCCATCGCATCGTTCGGGACCTCGTGACCACCAAGCGCAATTTTTGGTTGGCGGCAAAATCCCTGCGGGTGGTCGAAGATCATCGCGGTAACCTCGAGGTGGCGCTGGATCCGATCGGCGCCAAACCGGGCGATTTTGTCGTGACCATCGGGGTGTCGGCCGCGCGCATTGCGGCGGGCAATCCGAAGATCACCACGGATCTCACGATCGGCGGAATCATCGATCATTGGGATGAGGAGCGCTGGCGCGGCTAACGCCGGGCGCGAGTGACCAGGTTTTCTTGCATACGTTCAACCTACAGTCAAGGAGAATGGAAGATGGCCAGTGAAAAGATGGGTATCGCGCTCGGCATGATCGAGACCCGCGGTTTGGTTCCCGCGATCGAAGCGGCCGATGCCATGACGAAGGCCTCCGAGGTGCGCCTCGTCGGGCGCCAGTTCGTCGGCGGCGGCTATGTCACGGTGCTCGTGCGCGGCGAGACGGGTGCCGTCAATGCGGCAGTGCGCGCCGGCGCTGATGCATGCGAGCGGGTGGGTGACGGCTTGGCGGCTGCCCACATCATCGCGCGTCCGCACTCGGAGGTGGAACAGATCCTCCCTCTGCAAACGGACGGTGTCAGCGGGTCGCGAAGTTAGCCCGACGAGCCGTGCGCAAGTTCCCCGGGCCCGGCGTCGATGACAAGACCCACTCCCGCCATGCTCGCGTATCTGCAACGTGCCCTGCGACACGAGTTTGGGGCTGCTCAGCAATTTACGCTGCAGGCGGTCGTGGCGCGAGGGCTGGGAGATACGGCCTGGGGGCGGGAGTGCGAGGCAGCGGCGGTCGAAGAGTTGCGTCACGCGCAGCGTTTCGCGGCGGCGCTCGCACAAGCCGGAGTCCCCGTCGGTGTAGGCGCGGTCGCCTGCTTCCCCATCGGCGGGAGTGTTGCCGAACTGTTGCGGAACGCCGCCGCGACGGAGGCGGCGGCCATACGCCTCTATCGCGATGCCGCGCGCACCTGCCAAGGCGCGGAGCCATTGCGGGGGCTGTTCGAGTCGATCGGTTTGGAGGAGGCGACGCATTATGAAGAACTCGCGCGACGGATTCGGCAAGCCGGAGAAAGTCTTGCGTGACTCGACACTGAAGGAGGGGTCCATCATGTTCGCCACGTTGTCATTGCCGGAAGGCTGGAGGGCGGTTCCGACGCCACCCTCGCTGTTTCGCCGCTTTGAGTTCAACTGCTACCGCGACACGCGCGCGTTCCTCGAGCGGCTAGCTGCCTTGTCCGAAGAGACGGGACTTTATCCCGACTTAGGGTTTGGCACGACTCACGTCAATGTGACCGTGTATGGAAAAGAAGGGAGGGCGCCGGGAATGACTGAAATCGAGTTTGCGAGCCGTGCCGCGGCGCTCGCCTTCCCTGGGTAGTCATGGGCCGCAGCGACAAGAAGGGTCCCGCGAGCACGCCAAGCCCCGCGAGCACGCCAAGCCCCGCGGTCACGCCGAGCCCCGCGGCCACGCCGAGCCCCGCGGCCACGCCGAGCCCCCAGAAACCGATGCTGACTCCGCGTGAGGGTGCAGGCAACTCCTGGCGCGAACTGCACCCGGCGCGCGTCTGGCCTGATTAGATGCGTGCTGACACCGTCGAGGTTGCAGCGAGCATCGTGCGCACGCCAGACGGCGGCGTGCTGATGGCGGAGCGCACGAGAGGGCAAATCTCGCCGGGTTTCTGGGAATTACCCGGCGGCAAGATCGATGCCGGAGAGTCCCCAGAGCACGCCGCGATCCGAGAGCTCGACGAAGAGATCGGGATTCGCGCGCTGAATGTTCGACCGTGGATCTCCTACGAACATGCGTATCCGCTGCGCCGCATCCGGCTGCACTTCTTCAAAGTAGACCGGTGGGAAGGCACCCCGCACGGACGAGAAGGTCAGCGGCTGGCCTGGATCGATCCGGCGATGCCGTCGGTCGCACCGATCCTCCCCTCCGTTGAACGTGTTCTCGGTGCACTGGGGCTACCATCGCTCTATGCGGTGTGCCGAAGCACCGACCATGGTGGTACGGCGGCCATGCTCGAACACATCGCGGTCGCCGTGCGCAACGGACTACGGCTCTTACAACTGCGCGAATCCGAACTGTTGCCCGATCAGAGGGTCGCCTTGGCGCGTCGGGTGAACGCGATCGCGGCACCTTGGGGCGCGCGCGTCCTCATTGTGGGCTCCGCCCTCGAGGCGCGTCGAGCAGGACTCGCCGGGGTGCATTCGAACTCCCAGGAGCTGCGGCGCTTGAGGGGAAGACCGCCGGGGAAGCTGTGGCTGTGCTCATGTCACGATGAGGACGACCTTGCGCGGGCCGTCGAACTCGGCGCCGATGCGGCCGTATTCTCCCCGGTACTTCAAAGTTTAGCGCATCCGAAGCGCCCCGCCCTCGGCTGGGACGGCTTCAAGCCGCTTTGCGCACACGCGCGCCTACCGCTCTATGCACAGGGTGGCATTGACGGAACCTTCATGGAGGAGGCGCAGCGCGCCGGTGCCATCGGCATTGCTACGACTCGTTGGACGGTGCGGGCACCTGCCGTCGTTTAAGAAAAGTTTTCTTATCGCTCGATCACGAACATTGATTTATCGAATGTCCATCGAACTGCTATAAATTTTCGGAAGAAGTCAAACACGACGATTGGAGAAATGGCTTGGGTCTTTACGTCTTACCGCTGCTCGCGCCTTTGCTTCTGCTCGCGGCGGGCGGCGCTGGATTTGTGAGTTCCGGGCTGCGCCCTGGACGGCTGCTGAAGGCGGCCGAATGGGCGACGATCACCGCCATCGCCGTGGCGCTCATGACCGTCGTGTTGGTGTTCGCGGAAGGTGCGGGCGAGGGCTTTGTGGTCGTCGCAGGCCGGCGGGTATTATCCGCGCGGGTGGATT
>Ga0181528_10002256_pt1 | contig 11824 bp, 9 predicted proteins | sample PEATcosm2014_Bin_47_FD_119742 | JGI IMG/M metagenome (GOLD analysis project Ga0181528, IMG submission 119742) | Peatland microbial communities from MTU Mesocosm Facility, Houghton, MI, USA - PEATcosm2014_Bin10_10_metaG | ecosystem: Environmental > Terrestrial > Soil > Wetlands > Peat | place... | reverse complement strand
GCGCCAACACCTATACCGGCGGCACCACTATTAATAATGGCATCCTAACCATCAGCGCCGATAACCAACTTGGCGCCGTGCCGGCAAACCCGACAGTCGCGGCTTTGGTTATTAATAGCGGTACTTTGGCCGCTACAGCCAGTTTTGAGCTGAATCGTAATCGGGGCATCGCACTGGGAACAAGCACGAGTTCAGGCAGCGGGACAATTGCTGTCGCCGCCGGGCAAGCCTTAAACTATGGCGGGATTATGGCCGATAATGGCGGTACAGGCAGCTTGATCAAGAGCGATAGCGGGACATTGATACTCAGCGGGGTTAATACTTACAGCGGCGCTACCAACATTAACGGTGGCGAGTTGGATGTCAACGGCGGCAATTTGGGCGGCGGGGATATTATTCTGAGTAACAATAGCGCGCTGGTCTATGCTTTAGCCAACAGTGCCACGCTGGCCAATAATATCCAGGATTTATCCTCGATTCAGATTGGCGGCGGCGGTGCTTCCTTTAGCCAGATAGGTACGGGCGCCTTGACGCTGACCGGTAATGATGTTCTTAACGGCATTGTGAAAATCGGCGCGGGTTCGACGTTGAATCTGAACGGTTCTTTAACCACGGCTGCTCTTGAACTGGGCGCCGGCGCGCAATTCAACTGGCTGGGCGGGCAATTGGATATTACCGGCGGCAATGGCGTAACTTTAGGCGCGGGCGGGTTTAATGCGGTTACCAGTTTAGCCAGCGGTCAAAACTTGAGCGTTGGTACTATCTTGACCATTAACGCCGGTAATTTCCTGATCTTGAACGGCGGCCAGTTGCAACATGGCAGCGTGGCGCTGAATGGCGGTTACATCGCCGGTGTTTCCGGTTTAAATATGAACAACATTGAGCGTCTGAGCGGCTATGGTACGGTGGCGACGGCAATCAGCGGCGGCTCCTTAGCGTCCCAGAATTTCAGCCTTCCTTTTGTGAATAGTAGTTTCATTACGGCTAGCGGCGGCAACTTGAGTCTGGGCGATATCAATGCCAACAATGGCTTTAATTTTAGCGGCACGTTAAATGTGGGCTCGAACCAGGTGGTGTTGATGTCCAAAGCGCAGGCTAACCTGACGGGGACTGCCAATATCGGCAATGGCGGTTTGTTGGCCAGCATCAACGGCGTTAATCTTGGTGTTGGCGCTAACTTGAACTACAGCGGCGCGGCCACCGTGCAGGGCGGCTTTACCAATAGCGGCTCGGTCAACGGCGCAGCCGGCGACAGCTTAACTTTCTTGAACAACGTCAACGGCATGGGTACTTACACCGGCGGCGGCACTATCGTTTATGATGCTACCTTCAATCCGGGTTTGCCGGCGGCGGCGGTGGCGCAAATCCATCCGGCGTTCCTGATCGCGGCGGCGGCGGTGCAACCGGGGCCGACGCCAAGTAGCGTCAATTATAACGGTAGTGATGTGGTTTATAGCGCCGGTTCGACGTTGGTGTTGAATATTTCCAATACGTCTTTTGATCAATTGGCGAATATTCATCATCTGAGCATCCTCGGCACACTGGAGCTGGAGTTTGCGGCCGGCTTTAAGCTGACAGCCGGCGAGAACCTGAATTTGTTCTTGGCCAGCACTTTCAACTACAATCCGAGTCAGGTGAATATCTTCGGTCTGGATCCGAATCTGGTGAACTTGGCGAATATGGCAAACGGCGTGTTGAGCTTTAACACCACCGCGCCCGCCGCCGTGCCGGTTCCCGGCGCGGTATGGCTGTTCGGTAGCGGTCTGGGTCTGTTGGAACTGCGGCGTCGTCGCTTAGCTTAAGCCTCTCTAGCTTTGTTAAGCAGACGGTATCCGCAAGGATAGCGGCTGCTTGACGCCATTAATCACCTAATTAAGGAATTATTCTGATGCACTTGAACAATCTTATTCGTATCGCCGGCTGTTGCGCGGCTTTACTGTCTGTGGCCGACGCCGCGCAGGCCGTGGTAGCCGCTCCTTCCGGTTGCATCAGCTATGTAGGCAGTTCCGTGCTGAACGCTGCCGCCACGCTGGAAGTGCAAATTGGCGGCACCACGCCCTGTACCCAGTTTAACGAATATAGCTACAGTCAAAATCTGACTATCAACGGCGCGAAACTTAAAATTGTGTTGGTCAACGGTGCTAGCTATACGCCGACGGCTGGGCAAAGTTTTCCTATCTTGTCTTGGGCGACGCATAGCGGTACTTTCGGTAGTATCGATACCAGTCAGGCTGTTTTGCCGGCAGGCTTGAGTTGGGATTTTAGCGGCCTTTACGGCGCTAGCGGTGGGGTGGTGGCGATTACCGCGCCGGTTGCCGCCGTTCAGAACCAAGTGCCGGCGCCGGCTTGGGCTTTGATAGGGTTGGGTTTGGCGTTGGCCGGTATTGGTAAAAAGCTTGGTCGGCGTTCGTAGCCGGCTGTGTAATTAGGAAGATAGCCTGCGTAGCTCCGATTAGCGACAGCGTAATCGGAGGATAGCGTCTATTCATGCGTACGATTACGCTGTCGCTAATCGTACCTACGCGGGTTGAGACTGTGAAAGAATTATTTGTAGGGGCGGGTGGCTCCCGTCCTAAAAGTAAAGCAATACTAAAGTCTTTTGGGTGGGCGCAGGCCGCCGCTACAGAAAACACATGTTATGCGTTTAAATAAAATTCTTTCACAGTCTCTCCAACTTGGGAACCTAAAACCAGAAGCTCCGCTTCGCGAACAACGGAAAGGAAGCTAGAGCTTCCAAGACAGGGGTTCCCAAGCAGAGCTTGGGAACCAGCGCAAAAAGCATTGCCCGCCCGGCAGCCCTTGCAGGTGCGGATGATCCGCGTCACTGCCTGTACGTTACGCACTGTGTTTTTACTGACCAGGTTGTAGCGATCCATGTTGTTTCCACTCATCACTAAAACTTTACCTTCCGAACAGGACATTCTGGATTTGGCCGCGAACCTGCGGCCGGCGGACTGCGCCGAATTGCAAGCTGTGTGCGACTTGACGCCGTTGGCGGCGGTCAGGGAGTCGCTACGCTGGTCCGCGCCTGGGTTTGTGTTTGCCGCGCATGTGCGGGTCACCCCGGACCAGGAGCGGCAGTTATTGGGCATAGGCGGGGCGGCTTGCAGCGCGGCGGATGCGGTTGTCGGCGTACCTTGGCTGTTGGCGACGCCGTTGCTGGATCGCTATGCAAAGAGTTTGACGCGGGAGGCGCGGGCGGAGTTGCGGCGGATGTTGCGGCGCTGGCCGCTGTTGTCGAATCTGATTGATGCGCGGCAGACGGCGGCTATCCGTTGGTTGGCGGCGCTGGGTTTTGAGATGCGGGAGGCCGAGGCGCTGAAACCGGGCTTGCCGTTGTTGCGGTTTGAGCTGCGGGCGGTTGTGTATGTGTAGTCCTATATTGGCGGTGGCCGGGATTGCGGCGGCCGGATCGGCGGCGATGTCTGGCGTTGCGGCGTCGAATCAGGCCGGCGCTCAGCAACAGAGCGATAACTATAACGCGCAGATCGCGGCGAATAACGCGACCGTGGCCAGCGAACAGCGGTCTGTGGCGATACAGCAGGGCCAGGCGCAGGCTGAGCAGTCGCAGTTGCAACAGTCGCGGACCTTGGGGGAGCAGAAGGCGGCGTTGGCGGCGAATGGAGTGCAGCTTACTTCCGGTTCCGCGACCGATATTTTGGCGTCGACTAAGTTTTTAGGGGAGCAGGATGTGAATGCGATTCAGTCGAATGCGGCTCGGCAGGCCTGGGGGTATAGCGTGGATGCGGCCAATTCTACGGCGCAGTCTAATTTGGATAAGTGGCAGGCGGGGAATATTAACCCGGCGGGGATTGGGGCGATGGCGGCGGGGTCGTCGATTTTGTCGAGTGCGAGTATGTATGCGGGTAAGGCGGCGGGGTGAATAGATGAGAGTTCCTGAAGCACAGCGTGAAGTTCAGCAACAGGGTTTGCCGGATGCGCGGTTGACAGTCCGCGCGAATGCCGAGACGTTTTTGAATCCGACCGGGCAGGCTGCGGCGGGCTTGTTGGGGCAGGCGTTTGGCGCGGCGGAGAAATCGGCGGTGGATATTGCCGGGCAGCAGGCGGAGGAGGCGGATCAGGCGCGGTTTTTGGAGGCGCGGAACGCGACGCAAACCAAGATTAATACCGCTTTGTTTGATCCGCGGGCCGGGTATTTTCAAAAGCAAGGCGCGGCGGCGTTTGAACCGGGGGCGGATGGGACTTCGCCGGGGGCTTCGGCTTTGAATGATCTGCGTACCTCTGTCAACGATACCGCTAACGGCTTGGGCAATGCACGGCAGAAGCGGCTGTATCTGGAGTGGGCTAATCAGAGCTTAACGCATGTGGGCGGCCAGATTCAGCAGCATGAGGGGCAACAGTTTCGGGTGTTTCAGCGCGGCGTGGGCTTGGCGGCGCTGGATACCAATAAGCAAACCATGGGGTTGAATTATAACAATCCGGCCTTGTTGCAGAGCGGGATTGATGGGATTTACGCGGCTGCCGATAAGTTGGCCAAGCTGGAGGGCTATCCGGCGGAGTATGGGAAAGCTCAGGGACAGAAGGCGGCGTCCGAGGCTTTGCTGGGGGCGGCGAATTCTGCTTTGGCGCAGGGCGATCATGCCAGCGCGGTGAATATTCTGCACGATTATTCGGCGCATCTGGATACTAACGACATGCTGGGGCTGTATCAGAAGATTTCTCAGGCCGATGACGCGCGGGCGGCGTTGGTCGCGGCCAATGCCACCATGGGCGCGGCGGGGAATGTGTTGCAGAGTAATGAGTTTGATCGGTTTGCGAATATTACTTTTAATTCTGAATCCGGGGGGAAGCATTTTGATAAGAATGGCGGACCGCTTACGAGTGAAAAAGGGGCTGTCGGCATTGGTCAAATATTACCTGGTACCGCTGAGGAATGGGCTAAGAAGGCCGGTATCCCTTGGCGTCCTGATATCTTTAATCGGGCAAAAACCGGGGATGCGGCAACTGACGCGGAAACGGTGGGTTATCACAAGGCTGTTTCGGTCACTGGTCTAAATAGCTTGTTGCAGCAGTATCACGGTAATACGGATTTAGCTTGGGCGGCGTATAACGCCGGACCGGGGGCGGTGCGGGAGGCGCAGGCTAAGGCCGTGAAGGAGGGCGGGTTTTGGCTGGGTTATATGCCGGCGGAAACTCAGAACTATGTCGCGAAGAACCGGGCGGCGTTGGCGGCTGGCGAGGGGAGAAATACCGCGCCGACCTTGGCGGAGTTGCAGCGCCAAGCGGTTAATAAGCTGGGGCCGGCGGCGACGCCGAACGCGGTGAAGTTGGTTACCGCGCATGTGGCGGATCAGTTTGAGGTTCAGCAGAAGGCGGTTAAGCAAAGGAGTGACGAGGCGGTGGCGGAGGCGTATCGGCAGGTGTTGGCGGGCGTGAAATTTGCTGATTTGCCGCTGGATGTGCAATCCAATTTGGCGGCGTTTGCGCCGGAGAAGGCGGATGATGTGAAGGGGTTTAGCGAGAAACTGGCGAAAAATCCGGATTATGAGACTACTTCTCGCGGCTGGGAGACTTACTATAAGTTGATGAGCAATCGGGAGTTGCTGAGATCCGTTAATCTGCTGACGTTTAGGCCGGAACTCGGGGATAGCGAGTTTAAGCAGTTGGCGGAACGGCAGAATACTCAGGCCGCGCCGGGAACCAAGACCACCGCCGTGCGCGGGGCGGGCGATATTTTAAACCAGTTTATGCGGGAAGCCGGCATCGATCCGACGCCGAAAGACGGCGATAGGGACGGGGCGATTAAGGTGGGGAAAATTTGGTCGGCTTATGATCAGCGGGTGACGGAGTTTGAGGGGCGGGCGGGGCATAAGGCGAGTACGCGGGAGTTGGAACAGATTGCCGGGAAGATGTTTACGCAGGTCGGGGTTAAGGGCTTATTGTGGGATTCGTCTAAGCCGGCGGTATTGGTGGATGCGGCGCGGGATAGGCTGGTGACGCCTGAGGTTGATAGGGCGCAGATTGTCGCGGCGTTGCGGGAGTTGCATCCGGGACGGGAGGTGACGGAGCAGGAAATTACGGCTTGGTATTTAAGGGGGAAGGGGTTGTAGTGGGAGCGATGCCTGCGTTGCTCCTACGGTTTTTCTGGTTCCCAAGCTCCGGCTTGGGAACCAGCGCAAAGGTTTGAGATGAGCCCCTGGTGGAATGGCGGGTTACGCTTCGCTAACCCGCCCTACATTTTTTTTTGATGAGTTATGACTACTGCAAATCCTTATCTTGAGTTAATTCGAAACAACCAAATCCAGGCTTTACGCCAATCCTTGTTGACCGCGGTGGCTAAAAATCCGGATCAGGAGGCCGGCTTGCAGGGTTTGGCGCGGCAGTATGCTTTACCGGTGGACGCGGTGCGGGAGGATGCCGATGATGTTCAGCGGCGGGCTAAGCTGGACGCGGTCGATTATCCGGGATTGCTGAAATATAGCCCGCTGACGGCGAATTTATTGGCTGATCCTGAGAAAGCGGCGATTGCGCATGATGATATTGATAATCTGAGCACGCTGGAAAGCTTGCTGAATTCGTTCCGGCGCGGCATTCCGGCTATGCAATCCATGCCGGCGGTGTTGCAGGTGTTTAATCAGGCGGCGGGCTTGGATCAATTGGACGCCGTGGATCAGGCCGCCGCCAAGGGCGAAAGTATGCCGGCCGGTGAGTTGGGGGTGTTGGCGGAGAGCTATGCGGGTTTGCAAACGCCGGCGGAACGCGAGAAATTTCGGGCTGTTTATGCGCCGCGCATGCGGCAGGGTTTGGCTGAGTCTAGCGGGCGCTTGGCGGAATTGCAAAACCGGCGGCAGGCGCTGCCTATGCCGGCGGTCGCGGAGCAGCTGTTGCAGGCCCCGGATTGGCCGACGGCTTGGGAGACGGCGACTCGCGAGCCGCTGAAATTATTGGCGGCCTTGGGACCGGAAGCTTTGTTGCAAAGCGGACCTGGGTTGTTGGCGGCGCTGCCGGCCGGTATCGCCGCCGGTCCGCTGGGGGCTGCCGCGGCGCTGGGCGGTAATTCGGCCTTGGTCGATTATGCCGGAGAGTTGTTGGGTAATTTGCAAGCCGCCGGGGTGGATGTCGGCGATCCGGCGGCGATACGCCGCGCCATGCGGAATCCGGACAGCCGGGCGAAGTTTAGCCTACAGGCGGCGAAACATGCGGCGGTGGTGGGCGGGTTCGATGCGTTGGCCGGCGGTTTGGCCGGAACAAAGCTATTGCCCGGCGGCTTGGCGGCGCTGCTGAACGGGCGGCCCTGGCGGGCGGAAATGGCGAATCTGGCTGTGCAATTGCCGGTGCAAGGCGGTTTGGGCGCGGCCGGCGAGGCCGGCGGCGAACTGGCGGCGGGGCAGGCGCTACGGCCCGGCGAGGCGCTGGCGGAGGCTTTCGCGGGCTTGTTTACCGCGCCGGGCGAGGTGTTGAGCGCCTCGGTCAAGCGCTTGGGCGCTCTGCGCATGCAGGCCAAACATGCCGAACAGCAAGCGGCGCTGCTGACGCGGATAGACCGGGCCGCCGCCGCCAGCAAGGTGTTAAGACGCGATCCGCAAACCATGCGGGATTTTGTGACGGCGGCGCTGGCCGATAGCGGTCGGCAACAGCTGCATTTAGACGCAAAGGCGTTGCTCGAGTCCGGTCATGCCGAACGGCTAGTTTCGGCGCTGCCGGAGGTCGCCGGGCAATTGCCGGCGGCTTTGGCCTTGGGCCGGGCTGTGACGGTTCCGGTCAGCGCTTATGTCAGCAAGTTGGCGGCTAGCGATTTGGCGCCGGCTTTGGCGGAACAGTGGCGAGTGGGCGAAACGGGGTTTAACCGGGCGGAGGGGCGGCTGTATCAGCAGCAGCGCGATGCGGCGGAGCAGGCGGAAATAGAGCGGCTAACCGCCGGACTAGCCCAGCCGCAAGAGGCTGCGCCGGAACTGGCGGCGGTTAAAGCCGCCGTGCTGCGGCAATTGCAACAGGCCTCGCCGTTTTCCGCCGAGGTGAACGCTGTATACGCCGAGCTGCATGCGCATTTTTATGCGACACAGGCCGGGCGATTTGGGGTGACGCCGGAGGAGTTGTTCGCGTTTGTCGGCGCGCAAGTGGAGTCTGAAGCGGCTGGCGAGGCGGAGGGCAGGTTCTCCTCGGTGACTCATCCGGATTTGCAACCAGGCGCGGGCGCGCGCGGCGCGTTCAGTCCGCATACCCGCACCATTACCTTGTTTCCCAAGGCCGATTTGTCTACATTTTTACATGAGTCGGGACATTTGTTTCTGGATATACAATTTGACCTGACCGGGCGTTTACAACGCTTTGCCGGGCTGCGGGAGCAGACCCCGGCCCAGCAGGCGTTGCTTACGGACAGCCAGACGCTGTTGGCTTGGTTTGGCTTGCACAGCCTGGAGGAGTGGCGGCAACTGGATTTTGAGCAAATGCGGGTGTATCACGAGCGGTTTGCCAGGGGTTTTGAACAGTATTTATATGCGGGAGTAGCCCCGAGCTTGGGTTTGGCGCGGATTTTTGCCGCGTTTCGGCAGTGGTTAATGGCGGTTTATGCGCGGCTTAAAAACCACTGGTCAGGGGATGAGTTAAACCCGGAGCTGCGCGGGGTGTTTGATAGGATGTTGGCGACGGACGAGGCGATTCGGCAGGCGGCGGGACAGAGTGAAAATAAATTTCCCGGCGCTGATGAGTTGACGGCAGCCCGGCGGTAATACCGGGAAGTGGAGGAACGCTATTTTGCCGAGGATGGCGCGCCAAAAGCCGGGGCCTTATTGACGCCGAACGGCGCGCCTAGTAAGCTAACAAAATATCAGTTATGGTTAGAACCGATAATTTTAAGAGGTATTATGGCGACTGGGAACGAGCAGGATATAGATTGGGAGACTTGGGACAAAATGTTGAAAGAGGCAGGGAAGACGGGGAATTTTCACGAGGTAATCATGGCGCTGCCTCAATATCCGAGACCGGAGAGCCAGTCATCTTCTACCACGGTACCGCAGACGACATCCAAGCCGGATTCGACCTAGAGCATTCTAATCGCAAGGATTTTGGTTGGATCGGCAACGGAGTTTATGTTGCCAATGATCCGTTATTGGCAAAGGCATACGCATACGACAAGGTAAAGGTTGGAAATGCCCGCCCAAATATTATGCCTTTGTTTGCGGCGGTCAAAAATCCTTATTATGCTTCGCTGGAAGATAAAGGTAAATTAAAACATGCTTCCAAATCAGAAATATTGCGTATAACGAAAGAAATGCAAGACTATGGGCATGATGGAGCATAACTTAGATATTTTGACGGAACAGTTGAAATGGTGGCTTTCGATCCGGTTTTGGTGAAATCGGCTATTGCCAATCAGGGGACTTTTAGCGGTATTTACAACCATCTGCTTTATCAGGATGGGGATGTGGGAGCCAATAAGTGATTTGCTGTAAAGATAGGTATGTCTAACATAAAAGTGTCGCGCCGCCTATTGACGCCTACTTCAGGGACTAGTAAAATTAAGACGCTTTTTTATACGCGTGACAGCGTTTTAATCAATCGTTTTATGGAGAATGGAAAGCATGCCGCTGGGAGTCGATGGGGATAAGTTAGCGGCGGAATTGACTAACGACGACTTGCCGCCCGGGCAGTATGCCGGCAGCACGAAAATCCTGATCGAACGCAGCCGTTCGCTAAGCGTGGCATGTGTCGATAGCCCGGAACAAGCCGCGCAGGCTTTTAGTTATTTAACCAAATACACCACGGAACGCTTAGAGGGTTTGGTGACAGATGCCGCCGGTAAGCCGTTAGCGATTATCGGCGCTTTGGTGGGCAACCGGCAGACCGGCCGGGTGTATGCGGAAAACTTTATCAGCGAGGCTTTTCGCGTCAAGCACGCGGCTAATGTCTGGTTCGGCCATAATCATCCGGCCGGTAAAAATGCATTCAGTTATTCGGATCGCTTGGCAAATGCGCTGCTGACGGATGCATTTTTCGGCAGCGGCATCCGCCATCGCGGGTTTTTAGCCGTGGCCGGCATGCGCGAGCAAGGCATAGGCTGGGTGTATGCTCCTAGCCAACAGGCTTTATATTATGAGCCGCGCGGCCATAGTCCGCAGGACGGCGACCTGTTCGGCTTCTGCCAAACGGCGGCGGCGGTGAAAACCGTGCCTATCATCGAACTGGTGTATGCCACTGAGCAGGCCATCGGCCCCAGGTTGCGCGATCCTATCAGTAATAAGGAAAAGTTGGCGCTGACCCGCGGCCAAAGCGGTTTTTTTCTGCTGAATCAGTCTTCCTATCCCTTGGCGTTTATCCCGGTGCCCAATTCGGCGGCCGTCGAGAAATTAAGATTCGGCGGCATATTGGATAGTTTTTACCGGGCAATTTCCGTCGCTAATCCCAGTTACGCCTTATTGATTAATCACGGGGTATTGTCCGAGCAAGCGATTCAAAACTTGTTTGGATTTTTTAAAAGCGCAAATGTCTATGTGGTGGACGTGCTGGGCGTCAGCAAGCGCAAGCTGACATCCATGCTGGATGATGAAGCCACGCGCTCGAAATATTATGCGCATCTAAAACTGGCGCGTTTTTATCAGGCAGAGTCGGACCCGAATACCGGGGATTCTGATTCCGAGGTTGAAGAGTAGATGTCATCGTTTATCGAGGCTACGGGTAATAGTTTCCAAAACCAGCCAAACATCTACTCCATATCTTACCCATCCGTCCTCCCGCGCATAAGAATGTTTACCAATCGCGCGGTAAATAGGAATAGGTTATAGTCAATGCGTAGCAATAATACCTAAATTATTTAGCGAGAATTTCTATGAAACCGAATAAACTCTATGTCATGGTCGCCGGTTTGTGCTTTAACCTGACCGCTTTTGCAACCGATTATTATGTGGCGCCCACCGGCAACGATCAAGCGAATGGTTTATACGCCGCGGCCGCCGCCCAAGGCCTGAACGGACCGTTTCAGACCCTGGCCCGCGCCCAATCCGTCATCAGAGCGCTGAAGGCCGCCGGTCAATTTAATCAGCCTGTGACGGTGCATGTGGCGGCCGGCAATTATCAACAAGCGGCGCCGCTGCAATTCGATCCGCGGGATTCCGGGCTGCCCGGTCAGGAAATTACTTGGCAAGGCGCCGGCGTCATGACCGTGATCAGCGGCGGCAAGGCCTTGACCGCCTGTAAGCCGGCCAACGGCATGTGGAGTTGTCCGGTGACCGGATTGGGCGTGGACAGTATTAAATACTCCACCAATTCCGGCCGGTTAAGCGGTAATCTTCCCGGCTTTAATCTGTTTGTAAATGGCCAGCGCATGACCCTGGCGCGCTGGCCGGATACGGATTGGGCGCATATCAAAGTCCCGGTCAATCAAACCACGACCTTTACCAGTTTTGAGCAATTGCCCAATATGCAAAGCGATCTGGCGCATGCCGTGGCGCACATTTTTCCCTTCAGCGACTGGTTTGATCAATATGCGCCCGTGGCCGCGGTCGAGCAAAGTCAAAACCAGATCACCTTGGGGAGCAAGCTTGGCGGGTTGGGCAGCGGCTATCGCTTTTATTTGCTGAATATGCTGTCGCAATTGAACGCGCCGGGCGAATGGTTCTATGATCAGCCTAACGCCCGCATATTGTTTATCCCGCCGGCGGGCGTAACGCCGCAAAATGTCGTGGTTTCGGCCCTGCCGAATCTGCTGACGCTGACCGGCGTCAGCTATCTGACTTTTCAAAATCTCTCGTTCCGTAACACCACCGATGTGGCTGTAAATATCGTCAATTCCAGCAATCTGCTGTTTGATAAGATCGAGGTCGCTAATGTGGACGCGCTTGGCATGCAAACCGCCGCCAGCACGAAT
>Ga0181528_10002255_pt1 | contig 11825 bp, 7 predicted proteins | sample PEATcosm2014_Bin_47_FD_119742 | JGI IMG/M metagenome (GOLD analysis project Ga0181528, IMG submission 119742) | Peatland microbial communities from MTU Mesocosm Facility, Houghton, MI, USA - PEATcosm2014_Bin10_10_metaG | ecosystem: Environmental > Terrestrial > Soil > Wetlands > Peat | place... | reverse complement strand
GAACCATAGCCAATATGCGTGGCCACGAGAATCAACGAGGGACGTTCCTCCTCAGCTTGCGCCCCACGCAGCGCGCGATCAATGGCTGCAAGATCGTTCCCATTTTCAACTTTCTGGGTGTGCCAGCCATATGCCTCAAACCGCTTGGCGCGATCTTCCGTGAAAGTGCTGTGCGTCGCGGCGGAAAGCGTGATGTGGTTGTCGTCATAAAGGCAAATCAGTTTGCCGAGCTTCAAATGCCCGGCCAGCGACGCGGCCTCGGACGATACGCCTTCCATCAAATCACCGTCGCCGACCAGCACATAAGTATGATGATCAACAATCCGGTGTCCCGGCCGGTTGTAAACTGCCGCCAGATGTTCTTCTGCAATGGCGAGCCCGACGCCATTGGCAAATCCCTGACCCAGTGGACCGGTCGTCGTCTCCACACCCGGCGTCAGTCCGCGCTCCGGGTGTCCCGGAGTTCGGCTGCCCCATTGGCGGAATTGCTTGATTTGTTCCAGCGGCAAGTCGTAGCCCGTCAAATGCAGCAGGCTGTAAAGCAACATCGAGCCGTGTCCAGCCGACAGCACAAATCGATCCCGATTGCACCAATGTGGATTGTCCGGATGATGTTTCAAGAACCGCGTCCACAGCACATAAGCCATCGGCGCGGCGCCCATCGGCAAACCGGGATGGCCGCTGTTGGCTTTCTCCACTGCGTCCACTGACAGGAACCGGATGGCGTTGATGCACATGCCATCCAATTGCCGCGGATCAGGACTTAAATCGTTCATGCTGCTCATAATAAAAAACGGTGCAGGCTGATTGACTCCACCGCCATCTGTGCAAGTTGTTTTCTTCACAGAGGCTGCGGAACGCCAGTTGTTTGACACCCTTTGAGTGGCAACACACTTTTAGTTTCGCAAGCCGATACTATAAACGCGACAAATGCGCATATGGTATGGGGTGTTCACCCCACCTCCCCATTTGGGGCTTCATGAATCCAACCGCGACCGGCAGGCCCGTGAATGGCGGTGGAATCGCACGCAGGGCGACAAAACGGCGCCTGGAAGTGGAAACAGAGGGCGGCAGAATGATGCCATGGACATTCCAAGTGCAAGACGGCTCGACTCGACATTCGAATCTTTCGTGCGTCGGTCAGCGGCAGCTATTTCACCTGCCTGGGCACTGGCGGCTTTCCCTGCCTCTCTCGGCTCCTCTTTCAGAGAGTGGCTCGGGTTCACGCCGATTCATTCCGGCCCGCTCCGGATCATGCCAGCATCAGACGAAACCCCATTACTGCGCCGGTCCCAAGCGAACAGTTGCCGCGTGAGACTCCGGTGGGTTGTCATATCCAGGTAAGAATTTGCGGCGGCTTGCGCGACACCGGCGGTGTTTCGCCGGCAGCCAGCCCCAAAATCACCGGCACGATCGCGGTCGTTCCATCCGGGATTTTCAATTCGGCCTTCCATTCCGGAGTGTTGAGGGTTGACACTGCAAAGCCAATGACACAAGTGCCCAACCCTTGCGCGCAGGCAGCCAACAGCAAGTTTTCCGCCGCGAGCCAGCAATCTGCCGCCACGAACGGGCCTTGTTGTTTACTGCAGATAATGATCAGCGTGCCTGCGTTATAGAAAACATGGAAATCCGGCTTGTCCATCACATGCAGCGTGTGTTTTGCCTGATCGGAAGTGGAACCTTGCGTTTCACTGAATACTTTCTTCTTGGCACTTTCCGAGAGGCGGTCCAAAACCTTTTTATCTTGAATGACGGCAAATGACCATGGCTCCTCGTGCATGGCGGTGGGGGCGTGGACTGAGGCATCGAGCAGCGAACGGACGACGGCTTGATCAATTTTCCCAGGCGCATAGTCACGCACGGAGCGGCGATGATAGATGGCATCTGTCGCACTCAACAAGACTTCGGTTCTTGGTGATTTCTTAGGTTTACTCATAAATTGGCGGTGCAGTTGAACGCGACGCACGATTTCGCAAATTTGCCGGTTGGTTTACTCGTTGATAAAGCCAGGTGCTTAATCATCAGGCTATCAGTCGCGACAGCGATGGCAGTGGTGGCAATGGTGGTTCTGGCGGCAACGGTGGCAACGGGAGGTCATCGCCGACGCTGACGGTCCTATGCAGAACATTTTTCAGCGTGGCCAACAATTTCTTGAGCGAATAGGGTTTGAGCAGCATCTTCACGGGTTGAAGCCAGGTGTGCAGAGCGAATCCCCATGTGGGTAAAAATCCGGTGGCCATGATGACTGGCACAGTCATGTTCGCGGCGTGGATTTTCTTAAGCAACTCGTCCCCAGACAGCTTCGGCATGAATTGGTCGGTGTTCAACAGATCATATTGGGAATGTTGAAGTGCGAACCAGGCGGCGGCCCCATTTTCGGCGACATCCACCTGATAGCCGGCATCAATCAACACCTCAGCGGTTAGCCAGCGGAGGTCTTGCTCGTCCTCTACCACGCCGAGAATGCGGTGGCGCGAATTCGATTGGTTCTGGGGAGGTTCGATTATAGAATCATCAAAACTCGGTAAAAATTTGGCAATCATTGGTCACAATTTAACCGAATATGCTACGGCGGCTATGGGGTGTTCACCCCAGGCCCGATTCCAATTAGGGCATTTTCGAATTGATTCAGGAGGCCGAATTCAGTTTCATAAACAGCCAGTGAGAAAGTCTGAGCGCTTCAAGCCGAAAAAAAACTACGCGGTGTTTTGTCTGGTGGGACAGGGCTCGGGCGCGGAAGTGTCTGAACTGATGAGCCGCGCGGTGCTGCTCTGTCGCAAAGAGAAAATTGCGAAACCATTGATGGATTCAACAAGTTTGCCAGGATTTCAGCCACCCGGAATTTCGGAAAGGTATAAGCTTGCCGAACGAATCGCTTCGGGCGCCGCCTCATTAGTCAAGCCCGCGCATGGGGCCAATCAGAAATGGTTTCGTTCGGGGAAATGCGCTGTCACGGTGGCTAAAAATCGCGGTTTGGACGCAGAGAACTTTCATGCGGCGGCAACGGCCGTGGAACGGCGCATGAAAAGCAAATGATCCAAGCCCGCCAAATTGTTCTGCATACCGGTAAATTCCTGACGTTGATTAAAACGGGGAATTGGGAATACGTTGACCGGGTCAATGCAACCGGCGTGGCCAGCATCATCGGGGTGACGACGGAACAGAAAGTTTTGCTGGTGGAGCAATACCGCATTCCTATTCACGCGCGGACCATTGAGCTTCCCGCCGGTATCATCGGAGACGAACCGGGGGATACCCACGAATCTTCCGTCGCCGCGGCTCGCCGCGAATTATTGGAGGAAACCGGTTATGCTGCCGGACGCATCGAAGCGATAACGACCGGGCCCTCGTGTAGCGGAATCACGTCCGAACGGGTGACGCTTTTTCGCGCTTTCGATTTGCATCGCGCCGGGAAAGGTGGCGGTGTCGCGCATGAAGACATTACGGTTCACGAAATTCCGCTGGTCAACGTCGTGAAGTGGCTGGAGGCAAAAGGGACAACCGGCGTTTTGATTGATCCCAAGATTTACGCGGGACTTTTCTTCATCACTCGTGCGCCGTTCAAGCGTCAAGCCATCAGAGGGTGAAGTTGACCGTCGCGGATGCCTGGTGAGAGGCGGCCATGTAACGGGGACATCCATGACAGTTAAATTTGTGAACGCAATCAAATGGCCGGCACCGGATTAAACCGGGGCCGGCACTGATGTAATCCTAATATTAGCGGTTTGCCAGTTCGCCGATTCATTTATCTTTGGGATGGCAATTCCGCCCGCTTCGCGCAATCAATCCCAGTCAACAACCAATTCGTTATCTACCGACCAAACCCCAGGGGCATTCCAGGCGATGCTTCCTGCTTGCTCTTTTTGATACATGGAATCGACCGTGCCGGTCAGGGTTGCTGTATGGCCTGAAACCTGCACCCTAATATCATTTTCATAAAACGCCCAATTGCGCTTGAGCGCATTTTCGATGGCGGCCTTTTCAACTGACTCCATCGACTCCGATTTGATCGTAATACTGTTGGTCACACCTTTTACGCCCATCAGACTCCCCACCGCGTCTTCAGCAGCTTCCCGTTGAATATTCCAACCGAGGTCGCCGGTTAAGGTAACCCATCCGGCTTCAACCTTTACTTTTACCTTGTCGTTGGGAACATCCCAACGCGCCTTCAACGCGGTTACCACTTCGGTGGCAATTTCCGCGTTGGTTTTACTGTAGGAACTGGGATATCTGACCTCGATTTTCTCGACGAGAGCGGTTACCCCGCCCACATTTTTGGCGGCATCTTCCGCTTGGGTTTTCTTGGCATAGCTGTCAACCACCCCGGTCAGTGACACAACACCATCTTTGGCCGTAACCCCAATTTCTGCTGCGTTCAATAACGGCTGCCATTGGATGGCATCCTGAACGTCTTTTTGTAATTCCGCATTGCTTTTCATTTTGCACCTTTCGGTTTAGGCTGGCAATTCATTTGCCGGCTTGGAATCATTCTGGTCGCCTAGCCTCGTCGTGCCAATGGGGTAAACACCCCATGTCGCAGATACATTTTCAGGCGTAAACTGGGGCCGTGACTTCAATTTTAATACCATTCCCGGCAAAGCATACGCGGGAATTAAGACAACCAGGGCCAAACTATGAACCGCGACCCTGAAAGCGAAAAGGTGATTGTCGAGGTGACGCGCAGGGCACAGGCGAAGACCCAGTCCGCACAGGACAGGACGCGCATCGAGCAGGCGGAGACGCAGATTGAACAGGAGAAAACACGGGCGGCGCAGGCGGCAACGCAAACGCAGCAGACCAATACGCGGTCAATTGAGCAGGCGCTCCGCACCTCCGAGCTGAGTTATCGCCGCCTGTTCGAGGCGGCGCAGGATGGCATTCTGATCCTGGATGTGGACACGGGGCGCATCACCGATGTGAATCCTTTCATGGTTAATCTGCTGGGATATTCCCATGGTGAAATGGTTGGCAAAACAGTTGGGGAACTTAGCCCGTTCCACGATATCGTCTGCAACCAGGCCATGCTGGAACAGTTGCAAAAGGATGGATATGTCCGCTATGAAGATCTGCCCCTCAAAACGAAGGATCGCCGCCACATCGCCGTGGAGTTTGTCAGCAACATCTATCAGGCCGGCGACAAAAAGGTGATCCAATGCAACATCCGCGACATCACCAAACGCAAGCAGGCGGAAGCCACTTCAAACTTGTTGAGAGCGATTGTAGAATCTTCGGACGATGCCATTTATGCCGAAGATCTGAACAACATCATCACGAGTTGGAACCAAGGTGCGGAAAGGATTTTTGGCTATGCGGCGAGCGAGGTGATTGGGACTTCCATCCTCCGGTTGATCCCCGCCGCAGCGCAGGACGAGGAACAGCAAATTCTGGAGAAGATCAAAGTTGGCGAAAAAGTGGCGCATATCGACACGTTGCGCCAAACCAAAGGCGGTCGATGGATTGACGTCTCCATCACGGCGTCCGCAATCAAGGATGCCAGCGGCAAGATCGTGGGCGTGTCGAAGGCGGCGCGTGACATTTCAGAACGGAAGCGCGCGGCGACGGCGTTGCTGGAGTCGAAACGCTTCCTGCAATCCACCCTCAACGCGCTTTCCTCGCACATCGCCATTCTGGATGAAAACGGGACGATTATTGAAGTCAACGCGGCTTGGGATTGCTTTGCCCGCGAGAATCAGTTCCTGGGCAATCACGGCCGGGGCGAGAACTACCTCCAAGTCTGCCATTCGTCCGCCGGACATTTTTGCGAAGAAGGCCCGGCGGTTTTCAACGGTATCACAGCCGTTATGACCGGGCAACAAGATGAATTCCACTTGGAATACCCCTGCCACAGTCCGCTGGAACGGCGCTGGTTTATTGTGCGGGCCACCCGCTTTGGCGGCGACGGACCGGTGCGGGTCGTCGTGGCCCACGAGAATATCACGGAGCGCAAACTGGCCGAAGAGCAGTTGCTCTGGAAAACCACCCAGTTGGAGGCGCAATTGGAATCCTCCATTGACGGTATTCTGTTCGTGGACAATCACGGAAAGCAGGTGCTCCAAAACCGCCGGATGGTCGAAATCTGGAAAATCCCGCCGCAGATTGTCGCCGCTAAGGATGAAGCCGCGCAGCTCGTCTTCGTCACGAACCAGACCAAGAATCCAAAAGCGTTCATTGAGCGGGTGACTTATCTCTATGCCCATCCGGAGGAGGTGGGCCACGAGGAGATTGAGATGACGGATGGCACGATTCTCGACCGGCACTCATCGCCGATTTGTGACGGTGGCGGAAAGCATCATGGAAGAATCTGGTCGTTTCGCGACATTACCGAGCGCCGGAAATTGGAGAATGCCTTCCTCCAGGCGCAAAAGATGGAGTCCATTGGCCAGCTCGCCGGGGGCATCGCGCATGATTTCAATAACATTCTGGCGGCCACCGTCGGCAGTCTGCATCTGGCCAAATTGGACGCGGCGGAACATCCTGCTATCCTTGAATCACTGGAGAACATTTCGGATGCCACCCAGCGGGCAACCGACCTAGTACGTCAAATTCTGACCTTCAGCCGCCAAACCAACCCGGAGCGCACAGCGGTCAAACTGAGCGAGGTCGTGATGGAAGCCGTCAAACTCCTGCGTTCCAGCGTGCCGGCCACAATCCGGATTCAGATCGAGCTGGCCGAAGTGCCCACGGTGTTGGCCAACGCCACGGCGATCCATCAAGTGATGATGAACCTCGGCACCAACGCCTGGCACGCCATGCGCGATCAGATCGGGTTGCTGAAGATCGAAATGCGCACGCTGGAAGTGGATGAGGATTTTGTCAAGGCACGTCCCGACCTCCGCCCCGGACGCTATGTCCAGTTATCGGTGAGCGACACCGGCTGCGGCATGGATCGCGCCACGCTCGAACATATCTTTGAGCCGTTTTTCACCACCAAGGGCGTAGGCGAAGGCACTGGACTTGGGCTGGCGGTGGTGCATGGCATCATGAAAAGCCATGACGGCGGCATTTCTGTTTACAGCCAGCCGGGGGAAGGCACCACGTTCCATTTGTACTTTCCAGTGATTGAAACCGAAGTGGTCGCGGAGAAGATTGAAGCCACACCGATTCCGCGCGGCCAAGGCGAACACATACTATTCGTGGACGATGAAACCGTCCTGGCCAAACTTGGCAAAAAGATGCTCGAACGGCTGGGCTATGTCGTGACCACCCAAACCAACCCGCTCGAAGCCGTCACTGCAGTGCGCGGTCAACCTGGGGAGTTTGACTTGGTCATTACCGATTTGACCATGCCCGGCATGGACGGTGCCAAACTTGGCGCCCAGTTGCTGCTTTTGGAGCCGCACCTGCCCATTATCCTCGCGACCGGTTATAGTGGAGTGCTGACGACCGAGAAGGCGCAGGCGCTTGGCTTCCGGGAAATACTGAGCAAGCCCAGCACCGCCCGCACCTTGGGCGAAACCGTGCATCGTGTATTGCGACAAACGGCACCACCGAAACATGAATGCACCAAGCCTGGTCAACCGCATCTTTAGTTCAGTCCAAAGCAAACGAGAAGACCTAAAATCCCGGCCTTTTGACCACGTTTTGCGGATGATTTTCCGCTCAAAGATCACAATTTCATGTCACTTGAATGCCTTGAGCAACGCTTCAAACTCCGCGTGCAGAGACTTGTCGTGTGGGGTCACGGCCGGGATCTTGCGGCTGATGCCCAGTAATTCATAAACCGCCATCTGCGCCGCTCGCACCGAAAACTCCACAGTGAAAACAGTGTCCGCCGGTATCTCGACGAACTGGCTGATGAACGCAAAATTCTTCGAATCGGGCGGCACCGGCAGGGGGCGATCATTTTGCAGACGGGGCATGAACATGCTGGTGATATAGGGCATCCGGCACGGAATGCAGTTGGCCGTCTTGACGGACTCCAGATCGAAGCGCAGATGGCCGCAGAGCTCCTGTAAGATTTCCGCTCCGTTGCAGTCTGCCATGGGTTTCGGAACGAAATTGCCGACCCGGTCGGGGAACAACGCATAGCCCCAGAACACCTGCACGTCGGCCGGCTGATTCAGGAAATGCGGCTGATGGGCCAGCACAATGGACATCAACCAGTTTGAATCCTTGAATGTCACCAGCCCGCCGGTGCCAGCCTCATTGCCGCTAAACTTATTCATCAGTTCGAAAAACTTGGGATTTTTCAGGGTCACGGTGAACGATTCCCAGCACGACTGCGCGATGCAGTAGTTAAATGCCGCTGGATTGCCAAACTGCGGGCGATCCGCCGCCAACTTTTCCCAGAGCGCCCAGCTGATGCTGTCCTCTTTGGCCAGCTTCGCCGGCGGGTTCGCCATTGAACCCAGGCTTGAGGCATCAGTCATTGATCCGTTTTGCAGAAAGACAAAGTCGCCGTCGTTCACGGCAATCACTTCGGTATCGTAATGGCGCAGGCAATGAATACCGGTAATCATAAACTTCCCGCTCTCGATCTTGTGCTCGAGTTCGGTCACGTTGCAATCGGAAAGAAAACGCACGCCCTGCGCTTTGAGCCAGGTCTGCAAAGGCAGAACCATGGAATCATACTGGTTGTAAATCGTTCGCTTGACGCCAGCCAGCGTTTCGATGCGGGAAAATTCCAGCATGAAGCGGTGCAGGTAACGCTTGAATTCCACGGCGCTGTGCCAGGGCTGGAACGCGAAGGTGGTCGCCCACATGAACCAGAATTCAGTTTCGAAAAACTCCGGCGACAACCAGTCGGTGATGCAGCTTGCGCCCAGCGCCACCTCGTCCGTTCGGCTGAGTTTTAGCAATTCCATGCGATCCTGCATGGAAAAGCCCATTGAACTCACGGGAACTTTCGCCCGGCGGGAATCCACAAGTCTCGCCTGCGCGTGCGACTTGTGCTGCGCGTTGAACTCCACGGTTTCCTCAAACACCGACTTGCCCGGGTGGTTTAGCGAAGGGATGGATTTGAAAAGATCCCAGGTGCATTCATAGTTGTCGGTGGTCAACATGCGGCCGCCGCGCAAGGAATATCCTCCCGCAGCATCACCGGCACCGTCAAGGCTTCCGCCCATGAGGGGCAGCGCTTCGAAAATGGAAATGTGTTCGCCCGGCATACCGCCGTCGCGGATCATGAAAGCGGCCGCAGCCAAAGAACCGATGCCACCGCCCACGAGATAAGCTTTTGACTGTGTGATCATGGTTTTTAAAACGACCAATTGACAATCGGAAAGCCGGTGGCGAACTTGTCCGGGAATTCATTGAACCATGGGTTGTTCCGCGCGACATTTACCAACCCGATTTGTACGCCTTGGAGATTCTCGGCGTAGTTCACCATCCCCCACTGAAGGCCGTGAAAATCCTGCGCCACATTGACCCAGCCGCATTGCAGGCCGGTGAACGTGCCTTGCGAATAGTTGATGATGCCTTGTTGCCAGCCAAAGAATTTCTCTCGGCTGATATTGGCCAAGCCCCAGGCCACGCCGGTGTAGGAGTCGGCATAATTAACCCACCCCCAAGCCAAGCCCTGGCTGTCACCGGTGCTGCCGTTAACGAACCCGAGGTTCAGACTGGATTGCGGGTTTTCACCCCAGATATTCAACGAAAAACCATTGATCTGGGTGTTCCGTGAGTGGATGGCGATGTCCGGCGTCAATGACGCCTGGAAAACAGATTCGTCGGCTTGCAAGCCTGCGGTGCCAGCCACGAATACTGAGAGGATGAGTAGTTTTTTCATTATTTATCTTTCGGACCCAGAATTAACCGGATATCCGTTTGGGAGCAATGGGGTGAACACCTTATACGAGCTGCTGATATTTTCAGGTTTAAGACGTGGAAACCGTGAAATACTTCAGCGGCCGACCTCGTCTCACCGGCAGATCTCTCATTCGGAATCCAACTCCGGAACACGGAAGCTGGCAAGATGCGGCTGGATATTGGGATTTTCCCGCTACCGCGGATAATCGGGGATGGACACTGATTCATTTTGCTTTGGATTCGGGCTGCCGCATGGATGTAAGCGCGGCCAAGATGGCATTTTGGACCTTCGGATTGGAAAGATTGCCCAAATGACCGCCCTGCTGGAAAACCGTCAATTGTTCCGGCGTAAACGTGGCGCGAAGCCAAGCCAAGTCCTCCTCCGCCAGAAGAAAGTCATTTTGATTAACGATGACACGGATATCAGGGTTGGCACGCAAACCGGTGGCGTACGTCCGCAGATCTCCGGCGGTTCCCAGCGCGGCTGCGGGCGCGGCCAAGCCCTGGGCCGAGTAATACGGCACTGCAAACTTGTCAAAATAATCATGGAAGGAATATTGCAGAATTTCCTGGTACACCGGCTCTCGGCGAAAACTCCGGAGCGGCTGGCGCAGGACTCCCTGATTGTCGCGCCGCTGGCTGCTGTAAATAATATCCCGCAGCACGAAACGAAAATCCAATCCGATGAGAAACTTGGACTCGATGGCATTGAAGGGCAGCGAGGTTTGCGGCTTCAGACTGTCTTTGCTCAAGGCCGCCACCTTCAAGAAAGTGTTTTCAATGTCTTCGTTCCGTTCCGCCACCGGCCAGTTCAAAGGCGCGCGATAAAACTCATCCAGCTTAGCCACCCCATGGAGCATTCGCACCGGGGTGTTGATGGCCACGTAGCGGTCAAATGTTATCAATGGCAACTGGCTCGTCTCGTGGGCTGGTCGCGTCGAAGCCGCGCGAAGATGGAAATCAGACAGGGGCGGATTGGTCGGCCCGGTGGCCGCGATGAACAATGATTCCAGTGCGCCCATGGAATAGCCCAGCAACGCTTTGTGGCCCAACCGGTCCGGATATAACTTGTTCAAACGGCGATGAATCTCGGTGAGCGCCACGTGCAAGTCATGGCCATCCACCGGCAGATAAGCCGGGAGCGCGGCGGTGGCAGCCTGTTCCATGAACTCGGAATTGAAAGGGCTGCTGACGACCACGGCAGAAAAGCCGTTTTGGTAAACCAACTCAGCCAGTGCCAACGAGTGCTGGGCCAGCCGATGACCACCCATGCCGGGAATGATGTAAACCACGTCTGCCGATCCCGGTTGCAACCAGAACGTGAATTTGAAATCTTTGCCGGTGGCAGGAATTCGCACTGAACGGGTCTGGCCATGGCTGGGGAATTCGGGATCCTTGAAGGTGAAAAACACCGATTCGAGGGTTTCCAGCGAAGCGGCGTCGGGTTTTCCCTTAACTTGAAAATTGGCCACCCGGTTCTCCCGCGCAAAGGTCCACGCGTATTGAATCTCGGAATAGGCATCCGGTTCGGTTTGACTGACGCGCACATATTCGTCCACGCTGTCCGCGAGATTATTGTACATATCCGCATAGGTAAAATAGCTGTAGGGGCCGAGATAGGTGAGCGGATCGTTCGCCACGAACTCATAGGGCGAGATATAGAGCAACGGATTCGCCGCGGTATCCGCCGCCAGGCCGAGGGTATCGCGTTCGTTGCTCGGCCCAAAGATGGGCAGCATGATGAACCATTGCGGCTTCCAGCCCCATTGGCCGAAGGTCTGGCCAAAGTCCGCGTCCGATTTCCCAATCTTCCACCGGGTGGCCACATCCCAGAACCCGGCGACGCCGACGGTGGTGTTGCAAGCAAACCGATAGGATTCATCGCGTGCGCCGCTCCACTTTGCCTGCAGCAGATTGTTGATCAATCGTCCCGGGTAAGTGAGGTTCCGGCCAAAATTACCGATCCCGGTTCGAACCGGTTTCACGACAACCAACCGATACACCTTGCTCGTCGGCTTGATGACATCCTTCATCAGCCCCACGTTGAAGGCCCACAGCACCCGATTCAACGGTTCGAT
>Ga0181528_10002254_pt1 | contig 11832 bp, 10 predicted proteins | sample PEATcosm2014_Bin_47_FD_119742 | JGI IMG/M metagenome (GOLD analysis project Ga0181528, IMG submission 119742) | Peatland microbial communities from MTU Mesocosm Facility, Houghton, MI, USA - PEATcosm2014_Bin10_10_metaG | ecosystem: Environmental > Terrestrial > Soil > Wetlands > Peat | place... | reverse complement strand
CTTTGGATGACGCGGCTGATGGGCCTTTTGCCCGACATGAGCCATTGCACGCTGTGTGGCGAGGCATTGCGGCAGGACGAAGTGTTCTTTCATCCCGCCGAAGATGGGCTTCTCTGCGCATTGCACAGGAACGGCAGCGCTGGCAGCCTGGATGCGGATTGCTGGCAACTGGCGCAGCGAATGCTGAGGGCGCCGGTGGCGGCATTTGCGGCCGAAACCTGGCCGCGGCGCCGGGCGCAGGAGTTGCGGCGGTTTACCTTGCAGTCCCTGGAACGGCATCTGGAGCGAAAGCTGCGCTCGGCGGAGGCGCTGGCGCGGCTGGGCGGATGAAACCTCATCTTGCACGCTTCTTGCGGCCTTGCACGCATTTTTGAATCAGCGCATACTTTCGGCATGAGAACCAACGTCAATCTCGCCGACGACGCCCGTGAGTTTGCCGAGGTCTACGCGCACGCCAACGGACTGACACTTGGCGAAGCGATCACGGAGTTGATCCGCAAAACAAGCCAGAATGGCAACGGCGCATCCAAAACGCCCAAGTTCGGCCGGTCCGCCTCCGGATTTCCCACCATCCCGCCCAGGAACCGGATCCTGACCACCGAAATGGTGCTGAAAGCGCAAGAGGATGAGTTTGTCTGAGGCCCTTTACCTGCCCGATGTCAACCTTCTGGTAGCGCTCAGCGATCCCAGCCATGTCCATCATTTGACCGCAGATCATTGGCGTCAGCGAATTGGAATAGCCGGTTTTCTTCTCTGTCCGATCACAGAAAGTGGTTTTGTGCGCCTGATGGCGAATCCAGCCATCGGCGGGCTTTCCATGACCGATGCGATCCTTCTGTTGCGTGAAATCGCTATTCTTCACAACTGCGAAAGCATGCCTATTAAGCACTCCTGGTTGGACCTCGTTCAGCCTCTCGCTCTTCGCCTGCACGGCTACCGACAGGTGACGGACGCCTTGCTGCTTGGCCTAGCCATCCGCAATAACGCGATACTCGTCACCCTCGACCAACGAATCCAGGCCCTTGCCGGCGAGACCTACGCGGCCAACCTGCTCATACTGACTTGAATAGAAAAAGATCTCTCCAGCCCGGCTGATAAAATGGACCTCATTCCGACCAGAGAGAAGCGCCCGTGACGATAACCCAGGTTCTATCCAAACCAAAAGCCACCGCCCTCACCTTTCAGGAGCAGTTGTTCCGTTTGCAGAGCTTCTGGGCCGAGCGCGGCTGCATCCTGCAACAGCCCTACGACGTGGAAGTGGGCGCGGGCACCATGGCGCCGGAAACGTTTCTCCGAGTCCAGGGCCCCAAGCCGTACAAGGTGGGCTATGCGCAGCCTTCGCGGCGTCCGGCCGATGGGCGCTATGGGGAGAATCCCAACCGGCTCTTCCGGCACACGCAGTTCCAGCTGATCCTGAAGCCGCCACCGGCCAATGTGCAGGAGCTTTACCTGCAATCGCTGGAAGCCATCGGCATCGATCTGAGCAAGCACGACGTGAAGTTCGAGGAAGACAACTGGGAAGGCCCGACCGTAGGCGCGTGGGGCGTGGGTTGGCAAGTGATGATGGACGGGATGGAGATTACCCAGTTCACCTACTTCCAGCAGTGCGGCGGGCTGGACCTGGACCCCATTTGCGCTGAACTGACCTATGGACTGGAGCGCCTGGCGGCGTTTCTGCAGGACGTGGACTCGGTGTACGACGTGGTGTGGGCGCGCAATCCGGAGACGGGCGAAGAAGTCACTTACGGCGACGTGCGGCTGCAGGAAGAGTTGCAGTACTCGGTGTATAACTTCGAGACCGCCGATGTGGCCAAGCTGTGGGAGCACTTCAACAGCTACGAGGCCGAGGCGCAGACGCTGATTACGCAGGTGAACGCGGTGCTGGCGGACGAGAACGCGACGGTGCTGGAGAAGCGGCGGTTCCCGCTGATGAGCACCTACGAGCTGGCGCTGAAGTGCTCGAATCTGTTCAACCTTCTGGATGCGCGCGGAGCGATCAGCGTGACGGAACGGGTGGGCATGATTGGGCGCATTCGCAATCTGGCGGTGGGCGTGGCGAAGGCGTACGCGGCGCAGTGCAGCTGCTAGCTTTTAGCTTTTAGCTTTTAGCTTTTAGCTCGATCGTGGCGTTCGATGCATTTTGGGATCAATAGAAACTGGAATATGCGGCTTGCAAGGACGAGCTGGTAGCTAGAAGCTAGAGGCTAGAAGCTAAAAGCTGTTCTGAACCGCGGAAAGAAACTCAACATTATGACTGACTTTCTCTTGGAAATTGGCCTCGACGAAGTTCCCGCCCGCATGATTGCTCAGGCGGAGGCCGAGTTGGGCCGCCGGGTGAATGAACTGCTGACGCGCGAACGGCTGATTGGCCCCGGTGGCAAGGTGACCACCTACTCGACGCCGCGCCGCCTCGCCGTGGTGGTGGAAGACGTGCTGGCCGCGCAGGCCGACAGCGAAGAGAAGCTGACCGGCCCGTCGTGGAAGGTGGCCTTCAAGGATGGCGCTCCCACGGCCGCGGCGGAGGCCTTCGCGAAGAAGGCCGGCGTGGATGTTTCCGCGCTGGAAAAGGTGACCAACGCCAAAGGCGAATACGTTGGAGCGACGGTGAAGAAGCTGGGCCGTGCCGCTGCCGAGTTGCTGGCTGCCGAGTTGCCGAAGGAAGTGCTCGGCCTCTACTGGGCCAAGAATATGTACTGGCGCGCGGGCAAGCCAGAGCGCTTTGTGCGGCCCATTCGCTGGATCGTGGCGCTGCTGGATTCGGCTGTTGTCCCGCTGGAGATTGCGGGCATTCAGGCCGGAAACACCAGCCGCGGACACCGCATTCTTCATGGCGAAGCGCCGGTTGTGCTCAGCAAGCCCACGGAGTACAAGGAAGCTCTGCGCGCTGCTCACGCCGTGGTCGATGTGGCCGAACGCCGCCAGACGATCCGCAAGGCTCTGGACGCGGCAACGCGCACCGTTGCAGGCGCGCGGTGGCGCGAAGACGAGGCACTGATCGAGACGGTGGTTCATCTGACCGAGTGGCCGTCGGTGATCCTGGGCAACTTCGAGGCCGAGTACCTTGCCCTGCCCGAAGAGGTTCTGGTCACGGTGATGCGCGATCACCAGAAGTACTTTGCGGTAGAAGGGCCGAACGGCAAGTTGCTGCCGCACTTCCTGGCGGTGCTCAACATCCAGGTCGACGAGGAAGGCTACGGCAACATCCGCCACGGAAACCAGAAGGTTCTGCGCGCACGCTTCAAGGACGCGCAGTTCTTTTGGAACTTTGACCAGAAGATTTCTCTTCAGGATCGCGTCGAAAGCCTGAAGCATGTGACCTTCAAGAAGGAACTTGGCACCTATCACTGGAAGACGGAGAAGAACCTGGAAGTTGCGCGCGCCCTGGCAGCGACTGTGAAGGCAGCGGGCGTAGAGTTCGACGAAGCGGCTCTGCTGAAGGCCACCGAGCTTGCCAAGACCGACCTGACAACCGAACTGGTAAAGGAGTTCACCGAACTGCAAGGCAAGATTGGTGGACTTTATGCTAGGGCGCAGAAACATAGTGATGCCGTAAGTGAGGCCATTTACTACCAGTTCATACCTTCATGGGCGGGTGATTCGATTCCTCCCACAGTAGAGGGACAGTTGTTAGGGCTTGCAGACCGCATCCAGACAATTACGGCGATGTTCGGAAAGGGGTTTGCGCCTACTGGTTCAAAGGATCCTTTCGCGCTCCGACGGGCGGCAAGCGGCATTGTTAAGATTCTGGCCGACTCGGAATTGCCTCTGACGCTACGTGACGTTTTGTACGCTCCGGGCACGGAGTCGGAACAAGGAATCGGCCCAGACGGCAAATTTCAGCCGGATAGTCCAGTTCGGGCATTCTTGAAAGAACGGTTACGCTTCGATCTTCAGGAATTGCGCGGGTATTCCTACGACGTGGTAAACGCTGTGCTGGCCACAGATGCCGAGGACGTGCGCGATGTGATCGCCCGAGCAAAAGCCCTTACCGAAGTGCGCGGGTCAGAGGATTTTGCGGCAATCTCCGCGGCCTTCAAGCGCATCAAGAACATTTTGAGGCAGGCTGATGAGAAGGAATTTGTGTTCGGTTCGCCTATTGGCGTGACTTTGTCGCCGGAGGCGCAAAAGTTGGCCGACGCGTCGGCCCTGCTGGCTCCGGAAGTGGCGGCGTTGCGCAAGCTGCGCTTCTACGGACAGGCGCTGGAAGCCATCGCCACGCTGCGCCCGGTGGTGGACGCCTTCTTCGACAAGGTGATGGTGCTGGATCCGGATGCGGCGGTCAGGGGAACGCATTTGGCGCTGATCCAGAGCGTGCTCAGCGGGTTCAGCGGGATCGCGGATTTCAGTGAGATTGTTACCGGGTAGAGATTCTCCCGAGCGGGTTGAGATTTGAGGTTTCCCAGGTCCCCAAAAGCGAGGGACCTGGGGCACCCGGCTTCGTTTGGGGGTTGAGGTTTCCCACCCTTTCCGCAGAAGACGCGGAAAGGATGGGGCACCCGGCACTGATCCAGAGCGTGCTCAGCGGTTTCAGCGGGATCGCCGATTTCAGCGAGATTGTTACCGGGTAGAGATTCTCCCGAGCGGGTTGAGATTTGAGGTTTCCCAGGTCCCCAAAAGCGAGGGACCTGGGGCACCCATTTTCTGAGCACTGACGCTAAAAGTTCCACTCTTCAAACCCCATTCCCACATGCGAGCCGGTTGCCTATGCAACTGCGTGTCCACTCCTCCGTCTACAATCAAGGAGAGATGTCTGACACACTTTATTTGAGTTTGTGGTATCCGAATCTGCGCGTGACCTCACTGGCAGAAAAGCTGACGGCGGTTCTGGGCGCCTTTGCCGGGCATGGCGGCGAGGCTAAAGTGTACTCGGCAACCGTGTGGCCGGTGAGTTGGAAAGAGTCCCCCGTCTTTCAACAGGTGTATGGGCGCCGCGTCGGCCGGGGCGACAGCGATGCCGTGGAACTGGGTGCAGAGCCTGGCATGGCCGTCGAAGACGCGCTGGAACTGCTGCACGATGATTACGCGTACGAGTTCCAGATCGGCTGGAGCCTGTGGGAGGCCGAGGTCGATGATCGCAAAGCCAGCTGGCGGCAGCAGATGCGGCTGGTGCGGGTGGTCGGATATGGGCCGCTCTTCGATGACGGAGCCTACGAGACCGAGGGCCACATCCGTGTGGACTTCGGCACCGACACGCCTTTCCTGGAAGAAGAGGTTGAGTTGAACTCCGAGACCGCGGAGCGCGTGGAAGAAAACGTGCGCCAGCTGGTGAATCTGACCAACGCGATCGAGGAAGAGTCGGGAGCGACGGCGCGGCTGTTGTGGAGCGAACTGGGCGAGAGCCTGGCGCATCGGCTGGCGGCGCGGCTCGGGGCGAGGACCAATTGAGGTTCACCATCGAGCGGATGCGAACCATGGTGCTGACGGCGGGAATCCTGCTGGTGGTGGCCCTGGTTGCATTTTTGGCCATTGGTAAGTGGAAGAACCCCTTCAACCGAAGGGATCTGCCGCAGCGCCTGGGCATCGAGATCCGGCAGGAGTCGAACGACGTCACCTATACGCAGGCGCACGGCGGTCACACTCTCTTCAAACTGCACGCGTCGAAGGTGATCCAGCTCAAGCAAGGCAATGCGCTGCTGCACGACGTGAAGATCTAGCTGTATGGCGCGGACGGCAGCCGTGTAGACCGCATCGAAGGCGCCGAATTTGAGTACGACCAGAAGGCGGGAACCGCGGTAGCTGCGGGACCAGTCGAAATTACCCTGATGCGGCCCGGCGTTGCGCCGGCAATTGCGCCCAATCCCACCCCGGTGAAGGTACTCGGCGCGCAGTCCAAGGGCAAACCGATTGCATCGGCGGTGAAGACGGCGGATTCGGACCCCATCAAAGTCAAGACCAGCGGACTGACCTTCGACCAGAAGAGCGGAACGGCGACGACGGTGCAGCGTGTGGACTTCAGCCTGGCGCAGGGCACTGGCAGTTCGATCGGCGCGACGTATGACTCGCAGAACGGGGTGCTGGTGCTGGACCGGATGGTTGAACTGCACACCATGCGCGGGGATAACGAGATTACGCTGCATGCGCAGCACGCCGAATATGACCGCGATACGCAGCAGTGCCATCTGCATGCCGCGGACGCCACGTACAGGGAGGGGAAAGCGACCGCCGGCGATGCGACCGTGCAGTTTCGGGAGGGTGGGTCAGCCGAGCGCTTAAACGCTGTGCACGGGTTTCAGTTGACCACCGCAACCGGCGGACATCTGGCTGCTCCGACCGGGATGATGACGTTCGATGAGCAGAATCAACCGCGGCGCGGACATCTGGAAGGCGGCGTCACAATGGATTCCGACCGCGGCGACCGCAGAACGCATGGGACGTCTCCTGAAATGGAGCTGGAGTTCACAGCGAAGGGCGTGCTTCACCGTGCGCATCTGCATCAAGGCGTTTTGATGCGCAGCGAAGAGGAGTCAGAATCCAAGACCGGCCCGGTGCACCTGACCCGCAACTGGAATTCGCCGATTGCGGATGTGGAGTTCACCCAAAACAAATCTGGGCAAGTTCAGCCGGCCCGGATTCATGGGACCGGCGGGGTGGTGGTAACCAGCGACAGCCAGCAAACAGGCGGAGCTGTACTGCCCTCGAAGATGTCGGCTGACGATCTGACGGCGGAGTTCTCATCCGGCTCGGCGCTCTCGGCGATGAGTGGAGTCGGCCACGCGGCCATCGATCAAACAACTCCGGCGGGAGTGAAGCAGAGCACCAGCGGCGACCGCCTAGAGGTTCATATGGCGGCGACCTCCAAATCAGGGCCGCAAGAGGCCGGCAAGGCGAAATCCAAGACCGACACCGCGTCCGCGGATGCGAATCAGGTGCAGTCGGCCACCGTCGACGGGCATGTTGTCCTTACCCAGCACCCCGCGCCAAAGCCCGGCAGGCAAGAAGAATCTCCACTGCGCGCGACCGCCGGCCATGCGGTGTATGAGGGCGCAGGGGAATGGGTGCATCTGACCATCCATCCCCGGATTGAAGACGCGGGACTGCAGGTGGTTGCGGACAAGGTTGATATTTCGCAGGCGTCGGGCGATGCGTTCGCGCATGGGAACGTGAAGGCAACCTGGCAGAACGATAACAAGAGCAAAGGCGGAGTTCCCGGCCTGGCAAAGCCCGCCGCTGCTTCAGGCACGGCCTTTGGCGGAGAGGGTCCGGCACACGTGGTGGCTGCCGAAGCCCAGTTGCACCAAGCGAGCGGCGAAGCCACCTTCCGCGGACAGGCGCGCTTGTGGCAGGATGTCAATTCCGTCTCCGCGCCGGTCATCGTATTGGACCGGGGCCGCCAGAAACTGACCGCCCACAGCGCAAACGCCAGGGATCCCGTCCGGGTTGTGCTGGTGAGCGCGTCCGAATCCTTTTCCGGTTCAATGCCCGGCCCAGAGTCGAGGGCAAAATCGCAGGGACCGTCAGTGGTCAGCCTGCAAGGCGGCGACCTGGCGTATTCGCAGGCCGAACGCAAAGCGGTGATGCGCGGAAACGCGCTGGGCACCGTGATTGCTGAGACGGGCGAAGTGAAGTCAACCTCCAGCGAGGTGGAAGTGGTGCTTCTGCCACCGGGAAATCACGCTGGAAAGGACGGCGCGGCAGCCCAGGTGGATCGCATGACGGCCCGAGGGCGCGTTGTGCTCACTTCAGCGGAGCGCAAGGGAACCGGCGAGCAACTCGTCTACACCAGCGACAACGGAGAGTATGTGCTGACCGGAACCGTGGCCGTGCCTCCGCGCATGAGCGACCCGTCACGCGGGACGGTTACAGGCGAAGCCCTGATATTTCACAGCCGCGACGACAGCGTGAGCGTCGAAGGCGGCAACGGCAAGACAACAACCGAGGTCAGTACCGAGGGCAGTGCGCCGAAATAACGACGGCCCAAAGAGCGGAAGCAAGGAGCCTTTGATCTAGATGGAGACGCTGATCGCCGAGGGAATCGGCAAGACATATAAAGGACGGCAGGTGGTGCGCGGAGTGGACCTACGCATCTCCCGCGGTGAAGTGGTGGGCCTGCTGGGGCCGAACGGCGCCGGCAAGACCACCAGCTTTTACATCATCGTGGGGTTGGTGCAGCCGGAAACCGGCATGGTGAAGTTGGACGACACCGATATTACCCACATTCCGATGTATATGCGGGCGCGCAACTTCGGCATCAGTTATCTGCCCCAGGAGCCATCGGTCTTTCGCAAACTGACCGTGGAGCAGAACATTCTGGCGGTGCTGGAAGCGCAGCCGCTGGCCAACCGCGAGCGCAAGGTGCGGGCGGAGAGGCTGATCCACCAGCTGAGCCTGGGACACATCCGGACGACACGGGGCTATGCGCTGTCGGGCGGCGAGCGGCGGCGGGTGGAGATTGCCCGCAGCCTGTGCATTCAGCCGAAGTTCATCCTGCTGGACGAGCCCTTCAGCGGCATCGATCCCATCGCGGTTCTGGAACTGCAGAAGATCATCTTTGAACTGAAGGCCAGCGGAATTGGTATTCTGATCACCGACCACAACGTGCGGGAGACGTTGAGCGTGACCGACCGGGCCTATATCATCGCGGAAGGAAAGATCTTCGCCGCCGGAACGCCGCATGAGCTGGGCAACAATTTGGATGTTCGGCGCATTTATCTTGGAGAGGGGTTCTCACTCGGATAGAGCGGTCAACTTTTGTCCAGGTGCCAAAAGTTCACAGATGGCATCATAATACCGGGCAGAGGTTCCGGGAATGGGCGCAGCCCAAAGCGGGAAGGGTGTCTTGAAGCGCGACACTTTCCGCGTTTACATTGTTTTCTTCCAATTACACTTGCATTGAATCCGAACGGGAAACGGTAATTCTATGGCGCTATTGCAACCCAGATTGAGCCTGAAAGTCTCGCAGCGCCAGGTTCTGACACCCGGCCTGATGCAGATGGTGAGCGTTCTTGCGCTCAACAAGCTTGAGCTGAAGGAGATGATCGATGCCGAGATGGTGGAGAATCCCGTCCTGGAGGAGATTGACGAGACGGTTCCGATGCTGGATGAGGTTGCAGGCCGCCAGGAGCGAGCGGAACGCGACGACCGGCTCAACCGGCTCGAGAAACCGGACACCGTGGATTCCCGCGCGGAGGAGCAACCGGCCCCACCCAAGGATTCATTTGAAGAGGTCGATTTCGGATCGTATTTCCAGGACTACCTCGATCCCGGCTATCGCACCCAGCCGGAGTACGAAGAGAGCGAAAAGCCCTCGTTTGAAAACTTTCTCTCCCAACCTACGACTCTGTCCGATCATCTGGCGTGGCAGCTGGGCGCTCTGACGCTGGACCACGACCTGCAGGACGCGGCCGAATATATCATCGGCAACCTGGATGAGGATGGGTACCTTGCGTCGAGCGAGGAAGAGCTGGTGGAGGCGCTCAGCCATTTCCGGGAAGATGCAGCCAGCGAAGAGAAGAATGGGAGCGCAGCGTCGGACCTGGCCCTGATTCACCGGGCGATCGACCTGGTGCAACATCTGGATCCGGCTGGCGTGGGGGCGCGGGATCTGCGCGAATGCCTGCTGATTCAGATAGCGGCGCAGCAGCACGAGTTCAAGCAGCTGTTTGCCCGGCAGGCAAGCGCGGCTCCCGAGGAAGACCCGCATGGGAGTTTCCGCGCGGAAGCGGAAGCGCGTCTGGAAGAGCGCCGGCGGGCCATGGAAACCGCCGCGCTGATTGCGGACCAGTACCTGCCCTTGCTGCAGAAACGGGATGTCAAGGATCTGGCCAAGGCCGTGCAGATCACGCTGGAAGAGGCACACGCGGGCGTGGAATTCATCCGCACGCTCGATCCGCGCCCCGGACGGCAGTACAACCGCGAAACGACGCGGCTGATCGAGCCGGATGTGGTGTTCATCAAGCGGGGCGGCGAGTGGGTGGTGTCCATGAACGAAGAGGACATGCCCAGCCTGCGCCTGAGCCAGCGCTATCGGCGGATGCTGGCGGCGGAAAACACCGACAAAGAAGTCAAGGATTACGTCAAGGAGCGCTTCCGCTCGGCGATGCAGCTGATGCGCAACATTGCCCAGCGCAAGAGCACCATCCTGCGCACCTGCGAAGTAATTGTCCGCCGCCAGCAGGACTTTCTGGAAGTGGGCGTCGACGGATTGCGGCCGATGATGATCAAGGAAGTGGCCGAGGAGATTGGCGTCCATCCCTCGACGGTCAGCCGGGCGGTCGCCAACAAGTATGCGCACACTCCGCAGGGCGTGATCGAGCTACGCTTCTTCTTCTCGGAAGGCTCGAACGGGCCGGAAGGCGCCGACACCACGCTGCTGGTTCTGAAGCGCAAGGTGCGCAAGCTGATTGAGGAAGAAAACGCGCGGCACCCGCTGACAGACGACCAGCTGGCGGCCATGCTGCAGGCCCAGGGAATCCAGCTGACGCGGCGAACTGTTGCGAAATACCGAGAGGACATGGGAATTCCCTCGACGCATCAACGCCGCCGCCGCGATGCCTGAAGCTTCCCTTCTGTGAGAATCCAAGCTCTTGAAGGCCGCACCGAGCGGACAGGAAAAGCTCCGGGCTTTCCCATTTTTGCACAACAAATGGTGCAGAAAACCGGTATTTTGTTGATTTTAAAGTAACCCTTTATAATCTATATCTCGCTTATTCCATTACATTTACTTGAAAATAATGCACCAAAAACAGTGCATGCAGCCAGGAGGGGGGAGGGTATGCATTTTTTGCGTATCTCCTTTCTTTTCAACTGGTTTCGAGAAGGAAAAGGGTCCCAAACCGGCCTTTCAAGCGGTTCCGGCACAGCCATACCCAATTTGACTTCATTCAGGAGCGAAACCGAAGTCCCTGCGGCCCGGTAATTTTCGTGCAAGGCCGCCGCGCGCTGGGGACCACTGCCGACACCCTACAAGAAGCCACGATGCGAATTCAATCAAAGGCCAGGACTGCGTTCTACAGCGGTTCCACAATGGCTGTACCCAGGAACCACTGATCTCAAGTGGCTTTTTCCTTAAGAGAAGGCCACCTTTCGAAGGACTACAAAGGGCACGTGAATTGTGGAACCGCTCTAAAACCATCCCTCGGGGGCTGAAGCCCTAACCCTTCTCCTTCGCCTGCCTCGGCACGGCTCAACAGGCTGCGGGAAAAGGCATGATTTTGGGTGAAATGTCCGAAAATCATACGTCAGGGGCTAAAGCCCCCGGCTCATTCTATTGGCCTTATCGGCACGACTGAAGTCGTGCCCTGACGCTTCTTGCCTTCCCGATGGAGCTTTTCCGCAGCCTGTAAAGCGTGCCCCTTCAAGACATGCCTCGGCACTGCTAAAACCGTGCCCTTTCAAAACGGAAGGCCTGGGTTGAGGATCGTGCTTTCCCACCCTTGAATCCAAGAACGATTCAAGGATTGGGCACCCGGCACGGCTGAAGGCGTGCCCTGACGCTTCTTGCCTTCCCGATGGAGCTTTTCCGCAACCTGTAAAGCGTGCCCCTTCAAGACATGCTTCGGCACGGCTAAAACCGTGCCCTTTCAAAACGGAGGGCCTGGGTTGAGGATCGTGCTTTCCCACCCTTGAATCCAAGAACGATTCAAGGATGGGGCACCCGGCCCGGGCTCCCTGCGCAAATCCTCCGGTTCCGTTCCAATTCCGCAGTCGTACTTGCCACGGCAGGTCTTCATCCGGGCCTGAAGGCCATGCGTTTGGGACCTGCATTCGGGGGGTTAACCCCCCCCATAAGCGCTAAGATAAAGATTGACTAGATTACGGCCCAGTATTAGTCTTTGCGCATGGCAGAACTTGAGAACTGGCATGTTTTACGCAGTCTATTTCCAACAGAGTGGG